>Ga0306922_10007714_pt1 | contig 10405 bp, 9 predicted proteins | sample sta12Cox44000082_FD_203758 | JGI IMG/M metagenome (GOLD analysis project Ga0306922, IMG submission 203758) | Lab enrichment of tropical soil microbial communities from Luquillo Experimental Forest, Puerto Rico - statoxic.12C.oxic.44.000.082 (v2)... | ecosystem: Environmental > Terrestrial > Soil...
TGCTCTACAAGGCGACCCACGTGCCGGTGGGCGAGGACCAGGTGCCGCACGTCGAGCTGACCCGCGAGCTGGCGCGGCGCTTCAACTTCCTCTACTGCCGCGATCGCGAGCCGGTGTTCCCCGAGCCCGAGGCCCAGCTCACCGCCTTCCCGCGCCTGCGCGGGCTCGACGGCGGCCGGATGAGCAAGTCGGTGGGCAACACCATCCTGCTCACCGACACTCCCGAGGCGATCGCCGCCAAGGTCAGGCAGGCCTACACCGACCCCCGGAAGGTACGCGCCAACGATCCGGGCCGCCCCGAAGCCGATCCCTCCGACGGCCATGGCGGCTGCGTGGTGTGGGAATACCACCGCAAGTTCAACCCCGGCGAGGCGGAGACGATCGCGCGGAAATGTCGCGCCGGCGAGCTGGCCTGCGTGCCCGACAAGCAGCACCTGGCGCGGGTGCTGGCCGACGCGCTGGCGCCGATCCGCGAGCGCCGCGCGCGCTACGCCGCCGATCCCGGGCTGGTGCGCGACATCGTCTCCGAGGGCAACCGCCGCGCCCGGGCCGTGGCGGCGGCAACCATGGACGAGGTGCGGCGGGCGATGAACCTCGAGCCCGCCGATCTGCCGGCGGCGGAGCGCAAGCGATGAGCACGCCCCCGGAGCGGCCCACGCCGCCGCCCGCCGACCCGGCCGGCGCCGCGGCCCCGGCCCCCGCACCGGCGCCGCCGTCGCCGGCGCCCTCGTCGCCGGCGCGCGGCACCGTGACGGTCAAGCTGGCGCGCTTCGAAGGACCCCTCGACCTGCTGCTCCACCTCATCCAGCGCGATGAGGTCGACATCTACGACATCCCGATCGCCCACATCACCCAGCAGTACCTCGCCTACCTCGAGCTGATGCGCGCGCTCGATCTCGAGGTGGCGGGCGAGTTCCTGGTCATGGCGGCGACGCTGATGCGCATCAAGGCCAGGATGCTGCTGCCGCTGCCGCAGAGCGGCGAGGAGGAGGACGAAGGCGACCCGCGCGAGGAGCTGGTCCAGCGCCTGATCGAATACCGCACCTTCAAGGAGGCGGCCGAGACCCTGAAGGGGCGCGAGGCCGAGCGCCGCCGCCTGTTCGAGCGCGGCATGGTGCCGGGCGAGGAGGAGATGGGCCCGCTGCCGCTCGCGCCGGCGACGCTGTTCGACCTGCTCGACGCGCTCAATCGCGTCATGTCGCGGCTCCCGGAGTCGACAGTCTACGAGGTCGAGGGCGAGGTCTACGACGTCGAGGACAAGATGGCCCTGATCGCCGGCACGGTGGCCGAGCATGGCGAGGCCTCGTTCACCGCGCTGCTGCTGCGCTGTCGCGCGCGCGGCGAGATGATCGTGACGTTCATGGCGCTGCTCGAGCTCATCAAGATGGGGACCGTCGAGGTGGTCCAGAGCGAGCCGTTCGGCGACATCCGCATCCTCCATCGATCGACGGAAGGACGTGACACCCATGCCTCCGATCCAGCTTGAAGCGGCGCTCGAGGCGCTGCTGTTCTCGTCCGACCAGCCGCTGTCCCTGACCCTGCTCGCCGAGTCGCTCGACGCGCCGGCCGAGGAGGTGGCGACCGCGCTCGAGAAGCTGGGCGACGCCTACACGGCGCGCGGCGCCGGGGTCGAGCTGCGCGAGATCGCGGGCGGCTGGCTGCTGGTGACCACCCCGGCCCAGTCGGAGTGGGTGGCGCGGCTGCTGCGCGGCAAGAAGCGCATGCGCCTGTCGCGGGCCGGGCTCGAGACCATGGCGATCATCGCCTACAAGCAGCCGGTGACCAAGAGCGAGGTCGAGGCGATCCGCGGCGTCGATTCGAGCGCGGTGCTGGCGACGCTGCTGGAGCGCAACCTGGTCACGATCCGGGGGCGTTCGAAGGTGGTGGGCCGCCCGCTGCTGTACGGCACCACCCAGGAGTTCCTCGACTACTTCGGGCCGCGCGCGAGCCCGAGCAGCTCGACATGATGGAGCTCGAGGTGGTCTCGCAGGTGGCTTCGGATCTGGCCGCCAACGAGGCCGCTCACCTCCACGACCTGGTGCGCCCCGGGCCCGCGGACGGCGACGAGGCCGCGCCCGCCGCCCCGGAAACCGACGCCGCCACCGACGAGTGAGCATCCGGCTCAACAAGCTGCTGGCGCGGCGCGGCATCGGCGCGCGCCGCAAGTGCGACGCGCTGATCAAGGAAGGCGCGGTGCGCGTCAACGGCGCGGTGGTCACCGAGCCCGGCACCCAGGTCGAGCCCGAGCGCGACCGGATCGAGGTGCGGGGCCGCGGGCTCCCGCCCGCCGCCGAGCTGCGCTATTACGTGCTGCACAAGCCGGTGGGGGTGATCTCGACGCTCCACGACCCCGAGGGGCGCCGCACGGTGCGCGACCTGCTGCCGCCCGGGGCGCGGCTGTTCCCGGTCGGGCGCCTCGACGCCGACACCAGCGGGCTGCTGGTGCTGACCAACGACGGCGAGCTCGCCCATCGACTCATGCATCCGCGCTACGGCGTGGACAAGTCGTACCGGGTGCGGGTCGCATCGCCGCCCGGTCCCGGGCAGCTGCGCCGCCTCGCGAGCGGCGTCGAGTTCGAGCCCGGCGTGGTGAGCGCCCCGGCCCGGGTGCGGCTGGTCGACAGCCGCCCGGACCGCGCGATGCTCGCGCTCACCATTCACGAGGGACGCTACCGCCAGGTGCGGCGGATGTGCGAGGCGGTCGGCCTCACCGTGGTCTCGCTCCATCGCTCGGCCTACGGACCGCTCCATCTCGGGGCGCTGGCGCGCGGGCTGTGGCGCGAGCTCTCCGCGGACGAGGTGGCGCGCCTCGGCGCCGCCGCGGCGCGGCCGGTGCGCCCGGGCGGACGGCGCTACCTCGGCGTGCCGCGCGGGCGCGGCGAGCGGCGTGGCCGCCCGCCCGGACCTTCGAGCCGCCGCGCGGACCGCCGCGAGCCCGCCGTGGCGGCCCGCGAGTCGCGGGGGCGCGACCGGGCTCGCGCCGGCTTCGCCGCCGCGCGCCGGCGCCGCCCGCCCCTCCGCGCTGGGGAGTTCCGCCCGAAAAGGGGGGGATCACCCAGCGCGATCGCGCGCCGACCGGCTGGCCCATCGCGGCGCCGGCCGCGACGCCGGACGAGGCGATCGGCTGAGTGAGTTGGGCTCCAACCGTTTAGAGCCTCTATCTAACGTGTTTCCGCACCCTGCCCGCGAACCCTCGCGGGCGTGCATTTCCGGAACGCTTCGTGCGGGGCACCGCGAAGGATACCCGGGTGTTCGGCGCCTCGCGTGGCGGCCCTCACCCCGGTTCGCGCGCACGGAGGCTCGCCCCCTGATTCCGGAGACCACCCGTGCAGCTCGATCGCGTGCCGCCCCCCCGCCCCGTCCGGCAGCAAGAATCTGGAACGGTGGCGCCCCCCGTCGGGGTAGGGATGGCAGCGTGTCCCAGCCCCGATTCGCCCTCCCCATCGCCGCCCCTCGCACCCGCCGGCCCGCTGTCCTGCGCGCTCGTGCTGCTGCTGTGCGTGGCGCTGCTCGGGCAGGGTCAGCGCTGCATCATCGATCCCCGCTTCAACTCGCCGATCGCCACGCTGCGGACCTACTGGGAGTCGCTGCAACAGGGCGACGCCGAGACCGCGTCGCTGTGCATCGAGGACGGCGGCTACACCGGACCCTACCCGGGGTCGGTGTGGTTCATGCCTCCGAGCCGCAACCTCACGCTCACCGAGGTCCACGCGCTGCCGGTGCGGCGCGGCCGCGTCATGGTGAACTACGAGGTGCACTACTTCGCGCTCGGGGCCGCCGAGGAGCTGAGCTTCAAGACCGAGAGCCAGCTGGTCGAGCATCACGGCGAGTGGCGCATCACCCCGCCCTTCGGCGAGGTCAACGCACAGCCCTGGCAGCCGATTCGGCGCCTCGCGCCGATCTGAGGCGCGGCGGCGTTGACACGCGAGCGGCGCGGCCCGTAGGCTCGAAGGCTCAAGGGTCGCGACCGGATCACCGCGGGGTTTCCACGATGCGCGCACGAGCTTCCGCCGTCCTCGGCCTGGTCGCGGCCTGCCTGGTCGCGACCCCGGCGTCGGCCACCAAGTACGCCGCCGAGTTCCTCAAGATGCAGGTGGGCGCGCGCGCGCTCGGCATGGGCGGCGCCTTCGTCGCGGTCGCCGACGACGCCACCGCGCCGTGGTGGAATCCCGCCGGCATGGTCTACCTGCCCTACCGCGAGGTGCTGCCGCAGCACGCCGAGAAATTCGGCGGCCTGGTCAACCAGGACTTCGTCGGCGCCGTCATCCCGCTCGACGGCAAGCCGTCGCACAAATCGGCGCTCGGCTTCGCGTTCCTGCGCTCGGCGGTCGACGACATCCCGATCACGCCGCGTCCCGACCAGCTCAAGCCGGGCATCGACTTCGACGACTACGGGGTCGACAACGATCCGCGCACCAACGACTACGGCCAGAACGACGGCAAGTGGGAGCCGGGCGAGCGCCTCCACATCCCGGCCAGCGAGATCTACCTGGCGTCCAGCGCCGACATGGCGCTCTACACCTCGTTCGCGCACCAGCATGGCATGCACTGGGCCTTCGGCGGCACCGTCAAGTTCGTGCGCCAGAGCGTGCCCGACACGCTGCCCGGGGAGCACCAGACCTCGTTCGGCGCCGGGCTCGACGCCGGCGCGATCTACATGCCGACCGACGCGATCTCGATCGCCACCGTGTTCCGCGACCTCACCACCACCTACATCGCGTGGAGCAACGGCTCACGCGAGGTCGTGACCCCCTCGATCGACACCGGCGCCGCGTTCAACTTCTATCCCGCCAAGCACCACGCGCTGACCGCCGCCCTCGACCTGGCGTGGGGATTCGAGAACCGCGCCCTCGACAGCCAGATCTCGTTCGGCAACGTCACCGCCGACGTCCGCACCGGGATCGAGTACTGGTACAACAACACCTTCGCGCTGCGCGCGGGCGCCAACGGCAAGGACCTCGCCTTCGGAGCCGGGGTGCGCTACAAGCAGATCGGCGTCGACTACGCCGCCAATCTCAACCGCTTCTTCTCCTCCAGCGACCCGGCGTTCTCCTCCAGCGACCAGAACCTCGAAACCACCCACCTGGTGTCGGCCTCCTACAGCTGGTGAAGCGCGGCCGCGGCGCGCGCCGCGGCTTGACTTGACCTGAGCGGGTTCCTACCTTCGGCTCCGCGCTCCACTTCCATCACGGAGACCGGCATGCGGCAGGTCATGGCATTGGTGCTCGCGGGGGGCGGGAGCGAGCGGCTGAGCGTGCTGACCGCGGAGCGGGCGGTGAGCGCGGTGCCCTTCGGCGGCAAGTACCGGGTCATCGACTTCGTCCTCAGCAACTGCTGCCACTCCGAGATCCGCCAGGTCGGCATCCTGGTCCAGCACGCGCCCACGTCGCTCCACGACCACATCGGCGCCGGCCGTCCCTGGGACCTCGATCACCGCGGCGGGGGGCTGATGGTGCTGCAGCCCTACCTGACCCGCAGCCACGCCGGCTGGTACCACGGCCCGGCCGACGCCATCGCCCAGAACTGGGACCTGATCGAGGAGCACACCCCCGAGCGCCTGCTGGTGCTGTCGGGGGACCACGTCTACCGCATGGACTACCGCGCCCTGCTGCGCGCCCACGTCGAGAGCGGCGCCGGGGCGACGGTCGCGGTGACCCGCGTTCCGCCCGAGCAGTCGCGGCGCTTCGGCATGGCGACCGTGGAGCGCGACGGCCGGCTCACCGCGCTGGAGGAGAAGCCGGAGCAGGCGCGCACGCCGTTCGCGAACATGGGCGTCTACGTGTTCGAGCCCGCGGTGCTGGGCGAGCGCATCCGCGAGCGGCCCATGGACATCGTGCTGGACGTGCTGCGGCCGATGCTGGCCGCCGGGGTGCGCGTCCACGCTTACGCCTTCGAGGGCTACTGGGAGGACGTTGGCACCGTGGGCTCGTACTTCCGCGCCAACCTCGAGGCGGTGGGGCCCGACCCGCGGCTGGTGCTGCACGATCCGGCCTGGCCGCTGCTGACCCGCGACGAGGAGCGTCCGCCGGTGATGCTGGGCGGGCACGCGGTGGTCGAGGACGGCCTGGTCGCGAACGGCTGCCGCGTCGACGGCACCGTGCGGCGCGCGGTGCTGTTCCCGGGGGTGCACGTCGCGGCCGGGGCGGAGGTCGAGGACGCGGTGGTGATGCAGGACACCCGCATCGAGGCGGGCGCCCGGGTCCACCACGCGATCCTCGACAAGTGCGTGCAGGTCGGGGAGCGCGCGATCGTGGGCTGGGGCGAGGTCCCGGCGGGACCCGAGCATGCCTGGCTCGAGGGCCTGACCCTGATCGGCAAGGACGCGACCATCACCCCGGGCGCGCGCATCGGGCGCGCCGCGATCGTCGGAATCGGCGCCGGGGCGGCCGACCTGCCGGGCGGCGAGCTGGTGGCCGGGGCGGTGACCGGGAACCGGCCGTGGTACGAGGGCGTGGTATGAGCGGTGCGCGCTACGCCTTCATCCTCGCCGGCGGCATGGGCAGCCGGCTGTGCCTGCTGTCGGAGCGCCGCGCCAAGCCGGCGGTGCCGTTCGGGGGCAAGTACCGGATCATCGACTTCACGCTCTCGAACTGCGTGAACTCCGGCATCGACGACATCGGGATGCTGACCCAGTACCGGCCCACATCGCTCCACGAGCACATCGGCACCGGCCGTCCGTGGGACCTCGACCGCTCGCGCGGCGGCATCCAGATCCTCCAGCCCTCGCTGGGGACGGTGCGCAGCGACTGGTACCACGGCACCGCGGACGCGATCTTCCGCAACCTGGTCCACCTGCGGCGGCGGCGCATCGAGGAGGTCCTGGTGCTGTCGGGTGACCACGTCTACAAGATGGATTACAACGTCCTGTACGCGTTCCACGCCGCCAGCGGCGCCGGCGCCACGGTCGCGGTCACCGAGGTGCCGGAGCACGCGGTGAGCGGCTTCGGGATCCTGGAGGCCGACCCCACCGGCCGGGTGACGGGGTTCCAGGAGAAGCCACGCCGCGCCTCGTCACGGCTCGCCTCGATGGGCGTGTACCTGTTCGATCGCGATTGCCTGATCCGCTGGCTGGTCGAGGACGCGGAGCTCTCGGTCTCGAGCCACGACTTCGGCAAGGATCTGCTGCCGCGGCTGGTGGCGCGCGGCGAGCCGGTGTACGCGTACCGTTTCCCCGACTACTGGCAGGACGTCGGAACGCTCGACTCCTACTACGAGTCGAACCTCGCCTTCCTCGCCATGCCGCCGCCCCTCAACCTCGACGACCCCGACTGGGTGATCCACACTCAGAGCGCCGACCGGCCGCCGGTGCGCTTCGAGCACGGGGCGCGCGTGGAGCGCAGCATGATCGCCAACGGCTGCGTGGTGCAGGGCCGGGTCGAGCGTTCGGTGCTGTTCCCGGGCGTCACGGTGTCGCGCGGCGCCGAGGTGCTCGACAGCATCGTCATGCACGACACCTTCGTGGGCCCCGGCGGGCGGCTCGACCGCGCGATCGTCGACAAGGACGTCATCATCGCGGAGGGCGCGCGCGTGGGGACCGGCGACGGCTCGATTCCGAACCGCGCCTGCCCCGAGCACCTGTCGAGCGGGCTGGTGGTGATCGGCAAGGGGGCGCGGCTGCCGGCCGGCCTCACGGTGGGACGCAACGCCCGCATCGGCGCCTTCGTCACCGCCGACCGGTTCACCGACGCGGTCCCGGCGGGCGGTGTGGTCGACGGGCCGGAGTCGATGCACTGAGCGGAAACGCCCGGGGCGGCCGTGGTCTCACGGCCGCCCCGGTGCACCCGGTCAGCGCTCCGGCGCTCAGCCGTCGACGCTGGCGCGCGGCACGTGCAGCCGCTGGCCGCTGCGCACCTGGCCCGAATTGAGCCCGTTGGCGCGCTTGAGCTCGGCGACGCTCACCCCGGTGCGGCGCGCGATGGTCGCCAGCGTGTCGCCGTCACGGACCGTCACCGCGTAGCGGCGCGGGGCGGGGCTCGAGCGCCGGTGGTGGTGGCGGGGGGGCGGCACGCGCAGGTGGGCGAGCTTCGCGACCTCGATGCTGTCGCGCTGGGCGACGCGGTCCGTGGCGTCGCCGGTGCGCACCTTGAGGCGCTGCCCGCGGTGGACCACCGGCTTCGAGAGGTGGTTCCAGCGCATCAGGTCGTCGACCGAGCAGTCGTTGTGCTCCGCGATCCACTTGAGGTTTTCGCCGCGCTTGACCCGCACGGTCGAACGCCCCTCGGCGTCGGAGAATCCGTCGAGCGACGCCGGGAGCGCCAGGGTGCGCTCCGGCACGTAATCGGTCGAGGCGCGCGGATCGTTAGCCGCCAGCACCGCCGGCGCCGGGCCGGCGAGGCTCGCGGGCACGGTGAGCGTGGCGCCGCGGCGCAGCGGGCGCTGGCGGCCGATGCCGTTGACGCGCGCCAGCTCCGGCGCGCTCACCCCGTAGCGATTGGCGATCTGCTGCAGGGTCTCGCCGCGCCGCACCCGGTGCTTGACCGTCAGGTTGACCGCCGGGAGGCGGCCGCCTTCCTCGAGCTTGCGCATCAGCGACGGCCCCTTGCTCTGCGGCACCCGCAGCGTGGTGATGCCTTCGGGGCCGCGCGCCGCGCTGCGCAGCACCGCGGGATTCAGATCGCGCAGCTCGTCGTAGCTGCAGTCGGCGAGCTTGGCGATCGCGCGCAGATCGACGGCGCCCTTGAAGGCCACCTCGTCGAACTCCATCGGCTCGTCGAGCGGCACCCCGTCGAAGCCGTAGCGGTGCGGGTCGTGCGAGATCGCGAGGCAGGCCATGAACTGGGGCACGTAGTCCTCGGTCTGGCGCGGCAGCCGGAGATCCCAGTAGTTGGTGGTGCCCTGCGTCTTGATCGCGCGCAGGACCAGACCCTCGCCGGCGTTGTAGGAGGCCAGCGCCAGCGGCCAGTCCCCGAAGATCGCGTAGAGGTGCTTGAGGTAGCGCGCGGCCGCCACCGTGGACTTCTCGGGATCGCGGCGCTCGTCCACCCACTGGTTGACGGTCAGGCCGAACAGCCGCCCGCTCGAGCGCAGGAACTGCCACGGACCCACGGCCGCGGATCTCGAGCGGGCGTGAACGTTGAAGCCGCTCTCGACGAACACCAGCTGGACCAGATCGGGCGGCAGCCCCTCACGCTCCAGCACGGTGCGGAACAGGTGCACGTAGCGACCCGAGCGCTTGAGCCACTTCTCGAAAATCGGGCGCCCCGGGCCGCTGTAGTAGTCGATGTACCGGACCACCTGGGCGTTGAGCTGCGGCTTGATGCCGTCCACCGCCGGGGCGTTCAGCACCCGGTCATCGGCCTCGTTGCCGGGCGCGACGTGGCGCTCGGGGGCCTGGAGATCGGACTCCGCCGCGTCCCGGAGACCGTTGAGCTTGGAGCGCAGCTCGACCAGGTCACGACGTACGCCCTCGTCCGGATTCTCGGACAGCACGACCTCGATCTGGAGCAGCGCCGCCTCGGCGGTGCCGATCGCGTTCATCGGGTCGCCAGCCTTGCGCAGGGCGTACGCGGCCTCGTAGGCCGAGCGGATGTTCATCGCCGGACTGGCCGGAGGGTTGCCGGTGAGGGAGTCGATGGCCGCGGCCGGGGCTCCGGAGGCGGGCGCGGAAGGGCCTGAAGGATTGGGGTCCGGATCCGCGGCCGCCCTGCCGATGACCGGGGTGAGAATAAGGAGCGCCGCCATCGACGCCGTCATGATCTGTGCTCGAACCCGCATCAGGTATCTCCTGTCCCTGGGCTTTGCCCCCACGAGGGGCGAATCGTCGAACGCTAGTGTGACGGAGTGCGATATGCAACCGCCGTCCATGAACATTGCTCGATCCGCGAGCGCGCGGGAGCGCTCAAGTCGCTGTCCCACGCCCGTTTCGTAATGGGCCGCAATTCCTATGCCACGAATGGGTTGTGCATTGACACGCTGTCACGCAGTCGATAGGTTGCGACGGCGCGCATCACGCGATCTCGCGGCCCCGTCGCCGCGTGGGGAGGGAACCCCGTGAGCGAACGCCACGCCACGTCATCGTCCGGCTGGGAGGTTTCGACCCGTCCCGGCGGTGATGTTCTGGCCGCCCGCGCTGTCGGCGAGGGGATCGAGCTGGTGCTGCTCGCCCGCGCCACCGGTCACGATCCGGCCCAGATCGAAGCCTGGCTCGGCGAGCTGATCGGGGTCGCGGTCGAGACCAGCCGCAACGATCCCGGGGACCGGCCGATCTCGGCCCTGCTCCGCCACGGGCTCACCGGGCTCCTGTTCTCGCACGGCGAGCTGTGGCACCACACGCCCGAGGACCCGCCGTGCTCGCTGGCCTTCGTCACCACGCACGACCGCGTGGCGTTCGGCTGGGCGGGGCCCGCCGAGGTCGAGATCTGGGTGGACGGTCGCGCCGCCGAGGGGCCCATCATCCGGGTACGCG
>Ga0306922_10007715_pt1 | contig 10405 bp, 18 predicted proteins | sample sta12Cox44000082_FD_203758 | JGI IMG/M metagenome (GOLD analysis project Ga0306922, IMG submission 203758) | Lab enrichment of tropical soil microbial communities from Luquillo Experimental Forest, Puerto Rico - statoxic.12C.oxic.44.000.082 (v2)... | ecosystem: Environmental > Terrestrial >...
GCCTTGCACAGCCGCGAATCAATTCGGCGTCAGTTGCCAACGAAGGGACCAAGGGTTTCTCCGATGTCATGTCGGATCACCAGGTCAGCGATATCATCCTGTTCGGTGGGCTCGTTGTTGATAATGACGAGGCGGGCGCCCGAATTTTTCGCCAGCATGGGAAAGCCTGCGGCGGGCCACACCACCAGCGACGATCCGATTGCGATGAACAGGTCGCATTGCTGGGCAAGTTCAGTGGCGCGGCGCATCGCCTCGTCGGGCATCGCCTGACCGAACGAGATGGTCGCGGTCTTGACAGGTTCGGCGCAAACCGTGCAGTCAGGCGCGCAACCCGAGCCATCGAAACATTCCTTGACCCATTTGAGATCATAGGCCTGGCCGCATCCGATGCAGCGCGCGTAAGTGGTGTTGCCATGGAGTTCGACGACGTGATCCTCGGCGAAGCCCGATAGCTGATGCAGATTATCGATGTTTTGCGTGACCACGGCCGGGATCTTGCCCACCTTGTAGAGCGAAGCGAGCGCACGATGGCCGCGTCCCGGTTTTGCCTTGGCAAAGGTTGGCTCCATAGCAAAGCGCCGTCGCCACGCTTCCTCGCGCGCCTCTGCGCTGGCGATGAATTCATCAAACGGAATTGGACGGTGGCGGCTCCACAGGCCGCCCGGTGAGCGGAAATCGGGAATGCCGCATTCAGTGGAAATGCCGGCGCCAGTAAAGGGAACGATGACGGATGCCGCGGCGATCATATCGCCGAGCTGCTCCACACCGCTGCGAATGTCTGAAGCAATCACGCTAACGATCCGAGGGCCAAACCGCGCGATTATAGCACACCCGGATTACCATTTCGAAGCATCGCTTTGGACGGACAATCACGCAGGTGCGGCCCTGGGTCCTCATGCGGCCGCGGCAAAGTGGATTTTCGCAAACGATTTGCCGGCTGCGCGGTCGCTGGCCGCTCATCGCACAAGAGGTCACGACCCTTATCCACAATCACAATCCCGCAATCCTCCATCCAAATTCGCGCCTCAATCCCGGCAGCGAATGAACGCGGGATGCGAATCAAAAAGGACAAGCATGACGAAGGAAAACGAACGGCTGGCTCGAGAGCGCGAACAGATCGCAGCGCGGGTTGCGGGCTTCAAAGCGATCCAGGAAAGATTCAAGCGCGAGCGTGAGGAATACTTCGTCACGACGCTTGAGAAAGCGCTTCACGGCGACAATACGCGTCGGGCAGTCGACGGCACCCCGTTCTGGTCATGAATTATCGCGTCGATCGGGCTTCGATCGTCGCAGCTTCTCATGATGGCGGACGATCCTCTAGTCAACTCCATTTGCCCGTAAGAAAAAAGCCCGGAACCAAGTTCCGGGCTTTCTTCCTACTTACCAGTGGTGATGATGCCAATAGCGATGACGCCAATACGGTTGACCGTAATAGCCGTAACCAGGCCCGTAATAGGCATAGGACGGCCCGTAATATCCGTAGCCCGGCCCGTAATAGCCGTAAGCGCCCGCGGCTCCTGCGGCAATCGCGCCGGCCGCCAGACCGAACGCGAGGCCCGGGCCGAAACGATGGGCCTCTGCCGGCGCGCTCACGGCGGTTACGCCAAGCGTCCCGACGGTGGCCAGAATGGCTAGCGTTTTACTCATTTGGTTCTCCTCCTTCCAGTCAACGACAACGCGGGATTTTTTGCACGGTTGCGGCGGGAACATCCACCTGTCCGAGATTTAACGAACATGACTGGCGCATGAACGGACCGACAAATCGCTCTTGCGGAAAAATATCGTGACTTCCTTTTGTCAGTCCAAAAGCGAACCGTGAGAAAAAGCAAAAAGAGAGCGGCTCAAGCGAGCCGCTCTCTTGAATTTCCTTGATGGCTGAATTTACGGACAGGGGTGTCTTAGCCCGTCGAAGCCCAGATAGGTTCCGCTCGCCGGATCGTAGGAGCGGTAGCGCGCAGCACATGAGGAGTCGTCGGGGACCACAGCCTGGCTTACGACATAACCTGGATCGTAGTAGCCGCCGTCATCATAGGCGTAGTCGTCGCTGTAATAGTAGGGATCGTAACCGTAGCCATAGCCGTAACCTAATGCGCTCCCCGCGGCGAGGCCCGCGACAAACCCTGCGCCCGCGCCGAAGCCGCGGTCACGATCGCCACGGAATCCGCGATCCACGTATCGTTCGCCGCCAGTTCGCGGCGTGGCGACATTCGGGCCGGCCGTGGTCGCTGCCACGTTGGGGCCAGCCGTCGTCGTAGCCGGGCGGGCTATCCTCGCGTTGGCCCCACGGAAGTTCGCTTGCGGACCGGCATTGAACGCGCCGCTGCGCGGGCCGCTAAAGTTTGCACCGCCGCTGGCGTGCACAGCCGCGTTACCGCGCACATGCTGCGCCAACGCGGGGGATGCAACCGCCAGCGAGAGAGACAGGGCCGTAGCCCCCAAAATACCGAGTCTGGTCATACTGTTTCTCCATTAGGGACACCGGGCAAACATCCGGACTGACCTATCGTTCCGGTAAAACTCGCTGAAAAGTTTCCGTGAGCGCGGGAACACCTCACTTGAACGGCCGGAACGCGCTCACTTGAATAACGGCAAGATCACGACCAGCAGAACGACGCCGATCAAGCCTGCAAGGAAGCCGGCGCGGCGAGCATGCGTTTGGAGACCGATTTCGCCTCCACGAGCTTTATCGTCCGGATGGGATTCATGTCTCTTGCCCATGATGCGGCATGCAAAATCAACACTTGAAGGGCGATCTTGTTTCGGGCGCAACACCCCTGCCCCCGTCGGTCATTTGCTGCTATTGAGTTCCCGAAACCGATCCTCATCGATCCTGTCAGGAGTAGAAGAAACATGCGATATCTTCACACGATGCTGCGCGTCCGCAATCTCGATTCGGCGCTCAAGTTTTTTCACGACGCCTTGGGATTGAAGGAGGTTCGACGCGTCGACAACGAGAAGGGCAAATTCACTCTGGTGTTTCTGTGCGCGCCTGAGGATGAAGGGCTGCTGAAAGCATCCAGGGGAAGAGGCGCACCTCTCGTCGAACTCACCTACAACTGGGATGAAGAGAAATACGGCGAGGATCGTTATTTCGGTCATCTCGCCTATGAGGTCGACGACATCTACGCGACCTGTGAGCGCCTGATGAAGCTCGGCATCACGATCAACCGGCCGCCGCGCGACGGACAAATGGCTTTCATCCGCTCACCAGATCTGCATTCGGTCGAACTTTTGCAAAAGGGTGACGCCAAGGCACCGGCGGAGCCGTGGGTGTCCATGCAGAACACCGGTCACTGGTGAGAGCGTCATCCGCAGGGCGGCACGAGGAAGCGCGCCCGCTGGATCGTATGCCCGCCGGTTCCGAAATCCTCGTCTCGTCTGTCGGCCGGAACCTTGCCACTTGTTCCGGCGTTTCTCCCCCGATCGAGAAGTTCAAGGAGGCGAGGATGGGACGAGGAATTTTGCTCTGGCTCTTGGGCGTGCCGATTCCGGTAATCATCCTGTTGTGGTTGTTCTTCGGACATTGAGAACCAGACAATCAATATTTTGCGAAGGATCAGGCCTGGCGCATCGCCGGGCCTGATTTTTTGTCTCTTCAGGCGAGGCGCTTCCGCAACTTGAATCAGGCCCTGCTTTTTTTTGAAAATTGAGATATTACCCCGCGATGAAACGTGGGAGCGAACAACCGTGTCAAACAGCGCACAAAGCGGGATCACGATCTGGGGTCGGGCGAATTCCGTCAACGTCCAGAAGGTTCTCTGGTGCCTGCAGGAACTCGATCTCGCTTACGAGCGGATCGATGCCGGGATGGCATTCGGCAAGAACCGCAAGGCCGAGTATCTGGCGATGAATCCCAACGGTCGCGTGCCGACGCTCGTCGACGGCGATTTCGTGCTGTGGGAATCCAACTCGATCATGCGCTACCTCGTGCGCGCCTACAGGCCGCAATCGCCGATCTATCCACACGCGCCAAAAGTGCGCGCGGGCGTGGATCGCTGGCTCGACTGGACACTGTCGACCTTGCAGCCGGTCGATCGCCCGGTGTTCTGGGCGCTGGTGCGAACCCCGCCCGAGCAGAGGGACATGGTCGCAATCCAGAAGGACGCCGACGCGGAAGCCGTGCAATGGCGCATCGTCGATGCCCAACTGTCGACGCGGCGTTTCATCGAGGGAGACGATTTCACGCTCGCAGACATTGCGCTTGGCGCTTACGCCCGGCGCTGGCTTGGCGTCGAGGGTATCGCCAGACCGAGATTTGCCAATCTCGAGCGCTGGTATGCACGGCTCGCCGGCCGGGCGGGATTTGCCCGATTCATCGCACCGCTAATGTCATAGAGCCCGACTGTAGTGACCGCGCGATTAGTTCGGGATGATCTTCCCGAGTTGGACCTCGCCGCAAAACCGCATCATTGTTTGGCAGCAAAAGCCCAACATTCCAATTCTACTTGCGCACCAAGGGCCAATCCGTTAGCGCCAAGAGCGGACCGAGCGGGCAAACGTTCCGGCTTAAAATATGTCACGTAAATCTTATTGAAGTCGCCCCACTTCGACATGTCTGCAAGCATTGCGGTGCATTTAAACACATCGTCGAAAGTCAGGCCATTTGCCTTCAAGACTTCGCCGATGTTTTCCAAAGTCTGCTTCGCCTCAGCTTCCATCCCGCCCGGGGCTAACTCCCTTTTGCCCGGTAGGACACCGATGGCGCCCGACAAATACAATATGTCGCCTACTCGAACCGCTTGACTGAATGGCGGCTTTGTGGCGGCGGCAGCCGGAGAATTATAGAATTGAACGTTGTCTGCCGATACTGGCGTGACATACGAAACAGCGACCCCACCGGCAGCAATCAAAATCCGCGCAGTTTTGATAAGGGCATTCATCTGGTCCTCCAACAAGTTGCCGAGCTGAAATGGCGGTAAACACTCGATGATAACGTCCGCGCTGCCAAGCAGCGAACAGATATCCGATCACGGACGTTGCCGTATGCTATACCGTGCCGCGAACGGCCATCCTGCCGCTGCACCACGAGCAATGTGAACTCCCGTCGTTGCATGCGTCTCCCCCCTTCAAAGACGCCTGTAGGATGACAGACTAGCACATGGGAAATCGGTGGCGCTCCCCAGTGGGATGTCACTTCTTTTCAGTCAAACACCTGGCCGAGAAGTGGGACAGTTTTCGTTCTATGATCTTCCAAGGCTTTTTAAACCAGCGCCCACCGGATTCGGCAGCGCAGGCCAGTGGTGGGTTGGACGCGCTTGTCGTTGACACCCATCCGCTCATGCCGGCGGGCAACGCAGTGCGCACGGCAATCGGAGGCATGATGGAGCGGCTCAAACCCACTCTTCTTTAGAAAGGTACGACCATGATCAAACGCTCTCTCAGAAATTTGACTGCCGCCTCGATCCTGGCTGGTGCCACCCACGGTGCCATTGCTCAGACACCGATGCCGCAGACGCCGACCACCAAGATTCTGGCCGTCGGCACCTTCGCCGCTGGCACGGATATGTCGCAGGTTCCGCGCATTTTGCCGACCGAGGTTCGCGAGACCGCGCAGCTCTATCTCGATGGCAAGATCGACCAGTGGTATTCGTTGGAAGACCGGCCGGGTGTCGTCTTCATCCTGAATATGACCGACACTCAGGCAGCGCACGCCATGCTGGAGGAGCTGCCACTCGGCAAAGCCCATCTGATGACTTTCCAGCTCACGCCGATTGGTCCGCTCAATCCCCTCCGCCAGCTGCTGGCGCCGGCTGCTCCGCACTAACTGTGCAGTTGAAAAAGTTGGCCTGACTCGTCACTACGATGAATGAATTCGGCTCGAGTGATTTGATTGGATGTCTTCAAGATAGCCATCCATTTCCATAGGTGGGTCGCCGTCGCCAGCCAGGCCATGGAAGGCAGGCATACCAACTCTTTGATGAAAGATGCCGGCAAGAACGCCGCAGCGACGCGCGCCGCGAAGGGCATCGGACGCGAAATGGCCCGCAAAGCCGTGGCCACACGACTGGCCAACAAGGAGCGCCAGGCGCAGAACGCCTGACAGCGGCGGGATCGGACCAAAAATATCGATGTCGGCGGGGTCAGGCCCGTGAGCGGTAAAGCCGTCAGAATGTTATGGACGACATCCTAAAACAGGATCAATATTCCTGTTGGGTTGGGCGTAATCATGGACAGGATCGAGCAGGGTTTTGTTGTCACCGCTTGGGTGATGATCGCAGTCGCGGCCATATGCCTGATTTGGTGACGGTTATTGGAACGCGCGTGCAAGGTTTGATCAGTTCAGTTGAGCGCGCTTTCGCACCAGGCATCAGTGGCTTCGTTTACGGCGTCCCACTCGCGGGCATGGATTGATCGGCGAGCAAGGCTTAGCGCGAGCAATTGTATCGATTTCAAGGTCTGCTCGCGGGCTTCACTCAATCTTTGAAGCGAACTCAGGTCGCGCAAAAGGTCGTAGATAAGTTTAGCCGCTACGTTCGGTTCTGCAGAGCGCGCTTCTTCCAAGGCTATTTTTACGTACCGCGCCTCGACGTATTCGCTCACAAAGAACCTCCCGTGCAATCACGACACAACGAAAAATCGCATTTTTGGAAACCCGATTTCGTTGCAATATTTGAAGCGACTTGACTGATCGGCCGCTTTCTACCTTTAAGCCGACGCCAAAGCAGGACGCAAAAACAAAACGTTGGTATTTGGTATTTCAAAGATCATGTTACCGCAAAACTACAGGGGTCTATGCGGTCGCCGCGGCCGTATGCAAGCGTCATAAACTTTTTTCCTCGCCTTAGCGTCGTTTCGCCGCGTGGAATTCCGAATTTTCACGGATACAGTGGTCTAATATTGAGGCAGTGGGGTGCGCTATGATTGCGCTCGATGTATTTATCCATCAAGAAAATATTTCGCTGTACAAGAAGCTTCTCGCTGATCGCCACATCACGGATGGGCAGCGCGAAGTGATTGGTAAGATGCTGGCTGACGAAGAGTGCAAGCTTCTCGATCTTCTTAGCCCGCAAGACCTGCACCAACCAAGGCTTGCACCGATATAAATTAGGCTTTCCCGCTGGCCGGCTTGTGCCGGTCATTTGCCGAAATCCGCACACAGCCACGCAAGTCCTTGCGGACCTGGGCGAAGGCGACCATCCGTGGACCATTGACCTGGTGACTGTGACAGCAGCAGCCATCCTTGTGGTGGGCTTCGCGGGCGTTCTAGTCGCACATTTGGTCCGTTAGGCCACCCGCGTTGGTAGGGATAGCTGTGCCAAAACGGCCCCGGCGTGGGGAGCGCCGAGGCCGCCAAACCTCTGGGGGGAGGTTTACTCCCCAGATGGGGGGCTTGGTTGGGGGTCTGGGGAGTGAAGTCAATCTATGCCAGCCCGCCAGAGGGGAGATTGCGATAGGTCAATCATGATCGGCTGCGCCAGCGCGATCCAGTAGTCCAGCGGGAGTTCGGACGAAGTTGCTGGGCGGTCCTCACCGGGGGGTCTGACCGCCAAATGCCCGCGCTGCTTCGCTTTATATTTCTGGATCTGAAATGCGGGTCAGCATCTTCACGTGCGGTCCCGCCCGTTTGAAGATCGGCTCCCAAAAGGCATAGGCCTTCTCGGCGAAACTCGCGCTTACGCTGAACTTCGTGAACGCCCCCCGATATGCGGCCTGTCGCCGGCAGCCCTGCCCTTCGACAAGGTGCCAGATGAATTGAGCGACCTGGCGCGCGTTCGTGCTCGGACGACCTTGATGGTTGGGTACGATCTCAAGCCGCATGGGCGCGGTGTTGCGCGTCTCCGGTTCGGTGATATTGGCAAGCCAGATGAAGATTGATGGATCAATGCTCGCGGCATAGCCATCACGCTTGAGCTGCTGATTGATCATAGCGAACGCGCTGGCGGCTTCTCTGAAGCATTCGCTCAGGATGAAGTTTGCCTGATTCTCCAGCTTTCCGCTTCGAAGATCGTCCAGCAATCTGACCGCCTCGTCGGTGAGCCGCCGCATGTACCGCGGTTGCCACTGCCCTGCGCTATCGGCTGGTTCCTCCTGCACAATCAATTCAACCGCATCCGCGCGGAACTCCCTTGCGGCTTCTTTGAGAACGGTCGAAAAATTGTTTTCAAGACTGGAACCGCCGATGTCTTTCGACGCCGCTTCGCCTCCCACCGGGGTCTCTACGAGGTCCTTTGCGTGGTCGAACGCAGCATTCAGGCTGGCTTTGATGTTGTCAAAAGCTTTGTTCTGATAGTCCTTGGCAATCTTCACCATCATCTCGGCGGTGGTGTCGGAATCTGGGAGTTCGTCCTTGCGCGACGCCGCCGCATTCCGAGATTCGAGCACTGCAACGGGACTCAGAGCAGTCGCTTGCCTTGCAACGATTGTTTGATCAGACGTCTTCTCGCCTATGTGCTCCCAAGCAGCAATCCCGCTGGACAACACAAACAGGCCACCGTCAATGGCGCCGCTCGCCGCCGCTGTAAGCTCCACCAGCGAGCGACGGGCGAAGCGCGTATTAGCTGACCGCCTTATTCTCGTTTTTCTCATGATCAAACGATCCCTCGACGAGCTTCTTCAAGACCCAGCGCCACAGCTCACGAATTTCTTCCGAGGCTCTTCCTTCCTGCGCAAACTCGGTTACTCCTAAGCCTACCCCAAGCGCATCCTGGTGGTCATTGCGCTGGCCGACATAGGGAAGCGCAAGCACGCCGAGGGAATTGAGCGAAGTTGCAGCTTCACTCAATCGGCAGCCCCGCGGCGGGGTCTGATTAAGCACGAAGGCAAATCGTCGGTTGAGCCTACGAATAGCGATGAGCGTCGGTATCGCAGCTTCGATGTCAGCCGGGCTCGGACGCACCGGGATCAGGCAAAAATCGGCCTTGGCGATGGCGCGCATGGCCAGCCCGTTGTTCGTGGCCGCGGTATCGATGATCGCGAGCCAGACCCCCTCCGCCTCAAGGCGGGACAGCGCCATTTCTAGTTCGGCGGGATTGGAGACCCGAACGACGAGCGGATAGGGATTGCTACGCCGCTCCTTCCATTTCGATATCGTGCCTTGTGGATCCGCCTCGACGAATGCAACGCGCTCCCCGTTCTCCATCGCCGCGACGGCGAGTCCAACGGCCAGTGTGCTCTTGCCGCTTCCGCCTTTTTGCGTGACGAGAGCAGGGACGTACATGTTCTGCGCATCCCCGGGTGACAACGACGTGAAAACGCGAAGACCTTCGGAAAATTTAACCTACCAAGAAGACGTAACAGTCCAATTTGTGAGTCGCATCATGCGCGAGCGTGGAACTCACAAGCAAATCCTTGCCCGCCCACTACCAATGCCATACTTGCGCCATATGGCGTCAAGACTCTCATGGACTTCCATGCCGAGCAAATCCTGACGAGCGCCTTTGACGAGTCCGGCGACATCGTCATCGAACTGCTGCACGCTGGTTCGGAAGTGCCACCGGAAAAGCTCACGTTGCTGACGTTCCGGTTCCGCTATGCAAGGCGCGGAACATCACGAATCCGTGGCGGCTTGGGGAACCGCATGCCGCATTTGGGCGTGGCTGCTAGTTACTCAGCCTTTTCCTCATGTCTTTGAAGAGATCGATGACGGCGCCAAGGTACAGGTATTCGATCTCCTTGTCAGAAGCGCGAGGATTTTCCCTTACTATGCGTTGCCACAACTGCTCCGCAGTTGTGTCCACGTTCTCCGCCTTTACGCCGAGCAAGCTCGGTTTGAATAATGGAATAGATTTCATCCTAACCATCCTTTCTGCGGCGCGGCCAGCCGAACCCATTACGATGCGGGCCTACGCGGCCAACACCTCCGTCCGCATTAACCTCGTGACCGACGAATCGACGGCCTCTCCAAGACGCGACGCGAGGAGGAGACTTGGAAGATCGTCGGCCGCTTCCAGATCGAGAGATCAATTTAATGCGTGAAGCCGCTTAACCGTTTTCCAATTCATTGCCCCTGGCCCGAAAGCGAACCCGTGGTTCGCGTTTCGACGGGGCTCATGGTCTGCGAATCTCTCAGGGGTGTGGTCGCCCACGCCAGGTTTGAGCGCCATAGCGCTGGGCACCTCGCCATACTCCATGGCGGCGTGACGCTGCAAATTCCTTAAGTAGCTCATCCGTTCCTCCTCTGATGTTTCTGGCAAACCCGGCGCGAGCGTAAGCTCAACCGAGCCACGCGCACACCACGACTGCGATAAACCCGACAAACCCTGTCGCCGCCAGCGCCGCGAAACACCGGTCTACGGAATCAAAACTGAAACCATGAACTTCCAAAGCCTTGGGGCTGCAGACATGGGCCAACATCTGTTCTCTCCCTAAACACGGCGCTGCTTCACGCCGACTATGTCGAGAACCATAGCGATGCTGCGGCCTCCATGCTTTGCTCAATGGGACAGGCTATTTTACTTTTCGGGAC
>Ga0306922_10007716_pt1 | contig 10404 bp, 9 predicted proteins | sample sta12Cox44000082_FD_203758 | JGI IMG/M metagenome (GOLD analysis project Ga0306922, IMG submission 203758) | Lab enrichment of tropical soil microbial communities from Luquillo Experimental Forest, Puerto Rico - statoxic.12C.oxic.44.000.082 (v2)... | ecosystem: Environmental > Terrestrial > Soil...
TGAGCGTGCGCAAGCGACTCGGTGGCATTCTCTCGCAACCACCCGGTGATCGGGATTCGAGCGTGGCCATATATCATGAAGGAATAATGTGTGTAGTAGATCACCCCCGCGAGCTCCATTTGGAGAATGCGGTTGAGTTGCTCCGTGACACGGTCAACATCGAACTTGTAGTTTGGCATTGCTTCCTCCCTTTGCCCAGCTTCGTAGCTGATTGCGGTACAGAATGAGCAATCCTACCTTCAGACGGCGAATTGCCAATCAGCGGGCGTGGTCGTCGATGAAGTCCGCGATCGACATCGGCGGCCCGCTCAGCGCCCAGCGGTTCCACCAAGGCGTTATAGCCCCGCCGTAAACCCGCTATATTTGGCGCTCCAGTTGATGCCAGCGTAAGTTTCGAGAGCAAGGGTGGCAGCAGCTACGATAATGAATGCAGCTATTGCGACGCCGCGATGGTGACGAGTTCTTTTAATGATCATTTCGCGTCTCCACAGGAGGAATGCAAACCTTGCGGCTCAGTTGTCCTTGTGGTCGGGCTTCGGTTTAAGCTTCGGTCGTTTGCGCGCTGGGCATCGGTCAGTCCTTTCGCTGCTGGACATCATAGCACCAGCGAGGCCCATCTTGAATCACCTTCGACGGGCAGAAGCCATGGTCTCCGGGGGCTCCTCCTCCGGAGACAATCCGGCCGAGAAGATTCGGCCGATAACCGGATTCGCAATATAAATGTTCGACGAACAAGGGAGCGCCCGAATGTACGCCAATATTCTCTTGAGCACGGATGGATCGGATGTCGCAAGAAAAGGCGTTAAGCATGGGATTGCCTTAGCAAAGGCCTTGAATGCTAAAGTGACAGTCATCACCGTAACGGAATCGCCGATGCTGTATCTGCCCACGAAGGAAGACCTTGTTGGCTGGGAGGCAGCCCGCAAGGAATTTGCGGACAAAGTGCTCGATGAAGCTCGGGCTATGGCGGAGCAGACCGGGATATCTGCAGAACTCTTGCATGTTCCTGATGAGCACCCAGCCACTGCGATTATCGAAACAGCAAAGTCCAGAGGCTGCGACTTGATCGTCATGGCCTCTCATGGGCATCGCGGCCTCAGGAAGCTTGTGTTGGGGAGTCAAACGTCGGAGGTTCTCGCCGACGGAAGCGTGCCGGTGTTGGTAGTGCGCTAAAAGCCTTTCAACACGAACCATCGCTGCGACTCTGAGCCGGGATACCATTGGTTCATTGCATCCAGCGCCGCTTGATCGAGGGGCTGGGCGCTAATCGGCATCACGCTCGGCAAGGGAGTGCCTCGCCACTGCGGATTGAAGCCGTCGATGTGCGTCGATGCGGGCACGCAGAGATCGACCCTAGTCCCACCGGCTGAGCCCACTGCCCAATCTTGAGTGAGAAGAAACTGCATCGGTGGATCTCCTTCACCAGTCGATCGCATCTCCTGCTGTCGGATAGCATACCATGAAAGGCGTTACCTGGCGCGGCGGTGAGCTTTCTGCACCCGATTAAAGGCGTGGCGCTTACGAAAGCGGCAGGTTGCGGAGTTCCCCACCCACGCAATCGTGAGTGTGGCGACTCAAAACATTCACGATCGGTATCTAAAGCGAGTCGCCTGCTTGAATTGAGGGGGCTCACTTAAGGTGGGGTGATCTGATGAGTGATTTTATGGCCCTGACGATATTTCTTGCAGGAGGTTGCGTTGGATATGCCCTCCGTCATTTGATCTCCGTCCGCAGGCGTACGGCGGCAAGGAGAATTTATCGTTAGAACCTCCAAATCCCGGTGGATCACTGGCCTCAATCGGCAGTTGGTACCTTAGCGACGGTGAGCTTCCTGCACGCGATCGAAAGCCTCGTGCGTCCGGTTTTTCCGAGATACGATAGCATTCGGTCGAGGGAGCTTCCGGTCGAGGCCCGGACACGCCAGCCCGTTCGGACCTTGGGCTTGTATTTCCTTCTGCTGGGTGGGCCGCCCATTAGCGCTGAAATCTGGGCGGCCCTGCCAGCCACTTTGCCCACTTAGCAGGAAGCGGTAGCCGACAACCAATCACACTAGGCAAACTGTGACGCTGCGTCTGTGATATTTATCAAAATGATGCGGATTTTTAAGTCACGATTGTTCTGGCCGATGGCGGTGGGCTTCCTGCACACGATCAAAGGCGTGATACTTTCGGTTCTTCACTTTGATCCAGTGCTTGCAGCGACCGCCACGATAAGGTCGATCGCGGCGGCGGTTCACCCCTCACGGTTGAAATCCAGTTGCAGAGTTCGAGATACTCTACGGTCTCCTTGGCGACAGTTTGAGCGGATCGGCCTAGCTCAAAACAATTGGCTGCTCTATTTAACAGGAGGCGTGGCGGCCGCGCAGCCCGCGCACGCAGCCGGGAACGGCTTCGTGTTTGATGACCCTGATCTTCGGGCGCCGCCACGCGCGGCGGGTTTAATCGGAAGCTGGATTACGATCCGTGGGGCTTGGCCTGACTGCCCGAGGGTTCTTTATCCCGGCGATCGGGGCTACCAGTTGGCCTTCCAAGCAAAGCAGCCAGCAAAATTATTAATAGCCACGCCATGAGAGCCATCAATCCAACGACCAGAAGGGTTGCCAGCACGATCAGGAAATCGATCATAAAAGTTGGCATTAGCGACCTCCTAATCCAATTTCGACAAACCGCCGGGTTGCCTCCGGTCGCGTCAAGCCACCGGGCGGGATATACAACCGAAGGCGCGCCGGGATGGTAAGTTAAAACCAGAACGGAGGATCTCCCCGAGCAAGTGGCGTAGCCGAAGGGTGCTGAAATGGGCAGACAAGTAGTTGGCGTGCTTTACGGACTGGCGATGGCAGCCGTTATAGTCGGTGTGGATCTCGCGTTCTTCAGAAACCGATTCTTGGAACGACTGATGGTGAATGTCGGCATCGTCTTGGTATTCGGAGCATTCTACTTGAGATTCTTCAGGCTTCCGTGACAGCCACGGAAGCGGCCTGCGCCGATCGCATCATGCTTGCGCAGGCTCGCCTAGGCAAATGTGATCGCCAGCGCCATAACCAGGCCTGCGGCCACAGCGACGGCGCACACGATGCTCCAGGCGGTTTCTTTGTTATGTGACATGCTCGGGATCTCGACGGTAGCGTCGAGTGATATCAATCGATCGCCGCTGATTCGTAAATTACGCATATAAGATTTCAGTGGCCTTGCGCACCGCTACGGTGCACCGCGTCCCTGCCGTGAGCCTTGTGGCCTTCGGCTCCTTCCGATCGGCTCTGACGATCAGCAGGTCAGCGCCGTTCAGCCATTCGACCTTCCTCTTCGTTGACCCCATGGCGCGCCGAGATGCTGTGGGGTTTTCGCCTGCCGGTTTGTTCTGGCGCAAAGACTTTCCCTCCAGGGGCGCCTAACCATGCGGCTCAAATCTTCGGAGGGTTTCCAATGACCGTTGAGCATATCGCAAACGATTCCGATCTAGAGGAACTGGTCCGCGGCGGACCACATGCAGCAGATGAACTGCCACGGCTGCTTGAGGCTCTAGGCATCAGCGCACGGGATTTGGCGTGCGTCGAGCCGATAGTGGTGCACAACTTGGAGAGGGTCTGCGCCCTGTGCAAGAGCAAGCGCGAATGCGACCGCGATCTAGCCTCTGGCGCTTCGGCCGAGCACTATCAGGAATATTGTCTGAACGCGTCGAGGATTGCCCAACTGCGCGAGACCTGGTCCTGGAGCACGACGGCCCCTACCAAGATGGCGCTGATCAGCATCATGCGGGCGCTGAACGCCCCGTGACAAGCGAGGCAGGAGTTGTGCCATGACCGCCCAGACTGCGGTTCAAAAGTTGACCGACACATTTGCCGATGGGCTGAAGTACATCCGTGAGCTAAATGAGACGTACGAGATGAGTCGAGTGCTGCGCGACATGGAGCGTGTCTGCGCTCTTTGTCCGCACAAGCGGCGATGCATTGAGGATCTTGCCGCTGGAGCGTCACCGGAGCAGTACTGCCCAAACGAGCCCACGATCAAGCGGCTGCAGTCAATGAAGGCAGCCTAGTCAGCGCAGTATCGTCCGACTTTTGGCCGGCGAAGCGGCTCCTTCCGATCGGCTCTAACGATCAGCAGGTCAGCGCCGCGGCCTAAAATCAAAGCTGTGGATATCTCCATAAGGGACCTTGCAGTCGGAAACTGGGCGCTTGTGGAAAAGATTCGACAGCGCGAAGCTATCTGGGTTCCCGGTGGGTAGGGGGCTTCATGTTACAGTCAGGCGGGAAAGTTCGGTCACAAGTCAGTTTTTGGCCTCGGGCGCGAGATTTGCCGAGGTGTGAGTCTTGCTCCGAGCCAATGGTTGCGCCGGATGCTTCAGCGCTCCTGAGCGACGGCAGGGTTTCGCACCTTTGGAGCTGCGATCGTTGCGGCGCGAGCTTCGTGACGAGCGCCAGCAAGATAGCCTAGGCATCTCCTGCTGTCGCACAGCCACAGCATACCCCGAAAAGCGTTAACTTGGGCGTTACCACGGCCTCCGAACAGCTCCATCGATCTTGGCTAAGTGGTTGATCTTGCTGGTGAGCGCGCTGGGGATCGAACCCAGGACCCCGTGATTAAAAGTCACGTGCTCTACCGTCTGAGCTACGCGCTCGCCTGAGATTCGAACAGCATCGTCCGGGGGAAACCCGGTCTGCTCTGGATCACGGTCCGGCCCGCGCTGTGTAGAGAGCGGACCCTTGCCGGTCAATAGCGTGACGGCACCCGGATGAGCGGCAAAGTCACCGATTCCGTTGCCGCGAGAAGCTGTTGCGAACCGTTCTTCGCTTGCCGGTTGCCCTGCCGTCCCCGACTTTACGGCTCAACGGCTTTCCTGCCTGACCTCCGTGGACTGGCTCGGGCCACTGACAGTCGGCACCGCTACTGGCCGAAGACCGATCAGTTCGGCAGTCCGCACACCGGCATTGCGCCAGAACTGGAAGGAATTGGCCCGCGAGCTCTCCAATATGGCGATCGCAACCGCCGACAGGAAGGGCAGGCTTTCCAGCACCAGCACGGCCGCAAAAATATAGATTTCGCGGATCTGCTTGGTGTTGGTCGCGACCAGCACGACGGCGCCGACCAAAAGCAGCACGCCGATCACGGCTTCCCAAAAGGCCTGGAACTCGATCGACATCCGCGACAGCCCACCTTTGGACGTGCGCGCGAATGGCAAATGCTCGGTGATCAAGCCTTGCGCGACCGCGCGGGACACCGTCCATTGCACGCTCATCGCCGCGATCATGGCGCCCAGCATTTGTCCCGACTTCACCGGCACACGCAGCCGGTACATCACGACAAAATGCCCGAGTGAGACCAGGAACGCCGCGATGATCGGCAGCGTGAGGATCCTGTCGGGGATCGCGATGTCGGCAAACGCCACGATCGGCACCCAGGCGAGATTGAGAAGTGCGACCAGCACGCCGAGGCTCTCAGCTCCGAGCCAGTTGAGCCAACCAAGCGAAAATTCGCGCTTCTGGTCGCGCGTCAGCCGGCTCGCGCCGGGCAGGAAACGCCGCCAATGCTTCTTCACGATCTGGAAGCCGCCATACGCCCAGCGATGGCGCTGTTTCTTGAAGGCCTCGTAGGTGTCGGGCAGAAGCCCGCGGCCGTAGCGGTGGTTGGTGTAATGCGTCACCCAGCCATGCTCGATGATCGCGAGACCAAGGTCGGTGTCTTCGCAGATCGTGTCGCCAGCCCAGCCGCCCGCCATTTCCATCGCCGCGCGCCGGATCAGGCACATCGTGCCGTGAACGATGATGGCATTCTCCTCGTTGCGCTGGACCATGCCGATGTCGAAGAAGCCGGCATATTCGCCGTTCATGATGTAATGCATCAGCGAGCGGTCTTCGTCACGGTGGTCTTGCGGCGCCTGCACCAGTCCCACGCGAGGATCGGCAAAGAGCGGCACAAGATCTTTCAGCCAGTCCGGATCGACCACGTAATCCGCGTCGATGATGCCGATGATCTCGGCGTCGGCGGCGGTGCGATCCATCGCGATGCGAAGTGCGCCGGCTTTAAATCCCGTGATCTTCTCGGCGTTGATGAACTTGAAGCGTTCGCCGAGCGCACGGCAGTGATCCTGGATCGGCTGCCAAAATGCCGGATCCGGCGTGTTGTTGATGATGACCACGCATTCGAAATTCGGATAGTCGAGCCGGGCGACTGCATCCAGCGTCTGCTTCAACATCTCCGGCGGCTCGAAATAGGCGGGGATGTGGATCGAAACCTTCGGGAAAGCGAGGTTCTCGCCGATGGTTGCAGGCACGACCGGCGCGCCCTTGGCGATCAGTCGGCGCGGCGAGCGGCCGAAGGCGATGGCTGCGATTTCCTCGATCCGCGCCATGGCGATGAGAACCAGGGGCCCGAGGAGTATCAGGCCGAGTGTCAACGCAAACGCGGAGCCGAAGATGAAATAGTGCCCGTCCCAATAGGCGAACACGGTCGCCAACCAGGCGCCGACGCCATTGGCGGCCGCAGAGAGCAGCAAGGCCTGCAGCACGGTCGGCTCCGGCAGGCGCAGGATCGGCAGCGACATCAACACGCCGACCAGGAGCGCGATCGCGGCAAGCTTCCAGTAATTCGGATTGACGATCGGACCCGTCCACGAAAATTTCGGTTCGCGCGCGGCATTCAGAATGCCCCAATACGGACCGACGCCGCCTTCGAAGAATTTCCAGGGCTGATCGATGCCCTCGACGATGTTGTATTCCATGCCGATGGCTTCGGCGCGGGTGACGAAATTGCGCAACACGACGGCCTGTTCGAACGGACCCGGATCGGCGTTGAGCCTGTTATAGCCGGCGCTCGGCCAGCCGAACTCGGCGATCACGATCCGCTTGCCGGGAAACTTTTCGCGAAGCAGTTGGTAGAGGTACATGGCCTGGTCAACGGCCTGCGCGGAGGAGAAGTTTTCCCAATAGGGCAGCACGTGGGCGGCGACGAAATCGACGTTGGAGGCAAGTTCCGGATAGTCGCGCCAGATGTTCCAGATCTCGCCGGTCGTGACCGGCACGTTGACGGATTTCTTCACGCGCTTGATCAGTTCGATCAGGTCTTCGACCTTCTGCTCGCCACGGAACACCGTTTCGTTGCCGACCACGATCCCGATCACGTTGCTGTTCTTGCGCGCCAGGTTGATCGCGGCGTCGATCTCGCGCTCGTTGCGGTCGGTGTTCTTGTCGATCCAGGCGCCGAGCGTGACCTTGAGGCCGAATTCGGCGGCAATCGGCGGCACCATCTCGACGCCTCCGGTCGAGGAGTACAGGCGGATCGCCCGCGTCATGGTCGAGAGCTTCTTCAGGTCGGAGCGAATCTTCTCGGCGGTCGGAATGTTGTCGACATCGGGATGGGCCGTGCCCTCGAACGGCGCATAGGAGACGCTGGGGAGCATGCCCGTGAAGTCGGGGGCCTGTTGCCTGTCCTGGAAGATGCCCCAGAGCGCCGCATGGGCAGCGGTTACAAACACCAGAACGGCGACGACGGCGCGCATCGCGACAAAACCTGACGGGGCCCGATGGGAGATAGCGAACCTGTCCCCTTAGGTTCGACCGACACGACGGCAATTCTTAAGGATAGTCCTGCCGCGCGATTTAACAACTGGTATGGCGCCATGGCGTTTTCAGGGCGCGCCGTATCCAACACGACCCAACCCAAACCGTTGCTGAACGGGCCAGCGTTATTTTGCCGCGGGCTGCGGCGAGGGCGAGGCTTGCGGGGAGGTGGCAGGCGCCGGCGCCGCCGAGCCTGATGTGGCTGTAGCAGGCGGAGCCGCGGCCGCCGCAGCCTGGGGCTGGGCTGCCGGATTGATCCAGCAGGCATGGACGCGGTCGCTCAGGCTCTTCGGCACTTTGTCGTCAATCTGGGCCCCGAACCGGGTCAGGCAGCGGAACGCTGCCTGGACGTGACCGCCCGGGCAGCCGAAGCGGTCGTAGAGGTCGAGATGGCGGAACGCGGTATCGAGGTCATCGACCCACATCAACCGCACGACGCGGCGACCCAGCCAGACGCATTCCGGATTGCCGGCCGGGCCGTTGATCGCCTGGGCAGCCTCTGCAAATTCGTCGGTCTTGCGCTGGCTGTCCTTTGCAGCATCGGACGCCGTCGCGCCGGCTTTTGACTGGTCCTGGGCGTGGCCATCGCCGCTCTGTGCAAAGGCGCTTCCGAAACCGAGCAGGAGGACGAACCCGGGGACTGCGAGATGGCGCAGAATCTTGTTTCTTGTTTGAAGCACCGCTCGACGCATGAATTCCCCGATTTCGTATAGCCGCCTGCTCTCCCGCCACCATGATCGGTGATGCCGTTCAAATGGGTCCCCAATGCGGCGGAAGCCGTAACCTAGTGACGTGAATTTCGGAATTTGTCCAGCAACGTCACAACTTTATACTGTCTTGGTAAAACCTGCAGGCAAACAGAAGCGCCGGGAGGCCTTCAAAGACCGCCTGCTCTTGCCTGGCTCTTGGCAGAAGGCCGGCAAGGCGCTAATCGACGAACCCTTCCCGGAGGACGGAACCGATTTCTTTTCGTACGCCACTGGCGCTCCTCGTCGTTTCCCTGAGTGTGATCGTTGCTGTGTGGTGGTGGTTGGCCACGCCGATCATGCTGACGCGCGCACCGATTGATCCGAACGCCAAACTTACATGTGTGTCATACGCGCCCTTTCGCGGCGCGCAGACTCCGCTCGATCCGACCATCCGCGTGACACCCGAGCAGATTGAGCAGGATCTGAAGCAGCTTGCCGAAATTTCCGACTGCGTGCGCACCTACTCGATCGAGAATGGACAGGACCAGATCCCCGGGATGGCCGCCAAAGTCGGGCTGAAAGTTATTCAGGGCATCTGGCTCGGCTCGAATCGGCTGAAGAACCTGGCGCAGATCGCAACCGCGATTCGGCTCACCAAAGAATATCCGGGCGTCATTACCTCGCTGGTTGTCGGCAATGAAGTGCTGTTACGAGGCGAAATGACGACCAATGACCTCGCCGCCACCATCCGTTCGGTGAAAGCGCAAGTCACTGTTCCCGTCACCTATGCCGACGTGTGGGAATACTGGCTGCGTTATCGCGAGATCTACGAGGCGGTCGATTTCATCACCATCCACATTCTGCCCTATTGGGAAGACTTTCCGATCCGCGCGAAATTCGCCGCTGCGCATGTCGATTCCATTCGCCAGCGAATGGCCGTCGCCTTTCCGGGAAAGGAAATCCTGATCGGCGAGACAGGCTGGCCAAGCCAGGGACGCATGCGCGAGGGCGCGCTGCCGTCGCGGACCAACCAGGCGCGCGTGGTCTCGGAAATCCTTTCGCTCGCTAGTCAGGAAAATTTCCGGGTCAATCTGATCGAGGCCTATGACCAGCCCTGGAAGCGTCAACTCGAAGGCACGGTCGGCGGCTATTGGGGCCTGTTCGATTCCGAAAGGCGCGCATTGAAATATCCGCCGGGCAAGCCCATCAGCAATTTTCCGCTTTGGAAATGGCAGATGGGATTTGGCCTCGCGGCGAGCGTGATCGTGTTCGTTTCGGCGTGGCTGACCACGCGGCGCCGGCCCTGGACGCCGCGGCTTTCATCGTGGATTGCGGTCGCGCTGTCGGCGACGACGGCCGGCGCGCTGCTCGGTATTGCGGCCGACAAGATGTTCTACGAGAGCTACCGTTTTGGCGGCTGGCTGCAATGGGGAGCGCTGCTGGCCGCCAGCCTGGTGTCGTCGGTGCTCGGCGCCAACGCCGTCGTATCGGGCCGCACCTTGCCGACCTTCCTCGACATGTTCGGCCCGCGCGGCGAGCGCGCAAGTCTCTCGCTGTCGATGAAATGCCTGGGCTTGGCGCTGGTCGTGACGGTGCTGATTGCCAGCGAAACTGCGCTGGGTTTCGTATTCGACCCGCGTTACCGCGACTTTCCCTATGCAGCCCTGACCATGGCGGTGGTGCCGTTCGCAACCTTGATGCTCAACCGCCCGCAGGCCGGCCGCCGTCCGATCGCAGAAGCGGTCTTTGCCGGGTTGCTTGCCGGGTCGGCCGTCTACATCGGCCTCAACGAGGGCAGGGACAATTGGCAGTCGCTGTGGACCTGCGCGATCTACCTGTTGTTCGCGGTTACGCTGTGGCAGGCGCGGGCCGTGCAAAGCCCAAAATAAGCAGGCCGATCGCGATCCCCGACAGGGCGACATTGTAGAGAACGATGCCAAGGCATGCTGCAATCAGCCCGCCGGTCAGAAGAACGATCGACGGGCGGATGAAGTGCAGCGTCGCGATCAGGAGCGCCGTGATCCCGAACACCGAGTTCTTGAACAGCGAAGTTGCGAGGGCACGCGCCTTGCAAACCAGCGTCTGCAGGCCGGCGTCGCAGGCGAGCGCCACCGTCGAATACTCGATCGCGAGATAGCGCAGATAAAGCGCGTAGCCGAT
>Ga0306922_10007721_pt1 | contig 10399 bp, 7 predicted proteins | sample sta12Cox44000082_FD_203758 | JGI IMG/M metagenome (GOLD analysis project Ga0306922, IMG submission 203758) | Lab enrichment of tropical soil microbial communities from Luquillo Experimental Forest, Puerto Rico - statoxic.12C.oxic.44.000.082 (v2)... | ecosystem: Environmental > Terrestrial > Soil...
GGCGCCGATGCGCCGCATCTGAGCCGCAGCGTTCCGGTCGCCAAGGCGCTGGATGACGCAATGATCGCGCTGTACCAGAATGGGGAGCGCATCCAGCCGGAACAGGGTTATCCGATGCGGCTGTGGTTGCCCGGCTACGAAGGCAACATGAACGTCAAATATCTGCGGCGGCTCAAGCTCACCACGGAACCCGCGATGAGCTACTACGAGTCGCGCACTTATGCGCAGATCCTGCCGAACGGGAAATCCTACCGCTTCTATTTCCTGCAGGAGGTCAAGTCCTTCATCACGGCACCTTCGCACGGACATGTGCTGAAGGAGCCTGGTTACTACGAGATTTCCGGCATCGCCTATTCGGGTACCGGCCGCATCGCCAAGGTCATGGTTTCGGCCGATGGAGGAAAAAGCTGGGCGCAGGCGGCACTGCAGGAGCCGGTACTGCCAAAGGCGTTCACGCGCTTCCGCATGCCGTGGCGCTGGGACGGCGGCCCGCGGTGCTGCAGAGCCGAGCCTTCGATGAATCCGGCGCCAAACAGCCGACACGCGCGGAGTTCGTCGCGCTGCGCGGAGAGACTACAAAGCCACCCTCGGTGCTGGTGTTTCCGAGCCAGCACTTCAACGCCATCACGAGCTGGGCCGTCGATGCCAAGGGAACGGTGCGCCATGTCTACGCGTAGCGCTTTCGCGGCTCTCGCCTTCACGCTTGTGGCGGGCACGGCGTCAGGCGAAGGCCCGAACCTCGGCAAGCCAATCACCGAGGGCGAGATTGCGCCTTGGGACATCAGCATCATGCCCGACGGCACCGGACTGCCGGCGGGCAGCGGCACCGCCGCGCAAGGCGCGAAGATTTTCGCCGAGCGCTGCTCATCCTGTCACGGCGACAACGGCAAGGGCACGGAGTTCGGCGCCGCCGTTGTCGGCGGTCCGCCTCGTGCGACGCTGGACGGCGGCAAGACCATCCGCAACTACTGGCCCTATGCAACGACTCTGTTCGACTACATCCGGCGCGCGATGCCCTATCCGCAGCCAAACTCGCTGCGCAATGACGAGGTGTACGCGCTCACCGCCTATATCCTTTCGCTCAATGAACTGATCGGCGAGAATGACGCGATGAACGCGCAGACGCTGCCGCAAGTGCGAATGCCGAACCGCGACGGATTCATCATAAGATTCCCGGATCGGATTTAGGGGGAGCCTATCCGAGCCGGGGCGATGGCGTACTAAGTGGCTCGTCCGGGAGATGGGTTGCATACTTGCAAGCGTCAGCGTACCTGTCCCAATTAGGTGCGCCGATGGCCACCCCCTCTTCAACAATTGCTGGCTCGATGACGCCCGGCGGATGTATGCTTCCGTGCGGAGACGTCCCATGAGCGAGCGGGTAAGAGGGTTCGTTTACGAGGCGGCAGTCATCACCGGCGGCATGGCTCCGGTTGCGCTACTGGCGCTGGCCTTGATGCTCGATTGATCGACTGCGCCGAGAGAAGCTTACTTGAGTGGCCCGTCGAACTTCGACGGATAGCCTCTGTGGGCTGACGCGGAGCCTTCCCGAAGCTGACAATGCCCTTTACCGATCAGTGCAGTAGCCGCTCCGGCGCGTCATCACCAAGGCGCTCAAAGAGTTCTGTGCCTAGACGTTGAAGTTTTCTTTCCAACTGCTCGTTCGCCAACATCAACGCTCTGAGAGCCCCGCGCAGATCACCGTGACAATCGGCGACGATTTCGTCGACGGCCGCCTCGTATTGATCGAGAAAATAATTGGTGTGTTGGCGTGACATGCGAACAACATCCAACCAGAAAATATCGATGCGGTGGTTAATGACTCGGACTTCTCCACCATATTCACAAGCCAACGGAGAATGGATGGCCCTCTCGGTTCCATTGCTCGCAGTTGAATGTCGGGGCGTGACGACGATGGAACCGACAAGCAACTGGCCCGTGTGATATTTGGGCAACGCAAGTTTCCGTGCCTCAGCGATATGCTTCATATGCTGGGGGTGCCAAATGTTCGATGTATATTTAAACGATAAGCGTGATCTGTTGGTCGTAAGAAGAGGATCGTCCTTGCCGGCGTGCGCGTCAGGGCGATCGCGCAAAAAGAAGAAAAGGGTTTTGAGTGTCAGCGACGAAATAAGGTCGGCAGTTCAAAACCAAGGGTATTACATGCGGAGGGTGAGCGGATCGAAGAAGAATTAGACATTGCAGTCTCGACCCGAGCGCAGGGGTCTACAGTCCGTGTTCGATCACCAGCCAGACAAGCCGCGCCATAGCACGTTCCAGGTGATCAACCGCCAGGTCGGCAGCGGCGCGTTGATGGCGGCGAATCCCGATCTACAATCGTCCAGTACAGGCAATGCGGCCATCATCCTCATCGGATGATGGCCGCGGAGGAGCAGTTTATCCGCGGTCTTGAGGACTTCATTCCAAGACCTAACCGCGACGGGTAGCTGATCGCCCGACCATAAGCAGTATGCCGCCGATCTGCGGAAGCATCGCCAGCAGGACAAGCCGGAGCATTGCGAAGTCGCTGCTGGTAGGTTGTAGCGCTCCATGGCTTGCCCACGCCACGATCCGGATCGCCGCATCCGTTTGCGGATCCGCCGTCTGTCCGACCGCTTGCATAGCCGTGTCGAGTGCCTGCCGTCTTTCATTAACCGCCGCCTCGCGCTCGCGGCAGAACTTGCCGACACCGCCTTTGCACTCGCGATCCCGCGCAGCCATCGCATCACTCAATGCGGCTTGGGCCGCTGCGACGGCTGGCGTCACGCGTGACGCACGCACAAGCGTGACATCTGCGATGTTGGTGCTGGCAAAACCGACGCCTGCCGTCACGGCGAAGACGAATGTCATCGCCCACACTGCCCATCCCGCGAGCGAAGTGGCCCGGTGTCGGGCTTGCCAAAGCCTGGCCGAACAAGAGGGGACAACGAGGGCAACAAGATCAGAGGCGACACCGGTGGCGAAAAACAACCATCCGGCCGCATCACTTGCCCCAAGCGATCGCGCGAACCATCCGTTCATGGCGATGCCGACGCCGGCCAAGGCGAGAGCAGCGGCCCGCAACAGGATCGGGGAAATGCTTCGCGACGGAGCATCTTCGTCACGCGCGGCGGCGCGCAAGGTGACGGTCGGGGGCGGCGCGGCGGGCGGTTCGGCAAAAACCGGGTCCGTCGACGAAAAGCCCTCCGGTATCAATGGTTCGGAAGACGGAGATTCGCAATTTGGCGAGGCAGGTGCCTTTGCCTTTTGCCGTTTGCGCTGCCTCTGCGCGCGGGCGCGTTGGGTACCGCTCCTGGCCTTTTTTTTGGGTTGATGCAGGGGAATAATAGACGCAACAATCTCGTCAGCCATTGGAACCGCTTCTTTCGGTTGTGATCGTTGGGCGCGGCGGCATATTGCAAGCGCGTCGTCGCGCCGGTTGTGCATGGGAAATATCGAGGACATTCGCCCCGAAACTAATTGGGACGAGAATATCAAAAGTCGGTACGGCACAATCGGCCGCAACCCACTTATCCCCTTGATGTTGAGACCGAAATGGCACGCGATGCTGTCGAGTGGCCGAAGTGCCACTAGAATTTCGAACGTTCACACCGATGCGACCTTGTCGATCACGCTATCAAGCGGCCGCAAGGCAGTGCCAAAAATAACAGGCATCATCGCCCTGCCCTTCGCCGATTTGCCTTCACCCAACCCTTCCCGACCGTAGGAAAGAGAACCTCGCAGAATGCTCGACGCGCCCGTAAGTCCATCAAGAACCTGACAAGACGGTTGACAGCGCAGGGGCATTCGGCCGCAATGGCCTGCCAGCCTGAGGTGGCGCATGAACATCCAGACGCGTCCGGACCCGGTTGCCCGCGCCCGCGAGCTTGGGACGGAGATTGCCGCCGCAGCCGACGAGATCGAGCGCACGCGGCGCATCCCCGAGGCGTTACTGGAGCGGTTTCATGACTCGCGGCTGTTCCGCATGTTACTGCCGCGCTCGGCGGGCGGGGACGAGACGGAGCCTGCGGTCTACGTGGCGGCGATCGAGGAACTCGCCCGGCATGACGCCTCGATCGCGTGGAACGCATTCGTCGCCAACAGTTCGTCCCTGATCGCCGCCTATCTGGACCCTGGGGTCAATCGCGCGATCTTCGCCGATCCGCGCAGTATCGTGGCTTGGGGACCTCCCAACGCTTCGCGTGCGAGAGCAGTCGACGCCGGCTATCGCCTGACCGGCAAGTGGGATTTCGCCAGCGGCTGCCGCCACGCCCGTTGGTTGGGCGCGCACTGCCACGTGCTCGAAGCGGACGGCACGCTCAGGCTCAACCGCTTCGGCCGGCCCGCAGTGCGCACGCTTCTGTTTCCGGCGGGCGAGGCCACCCTGCTCGACACCTGGCGGACGATCGGACTGTGCGGCACGGCATCGGATTCTTATTGCGTCAACGACCTGTTCGTGTCCGAGGCGTTCAGCTCCACACGCGAGGACCCGACGCTGCGCCGCGAGCACGGCCCGCTCTATGCCTTTACCATGCAATGCCTCTACGCGACCGGGGTCGCCGCCGTGGCGTTTGGCATCGCGCGTGCGATGCTGTCCGAGTTCATCACGCTGGCGTCCCGCAAGGCGCCGCGCGGCCTGGCCCGGCTCGCCGACAATGCGGTCGTGCAGGCCGACGTGGCGCGCGCGGAGGCGCGGCTCGGTTCGGCTCGCGCCTACCTGATCGAGACGCTCACCGCGATCTACGCGCATGCCGACGACGTGGCGCCAATCGAGGTAGCCGATCGGGCCCGCGTGCGGCTCGCCTGCACCAATGCGATCCAGGGCGCGGCCGAAGTGGCGGACTTCGCCTACAAGGGAGCGGGCGTCGACGCGATCTTTACAGGCAGCCCGTTCGAGCGCCGCTTCCGTGACATGCACACGCTCTCTCAACAGATCCAGGCACGCGGCGCCCACTTCGAGTCGGTCGGGCAAGTCATGCTCGGCGTACCGCCCGAGGTGTTTCTCTAGAGCGGCGACGGTTCGCCAGAACCAGGCACCGATTGCACCTCGCATTGGGTCCAGTGCTTCCCGCCAAATGTGAAAATTTTCATTGTCCTTGCGACGCCGGCAATTCAGGTTTGGATGGCCGGTCCGTGGGCATTCGTCACGTCTAGGAGATTTCTATGGCGCTTTTCAAACTCCCGCTTTCGGGTGACGCTAATCAGTGGATCAACCCGATCACTTCATGGTGGAGCGGCAACCAGATTTCAGTAAATCTCGGTGAATCCGGCTCGCCCGAGACCGAGGCCGAAATCCTCCGCAGAGTCGGCACCTATGGACGGCAGCTTGGACAGATCACCGACGCTGTGGTCGTGCTATTGCAGCATTTGCCAAAACACACGTCTCTTTCCGCAGAAGAGAGCGAAGCGATCAAAGCATTTGAGGAGATGGCTAACGATATCGCCAAAATTAAAGAGAGTCATAAGCTCACGGCGTTGCGTCCGCGAAAGAGCGTAGCAGCTTCGTCCTGAAGCTCCCGTTACGATCGCCGTTGGGCGCCGGTTCCAGAGGCTTCCAGGGGCTGTCGGCCTTTGCGGTCCGAGGGTGGACGACTTTCGGCATAATTTCCGGGCTCGTCCCCAGTCGGCTTACGCCAGCCTTACACGCGAGCCGCGCCTCGCCATTCATGTTGCGCCTTCCATGTGGGCAGTCACCGGACGTACTATCTGTCCCGTTTGCATCCTGCGCAGCGTGCGTGTGAACGATTTCACAGGCCCGTTGTGGTCTCGGCCGTAATATTGCCCTGCGTTTTGGCGCGCAACATTTTACAGGACGAAGAGCCGTTGGCGCTCTACATCGCACAAACCTGCCGTTCGCCATTGAAGCAGGTGAAGACCTCCAAGCTGCATTAACGCTCGACAGGAGGATTCCGTGAAAAAGCTATCTTCGGTATTGCTGCTAGCGAGCCTGAACCTGCTGGCTGAAACTGTCCTTATGCCTGTATCGGCGCAGCAGCTCGCTCCCCCGAACGAAACCTCGCAAGCCGGTGCACTGCTCACGCCACGTATTGAACGTGTTCCGACACCAGCAACGCGACTGCATATGGGCATGACGGAGGCCGACGTCGAGCAGACGATGGGAGCAGCGGCAGAAGTCGCCACGTCCGAAAATGCCGGCGTCAAGATCCGCGTGCTCAAATACCGGCTCTCGCCGATCCCTGCCAAAATCACGATTTCCGACGGCCGCCTTTCGGGCGTCGTGCTCGACATCGCCGCCGCTGATGACCGCGAGTTGCCCGCTCACAGTCGATCGGTGTGGCCCGGAATGCACCGGAGGACCGTGCTGCGGATGTTGGGAGCGCCCGCCGAGGACCGCTTCCACAAGAGCTTCGGTTTGAAGCTCGAGCACATGATCTTCGCGCGCGCGGGACAGACTGATCTCACCGTCATCCTGATCGACGATCACGTGGTGACGAAGAAGGTCGGGCGCGCACTGCCGCCGGATATCTTCGCTTTCTCGTTACCTCTGGCAACAGGCGAGGCTGATCAGCCAGTCGAGCGGCCTCGAAGCACGCGAATGCACGTCGGCATGAGCATGGGTGATGTGCAGGCAGCGTTCGGCGCACCCAAGCTGTCAGTGCCCTTTACCTTTAAGGGACATCCCGCCGAATACAGGATTCATGAAACGGACCAGAACGGATCGTTCGCATGCTTTGACTTTATCGACGAGGTGCTGGTCGGCTTTTCCGACGGCGGCAAGATACCGCTTGATCAGATCCTGAGCGGCGGCTGAGGGAGCGAAGCTTATGAACTAATTTCGAAACGCCGGCACTTTGGCCGGCGCTTTCGCTTGCCAAACCATCTTCTTCGACAGCCCGCCGGAAGCCCTTAAAGGGCTTTCCGACGAGATGAGTCGAGGTCGAAGCGGTCCAGATTCATCACCTTGGTCCACGCCGCCACGAAGTCTTTCACAAACTTATCCTTCGAGTCCGCGCAGGCATAGACTTCCGCGAGTGCCCGCAACTGCGAGTGCGAGCCGAAGATCAGGTCCGCGCGGGTGCCGGTCCACTTCACCTCACCCGTCTTCCGGTCGCGCCCCTCATATGTGCCTTCGGAAGCAGCGGACGGCTGCCATTGCGTACGCATGTCGAGCAGGTTGATGAAGAAGTCGTTCGTCAGCGTCTCCGGCTTCTTCGTGAAGACGCCGTGCTTGGACTTTGCGGCATTTGCGCCGAGCACACGCAGACCACCGACGAGAACCGTCATTTCCGGCGCCGTCAGCGTCAGCAATTGCGCGCGATCCACCAGCAGTTCCTCGGCCGATACGGAATGCTTGCCGCGCACATAGTTGCGGAAGCCGTCGGCAGTCGGCTCGAGCGGCGCGAAGGAGTGGGCGTCCGTCTGCGCCTTCGATGCGTCCATGCGGCCGGGCGTGAAGGGCACCTTCACGTCAATGCCGGCGTCCTTGGCGGCTTTCTCGATTGCCGCGCTGCCACCGAGAACGATCAGGTCGGCCAGCGATACTTTCTTGTCGCCCTTGTTTGCCGCGCTGAACTCCTCCTGGATCGCTTCGAGCTTTGCGAGCACCTTCGCTAGTTGAGCCGGCTGGTTCACGTCCCAGTCCTTTTGCGGAGCGAGACGGATGCGCGCACCGTTCGCCCCACCGCGTTTGTCCGAACCGCGGAACGTCGATGCCGACGCCCAGGCCGTCGAGACCAATTCCGCAACGGACAAGCCAGACGCCAGGATCTTCGCCTTCAGCGCCGCGATGTCCCGCTCGCTGACCAGTTCGTGATTGATGGCCGGAATCGGGTCCTGCCAGATCAACTCCTCCTTTGGAACGAGCGGCCCGAGGTATCGCACGATCGGACCCATGTCGCGATGCGTGAGCTTGAACCATGCTCGGGCGAACGCGTCGGCGAACTGAGCCGGATTCTCGTAGAAGCGCCGCGAGATCTTTTCATAGACAGGGTCAAGCCGCAGCGAGAGGTCGGTGGTCAGCATGGTCGGCGTGTGCCGCTTCGACGCGTCGTAGGCGTCCGGGATCGTGGCTGCTCCGCCTTTCGCTTTCCACTGCTGCGCTCCGGCAGGGCTCTTCGTTAGCTCCCATTCGTTGTTGAACAGATTCTCGAAGAAGTGATTGCTCCACTTCGTCGGGGTCTGCGTCCAGGTCACTTCCGGGCCGCCGGTGATCGTGTCAGCCCCAATGCCCGTCCCATGCTTGCTTTTCCACCCGAGGCCCTGTTCCTCGATGAGGGCGCCTTCCGGCTCCGCTCCCACGAGGGTCGCGTCCCCCGCGCCGTGGGTCTTGCCAAACGTGTGACCACCGGCAATCAACGCCACCGTCTCTTCGTCGTTCATCGCCATGCGCGCAAACGTCTCTCTGATATCGCGGGCGGCGGCGATCGGGTCCGGCTTGCCGTTCGGCCCTTCCGGATTCACGTAGATCAGACCCATTTGCACGGCGCCGAGAGGCCCCTGAAGATCGCGCTCGCCGCTGTAGCGCTCGTCCGCCAGCCACTTGCCTTCGGGACCCCAGTTGACGTCCTGTTCGGGCTCCCACACATCCTCGCGGCCGCCGCCGAAACCGAAGGTCTTGAAGCCCATCGAATCGAGGGCGACGTTGCCGGCGAGAATCATAAGGTCGGCCCAGGAGATTTTCCGGCCGTATTTCTGCTTGATCGGCCACAGCAGCCGGCGTGCCTTGTCGAGGTTCGCATTATCCGGCCAGCTATTGAGCGGAGCAAAACGCTGCTGGCCGGCTCCAGCGCCGCCGCGGCCGTCGCCAATGCGGTACGTGCCTGCGCTGTGCCACGCCATGCGGATGAACAGCGGTCCATAGTGGCCAAAATCCGCCGGCCACCACTCCTGCGAGTCCGTCATCAAGGCATGAAGGTCTTTGACCACGGCATTCAGGTCGAGGCTCTTGAATTCCTTGGCATAGTCGAACGCCTCGCCCATCGGATTGGACAGCGTCGAGTGCTGGTGGAGAATCCCGAGGTCCAGTTGGTTCGGCCACCAGTCACGGTTCGTGTGCGCGCGGGTTCCACCCGTAAACGGGCACTTGCTTTCGTCTGTCATGTTTTTCTCCGATCGTGTTCCGCTTTTTCCCGTTTCCTATACCGTTATCATCAATTCTAGAAAAGTGATCCAGCTTAAACAAATAGCCGGTCACGCAGAGTGTCCTGATCGCCGGGAAGCGTCGGCATAACCATCTCGAAGTCGTGATCAAAAATGGACGAGAAGGCGTCCAGGTCTCTTCCTGGCCTTCGCGTCGCGAGCTTGGCCGAGGGCGTTACCCAGAATGGCGATCGGCATTCAGAGCGGCATCCAAAAACCGTCGTCGTGGTGGATTAGCGCGTGGAATCGCGGACTAACTCCAGGTCGCAGATTCGACGAGGTCGTCTCGGCCGCAGCAATCTGACGGATATCCAGTGGCGCGTATCTGAGAGGGTTGTTGCCCGTCGTGCCTTTTTCCCTCCTCATGGGCTGCTTAGCATCTCCATAACCAAGACCTAGAAACTAGGGAGTATTGTGATGGACGGCAAGAGATTTGCGGCCGAAGCAATTGGCACCTTCTGGTTGACGTTTGGCGGCTGCGGCAGTGCAGTGATCGCGGCGGGTGTTCCTCAGGTCGGGATTGGAATGCTCGGCGTGGCCCTGGCGTTCGGCCTCACGGTGCTCACGATGGCCTATTCCGTCGGCCACATCTCGGGCTGCCATCTCAATCCGGCGGTGACGGTGGGATTGACCTGCGGAGGGCGGTTTCCGCCAAACCTCGTCCTCCCCTACGTAATAGCGCAAGTGGTGGGTGCTATCGTCGGCGCCGCAGTATTGTATGCCATTGCCAGCGGATCGCCCGACTTCAGCCTTGCTGGTGGATTTGCGGCGAACGGATATGGCGACCACTCGCCCGGTAAATACGGACTGGGCGCCTGTCTGCTCACCGAAGTCGTACTGACGATGATGTTTCTTTTCGTCATTATGGGCTCAACCCACGGCAAGGCGCCGGCGGGATTTGCACCGATCGCAATTGGCCTTGCACTGACCCTCATTCATTTGATCAGCATCCGCGTGACCAATACTTCCGTGAACCCCGCGCGCAGTACCGGCCCTGCGCTTTTCGTGGGCGGTTGGGCACTATCGCAACTCTGGTTGTTTTGGGTGGCGCCGTTGATCGGAGGCGCTGCTGGCGGCTTGATCTACCGGTGGCTGAGCGGGGAGCCGAAAGGCGAGGTGACCGGTTAGGCGCGCGACACGAAAACGAAGGTGTCTGCTTGAGTACCGCGTTCGGATTGCATAGTCAGGCGGAATCTACGCAGCATCTGCCAGATGCTTCTCGATTTCCAAATGGGGTGTTTGGTCAGATCCTTGTTGATCTCGGCAATGATACGCGCCTGGACATCGACGTGAAATGCGCTGCGCAGGTCGGCCAAGGTCTTCG
>Ga0306922_10007726_pt1 | contig 10396 bp, 18 predicted proteins | sample sta12Cox44000082_FD_203758 | JGI IMG/M metagenome (GOLD analysis project Ga0306922, IMG submission 203758) | Lab enrichment of tropical soil microbial communities from Luquillo Experimental Forest, Puerto Rico - statoxic.12C.oxic.44.000.082 (v2)... | ecosystem: Environmental > Terrestrial >...
CGCAGGAAGCAACGTCTAAAATGGACGGCGCATACGCGCGGGAAGAACTGATCGCCGAATTAGGTGGCGCGTATCTGTGCAACGAGGCCGGAATTGCACACCGAACGTTGGAGAACAGCGCCGCTTACTGCGCCTCATGGATTGCGCGATTGAAAGGCGATTCCAAGCTAATCGTCCAGGCTGCGAGCCGGGCGAGCAAAGCGGCAAACTGGATTCTTGGGGAACTGCCAGACGACAAGGGACTCGCCGAGACCGAAAACGACTAGAGCGCTCGACTACGGCGCGCCGTCGCAGACGGCGCGCCTAAGATGAACGCACAACAACAAACACCGACGGCAAGCGCGCCGCCAGATGAGAGCGCGCCACGAAAATTGAACGCGTTGGAACACTTCGACGCAATGCACGGCGCCGAACCTTATCCAGGTTTCGACTCCGAAAGCTTCCCCGCAACCGTAATAAGCGCCGAGGGCGTAACCAAGGGGCGCTTGGACGGAAACACGATCACGCTTGCGCCGCCGAGAATTAAAATCACGATTGAACAGGCGAATGGCTTTTCATTTAACGCGCGCATCCGGGAAGCTTGCGCTTACTTTGCGCGCCTAATGAAACCAGAGCACGGAATCAGCGCCCGGTACGCCGCCGATCACACGCGCGAAACTATCATGCGCGCGCTAGATAACGCGCAAATCGTCGTACGCGTCAACGGGAAAGTTGAGGCTATAAGTTAATGGGTTACGCGACGTGTGGACTACATAAACGCCGCGTCTGCTGGCGCTGCGATCGGTGCCCAACGTGCGAGCCCGATACGGGGCGGTTGCTCCGCGGGGACTATTGCCGACGCTGCACAGACGAATTAAAGGCCCAGGGTTACGTGTGGAGCGAGTTTTCCAAGAACTACGTTGAAGCCGACGTTGCCAACAAATTCCGCGGGACGAACCTGCAACGCGATTGGATAGCGGAGCACGGCACCGAACCCTTTACGCTCACCAGCGAAACGACTTTGGACGGAGACGCGCTTACGCGCGCCGCCGACCAGTTAGAACAACAACAACAAAACGAAAGGAAACGACAACATGAGTTATTATGATTACGACCCGGAGTTACCGGGCGGCTTTCAAGACGCTGACCTTGAAATGTCGGCTCTCACCGAAAGCGCCAACCACGAAGCAAAGCTAAAGGCAAAAGGCATTTGCGCCCACGGTAATGCGCGCGGCCGCAAAATGGGCACGGCCGTCATTTGTCTGGATTGCGGCAAACGCTTTACAGACTTCGACGAGCTCGCCGAGGAAAGGAGCGAAATCTTAGCATGAAACACTACAAGACCGATCCGCGCTGGATTATCGCCCGCTTCGCCGGCAAGTCCAACGACGGGAAATCAGAGTGGAAGAAAGGGGACCGGGTATTCTACTTCCCCTTGACGAAAACGATCTTGAGCGGCGCCGCGGCCGAGACCGCGGCAGCGCGCTTTGCGAGCGAATCGGCCGACGAAGCCTTTATGAGCGGAGACTACCTATGACTAGGGCGCAAGTCCGATCATTCAAACGGGCGCTGACCCGCGGAGAGTTTAACGCCAGGATTAGCGCCCTGGTAGCCCGCAACGGTGGACGGTCCCCTTACGTTTCACCACCAAAGGCTACGGGCCCGCTAACCCACGCGCCCGGAGAGCACTGGCAACAACTGGAAAGGATAAAAAAATGACGATCCGAAAAGCAATTACGCGCGCGGTAACCGAAAACAACGCGGTTATGGCCGGGAGAATCGCAGACTTCCTACGATTTAAACACGGTCTCAACTACGATCAGATTCAAAAAATGTTTTTCAACATTACGGGAATCAGCGCCGCGCAGTTTGAAGGGCTGATGTATGAAGCTGATTATCAGTCGAGTTACGGTTGAGGTAATTCCGACAGCGCACCGACGCCATACGCGAACGTCGGCGCGCCACGGAGTAACACACTCCAATTAGACGAAACAGAAACAACTAACAGAAGAAAGGTAAGCACAAAATGGACAGAATCAAACAGCCTGAGCGTTACGGGCGTACGTGCATGAATTGCGCGTGGAAACATCACCCGCAAATGCTCACCACCTATTGCTTAAAAGGGACAACGTGCTCCTACTGCGGGCGCGTAACCGAAACCGCAATAGTGGACTTCGAGCCGCCAAAGAAAACAACCGAGTCGCCAAGCGCAACCGTGCGTTGCCCTGACCACCGAAACGGCGGCGCTACGCGCTGCCCACGCGGGGCGGCGCTGAGCTCCAAATCTGGCAACGGAAACAGTGGGGCGATTAAATGAGAAACGACCGAATCCAGCCGCACGACGTTGAGCCGCCAACGTCGTGCGAGCATGGCGCTATCGAAGATTGTCCGATCTGCCATGAAATCGGGCTGGCCGAGCTGGCCGAGGCGCGCGCCGTCGAGGATCGAAACCAAAAACCAACGGCACGGTCGGCGACGGATGAAACCTAAAACCGAATCGCAAACGCAACCGTCTTTGTTCAAAACCATGTGCGAGAAATGCGGTAAACGCGAAGCCTATTGGTCGGCTACCTGGTGCGAACCGTGCATCTGGAAGCTGGTCAGACCGCGGCGCGCGAAGCGGCAACCACGCCGGAAGTTCCAACCGTTTTAAGCCTTGCGGTGCGGTCGGCGACGGCGCCGGTACGAATCGAAATCGGGATCGTAGAACGAACGTCTAAGCGTGGTTTCAGCCCGCCGGCGCAGCGTTGCGACACGCTCCCGGATCGAGCGCAATTCCAGATACCCCTCGACATCCTGGTAACTGGTCACGGTTTTCTCCGAGATTGAGCGTAATAAGTTATCGACTAATCGCATCGTGTGGACATCCTCGATTACGGTTGCAGCTTCGACCGGCGTTATCTGCGAGAACATTTGTTCCCGCCGGGTGCGCCACCCCTTGAAACTTCGTTTCGGGGATTTAGGTCGCTTACTCAGCATGAGCGGGGATCGGCTTGGACTTGAACCGTTTCGCCAGATAATCGAACAACTTCAACTTTTTCTTGGCGAAATTGCGGTGCTTAGGTTCGCCGTGCGCAACTTCCAACTCGATAATGCCGCGGTCGGGGTTGAGTTCCAGCCACCACAGAAGATAATCGTCCTGGACCGACCCCAGACGGTTGCCTTTGTTTTTCCCAAAGAACATGACCGTGTCGTCGGTATAAACATCCTCGGTCCCGTAACTCACCTTTTTTTGGCCGGTATCGGGTAACGGCGCGAGCCTTTTCAACCGGAACACTTCGTCAACAAGGGCCAGAATGATCTGGCCGCTCTCCTTTGCCTGGTGCTCGGTCCCCAACTTTTTCCATTCAATAAGTTTATCGGTATCAATTCCTTCGCTCATAAGCTTCACACTTTCGGTTTTCGCCAGCGAACGGCGTCCGGGCAGGTTGCAAAATGCGAGATATGACGCGCATATTCAAAGTCGTGATCGCCGTCCTTCACCGTTGCGCGATCCACTGGAATCGTCTTTCCCTTTTTGGTCGTGAGCCAAACGATCTCAGCGGAGCAACTACGGCATTTTTCGATCTTCATTATTTCACGCCCTCGCACACGAACTAAACGCCGGGATTTGGGCCTCGATGTAGAGCGCAATCGCCAGCGCGCTCCACATATCACCCTTTATTCCGTAAAGCGGTCCCGGCGTTTTCTTTTTCCCAATCGCCGCCGCCCGGCCACCGAATTTGTCGAGAATCGCTTGCCGGATGTTCGAATCTTTCGCCCGACTGTCGTGGCAGAAATGAAGCTTAACGTCCCGGCGATAGACCAGGACCGGCTTGTTATGGCCCGGCGTGAAACAGGCTTCCAGGAAGCGCCCGATCCAAACGCAGGTATCGAACACTTCCTTTCCCACCGGCATCCCGTAACTGGCGATCATTTCAATCCCAATCTCATCAACTTTTGGGAGCCAGTAGAGGAAAAACTTCACTTCCTCGTTACCCATGATTTGGGCTGAAGTAACCTTCCCGTTCTCCCATTGGACAAGCGCGCTTTTCTCCGGGCCAGGATCAATTCCTACGATCTTCATTCTCTTTATTCTTGGTTGTACTCCGCGAGCTTGGACCGCCCCAAATCGAAATTGGCGTGGAACCGTGCGATTGCTTCCCCGATCTTTTTTTGGATTTCCTCGTCCCGGTCAACATCGACCACCAAGGACGGAAACCCGCGTCGGTAGCTGACGAATCGCCAACGGTTCAAACCCGTCGCGTACATCCCGCCGTGGCATTGGGCCCGGTATTCTTTGGGCAGGACGCCTTCGACCAGGTATTTAACGTGGGTGTGGGCCGCCGGCGCCTTGATTTCCAGGCCACATTCGACCGTGTGATTGAGACTAAAGGAAGTGCAATTCTCGAAGGTTGCCCCGAAGGGATAAAGAATCTCCTGGCTTCCGGTAGCAATCAGCCCGTCCGGGGACGCCCCAAACTTGGCGTCGTCGGTCGTAATGAATCCGACCCGGATAACCTTGGCATCGAACTCCAACTCGTACCAGGGCACGGCTTCTTCTTCCAGAATTGACCCTTGTTCGACGTTAAACGAGCCGCCCGCTCCAAGGGAAGGCATCGGCTTCCCGCGCCATGCCTCGGCCAATTTACGGTGCATATAGGTTTTAGGCATGTCGCCAGTCCGAAACTCGAACTCCGGGGTTAAGAGCTGGTCCAAGCCGCCCGCGGTCGGAATCCCGATATGGAGCCGGAACCAATCAAGGGTTCCCTGGGTACAATCGTGAATCCTCATCGTTTGTTTGGCCACCGATATTTCCGGGCGACCTTAATTGATTCCCGCCGCCGCTCCCGTTCCGTCGGCGTAATCCGTTTTGGCACACCCCGGCACAAACGGCCCAAGGCCGAAGCGGCTTGGCTAGCGGTAATCTTCTTGCTCACGTAGGTTATGCTGCGGCGGGTGGGGGTGTCGCGTCCCGGCGCGCTTCTTTCTTGCGCAAAAACTCGTCCAATGCCTCGTATTTCTCGGCCGGTATTTCCTCGTAATGATCCGGGGTAATAGCCCCCACGATCGTGACCCCGGCGTAACGCAGAAACTTTTCCTCGTTCGAATCGGTCTCGCGCACCCGCTGGCGAAGTTGCGCCGCCAGATCCTTGTCGATCTTGCCGCCGACCAAGCGCGCGTCATCTTCCCGGCCAATCCGGGGGATATTCAAGATGTCGCAGAACGCTTCCCGTTGCGCGATTGTAGAGGCCGACAGATCACGCTTGGTATCGTTCCAGCCCGGGGGACCGCCGCCGCCCGCGCGCGTCGTGAATTGGCTTGTCACCGAATGACCGCTAATGTGCATCAAATGACAGGTCTCAGTGATACGGCCATCGTTTTCACTCTGGCTGAAACGCACCGAAAATCCGTTCGCGGTCAGGAAGGGCTTACACTGACGGTAGATTTCTTCGAACGAACAGTAGGCGTAAAGGATCCCCCCGCGCCCGTCCGGGACGACCTTATCGGCTTGGATCTCCGGGATGCGCTTCTGGAGTTCCACAAAGGCAACGTTGAAGCTGCGTTCGGCATCCTTACGCTGGCTCTTTTCGTAAAGGTCGCACAACGCGGAAAACGCCCCGACCTTTTCCTGGTTAAACTCGGGGGACTCGAGGAACCGGGAAAGCATCGACGTAAGCGAGGGATCCTCTTTTCTAACAATGGCAGTCGCCGGCGCCGGTAAGCTTTTACGCGGGGTCGGTTTGGTAATTTTCTTTTTCATGTGGAAAACGGTTGACAGAGCTTAACCCTGCATTTAGTAAAGGTCAACATTAAAGCGTTTTTCATAGGCTCATTGCTCCTTTTGCTTTTCATGCTAGCGTTCTCGCTCGCCTTTACGCTCGCGCACGGCCAGGACGCGGTGAGCAAAACATTGGATTACGGTATTCGCCCGATCGTTCACTCGGACGAAACGCACGGCCGCTCGATCTACGAGCCGCCGCTTAACCAGGCTGAACTTTTCGCTCGCTACATGGAAGAAGATCAGGATCCCGTGCCACCATGGAGCGAGCCGACTCCTTTACCCGGCAACCGCGACCGGGACCGCGAGCCGACACCAACACCGACGGCAGCGGCGTCACCTACGGCAACGCCGACCGCGACAATAAAACCCCATACAATCGTGATTAAACCAACCGGAACGGTTGCTCCGTCGGCGACACCACGCGCAACGCCAAGACCGACGCGCCGACCGTGGTGGTTGCGGAAAGAAAAACAAAATGACGACCCGCTCGGGTTAAATCCGTCTCCGACACCGGACGAACCGTCCCGGCGCAATAAACCATTATCGTTAAAACCATGAACCCATTCCAACCACCAGTAGTGCACCCTCTCGGCGGTCCATTCCTCAGCCTGCATGAAACATAAAGCCACCGCGACTTCCTTTGCCGATCCAGCCGACATCTTGGCGTTCAAGAAATGCAAGGCGCAAGGCATGTCGGATAAAGAGGCCTTTCAGTACGGTGACAACGGAATTGGCTGCTGGGGTGATGACACGACCGGAGCAATGCCTTGCTGTGCGCTGTCACCGGAAGCGATGCAGGCCAAATGGGGATCGATCGCAGCGGCAAAGCACAAGCACGTTCTGGTGAGCGTGGGAGAGAAGACTGTGATTTGCATTTTGAAGGATCGGTTGCCGCATCACTCGACCAGAATCGATCTAAATCCAGGCGCGTGTGCGGTGTTGGGGCTAAAACCGCCGGTCAAAGTTAGCGCGGAATGGGAGTGGGCTGCGGATGGTCGATGATGATTAAGTTTACCAAACAGGTAAGAATCGAAGATTCGATGGTGTTTGAGGGATATTACGAGCCCGGACTAAAGCTCTCGCTCGAAGAAAAACAGGACATCCTGGAACACGGGATTTACATTTACATGCTCTTGGACGGCCAGCTTGCCGGCGAAGCTTACGGTGCGATGCTCTGCGATTTGGACGAGGAGATTGAAGATTGCGCCGGCGAATCGCCCTGGTCGATCTACTGTTATTCGACAACCATTCTGCCCCCGTTCCAGCGAAAGGGTTGGGGGACAATTCTCAAAGCTTTTTGGTTAGGCCAATGCCGGGAACACACCGATTCGGAATGGATAATCGGCCATTCGACTTCCCCAATAATCCACGCCATGAACGAACGTTTCGGCGCCGAACACACAGTTAGACACGAAAAATGGTACGACACCACGCGCGTAGCGTGGTTCTACAAACTGAAAAACAAATGAGTTTCCAAGTGTTCAAGCAATGCCAGGATTGGGATTGCGCCAATCAAGCGGTTGCGTTCGTCGCCGCGATGATGGGTAAGTTAAAGAAAACGCCAATGGTTAACTATGTTGAGGACGAAGAATTTGTTAAAGGTGAACCGGCCGAAGGCGCAAGCCACGGCGAAGTCTGGAAAGCGCTCCACAAGTTAGGTCTTGAACCGCTTGAACTGGTCGACAGAATCAAGCTGCCTTGCATCGTTAATTACCTGGTGGCCGATAAAGAGGGCGAGATTGACGGCCATTACGCGGTCATTTTCAGCGAGGTTGGCGACGACTACATGCTTTACGATCCCTCCGACGGTTGCATCAAGACGATTGGCAAAACTGATTTTGAGCGGATCTGGAAAAGTTTCCGTTACCCGCCAGAGCGTTGGAGTGTCAACTTCACTGTCCGAAAGCAGACGTGACAAGATCTTCGTCCTGGTCAACCCGGATGCCATTGCCACGAAGTACCCGCTGCAAAGATTCACGCGCCTTTGCAACCGAATCAATCTCGCAGCGCAGTTCCATCGCCCATTCCGAGAACCCCTCCGAGTTCTTCTCTAGATTGGTAACCGCTTCGTCGGCCGTGTCGCCGATCCCCACAATAGTCCCGACTTCGTGCATTTCCATGTAAGGCGTGATCCATTCCTGGCCGTCTTTGCCTTTGGCTGAGTTGTAGAGTTTCACCCATTGCCGGCGGTCCTCGGGAATAGTGATCGGCATCGGATCCTTTTCGATGTGATCGCTCGATAGCCCCGCTTGCGCGGCCCAGGTAGCGACCGGAATTGGATCCACAACTTCACCCTTGGCGCCGTGCCACATCCGTTCGGCTAAATTCGCGTACACCTCCTGTTCACATTCGCCGGCGGGGGACGGCGCCCGGCAACACGGATCTATCAAGATATCGCCCCGGAGCTCGATTGAGTACATTCCCCGGTACTTGTACTTGGCCAGGACTCCGCCAAGCGCTTCGTTTGTTTCTTGCAATGGCTCGGGGATATCCTCGTAGCGCATGAAGCAACCAAAATAGCTTTTATCTTTGTCCTCGACCCCGACCATCCCATGCGGCGCTTGCTCCCCGTCAATCGCCATATCGTCGTAACCGTACTCTTCCACATCCTCAATCGGGGTGTCGATTAGGAACACCTGGCTATCTTTAAGCGCGCCTAATTTCGACGACAAGAAATCCAGGTGGGCTTGGCTTAAAGCCCAACTCTTGTGATGCCAGGTCTCGGTCGTGCCCCGGATGTTAGACCCGGTCTTTATCCATTTATCGTCCACGTTTTTTAGCGCATCGGACAACGCCCGGATCCCGGTCACCTTTTTGTAATCCTGGGTGGGCAGGGAAAGGTCTCTCATTATCCGACGAAAATCTGCGCGCCAGATCTCTAGTTCGTCCCCGCGCCGGGCGCCGAACACGCGCTTACCAAGGGAGACCAAATGTTCCTGGAGCGCGCCGTCGTACACGTCCACGAACGCCCAGAGATCGACTTTGTTAAGCAAATCTTCCCAATGTTCGACCAACTCAATGTCTTGGTAACCCATCCCCGGCTCACGATCGCTCGCTGACGGGCGCCGGCCGGTCCGATGATAGTAGACCCGGCCAAAATCGCGGGAGAGCCGGTGCGCCCAGGATTGGAACACGCTTGAGTTCTCGACTACGCAACATGATTTGGAAGAAAAATCGGTCATTTACTCGAAGGGCAAATCGCTCGGCGGCTGGATCCCCATCGCTTCAGCTTTTGCGAGCTCTTGCATTTGTTGAGCCGGGGTTAGGTCAGGGCTGGTCGGCCAGGCGTCTCCGACTGAGTACTGGAGCGGTAATGGCTCCGTTTTTTTTGTTTTCTGGCCGGTCCGGCTTTTTAGGATCGCGTCGGTTGTCCCTTTTCGCATCCGCTCAAATTCCTGGAAGATCTGTTTCCGTTCGACCCGCGCCTTGTTGTAGAGATCTTTTTGTTCCGGTGACAACGATTTGTAAAAGCGCTCCTCGTTCGGGCGGGATCCGGTGAAAGGCGCGTTCGCCCAAAGCCGCATCGAACGGTCGATCAACCGGATCCCTTTTAGGCCGCCTCCCTTGCCTGGGACCAGCTTGATGTATTCCCTCCGGGCCGCTTCCAGGTCGCCGTTCCTAAGCATGTCGCGCATGTTCGCGTAATCGCTTGGGAGCAGCGTTTCTTTCTGCGCCCGCTCAACTTGCGCTTCCAGCTTCGGATCGCCCGTTGAAACCTTCCAGGCGCTAGCCCATTTGCGCACATCGCTTTCTTCGTGGTAAGGCGAGACCGATAACCCCATGGTTTGCGCAAGTGCGTCCCGCATTTCCAGGCCCGTTGGCCGCCCTAAGAGTTTCCCGGCCGCGGTTGTGACCGGAATCGGGATAGGGGAGAGCAACGCGTCTTTGGCCCAATCCGCCCAATCAATCGGCCGGCCAAGTGCGTCCTTTTTGGTCAGTGTTTCGGTCGCGAAACTGACCGCGGGGGAAAGCCGATGGTAAATGAACATGCGCGGGGACGAAATCAGGTGCGCGATGTCGCCTGGGAGCGACCGCATCGAGTAAAGTTTGTCCCCAACTTTGACCTGGAACGGGTGCTCCCAATAAAAGTCGCCCCCGAGAATCTTGTTTAAGATCCGCGATGTGATGTAAAGGGTGCCGGCGGCCAACCCGATCGCCATCCGTTGCTCCCGGTAATAGGGAAGCGCGCCCTGGGCGATATGTTGGACCTTGGAATACAAGAAATCCGGGGCCAAGAAAAAGAGTCGCATCGAACGCCAGAACCGGGGATCAGATAACATCCCTTTGGGACCACCCATCATCGACTCGTAATTTTGTTCGCCGAAGGTGGCGTTCGCTTCCTGGGCGGTAATGGTATGGATCTGTTCTTCGTTAAACTTTGTCCCAAACCGGCGCCGGTTGCGTTCCAAGGCTTTTAGATACATCTCCATTTTCATCCGGGGAATCGTGTCCTCGAAAAGCACGTCTTTCATGTGCTGAAAATACTTGCCCACACCCGGAATCATTTCAAAGAAACCCTGGCCGGCGGCAGCTTCGTGGAGCAGGGCGCCGACCCTAGAATTGCCCGCAACAAAAAGCCCGTTCATCAGCCCGGTCTGAATATCGGGATGATTTAGGAGCTCCAAGAACCCGCGCATATTGGCCGAGTTAACC
>Ga0306922_10007728_pt1 | contig 10394 bp, 12 predicted proteins | sample sta12Cox44000082_FD_203758 | JGI IMG/M metagenome (GOLD analysis project Ga0306922, IMG submission 203758) | Lab enrichment of tropical soil microbial communities from Luquillo Experimental Forest, Puerto Rico - statoxic.12C.oxic.44.000.082 (v2)... | ecosystem: Environmental > Terrestrial >...
ACAACCGTTCGCCTGCGCGGAAGGTTGGCGAACTGGATAATCGTGGCAGCCATTTCTACCTGGCGCTGTATTGGGCACAGGCACTGGCCGGGCGGGACAATAGCTCGGCACTGGCAGCCCGCTTCAGACCGCTGGCGGAGGCGCTGGCGGCCAACGAGGCCAAGATTAATGCTGAGCTGATCGCCGCGCAGGGTAAGTCGGTGGATACAGGCGGTTATTATCTGCCCGATCAGGCCAAGACATCGGCGGCGATGCGGCCGAGTGAGACGCTGAACGCTGCGCTCGCCGCTCTCTGACGCGGCGTCAGGTGGAGCCGCTCAGGGTAGCCCAGCGACGATCAGATCACTGTCGATGCCGCCCTTGCGATCAAGAAATTCGGAGTTGGGGTCAAATGTGCCTGGATCACACCCGATAAGGGCCGCGTGGACGAGTTTCATTTGAAGCGCACGTATCGGTCACCGAACGGAACGCTGCGCAATATTCTCGGCGGCACTCCGGAAGTCGTCCGTTTCGCGGAAAATTTGGAGAAAGTCTGCATCGGCACTGTGGAAGGCGGCGACATGACGCGCGATTTGGCAATCCTGATCCGCGTCGATCACCCGTGGCTGACGACCAACCAGGTTCTCGACAAGCTTGACACAAATCTACAAAAGGCGATGGCATCGTAACGGCGCGACAAAACGGGAGGCAGCGATGCGGCTGAGCATTCTCGACGATTACCAGGGCGTGGCGCTCGATATGGCGGACTGGTCGCCGGTACGGAACCGGGCTGTCGAGATTGCCGTCGAGCGCCATGCGTTTGCCGATGAAGGCGCTGTCGTGCGGGCGCTTGCCGATTCCGAGCTCGTCGCGGCAATGCGCGAGCGCACACCCTTTCCGAAATCCGTTGTCGACCGTCTGCCCAAGCTGAAACTGCTGATCACGACCGGCATGCGCAATGCCTCGTTCGATATGGCCGCCCTGAAGGATCGTGGCGTTACCGTGTGCGGTACCGGCGGTCCCGGCGGCGGCAACGAGGATACCGCCGAACTCACCTGGGGGCTGATCCTCGGCGCTGCTCGGCGCATTGCCGAGGATCATCAGCTGATGCGGCAAGGCGGATGGCAGACCCGGATCGGTCACCGCGTGGCCGGCAAAACGCTCGGCCTGTTGGGTCTCGGGCGCCTTGGCAGTGCGGTCGCCCGCGTCGGGCTCGCCTTTGGCATGAGGGCGATCGCCTGGAGCCAAAATCTGACCGCGGAGAAGGCCGCAGGGCAGGGGGTAGAGCGGGTCGAAAAGGACGAGCTGTTCCGCCTCTCCGACATTCTCTCGGTGCATCTCGTGCTGAGCCCGCGCAGCCGCGGACTTGTCGGTTCCCGTGAGATCGGGCTGATGAAGCCGAGTGCGATCCTTGTAAACACCTCACGCGGACCGATCTGCGACACCGAGGCAATCATCCGGGCGCTGAAGGAGGGACGCCTCGCCTACGCCGGGTTCGATGTCTACGACAAGGAGCCGTTGCCGGTCGACCATCCGCTGCGTAAGGCGCCGAACGTGATCCTGACCCCGCATATCGGCTACGTGACCGACGAGAACTATCGCAGCTCCTACCCGCAAATCGTCGAGAATGTCGTCGCCTTCCTCGACCGCAAGCCGGTTCGCGTCATTTGAGCCGATGACTCGCGTGTAAGCCGAGATGAGTGGCGGCGGTGTGGTGATCCGTCCCTCGCGGGACGGTGATGTCGCGGAAATCGCGGCGATCTACGGCTACCATGTACTGCATGGGTTGGCTTCTTTTGAGGAGATACCACCCGACCCGGATGAGCTCGCCTCGCGCCGGCGCGACATTCTCGCCCGCGGCCTGCCTTATCTGGTCGCCGAACGGTCGGGGCATGTGCTCGGTTACTGCTACGCGAGCCCTTATCGGACGCGCTCGGCTTATCGGTTCACGCTCGAGGACTCGATCTACATCGATCAGGCGGAGGTCGGCCATGGCCTCGGTAGAGCCCTCCTCGCAAACGTGCTGGATCGCTGCACCGAACTCGGCTATCGGCAGATGGTCGCGGTCATCGGCGGCAGCGATACGTGGCCGTCGATTCGCCTGCACGCGGCGCTGGGCTTCACCCGAGTCGGCGTCTTGCCCGCGGTCGGCTTCAAATTTGGCAGCTGGGTGGACATCGTCCTGATGCAGCGTGCCCTCGGTCCCGGCGAGACTGCGGCGCCCGCGGAAATAAGCTCAATCAAATGGGAAGGAAGATCATGAGTGACCCGTCTGCCGATCCAGGCCGGATCAAGGGATATCACGCCCACGTGTATTACTCTCCGCCGACGCGGGCGATTGCCGAGCGTTTGCGGGCAGCGATCGGCGAACGCTTCCAGGCCCGGCTCGGAAGCTGGCACGACGAGCCGGTCGGACCGCATCCTGTCTCGATGTATCAGGTGGCCTTCGCGGGCGAGGAGTTCTCGGGGTTGGTGCCGTGGCTGATGCTCAACCGCGAAGGGCTGGACGTCCTGGTCCACCCGCTTACCGATGACAGCGTCGCCGATCATACGCGGTTTGCGCTCTGGCTTGGGACACCACTGCCGCTGCGGCTCGATGTGTTGCGGCGGGGGCCGCGTCCCCAATAAAGAAGCGGGCATTTCGGGCCGCATCGGCTTACCGCGGCTGAGACGCGGGGGTTACCCGCATTTTTGCTGACCCCTGTAAAAGCCGGAAAACAGGGCGAATCATCGATTCGGCCCCGAGATTCGGACAGGTTTTCTTCGATAAGGCCATCTGGATCAGATAGTTACCAGCCGATCCTCGGTTCGCATCAACAGGGGTCAAAACCGCGCCGTTCAGGGGGCGGAATCGGGCTATCAGGGGGCTAACAGGGTGGGCTCCGAAGAGCGTTCTCATAGCTCATAAATTGTTATATTGATAATTTGCGTAAACCCTGATATATAGACGGAAACTCCCCAGAGGGCAAGATGTCCGACACCGAGCGCGAATACACGGCCAACTACCGCCAGGCGCCATCGCACACCCGCTTCAAGAAAGGCCAGTCCGGCAACCCCCGCGGTCGCTCGGCGAAAAACCTGGCCGCACTGCTGGCCGTGGCGCTGAACGAGAAGGTCACGGTTACCGAGAACGGCAAGCGCCGGCAGGTCACCAAGCGCGAGGCCGTCATCGCTCAGCTGGTGAACAAATCGGCCTCAGCCGAGCTGCCAAGATGCTGATCGACATGCTGCGGGACATCGAAAAAGGGCGGAGCCCTTACCTACCGCAAAATCGCCGTTCGGTCCGACCGACAAGGAGGTGGTCCAACAGCTGGTCGCGAGGCTGCGCCGCAACATGTGCAACGGTTGTCCCTGGCCAGCACAACGGGGTGGTCTCGAAGCATCGCCTGCGCCGGCGCCTGCCGGAGAGGATGCGATGGCCACTGATTGATCCCGCGTGCGTATGAAAGAACTGGCCATTGCTCCCACCCCCTCCCTTCCCCGTGTCCACGTCGTGTCCACGGGGGAGGGAGGGACCCGTGTAAGCGGGAGGGTGGGGGCCGGCACGGTCCGACGGCCGAAACCCATCGTCCGGGCGAGTACGAGGTACCGCTGCGGGCCGATTTTGCCAGCTTCGTGCAGCGCTGTTTCCGCGAACTCTACCCGCGTACCCAATTCGCGCCGAGCTGGCATCACGAGATCATCGCCGCGATCCCCGGAACGGCCCGCAAGGGCCGGCCGTCCGGGGAGGAAGCGGTCCGCAATTGCCATATCCGGCGGCTGATCATCAATCTTCCGCCGCCAAGTTCCTTGCAGGCTCGTGAGCGCTCGGATCAGGCAAACCGCCCCTCCCGGGCTGCGGTCGCGCGCGAATTCGAGCGCAATCGCGAACACACACCGAGCTCGCGGCTCGTGCGGGGTGCTTTGGTCGTCAATTGTCGCGACGCTAGCGCCGGGCTGAAGCCGAGCGGCTCCGTCGTATCTAGCTAGTCGGGAAAGGCCTGCGGCCGCCGGCGGCTCGTGAACGGCGCCAAAACCGCAGTGCCCGCCGGTCGCGGCGTGTTTAATCTCGGCATGCCGCGACCGGCACCGATCGGCGCAAACGTCGGCCGGCCTGACCAAGGGCACAAGCGCGAGCGCTTATTCCTCATTCGCCGCGCGCCAGCGCCAGGTGGCTGTACTGGCACCACGACAACCGGTTCTCGACGGCACCGGAGTCGGAATTGCCGAGCTCCGGCAGTTCGAATTTCAGGCTGCTCGGTCGCGCCTCGCTGCCGCTGCGGTTGGCGGTGCCTTCAAGCGTGATTTCTCGCATACGGAGCGCCAAGAGCGCCTCCGGCGGCTATCTCGCATCGCGAAAAATTCGGTCTGGCGCGGCGGCTTGGCGGCTCGTGATTTGGCCCCCGCAGTGCCTTGCCAGCCGCGGCGCGGTCTAGCTCCCCGCCCGCGGCCGGCACGACTAAGCGGCTAATAGGGCGGCAACTTCGGCTCGGTTTGGCGGCCTCGTCCGCGAAACCTTAGACGCAACCACGCTTTGGCGGGCTGGTGCGCGAGGCGCTGGTCAGCAGCTCGGCGCTCGTCGTTAATGAGACGATCGGCACGGTCACCGCGTCGATCACCGCCCAGGTCCTGGTCAAGGCGGCCGTCGCAAAGACCATCGCGCCGATCACGCTGTCGACGCAGGCGCAGGTCATCGTCAAGGCGGTCGTCGCCGAGACGATCGCGGCGCCGACCTCGACGATCACCGGCACGGTCACCGGCTCTGGCGTCACGCCGGCCTCCCTCTTTGGTGGTGCCTTACCGAGCTGGGCTTTTTTGGTCGATCGAGACGCCGCCGGCCAATCACCGCTAGGCTCGAAAAATTCATCCCGCCGATCGGCTGCCAGGCCAGGTGCGTTTTACGGCGCCAATGTCGCTGCGGAATTTGGATCGATCACGCTACACGCTTCTGGCAAGGTTAGACTATCGGACGCTGAGTTGTTGGTCGTGTTGGTCGCCTCTGGCATCCTCCAATAAAGGTCGTCCAAACCCAAAAACTGTCGCTGCGAACCACGGGCTTTTCAAACGCCGTGGGTGGGAACACTCGCCAGATCTGGCAGCTCAGCTTAGACCAACCCGGTAGGTGCTAACGGATACTCAATCATTCTGCCTGCACGTACCCGAAGACCTACGCTCATCCGAGCGCAATCGGTCGGTGCGGCGAGAGGCCGATCCGGGGTTGGTCAAAAGCTTAGAGAACATCGGTCTATAGATGTCCTTAGACGATTTTTTTGGTGAGGTGTCGCGGGCGGACACGATTCCGTCGGTCGCAGCCAAGGCTGCAGATCTCGAAGGCTACCGTAAATCCATCGAGGACAGCGCCGCCGTAAGCGGCGGATTGTGGCTCTCGTACCTCTTTGTCCTGTTCTACCTGGGCATCGCCGCCGGCGCGGTTACTCACACCGACCTCCTGTTGGAAAACCCGGTGAAGTTGCCCTTCCTTAATATCGAGCTGCCGTTGCTTGCCTTCTTTTCGCTGGCACCGGTGCTTTTTCTCATCACCCACGTCTATACGCTGGTTAACCTCGCTCTGCTGGCCGATCGGGTACGAGAATTCCACAAAGAATTAGGCGATCAGTTCGCCGCCGATCCTTCGTTGCACCCAAGAGCATCGAAAATCCGATCCTTTTGGACGCGTCAGCTACCCAGCAACATTTTTGTGCAATTTCTCGGTGGCCCGAACGAAATCCGAAAGGGCGCCTTCGGTCAAATTTTGAAGGCGATTCTGTCGGTGCCGTTGGTCGTCGCGCCAATCGCTCTCCTGCTATTGCTAGAAATCCAATTCCTCCCCTACCACAGTCTGCGGGTCACTTGGATCAATCGGATCGCTTTCTTTCTTGATCTCGGCCTGACGTGGTGGCTCTGGCTCAAAATCCTTCGAAGGAGCGCCAATTATTCGCAAGCGCGCTCCTGGTGGTTGTGGCTGCAGGCATCTGGCCCTGCCCTGGCGAGCGTGTACGCATTCCTGTTCGCCTTCGTTATTGCGACAATCCCCGGCGAATGGCAGGAGAATTATCTTTCGCCCGCGGCGTGGAATTTACTCCGTCATCGGATCTTTGACGGCGAGTTCGATCTCACGACTCGTCGTCGAACGAGGCTTTTTTCGAACACGTTGGTGCTACCCGGCTTCGATATTTACGAGGCGCTGAAGATCGACGATCCCAAAAAGGTGAAATGGAAGCAGCACCTGATCGATTTACGCGGTCGCGATCTGCGGGGTGCGCAGCTCGATAATGCAGTACTCACGAGGGCCGATCTCACCGGCGCCCAGCTTCAGGGCGCGCGGCTCAGCTTTGCGCAGCTTCAGGGCGTGTCGCTCGAGGGTGCGCACCTTCAGGGCGCGATGCTCGAATATGCGCTTCAGGGCGCATCGCTCACCCGTGCGCAGCTTCAGGGCGCGTTGCTCTGGGGTGCGCAGCTTCAGGGCGCAGACCTCGATTCCGCCGAGCTTCAGGGTGCGTGGCTCGAGCTTGCGCAGCTTCAGGGCGCGAGCCTCAGCAATGCGCAGCTTCAGGGCGCGTGGCTCGCCTATGCGCAGCTTCAGGGCGCGTCGCTCCAGGGTACGCAGCTTCAGGGCGCATGGCTCGGCCATGCATCCCTATGGCGAGCACAGCTGCAAAATTCTGTCTTCGAAAACATATTCGATGATAGCGGCAAGATTGATTGGAACCCAATCGAGCTCGGCAGTCGCCTGCCTCGGCCCTGGACGGACGCGACTTATGCAGAGTTGCGTCAATTCATAGAGCGGGAGGTTCCGCAAACAACCTTGCCGTGGCCAATTCCGGAAGTAAGCCAGCGCAACCGCGCTCTCGAGCGTGTCGCGATCCTCGATTGCAAGAGGAGAGACGACGGCGCCCTCGCTTCCTGTGACCCCTCGGATGCCCCGCCCGATGCCGTCAAGCAATGGAAGAACAGGATCGAAGCCGCAAGCAGCGATCCTAACACCTATTCCAAAGCCTTCACGGGGATCCTCGGCGACCTCCTCTGCTCTGACAAGGCCGACCGAATCTATGTGCTGCGCGAGCTGTTGTCGTATCCCAACTTCCTGGAAAGGACAGGTTCAGAGAGACCCGCGCTGATCAAGCGGATCGCAAGCCCCGAATGCCCGCTCTCGATGGAGTTGACTGACGCCGAGAAACGCATGCTCGGCGCAACCCCTTTTCAGGCGCGAATTCGATAACCAGATCGGCGGACAAATCGCGGCCAAAGGCGCCGCAGTGCGACGTGAACCTCGGCGAAATTACTCGACATCGAGTAACTTCGCTCGCCCACAATTCCAAAAATTTAATTTGCGCTTCGGGCGTGCCCTCGCAGGAACCAGTGTGCGCGTCGAGCACGACGGTTCGACCTGAGCGTCAGCCATCGGCGGCCTTCCCAAAAAGGCCGCATCGACCACGGCCGGAAACGTTTTCGTCGCGAAGATTTTCTGGCGCAGCCGCCCTTTTGTGGTCCGGGTGTGGTTGCACCTTGGTTGCACGGCGCTTCTATGGAGCTTGGTGACCATCTTGTTCAACAAATAACTTATCGATGTTATTGGTGCGGACGGCGGGACTCGAACCCGCACCCTCCGGCGAGGAGCAGATTTTAAGTCGCGTACCGCTACCCGAGCAGCAAGGACTGGCTGGCCGTGCCGCCGAACTATCGAAGAGTTTTTTGCGCCTGCGGGAAATAGCCGACTCAGGCGACCATTTTCCGGCGCCGAAAGAACGTCTCGGAAACGGCGTGGCCTAGCGGTGGCCAATTTTGTGGCGAAATTTGCTGAAAATCCTACGTTTGTTCTCGTTTTTGGTCATTTCGTGGAGACAGCGAAGTGGCTAAAAGCGGCGGAATTCCTTGGTTCGGGGCGTGGCTCAGCCTGGTAGAGCGCCTGCTTTGGATGTCCGAAGATGGCTCTTTCTCTGGTTACGCTCAGCAGGCGACGGAATGGCGCGATCTCCGGTACCCTCGGTACAACCGCGTAACCACACCCATTCCGAAGCCGGCGGTTGGCCAGGGGAAGGTCATGGGCACCGAAGGCTGCCGGCGCGCTGGAGCGCCTCAATTGTGACATCGATTGCGCCATGCATAAGCAACATCGGTGAGGAACTCATTCGGGAAATGCCGAGAAACTGCGGAACGCAGAAGGTTCCTCACTTTTCGGTAACGGATTGAATTTACTAAGAAATAGCATCCGGGTAGGGGACGCTACCGGTTCTCAATAGGATACGAGGCGCGGCACCGCTCCTTCCTTTTTCCATTCCACCCGATAGCCTTCGAGAGGACGCAACGGGCCGTCCTCGGCTTGTTGGGTGGAAAATAATGTCAATCCAATCAATGCGGTACGCTTAATCATCAGCATGACGCCGCGCCGCCTGAAATCGTTCTTTGCCTCGGTCGCCTTTCTGGCCTGGTGCCTCGGGCAGGAGCCCGGCCTGCAGATCATTGCGCCATCCCCGGGTTTTAAGGGCGATGGTCCTTCGCGAGCGTAACCGGGGGGCAGGACCTCGCCGACAAGTTGTCGCGTGATTGCCGGCATGTCGTCACCAGCGACTGGTATTGGCGGGTCTTTACAACCCGCCTCCCGGCGCAACGGCCGGCGGTGGCCGAGTTCGAAACGACGGCCCAGGGTGGCCGGCTCGCGACCTCGGTCGGTGGCGTGCTGACGGGACGGGTGCGGACCTGATCATCATCGATGATCCATTGAAGCCCGAAGAGGCCTTGTCGCAGACGCAGCGGCAAGCCGCCAACGATTGGTATGACCACACCCTCTACAGTCGGCTAAACGACAACCGGACGGGTGCCATGATCCTGATCATGCACGGCTGCACGAAAGCCTGCCCTCGGGCGTGACCCGCGGGACGATCTTGCCGGTCACGGCTGGCGCAGGAGAATTGGGCGGTCGTGCGCTTTCCGGCGATCGCCGAGGACTGCGAGACCTACCCGCTCGAGACGGATTGGGGGTGGTACTCGTTTACCGGCAGCGCGGCGAGGCGTTGCACCCGAGCGCCAGCCGCTGGCGACGCTGGAGCAAATCCGCCGCGTCCCCGGGTTTATCCCGGGGATTGGCGAGTACAATTTCGCCGGCCAGTACCAGCAGATGCCGGCACCCCAGGGGGTGGCATGGTCAAGGCGGCATGGTTCAGGAGTTGCGCGCCAAACGAACGGCCGGACAAATTCGATCGCATCGTGCAGAGCTGGGAGACCGCGAACCAGGCGAGCGAGCTTAGCCCCCACCCTTCGCTCCCCCGCATGCGGGGGAGAGAAGGGTGGGGGTGCACCAGTTGGGGGATCAAGGACAACGACCTCTACCTGTTACATGTTCTGCGCAAGCGCATGGAATATCCTGAGCTAAAGCGCGCGGTGCGCGAGCAGTGCCAGGCCTTCGCCGCGAATGTCGTGCTGATCGAGGATAAAGCCTCGGGCACGCAGCTGATCCAGAAAGGTGTGCCTGCCGTCACCCGCTATCAGCCGCAGTCGGACAAAATCATGCGCATGCAGGCGCAGAACGCGATGATCGAGAACGGCTTTGTCCATCTGCCCAAGGAGGCGGCCTGGCTCGTCGAATACCTCCACGAGCTGACGATTTTCCTAAGGGCAAGCACGACGACCAGCGACCCCGGGGCATGGGAAGACCATCGCGGCTTCTTACATTGTCGGCGTCCGTGGTCGTCCCGTCGACGCGCTTGTCCTCGGCATCTTTGTCACGCTGTCGCACACTAGCGGGATTCTCCTGGTCGGCGTTCTGGCGACGTTGGGTTCTGCGTGGTTAATCCCTCAGCGAGTTGAGGCATATCTCGCGGTCGGGACTGGGTACGGCTTCTGGGATCCGGACTTTCACGCACCCTCAGAAGGTGATGCTGAAGGTCAGCCGTGCCGAGATCGGCTCAACCGGTTTGAAGTGGACGTCATAAATTGGTGCCGTTTCGCTCGCCAATTGCGAGGGGTAGAAATAGTCGATCTGGTGGGCTCCGGTGTTATTAAACAAGTTGAGAATGTCGAGCCACAGTCGCGCCTGCTCGGAAATCTTGTAGCCGACCCGCAAATCGACGAGCGTCGTTGGTTTCGAGGTAACGCTGTTGTCCTCAATTAACGGACGCCGACCAAAATAACGAAAGCGAAGCGCACCGAACCACGGACCGAGATCCTCGACCGTTGCGCTTGCCGTGGCGATCAAGTTGGCAGCACCCGGAATGTAGTTGCCCGGATTGCCGGGCTCGGTATCCGCGGCGCCGTTATCGCCATTGGCGAAGCGGGCGTGGGTGGCGGCGAAATCGCCGTCGAGACGCAGCCAGGGAAGCGGCTTGTAGGAGGCCGTCAGTTCGATGCCCTTGCGCTGGCTGGGTCGCCCGGGAGTGGTCACAGCCTCGTCGCCGCTGAATGTCGCCTCGCTGTTGAGATTGAGCACAAAGAGCGCGCCT
>Ga0306922_10007729_pt1 | contig 10394 bp, 8 predicted proteins | sample sta12Cox44000082_FD_203758 | JGI IMG/M metagenome (GOLD analysis project Ga0306922, IMG submission 203758) | Lab enrichment of tropical soil microbial communities from Luquillo Experimental Forest, Puerto Rico - statoxic.12C.oxic.44.000.082 (v2)... | ecosystem: Environmental > Terrestrial > Soil...
CACAGCGAACGATGGATGCAATATCCACGCCGCCGCCCCATAGCATCTTCCATCATGGGATTCGAAGACGAGGTGGAACAATCTGTTGGGCGACCTTGCCGTCAATGTGACGGCAGGTTCAAGCGGACATACGAACTCACCTCATCTATCGTCCCGCGAGGGACATCATTCCACCGTTGGGTGGATCTCAGGTTTCCTCCTATTTGATTTGATTCTGTCCGTTTCTCACGCCGCGGCGACCTCCCTGGTCCGCCGGGAGCCAGTGCCGTCAACCCAGATGCGGTGCATGATCACGGCCAACCGACGCGCCAGCGCCACGATCGCCTTCTTCATCCCGCGATGCCTGGCGATCTTCATCGCCCAGGCCTTCAGCCAGGACCATTTCGCCGAACGCACCAGCATGCTCTTTGCCGCTTCGTAGAGCATCATCCGCATCATCTCGTCTCCGCACCGTGATATTGCGCCGGTTCGGTCGTTCTCGCCCGATTGATACTTGACGGGTGTCAGTCCTAACACCGCACCGACCGCCTTGGAGTTCCGGAATCGGGTCGGCACATCGACCGTGACGCGATATGTCAGCGCGACCACAGGGCCAACACCGGGAATCGTCATCAGGCGGCGGCACACATCATCGTCTCGGACGATGGCCAGCAAGCGGTGATGCAGGATGCCGAGCTGCTCGCGAACCACCCGGCGGACAATGAGCAGCGGTTCCACCAGCACGGCCAAATCGGGGAGGTTTGCGACAAGCTCCTTGATCCGCGCCTCGAACTTCACCGTCCCCACCATGCCGACCTTGAGGCCGAGGTTGCGCAAGCTAGCACGCAGGTCGTTCTCGATGGCAATGGCCTTCGACGGAAGCAGCTTGCGATGGGTCAGTAGCACCCGAAGCTTCTGGCTGCGTAACGTCTTCACATGTACCGGTCGATAGAGCCCCACCCGCATCATCTGCGCTATGCCGCGGGCGTCATTGCGATCTGTCTTGTTGACCTGTGCCTTCAGCACGGCCCGCATGTGCCGCGTCTCTACGCAAATCACCGGCAAGCCCGCTTCGGCGAGAGCGCTGTAAAGCCACTGCGACAGCGGTCCAGCTTCTAGCCCAACTCGGGCCAAGCGATCGATGTTATTGGTCAGCACCTGCAGGAGAGCTTCAGGCTCACTCGCCACTCTCGCTTCCCGCACGATCTTGCCCGCGTCATCCACAATGCAGACGCTCGTTTCCTTGACCGACACGTCGAGTCCAACAAAATAGGCCATGATGCGCTTCTTCCTTCTGATGCTTGAGGCCGCATATGCGGACCTCGTTTCACCATCAGCCTGAAGCGCAGCACCCTATTTCTTCAGCTATCCACAAGCTGGAAGGCCGATTACCTCATCTGGGGGGGCGGTGAAGCTATGGCAAATGATCGATCAGGATCAATCGATGGCCTGATGCGATAAGGTGCTATCAAGACGGCAGCAACTTGGGTGCGTCCACAACTGCGCAGTAATGGCTGCTTCGCCGCCGAAGCCGTCTCTGCAATCTTTCGCGTGAGGGCACCACGGTCGCGCGAGGTGTATCGTCACACTTTTTCCCGACCCGTCGATGGCCTTCTTGTCGAAATCCAGAAAATCGCCCCGGGCAGCGTCGCGGTCACGGCGCACAGCCCAAACAGGATGGACGGCAGCAGTGCCTCTTCGGTTGGGATGCCAAAACCATGCAGTGCGACCACCATGGCCCCCTCCCGGACCCCCCAACCTCCGATCGAGATCGGCAGCATGGAAATGAGCAGAACCGTGGGCACGACGATAAACCACTGATCGAACGTCATAGTCAGGCCGAGGCTTTGGCCTAGCATCCAGAACACTAGGACATTGAGCAGGTGCGTCGTCGCTGCAAGGGCGAACACGATTCCAATTATGGCGATGTGTATGGCCTGGGATGGCGAGCTAAGGCGCCGCCAAAATGCAGCCAATCTCGACAACGGCAATAACTTCGTTACCGCAGAGGCAACCACAACTCCGACGCATCCGATTGCGACGACAACGAGAAGTGTGACAGCAATCACGCTCTGGAGCCTCTCATCGACCAGCGCCATCAGCGCATGGATCCCGAGCAGACTTAACAGCACGAGGCTTGCAAAACCGAATGCCCGGTCGAGTAGGAGAGCTCCGACTGCACGACCGAGCGGAACGTCGGCTCGCCTCAATAGCCACAGACGAATGGCATCGCCTCCGACGAAGCCGATAGTGACTTGCTCGAAAAAAAAGCCGCAAAGCGCAATCTGCACGGTCATCGCCAATGGCCATCCCACACCGAAATAAGCCAGCATAAGCTTGAGTCGAACACCGGCAATTACGCACATTTCGAGAAGTAGAACTGCCAGCGCGCTCACAATCCAGGCGCCATTCAAGACGCGCCAGTACGAGAGCACTTGCGTGTAGTTCAAGCGGGTGGCGAGGAACACGATCAAAGCAATCGAAATGAGTGCTTTGACGCTACCAACCGCAAGCCCTCTGAAGTCAGGCGCGGTTTTCGGCGCTTTTTGACCGGGAAATTGGAAGACCGACATGAGTTCCATACCGAAGGGGCCAACCGTGTCATGGACCCGCGAGTTTGATCCTGAGCTCTTTCATGTCGGCGAAATCTCTACGCCGGCATTCCGGCGAAAAGATGCCATAGTCGAATGAGATGTCAGTGTCGACCGCCCCCGAGAAAATTAGTCCGGTCATTATCAGGTTGGCACGCACGAGGCGCACTCGCGCATCATGCGCGCGCAGGCAGTTCGAAAACTGCTGCGGGAGCACGACCAAGGATGTGCCGTCGCTGCGCCCAGAAACATGCAGACCCCCGCGGACCACCGACAGTGTCATGTCGTATGCTGGAACGAGCCGAACGCCGATCTCGCTCGACAGGACCCCCTGGCGGGTGAAATCGAAATCCGTGGCGGCGAGAGTGGCGATTATTTCCGCTGCCGATCGAGCCGTCATCACCTCCGTAGGGCTGAAATCGCCAACATTGACGTTGGGAATTTCGTAGATGACCCATAGGCCCTGCCCATACCTTGGCGGACGACGCGGAAAGCTCGTGAACGTGAAACCCTCCACACCTGGGACACGGATCGGCTCATAGCCGCCAACATAGCGCACCCCAAAAGCCTGCAATGTACGAAACAGCATTTCAAAGGATACACCGCCGCTGTTGATCCACGGACGAAACCAATTCAGATCAGATCCAAGATTCCTCTTCAGTAGCTGATGGACGAGATAAATCGCCTGCGGTGAGATCAACTGGCTATATTCGTTCAAGGTCGGAACACCATCGACCCAGAGGCTATCTAACGTTAGAAATTCATCATACTGAAACGTATAAAAGAAAACGGAGCCGCGGAATCGCGGGTCGTTGCGGAAGCCGATGTTGTTCCTAAAAAATTGTCTGAGCTCGGGCTCGTCTGACCAATCTTCATGCCAGTAAGGCACGAATCCCTTCGGGTATTTGAGTGTCTTGGCGATCGGAACGACCGGTACGATGCAAGCAACCACCACCGCCATGATCGCCGTCCCCGCTGCAGCCTGCCCGGGCGAAAGCGAGGGCAGGCGTATGCGTCGGAGGCCAGTCCTGCGGCCTGCGCGATCGGCCGCGTGCGTCCAGCGGCGGGCGCTTGCTGCTAGCGCTTGCAGTCCACGCCAGTAGCCTGCGACTGCCCCCGTCCAGAACAATGCGAAGAGGGCGTGCTCGATGTAAATCGGCACCGGCAACCACCAGTTACCTGGCAAATGCAAGTAGGCGGTAGAGTATACAAGCAAGGAAAGAGCGCTGACCGCGGCGGCTAGGACGAGAATTCGTGGTCGGCCGTGCAGCAGCCAAATGCCGAGCGCCCAGCCAGGCACGCATGCCCAGTAGAAATATTTTGCATACTTGGACACGAAAAAGAACGACGTAGTCTCGAGACTTCGCGCCCGCTGCAGTAAATCCGGAAATTGGACGCGGGCGGTGTACTGCGACAACGAGTACACGTATTCAAGCGCGCCGCTCAGCAACAATATCGCCACGCAGCCACCGAGAATTGTGCATCGAACAAGGATCGTATTGCGGCGAATCGGTGCGAAGGTCACGACTCCGAAAGGCACGATCCAGGCCACACCGCTGACCATGGTCCACAATGGGTCGCAATACATGCTGTAGAAAAGCAGCACCAATATGCTGGCGGCAATGATAAACACTTGCGGTCGATTTGGCGAAAGTCGTGCGAGCAAGCCAAGGGCCAGCAGGTGTGGTGCATAGACAACTGCTAGCCCTGGAATCGAAACGAAGACGACCGAGAACGCCAGGGCTCTGGCCGCAGGCCCAAACAGCATGACGCTCAATTGCGCAGCGACAATGCTCGGAAGTCTCGGCAGATCGAAAAGCCGCGCCATCAGGTAGCACGCGGCCGCGTAGAAAATGAGCGCTACAATGCCGGAGATCTCGGCCGCCAGCTCTTTGTGGAAGAAAGCAAACGGCCAATAAGCGAGATTGACCCACACGTTCATGGGCATCATTTGGGACCGAAGTCCCTGGAGCGGATTGAGATTGGTGATGTCGAATGGCCGGGCGAACTCGAGCGTGGCTAAGATCTCAGCCTGCGCCGCCTTGCCATCGGTTCCGTCGTAATTCGTGCCCGGGATGGTGATGATGAGCACCAGTTCCGCACCGAGGAGCGCGATAAAGGCGAACGCAGTGAGGAGAAAGCCACAATGTGATGGGCCACGCGATTCCATCACGTCCGCCCTCCGAGCGGCACGGGCACTCATTCGATCCGACACTTTGGTATTCGCCCCGTCCCTCATAATCCACTGATCTCTCTATCAAAATGAATTGGCGCTGCCAAGCGCAAGCGTGCGCCTCTCACTGCACTTGGGACCTTCCTGCCGCTTGCCGATTGTGAGATTATGACGCTGATCTTCGGGCTCGGTATTCTGCTGGTGAGCCTGCCCGACGCATTGGTATGGCTCGCAAGTCGAAAGACGGATGCCGTAGAGACAAGCAATCGCTTACGCTCGCCATCGGGGGCGACATTTCGGGCACGCTGGGCTCCGCGAAGGTCGGTGGCGCGGGGAACAACGTCGGCGGACGCCCGCTCTCGTGACTTCGGCGCAATGGCAGTGCCTGTGAACGACCGTTCTCCGGAGTGCAGCGATGACACCGCAACCGTCGTTTGCATGTGGTCCCCTGCCTCCATGGAGAGGACAATGTCAAGCCACGTAAATTTCAGACCAAGGGAGAGTTTGCTAGGCTTGGCAGGGGCCCGCGGGCCGGCACGGGAGATTGGTTGGAATGATTTCCAGCAATAGAGCGCTGACCGTCGTCGTGGTCGCTCACAATGAGTCCCGCACGCTTCTGGCCACGGTCGAGCGCGTCTATCGGGCGCTGATTATTACGGTCGAGGACTTCGCGATCATCATTTTCGACGATGGAAGTTCGGATGGCACCCAGGCCGTCGCCGAATCCGCAAGCCAAAAGTTCCCGTTCGTGACGGTGCGCCGCAACGAGCGTCGCAAGGGCGTCGGCTCCTGCACCGTCGAGGCCAGCAGGGAGGCCGAATCCGCGTACCTTGTCTATGTTCCCGCTGACAATACCTGGCCGTTGCGCTCGTTTATTGAACTGTTCGGGCACCTCGCCAAGGCCGATGTCGTGACCTCCTATTCCAATAATTTGATGGCTGCGATGCCGGCACCCAAACGCTTGGTCTCGCGCTCCTATAGTCTCATCCTCAACACGTTGTTTTTGAGAGGTATCCGCTACTACAACGGATTGACAATCTACCCGGTCGAATACTTGCGGCAGGGCTCAGTCAAGGCGCATGGATTCGGATTCCAGGCCGAAGCCCTGCTCAAGGCCGTGAACGCTGGATATTCGTTCCTCGAAATCGCGCTGCCGGTGGACGAGCAAAATCTGCCGCGAGCCCGCTCGGTCACGCTGCCGAACATTATCGACGCGCTATTGACGATTTTTCGGCTTTTCGTCGAGTTTTATATCGTGCGCCGCCGGCCATCATTTCGGTTGCGCGCCGTGACGCGGGCGCCCGTAAGCCAGAGCGTTGACGAAATCGGAATTGCCGAACTAGAGCGCGGCGGGGCCGCAGAGAGCAAAGCCATTGACGGTCGCGGACCTCTTCGAATCGTAATAGCCGGCGGCAGCTCCGGCATTGGAGCGCGCCTGGCGCAAGCGCTAGCGAGCGAAGGCCATCGTATCTTCATCTGCGCCCGGCGTGCGGATCGTCTGGTCAGCGTTGCCAAGAATTTTCCTGGCATTGAGCCTTTTGTCTGCGACGTCTCAGACGACGGACAAGTCCGAAGTTTTGTGGCCGCGCTCGCAACCAAGACCGACGCGGTGGACGTGCTGATCAACTGTGCGGGTGGATTTGGAGAGATCGGGTCCATCACTGTTGCCGACAGCACTCGCTGGTGGCGCACGATCGAGATCAATCTGAAAGGAACCTATCTCGTTACCCAGGGCATGCTGCCGCTGCTGATGAAGGGTAAGCAGCCGCGCGTCATCAACTTCGCGGGCGGCGGCGCATTCAGCCCATTCCCGAATTTCAGCGCATATGCTTGCTCAAAGACCGCAATCGTGCGCCTGACTGAGTGCCTCGCAGCCGAGCTCGCGACCTCGAACATCCGTGTCAACGCGATCGCGCCGGGCTTCGTGCCGACCGACATGCATCAGGCGACGCTGAAGGCCGGCGAGGCGCGTGCGGGCCGGATGCAATTTCAGCGCACGCAGGCGATCATGAACCAGGCCGCGCCGGCGATGGAGAACGTCTTGAACTGCGTTCGCATGCTCATCTCGCCGACGCTCGACGAGCTGACCGGCAAGACCATCAGCTCCAATTTCGATCCCTGGCCAACGCCGACCTTCAAGAACTGCCTACCCGACATCGTCCGTTCCGACCTCTACACGCTGCGGCGGGTCAATGTCGTCAACCTGGCGGACGGCCGCCTGCGCAGCACCTTGTCGCAGCCGTGGGTTGACGGCCCTCCCTGCCGATGAAACCGCTATGAAGGCCATCTGTCTTGCAAGCGCGATGACCGTCGTCCTGCTGGCCCTGATCACGTTCTGCTTTCGACTTTGCCCGAGCGCGCATCGGGCGCGGCAAATGCTGTTCGTGTATCTTTTCTGCCTCGCCGTTCTCGTCGCGCTGTGGTTTGCAACCCCCGACGATCTCGGCCTTCTTGGCCGATCGCTGCTCACGGAACCGGCCTGGCTCGATCTCGCAGCCATGCTTTTCTTCTTCAGCGCCGGGTTTTTCGGCGGCGCGCTTCAGCTTTACAATCTATGCGACCGTGGATTTTCGCTGCGCATTTTGATCGACCTGCTCGAAGCACCCATCGGGGCGGTCGACGTCGACTACCTCACAGCCAATTACAGCAGCGGCCGGGGCCTCGTCTGGATGTATCGCAAGCGGATCGACGACATCGTCGCGGCCCGCTTCATCGACCAAGTGAACAAGCGGATCGTGCTCACGGCAAAGGGGGCGATGTTCGCCGATCTGTTCATTCATGCCCACCGTGTCCTCGGTCTGGAGCCGCCCCATTGACATCATCACCGACCTTGATCGCGCTGGCGGCCGCCACGTCGTGGTTTCTCGTCTTTTTTTTCGCCCACGTCGGCGGTCTGCGTGCCGGGTCCGAGAATGCTCGCTGGCTACTGATTAGTTACGCAGCCTGCTTCCTGGGAGCTGTCGTCACCGCGATACTGCTGACCGCGTGGCACCACGGCATGCAGGCGGTCATTCTCGCCGCCATGATGGCGGCTCTGACCTCCGCATGTCTGTTCGCGTTGTATGTTCCCGCGCTCTACGCCGTGCTCACTTCCCTCTCGGTGCAGACCATGATGCTGCTGCGCCATCGCGGGGGCGCGCTGCCTGAAGCCGAATTGTATGATCGCTTCGCGAGCCGCAAGATCATGGAGCAAAGACTGGCAACGCTCCTCGCCAGCGGCTACGTGGCGCCCGACGGACGATCTTATCGGCTCACGCATCGCGGCCGGGCGATTGCCAAGTTCTTCAGACCGATCAAGATTTTGTGGAACCTGGGCCCGGGCGGCTGAGGCGCCCCGATCAAGAGCGCGGGCCGCGAATTAATTTAGCTGTCCACACTTGCGCGATCCCATGGTTGCCCTATAAGAACTGCCCCTAGCCTACGAACACCCCCCATCAGAACGAGCGTCTTTAGCCAGGATGAATGACACGCCGCTACGAACGCGCCTCCAACTTTATCGGATGATGTACCTCATTCGGCGAACGGAGGAAATTCTCATGGCGGAGTATCATCCAGCCGATGAGATGCGCTGTCCGATGCATTTCTGCGTCGGCCAGGAGGCGATGCCCGCAGCGCTTGCGCAGGTCGTGCGCCGTAACGACGTGCTTATGTCCCACTACCGCTCCCATGGCTACTACCTAGCGAAGGGCGCACCGCTCGACGCGATGGTGGCGGAATTCTATGGCAAGGGGACGGGCTCGAACTCCGGTGTCGCCGGCTCGATGGAGCTCGGCTCCCACGACTATAGCTTCTACAGCGGCGCGATCGTCGCAGGCTCGCTCTTCATTCCGTTCGGCGCCGCCTTCGCACAGAAATATCGGCGGCTTGACGATATCGGCGTTTCGGTCATTGGCGATGGGGTGTTCGACGAGGGCATCACCTACGAGGTGTTCAACTTGGTTGCGCTGCATCATCTGCCGATTTTGATCATCTGCGAGAACAACAAATACGCCGCGCATACGTCGATCGAGCGCCGTCAGGCGCAGCCGAAGCTCGCAGAGCGCGCCCGCGTGTTCGGGTTGCCGAGCGAGCAGCTCGACGGCAACGATTGCGAACTCTTGCTGCGGACGCTCGAGCGCGTGGTTCCTGCAATCCGCGCCGGCAAGGGCCCGCATTTCATCGAGATCGAGACCTACCGGTACTGCGGCCATGTCGGTCCCGGAGACGACGAAGGCATGGGCTACCGGGATGCCGCCGAGATCCAGCGCTGGAAGGCGCGCGATCCCATCATCGTGATGCGCAAGCGACTCGATGGCGTCGTGGATCGCGGCGAGCTTGAACGCATCGAGCGCGAGGTCGAGGCCGAAGTCCACGCCGCGATCGCTTCAGCCAAGCGCGCGGGCTTCGCCGACATTCGCAAGGTCATTTCCAGCAATTGGTCGGGCGAATACGCGAGTGTCGTCACACGCTTTACCCACAGCGTGACGCCAAGCTTCGGGGGCGGACAGTCCGAGGCACGACCCGGACCATTCTGAACAATGTTGATGCGAGAAAGCTCAGTTGCCGAGAAGGCGAGTGCGGGCAGCACGCGCTTGAATTTCGCTCAGTCGGTCAATGCCGCCCAGCGGCAGGCGATGGAGCTTGATTCGGGTGTTTTCGTCTACGGGATCGGTGCCGATGGCAAGGCAGGAATCTTCGGAACAACGACGGGCCTGTTCGAACGTTTTGGCCCTCAGCGCGTGTTCGATACACCCATTGCCGAAGGCGGACTTGCGGCGCTGGCCGCGGGGGCAGGAAGCGCCGGGTTGCGGCCAGTGCTCGTCCATCAGCGCCTCGACTTCATGCTCTATTCGATGGACCAGATCGTCAACTGGATGGCTCCGTGGCGTTTCATGTCGGGCGGGCGGGCGAAGATGCCAGTGACGATCAGGGCGATTATCGGAAAGGGCTGGGGCCAGGGTCCGCAGCACACCAAAAGCCTGCACACCTGGTTCGCGCACGTGCCGGGCCTCCAGGTGGTCATGCCAGGCTCACCGGCGGACGCGAAGGGCCTCCTGCTCTCGAGCATCATGAGCGACGATCCGACGCTGTTCATCGAAGGGCGCTCGCTGTTCACGATGCAGGAAGATGTTCCCGACGAGCCCTATTTCATCCGCCTGGGCGAGGCGCTGGTGCGCCGTCCGGGCAGGGACGTCACCTTGATCACCATGGGCTCGATGGTGCCGGTGTCGCTGCAGGCGGCGGATGCATTGTCAAAGGCCAATATTGACACCGAAGTGGTCGACCTTCGCTGCCTGATGCCGCTCGACGTCGCGAGCATCATTCGATCGGTCAAAAAAACGGGCCGTCTGGTCGTGGCGGAGCCTGGCTGGCGGATGTACGGGGCCGCGGCCGAAATCATCGCCACCGTCGTCGAGACACTGGGCGAGATGCGCAGCCGGCCTCGGCGTGTGGCATGGCCCCAGAGCGCCGTGCCGACCAGCAGTAAGCTTGAGGAGCAGTTCTATCCCACGAGCGACGACATCGTCGCAGCCTGCCGTGCAAGCGTGACCGAGAGTTGAGCGAGGAACACCGCTCGTTGGGTTCACGTTCCGAGGAATAGACGTTGCGTGTTCCTTTTTCATACTTGCCCGAGCAGTTTGCTGACCCGGAGCCCATCTTCGCGCGCCTGC
>Ga0306922_10007734_pt1 | contig 10390 bp, 8 predicted proteins | sample sta12Cox44000082_FD_203758 | JGI IMG/M metagenome (GOLD analysis project Ga0306922, IMG submission 203758) | Lab enrichment of tropical soil microbial communities from Luquillo Experimental Forest, Puerto Rico - statoxic.12C.oxic.44.000.082 (v2)... | ecosystem: Environmental > Terrestrial > Soil...
GGCGCAGCGTCTTTCCTCTGTAGCCACAATCCAGGCAAACCACATAATCGTGACGCACAGATTGCCGTGCTGATACAGCGGGAATCAGAACTTCCTCGGGCTTAACCCCAAAGCGCGCAGGTGGCGCCATATGGGGTTCAGAACGCGAACCGCCTCAGTTCTCGGAAGCCAGCAACTGCAAAGACCCACTCTATCGGTGAGCCGGAGCGCTGCAAGCCCAAGTTTGCCAACGCGGTGCTCAGCGGAGGGTTACCAAACAGACGTTAGACTCCTGAGTGATCTACCGTATAGCTATCAGACTGTTAGCCACTCACGCAGCTTCGACCATCGTCGTTTTGCCCGGCCACCTTTTACCGCGATCGCCAGGGCCTTTCTTTGCCCGATCAGCACTACCAAGCGCTTGCCGCGCGTCACTCCCGTGTAGACGAGGTTCCGCTGCAACATTGGGTAGTGCTGAGTGGCGAGCGGGATCACGACGGCCGGATATTCCGAGCCCTGGCTCTTGTGGATTGTCGTTGCGTAGGCGAGCACCAGCTCATCCAGTTCACCAAAGCCGTAGGTGACTTCGCGGCCGTCGAAATCGACGCTGAGCTCGCCTTCCTCCATGTCAATGCGTGATACGACACCGAGGTCGCCGTTGTAGACGTCCTTGTCGTAATCGTTTTCGACCTGCATCACCTTGTCGCGCGGGCAGAAGGTCCAGCCAAAGCGCTCGACGCGGATCTCTCCCGGCGGGTTGAGAGCATTTTGAAGCTCGATATTCAGAGACCGTGCACCGAGGCCGCCCCTGTTCATCGGGCAGAGCACCTGGATGTCGCGTATTGGTTCGAGCCCAAATCTCTTCGAGATCCGCTCCTGCACGATCGCCAGCAGCTTTCGAACACCATCTTCCGCCTCTGCTGCGTCGACGAAATAGAAATCGCCGCTCTCGATCGGGGTGAGTTCGGGCATCTGGCCCTGGTTGATCCGGTGCGCATTGACAATGATGCGGCTCTCGGCGGCCTGGCGAAACACCTCGGTCAAGCGCACGACCGGCACCGCACCCGACGCGATGACGTCCGCCAATACCTGCCCTGGGCCGACCGAGGGCAGCTGGTCGACGTCGCCGACGAGGAGCAACGCGGCCTTGTCCGGTACGGCGCGCAGCAGAGCCCGCATCAGCGGCACATCGACCATCGACGTCTCGTCGACGACCAGCAGGTCGCAGTCGAGCGGTGCCTCCTCATTGCGCCGGAAAGTCCCGGTCCGCGGGTCGGTCTCGAGCAGGCGGTGGATGGTTTTGGCTTCGAGACCGGTGCTCTCGGACAAGCGTTTTGCGGCGCGGCCGGTCGGGGCGCAGAGGGCGATAGCGACGGACTTGGCGAGCAGGATTTTCAAGAGCGAGTTGACGAGCGTGGTCTTACCGACGCCTGGGCCGCCGGTGATCACCACCACTTTCGAGGCGAGCGCAACCCGGATGGCCTCCTTCTGGCTTTCTGCGAGTGTGAGCTTGGTCCGCTTCTCGACCCAAGGGGTCGCCTTGTCGGGGTCGATTGATGGCCACGGTGGGTTTCCGACAGTCAGCGCCTGCAGCCTTTGGGCGATTTCGCGTTCAGCTCGGTACAGTCCGGCTAAGAAGACGCACTGGCGGGCATCGAGATCGTCCGCGACGACCGTGCCGTCCTGAAGTTCAAGATCCAAGGCTGTCATAACGAGCTCCGCCGGGACCTCGAGGAGCTTCTGCGTCAGCGGCACGAGCTCCTCTTCGGGGAGACCACAATGCCCGTCATCCATTGCCTCGGCGAGCGCGAAAGACACGCCGGCACGCACGCGGATCATCGCGGTCTTTCCGATGCCCAGCTTGGCCGCAATCTGGTCAGCGGTGCGGAAGCCAATGCCCCGGATGTCGCGAGCCAGCCGGTAAGGATTTTCCGAGATCACTCGGACGGCGTCGGTACCGTACGTCTTGTAGATGCGCACCGCCCGCGACGTGCCTACGCCGTTGCTGTGCAGGAACAGCATGATCTCGCGGATGACCTTTTGCTCGCCCCACCCGGCAATGATCCGCTCGGCGCGTTTTGGTCCAATGCCGGTAACTTCACGAAGCCGATGCGGCTCCTGCTCGATAATGTCGAACACGGATTCCCCAAAGGCGCGTACTAGTTTCTTCGCATACACTGGCCCGATGCCTCGGATCATCCCGGAGCCGAGGTATTTCTCGATCCCCTCGATCGTGGTCGGCGCCGTCGCCTTGAGGAAGAAGGCGCGGAATTGGACGCCGTGCGTGCGGTCGTTGACCCAGGATCCACTGGCTTGAACGAACTCACCGGCCGAAATCATCGCCGCATGACCGATGACGGTGATCAGGTCGCGCTGGCCTCGTGCCTTGACGCGCAGCACGCAAAATCCGTTCTCGGCGTTATGGAATGTGACGCGGTCGACCAAGCCGGCCAAGGCATCTGTCGAGCTTGCCGTTATTGCCCGCGCCATTCTGCGATGATGAACGTCAAGCTGCCGGGAGACCAGAGCTGCCGTTCGAAATCTGACCGGAGCCGAGGGCGTGGGCGAGTGCTAAGCGGTCCCAGGTCGCAACGGCTGAGGATGTCGTGGTAGGCTGCAAAGTAAATGATGGGAGGAAGCCATGCCCGAGATGCCTTGGAATCGACGCGAAGTGCTGAAAGCAATCACTGCCGGAGCCGCCACTGGCTTCCTTGCTGGAGGTGCTCGCAATGCCACAGCACAGCAGGTCAAATGGTCAGAGGGTACCGAACCTCCCAAGCTCAAGGCGCCGGCCAATGCCTGCGATTGCCATCATCACATCTATGATGCGAAATATCCCGTCGACCCGAAGGCAGTGCTGCGCCCGGGAGATGCGTTGGTTGAGGATTATCGCGCTTTCCAGAAGCGAATCGGCACCAGCCGCAACGTCGTTGTGACGCCATCGACCTATGGTGTCGACAACCGGGTCACCTTGGACGCCGTCGCGACGTTCGGGCCGCAGGCGCGCGCCGTTGTGGTCGTCAACGATACGGTCCCAGATGCCGAGCTGAAACGTATGCATGAGCAGGGCGCACGAGGCATTCGGTTTAACCTGGCGCAGGCCGGAGCGACGACGCCGGAGATGATCGAGCCGCTCTCGCGGCGGGTCAACGACCTCGGCTGGCATATTCAGATCAACGCGCCGGCTGCCAAGATCATCGAGATCATGCCGATCCTCGAAAAGGTGCCGGCGCCGATCGTCTTCGACCACCTGGCCCACATCCCCGAACCTGAGGGTGTCAATCATCCACTCTTCGCCCAGATCCGGACGTTGATCGACAAAGGCAAAACCTGGATCAAATTGTCGGGCGCCTATGCCGACACGAAGATTGGACCTCCAACCTATGCCGACTCCACCGCGATTGCGCAGGCCTACGCAAAGGCCGCTCCGGAACGTTGCGTATGGGGCAGCGACTGGCCGCACCCGTCCGAGCGTGAAAAGAAACCGGATGACGCTGTGCTGTTTGATTTGCTCCTCGTGTGGGCACCCGACGAGAAGGTCCGCCACCGTATCCTCGTCGAGAACCCCGCTGTTCTGTACGACTATCCAAAGAGCGCGTGAGAGGCCGGCCCCCGCCGCCTTTACCATTGCGCGATCACAACGTGCCCGCACCTCTTACCGCCCTGGCGTGTCGGTAAACCTGAATCTCGTTTGGGAGGAGTGCCATGTTCAGCCGCAGAGCTTTCCTTTCGCTCGTTGCAGGCAGTATGGCCTCGCCTGGATTGGCATCCGCCCAACCGTCATCCCAAAAGGTCGCCCTATATGCAAACGTGGGCGCTGATCTGACGCACTACGACGTAGATGTCGCCGGAGCGGAATTAATTAAACGCGAGACAGTCACATTACCTGCGGCCGTGCAATACGCCTGGCCGCACGCATCGCGCCGCTATCTCTATGTCGCGAGTAGCAGTAGCGCGCCCGGCTATGGGACGCAAGGAACCGAGCATCACGTCACCGCATTCGCCATCGACCCGTCAAGCGGCACGCTAACACCGCACGGCGCATCGATACGACTGCCGGCCCGTCCGATTCACATCAGCACGGACATTCCATCCGAATACATTATGGTTGCCTTCAACAATCCGAGCGCAGTGCGCGTTTACCGGATCAATCCTGATTTCACCCCTGGTGACGAGGTGAAGCAGCCCGGCCCCATCGACGCCGGCATCTTCGCCCACCAGGCGCGCGTCACACCCGACAATCGTTTGGCGATCCTTGTGACCCGTGGCAACGAGGCTACCCCGACCAAACCGGAAGATCCGGGTGCGCTAAAAGTTTTCGATTACAAAAACGGCACCCTGACGAACGAAGTCTCTATCGCGCCCAACGGAGGCAAAGCGTTTGGCCCGCGGCACGTTGATTTTCATCCGACAAAGCCCTGGATGTACGTGTCGATCGAGACGCAGAACAAGATGTACATGTTTCGCATCGAGGACGGTCGGATCAACCCGGAGGTTGCCCACCGCGCGGAGACACTGGCCGAACCGAACAATATCAGGGCGCGACAGGCGGCAGGCACGGTCCACGTCCACCCGAACGGGCGGTTTGTGTACGGCGCAAACCGTGCCGAGGCGACAACCGAGTTTCAGGGCAAGCAAGTCTTCAAAGGCGGTGAAAACAGCATCGTTGTGTATTCGATCAATCAATCCACCGGCGAGCCGACACCGATACAGCACATCGAAACCCGAAAAATCCACCCACGCACCTTCCACATTGATCCGAGCGGGCGTCTGCTGGTGGCGGAGCACAATCTGCCGGTGAATGTCAGGGACGGCGACGCAGTTAAGTTAATACCAGCCGGCCTATCGGTGTTCCGCATGGGCGATGACGGCAAGCTGACGCTCGTGCGCCAGTACGATATCGATGTTGGCGATAAGACCATGTTCTGGATGGGGATGGTGCCGCTGTCACAGTAGACGAGATCAAGGCCGCCCTACTACATGCGAGGGCGTACTGCGGGGTGCCGGTCGGGCTCGATGCATTTCGGGCCGCGCACGAAGTGCTGGTCAGCGAGGGCGCGGTGGAAGCCCAGAACGAGCCTTGCGCACTTGTATTCCGGCGGCCTGCGGCAACCCTCATCCGCTGTGGCGTGGCGCGCGCCGACATAATATTCGACGGTGGTCACCGTTTTATCCTCGATTGAAACGACAGACGCTAAAGTACTGCGAAGACTGGCTGCCGCTATCAAAAGGCGACAAATGCAGATGAGCTTATTGATGATTGGAAACGCCTCGGTAGGGGTGATGGTCGAGCGCGCGCGCCTTGCCGAGGCGGTCGGTTACAATGTGGTGTGGCTCGCTGATGAGCGGTTCTACCGCGAGGTCTACGCCTGTTTGGCGCACTTCGCTGCCTGCACCTCCAAAGTCCTCCTCGGGCCCTGTGTGACTGATCCCTTCTCGCGCCACCCGGCATTGACGGCGATGGCGATCGCGACACTCGACGAGATTTCTGGCCAGCGAGCAATCCTCGGCGTCGGAGCCGGGATTTCCGGGTTCACCGAGCTCGGGATCAATCGTCGCAAGCCGGCGCGCGCAATCCGCGAGATGATCGAAGTCATCCGTGCATTGCTACGGGGCGAGAGCGTCGAATTTCACGGCGAGGTCATCGAGTTCCATGAGGGGCGCTTGAGTTTCGTGCCAACTCGGTCTGCTGTGCCAATCTATGTCGCGAGTAACGGCCCCCTCGGGCAACGGGTCGCGGGAGCGGTTGGCGATGGCGGCATCATGGAGGCTTGCGCCTGTGTTTCGGAAGCCGAAGCCTTCATTGCCGAGGTTGCTGCAGGGGCCGCCCAAGTCGGGCGCGATCCGAAGAGCATCAAAAAAATCGCCCGACTGAACACCTGTATCGCGCCAAAGGGGAGCGCAGCGCGCAATGCTGTTCGGCCCATGGTCGCGCGCTATCTCGGTGCCGGGCGGCTGCGGTCGAAGACCCTCAAGGAGCAAGGGCTCGAGCTTCCAGCGGAGGCGTTGAAAACGGTAGCAGGGGCCCCCTATGCCGCTGGCGTCACCCCCTATCAGTCGTTGCTGCCACTGATCACCGATCACCACGTCAATGCGCTGACGCTCGCTGGAACCATCGAAGAGGTTATCGAGCATGTCGTGGTGCTCGCCCGTGCGGGTATCGACGAGATTATCATCAGGCCATTTGCGCCGCTTCCGGCCAGATCACAAGCTTGCCGTCGACTTTGCGGCCACGGCTGGCATCGGCCTCAATCACGCTGGCGTCGATGGCAAAACCTTCCCCGCCGACCAGTCCTGCCCGCATGCATTGGGTCACCACCTCTTCAAACATGCGACGGAACAGAGCGCTTTCCCGAAAGCGCCCGTGGCGGTTCTTGGAAAAGGTCGAATGATCTGGGACCGCGCCCTCGAGCCCCAATCGGCAAAACCATCGGTACGCCAGATTGAGGTGCGTCTCTTCGCATAGTCGCCGCTCAGATCGGATGCCGTAGCAGTAGCCGACGAGCAACATTCGCACCATCAGCTCTGGATCGACCGACGGACGGCCAGTATGGCTGTAAAACGGCGAGAGCTCGCGATGTAGGCTGCTCAACTCAAGGGCAGCGTCGATCTTTCTCAATAAATGATCAGCTGGCACCCATTCACCGAGACGAAACTCGTAAAAGAGCTGCTCCTGCAGCCCCGTCTAATGGCCCATCATCCCCCCCGGTCCCCCAACCGCCGATGGTCACACTACAAAATACCGGATTGATCCGGCTGACACCCTAAACTTTTCAATGCTATCGAAGATTTTAGGACGTCTTTGGAACCTCACTCTTGCCGCTTTACAGCTGCTCGCCGAAGCCATTCATCGGCAGCCTCTCCCATAGTCTTTTCTTTGCCATCTTTAAGCCAAGCCATGAACGCTCGGTCGAATTTGAATTCGTCGCCGCATTCGGCTTTGAAGAAACGCCGCACGTTCTGGGTGTTGCGATAGGATTTTGTGATCGGCGTCCCGCGGGTGATTTGGCCGCCATGCCAATCAAAAGATGTCACACTGCACCTCCGGACCGAACTGCCGCCTACATCAAGCGCTTGCGATGGCCAACATAGTGTCCCTATCCGCCTCACGGCGAGCCGCGATCGTCGGTGTCGCCAGAGTTTTTCAACGGTATCCCTGATTTCTGCGCAGTCTGACACCGACCGTTCTTGTGCGGCCCATATTTGCCCTCCCCCTGGTGTGCTGAGTCCGCTATCGGCGCCACCTTGCCATTGACCGCGGCGTCGGCGAAGGGCGCCTCGCCACCCGACTCGGCCGATCCTGACCCTTTTCGTCGAGGTCGGTTTCGGGGCACGAAGAGCGGTTCCCGCCGCCAAGGCTGAACGACCGTTGTCGGTTCGGTCAGGCGACCTTCATCGGAACGCACGGGAATAAGCGAGACGCGCCGAAAGCGGGCCTTTGGTCACATTCGGCGATATGGTTTTCGCTTTCGGTGGAACCTCTCAACCGGCCGCGCGCACCGCGGCGGTGGTGCCGTGGAACCGGCTGAGAAAAGCCCGGGTTCGTGGGTTGGACGGGCGCACCAGCACTTCGGCGGCCGGACCGTGTTCGACGACTTGGCCGCCATCCATGAAGAGGACATGATCAGCGATGTCGCGAGCAAAGCTGATCTCGTGGGTGACGACGATCATTGTCGTGCCGTCCTCGGCGAGCTGACGCATTACCGCGAGCACCTCTCCAACGAGCTCGGGGTCGAGCGCCGACGTGACCTCGTCGAACAGCATAACCTCGGGCTCCATCGCCAGCGCACGAGCGATCGCGACGCGCTGTGCCTGTCCACCTGAGAGCTGGTTCGGGTAGCTGTCCTCCTTGCCGGAGAGTCCGACCTTCGCGAGCAACGCGCGTCCGAGATGGGCAGCGGCGCGGCGGTTCATGCTTCTCACCGTAACCGGGCCCTCCATGACGTTCTGTAGCACCGTCATGTGTGGGAACAGCTCGAACTGTTGGAAGACCATGCCGATTCGCGAGCGGTATTCGGCGAGCCTGCGGCCCTTCAGCGATCGGCCGCCGCGACCGAAGTTGAGCTGCTCCGATCCAACGCGGATCGTGCCCGAGGTCGGCTCCTCCAGAAGATGGATGCAGCGCAAGATGGTCGACTTGCCGCAGCCGCTCGGTCCGATCAGCACGACGACCTCACCGCGATCGACCCCGAGCGAGACCCCGCGCACCGCTTCGACGTGGCCATAATGCTTGACCATATCGGTGACGGCAACCATCGGGCGGCCGTTTGTCAGTGCGCTGCGGTCACTGGTCAACCCGGACCTCCAGTCGTTTGGCGAACAGCGTCATCGGATAGAGCATGATGAAATACATCGCCGCGACGCTGGTGTAGACTTCGAGCGGCCGGAAGGTCTCGGCGGTGACGATCGAGCCGGTGTACATCAGGTCCGGGACCGCCACGACGTACAGCAGCGCGGTGTTCTTGAGTTGCGTGATTGACTGGTTGACCAGCGGCGGCACCATCCGTCGCACCGCCTGCGGCAGGACGATGCGGCGCATTAGTTGGATGTGGGTCATACCAAGCGCGCGGCCGGCCTGCCATTGCCCCCGCCCGATCGAAATGACGCCGGCACGGAAGATCTCGCTGCAGAACGCCCCCATGTAGAGCGTCAGTCCGAGCCCCGCGGCCAGCCATGCCGGCAGGCTGAAGTTCAGCAGGATCGGTAGCGCATAGTAGAACCAGACGATCTGCACCAGGAGCGGCGTGCAGCGGAATACCTCGACATAGCCTTCAAGCGGGAGCGTCAACCAGCGACGGCGGCTCAGCAAGGCCAGCCCGCAGATGACACCGATGACGATGCCGCCGACCACCGTCGCGAACGAGTACAGCAGCGTCACGCCGGCCGCGCTCCACCACCGCGCCGAGTCGGCGAGAACCATCGACAAGTCCCAGTGATAGTGCATCGGCGCCTCCCCTCAGCGCTGCCGGCCGGCCTCTGCTCAGAACTTGACGTTGTCCGGAACATAGGTGGCGCCGGCCTCCTTCAGGTATTTCCGGATGCGCACGTCGGTGTAGCCGAGCAGCTCGTTCCACTCCGCCCAGTACTGCAGGAATTTGCGAAAAGAATCGTCCTGCTCGCGCCGCATGCCGGCGTAGGACGGCAGGTAGACGGTCGGACTAGGCAGAACGAAGTCGCCGAGGTCGGGGTTGCGGTTCTTGGCGACCAACGCGCCGAAGACCGCCGTCACCATCACGTCGGCACGTCCCGAGCTGACCGCGAGCGCGACGCTCGCGATGTCGTTGAGCTCGACCCGCGTTGCCTTTGGCGCAACCTTCTGCAGGATCGTTACGTCAGCCGAGCCGAGCATCGCGGCGATTTTGACCTCTGGCTTGTTGTAGTCCTCCCAGTTCTTCGCTTCGAAGCCCTTGTGGTTGATCGCATACCAATAGAGGTTGTAGACGGGACCCGCGAAATCGATCGCCAGGGCGCGCTTCGGCGTGGCCTGCAATCCGAACTGCACGTCCGTCTTGTTGGCCTGCAGGTCGAGGACGCAGGTCGCCCAGGTCGTTTCGACCGGTACCGCCTTGACGCCCATCTCTTTGGCGATATCCTCCGCCACCTCGACCAGGAAGCCCTGCCATTTTCCGGTGGTCTTGTCGCGAAACCAGTTGGGCGGGTAGTCGATGGCGCCGTAGCGCAATTCGCCGGTGCGCTTGATTTGGTCGAAGGTCGATTCAGCCTGCGCCGGGGCTGCCAACCGCAGGACCGCCGCGAGCGCGACGATCATCAAGGACGCAAAACGCCGCTGGCTCGACGACATTACGCTCTCCTGCTCGTAGCGGGTTTCCACCCTTGCCCTGGCATGGTACGCCGCAGACCGAATGCCGCAAGAAGCTTGCCGGCAGGACTAGTTGGGGCATGGAACGGAGGAGGCAATGTTCGAGATCGACCGCAACACGGTGCGGGGCGGAAAGACGGTTTATGGCGCCGCGGTCGGGATCCTTGTTCTCGACACCAAGTTCCCGCGAATGCCCGGCGATATCGGCTACGCGCCGACCTGGCCCTTTCCGGTGCTGTATAAGGTCGTTCGCGGTGCCAGCGGAGAGCGGGTCACGACCGCGAAGCCGGACGATCACTCCACCGGGCTGCTCAAGGCATTTTTGAAAGCTGGCGCCGAACTGGTCGCCGAAGGCGCCGACGGGCTGACCACAACCTGTGGTTTCTTGTCGATTTACCAGAAGGAACTGGCTGCGCATTGCGACGTGCCGGTCGCTGCGTCGTCCTTGATGCAGATCCCCCTTGTCGAACGGCTGTTGCCGCCAGGCAAGCGGGTTGGCGTCCTGACCTTCGACGCGTCTCGGCTGACGCCGGAGCACTTCGTCGCGGCCGGCGCCCCGCCGGACACGCCGGTCGTCGGAATGGAGGACGG
>Ga0306922_10007735_pt1 | contig 10390 bp, 9 predicted proteins | sample sta12Cox44000082_FD_203758 | JGI IMG/M metagenome (GOLD analysis project Ga0306922, IMG submission 203758) | Lab enrichment of tropical soil microbial communities from Luquillo Experimental Forest, Puerto Rico - statoxic.12C.oxic.44.000.082 (v2)... | ecosystem: Environmental > Terrestrial > Soil...
CTACCCCATCCGCGACTCGGTGCCGGTGATGCTCGAGGAGGAGGCGCGCCAGCTCGCAGCCGACGATCCGCTGCTCGAGCGCTGAGCGGCACGGCCGGCGCGAGGTCCACAGTTGTTCCGGGTCGTCATTCCAGCACGTTTCGCTTCGACGCGGCTTCCCGGCAAGGCACTGCTGCCGATCGGCTGCAAACCGATGCTGCAGTGGGTCTACGAGCGCGCCTCATCTGCCGGTGCGCGCGAGGTGTTCATTGCCACCGACGATGAGCGGATCGCGAGCGCCGCGCGAGCGTTCGGGGCAGAGGTCATCATGACGGCACGCACGCACGCCTCCGGGACCGATCGCATCGCCGAGGTCGCGCGCTCACGCAACTGGGGAGCGCAGGAGATCGTGGTGAACGTACAGGGCGATGAGCCACTCATCCCCGCGGTCGCGATCGCACAGGTTGCACGGCTTCTGCCGGCACACCCGGCGGGGGACATCGCCACACTCGCCACCGCGCTCGAGTCACTCGAGGAGCTGCTCGATCCCAACGTCGTCAAGGTAGTGACGGATACCGACGGCATGGCGCTGTATTTCAGCCGTGCGCCCATTCCCTGGAACAGCGACAGCGCACCGGCGGGGCTCGCGAGCCAGAGCAATTTTGCCGGTGCGCGCCGTCATCGCGGTATCTATGCCTACCGTGTCGCCGCACTCCTGCGTCTCGCGCAGCTGCCATGCGGGATGCTCGAGCAGCGCGAGAAGCTCGAGCAGCTGCGTGCGCTCGAACACGGCTTGCGGATTTATGTCGAGGAGGCGCTCGAGCGCCCGGGGCCGGACGTGAACACCCTCGCAGATCTCGAGCGAGTCAGGGCGCAGATCGCCTCGCCCGGACATAACGGTTAAACTGAACCCCCCGTTCAGGGAGCCCGTGCGGCTCACAATTGCTCACAGTGACCTCACGCGCACGTCGTGCGGCGCCCTGCCTGCAGCCGGAACTTGTTCCGCGGCGGGAGCGTCAAAATTCCAGGAAGCTCTGTGAGTTGCACCTGTCAACGCCGGGGTTGCAAAGCGCGTTTTTTGACGAGTAGGGTTTCCGGTCTGGAGCTGTCGCGATGAAGATTCGAATCGAGAGGACCATTCGCAGCACCATCCTGACGATGGCGATCGCGGGCGGTGCCGTGTTGGTTGGTTGTGCCACGACTCCGCCGCCCGAGCAGCGTCCCGCGCCGCCGCCCCCGCCCCCGCGAGGAGTGGTCTATCAGCAGCCGGCTCCGCCGCCGGTCAATGCCAATGTCTATGCGTATCCAACGCGAGGTCAGACGCCGGAACAGCAGGATCGTGATCATTACGAATGCAGCATCTGGGCGACGCAGCAGACGGGTTTCGACCCGAGCGCTCCGGGCGTGCCGCCGCAGCAGCAGGTGCACGTCGTGAGCGGGCCGCCGCCAGGATCGGGAACGGCCGCCGGTGCCGTGACTGGTGCCATCCTGGGTGCGGTCATCGGCGGTCCGTACCACGGACCGGGGCCCGCGCTGGCGGGTGCGATCGTCGGCGGTGCCATCGGCACCGCGGCGGAGCAGAACGCTCGGCAGTCAGAGACGTACACCGTGACCGATCAGCGCGCACTCGCGCAGATCCAGCAGAAGGCTGGCAACTACCGGCGTGCACTCGGCGCCTGTCTCGATGCACGCGGCTACAGCGTCAAGTGAGTTTATGAGCATGCGGAGCACGAGCCAGGCGCTCAGCGCCGTCGCGGGTGTGCTGTGGTTGTTGATGGCGGCTGGTGCGGGAGCGCAGCAGCCCGAGCACGGCCACGGCAGCCACGCGGGGCGCGAGGCGCCATACTCGGCACACTACGACACCCAATACAGTCATAACCATTACTACACGACGCGCGGTGTCCAGGTCGCCACGGTCCCGGGCAGGCCCTTTGTCGTCGCCCATGGAGGTGTGCACTATTACTATTCCGGCGGGGTCTGGTACGCACCGCGCGGTCCATACTTCGTGGTCGTCGGCCCGCCAGTCGGAGTGTTCGTGCCGGTGCTGCCGCCCTTCTACACGACGGTGTGGGTCGGCGGTGTCCCGTACTACTACGCCAACGACACCTACTACGTTTATAACGGCCCACAGGGTTACGAGGTGGTGGACCCACCCGCTGATCCAGGCACAGCAATCACCGGCCCACAGGGGCCCGCCTATCCCGGCGCGCCGCCGCCGTCGGCGAACGGGCCGCCACCCGAAGGCGAGGACCTCTTCATCTACCCGCAACAGGGCCAGTCGCTGGATCAGCAGGCGAATGACCGGTACGAATGTCACAAGTGGGCATCGTCGCAGACCGGCTTCGACCCGACGCAGGCTGGCGGTGGCGTGGCCCCGGACCAGACCGTGGCGAAGGGCGAAGACTACAAGCGCGCCATGCGGGCCTGCCTCGAGGGTCGGGGCTATAGCGTAAGATAGGATCCGTGCGAATCCTGTTCGTCTGTCTGGGAAACTCCGGGTCCTATCCCGCAGTTTCCATAGACTCCACAAGAATCTGATTTCTATCAATTGCTGCGACTGCACATTTCCCGCGGTTTCCCAGGGGCCGCGGAAGTGACTGCGCGGGTATATATGCAGCTCGCGTCAGATGTCCTTCGGCGCCTTTCCGACCTCAATGCGCAGAACATCCTGCCGCCGCCGCAGTCATGAGTCAGGGCAGAAACTTCAGCTCCCGCTCGATCGCCTGGAAGCGCGGCTCCTTGCGGAGGGGATCAATGCGGGGATCGGTCTTCAGGCACACCAAGCCCGGATCACGCAAACGCACCGCCTTGTCGAGCCACTCGAGTGCCTTGGGCAGATCTCCCCGCCGTGCATGGATCGTGGCGTACTGGTAGGCGCCCGAATCCCCCTGCGCTGCCTTGAACTTCTCAAGTGCCACCCATAGCCGGCTTGGTAATCAGCATCGAGAGTGATGGTTTCCGTGGACGGGGCAACGGCCTCCTGATATCGGCGAGAGAAATACAGTCCCTGGGCGAGCCGGAATTGGCTGCGCGGATTGAGTGGATCGAGTACCGCCGCGCGTCGGAGCGCGCTGATGCCCGATCGACATGCCCCATGTAAACCGCAAACCGGCCGCTGTCTCGTAAGACCTGCGCATTGCCCGGGGCGAGCGCCAGCGCGTGGCGCGCATCGGCCTGAGCGCCACCCGGAAGACGTTGCGCTGTTTGAGTTGCTCGAAGACGTGGAAGCGCGGAGCCGGAAGATGTCCCTGCGGGCCGGTTGCTCGAATACCGTGCGCGTCCTCTTCCGGTGTCATTCTTTATTCAATAGCCCCGACCCCGACCGGTAGCATGCCCCCCGCACCCGCCAAGCTCAAGCCCCGGAAATCGGGCTCTGTCCGGTGCGATGTTCGCTTCTGCGATTGTGAAGTGGTGCTTTAAAGGTGGCTCGGATGTCGGGACGGGGTCCGAAAGCTGCCTCAACGCGGCTGGAAATGTCGCCATGCCCGGCGCCGAGCACCGCATGAATATCCTCGAGAGCCACGGACCGGAGGGGTGCGCGGGAACGACGGCGCGACTCACCGCTTCCCGCCTCCGCGTGGCCTCGGCCGCGCAACCGCGATCAATCACCTCGGCAGACTTCTTCCCACACTTCGAGCAGCGCTTTGTGTAGCGCAAGCTCCTTGAGCGTCATCTTCCAGCCGACCAGGCGGGCCAATGCCTGCTGCTGAATCTCACGGCACGCTCCACACTCGCACACGACGCGCACGAGGAAGTCGCCGAACTGATGTGAGGCGAGCGCGTCTATGCAGCTCGAGAACACCGCCAACAGTGTACGAAGGGGAAGGTCCTGAGCGGTGCTTCAGGGATGCGAACTACGGCTGGAATTTGCGAGGTTAAGTCTTGGCCAGACGACGCATCTTTGCGAGCGCGCGTCGCGCGCGATAGGTCGAGGAGTGCGCCAACAATCGCCAACGAGCGAGCCCGTGTCGGAATGCGAGCGCGACGAAATCGAACATATAAAGCACCGCAAGCACGGCGGTGGCCGTGATAAGGAGGCCAAGCCACACTAACGCGGCAAATACCAGCGTCGCCCGCATCGCTTCCCTCCCGACACCCACCCCGCCGGGCGAATCGAGGGCTGCGCGCAACCTTCTCAAACTTCGTCGCAGAACAACTATGAACTTCCAGCCAGCTTTCAACCGTCAGCGTCAGACAACTTACCATGTAGGGGTAGTCCTGCACGCTCTCATATGTGCTCCAAGACCTTGTTAGCAGCCCAGGACTGCGGTGAGTCTGTTCGCTTCAATCCCCCGGAAGTCCCGCCCGCGGATCCGAGGACTGGAGATCAACCTCGGCGCCCTTCTTGCCGCATTTTGAGCAGCGCATTCACTTCACTACCGCCTCCACGTTGGAGATGATCCGCATAGGCCGCGCGAGAGCTTCGGGCCCGCTGTTCGCTTAGCGCCACACTTGCACGTGATCTGCACCAGGAAATGCGCGAGGGCATCGTTTAGTTTCTTGACGCGCGGCAGCATTCCCATGCGCGCGGATCGTGGGCCTGGACCCAGGCATGGGTACATTCAGTTCTAAGCCATGCGCGGCGCGTCAAAGGTTAAGGGCGTCGGCAGCCACCTACGCGCGGACCGCTGATTCACCGATAGCCTGCCGCACTCGCCCTGCATACGTTCGGCTCACACTAAGTGCCTGCCCAACGGGGGTCAGGCGAGAAATAGGCTGATCGACGAACCAAGTCACTCAGCGGAGGGGGAGGGCCGAAAAATGGGAGTAGGCAAGGTCGCATACAAACACTTCGTCACGGTGCAAGGCAAAGACTACGAGGTAGAGACCTACCAGGAGTTCAAGACAGTTTGGACCGCCGCCGGCGCGTACGAAGGCGAGTACATTGCAACTGCCGATAGCTCGGAGTCAGCGGCGCTCCGGCGTTGGGAGCAGGTAGCCGCGCGCTACCCGGGTGTCCGCGGACCCTAAACGAGTCGAACGAACCAGCGAGACGCTGGCGTTCAGCAGAATTTCAATGAGTGGCCCCGCAGGATAGCGGACCTGTGCCCACCGAGGCGATGCTACCCGCTTGAGAGGCCGCCCCGCCTTTAGTCGTCCTTGCTCGCTGTCTTGTTGATGGCGAGGCGCACAACGTTCAGAAACGGGCGGCAGCGAATTCCGGCCAGCGTCGGTCAGCTCGCGAGCTTCGCCGCTGGGTCGCTGCGCTCCTGGCTGTCGAGTTGCCAACAACCCTTGGTCGAGGACATGATGATGACATGGAAGGTTAGTCATATCACGGAAAGGCCGTAAAATAGGCATATGCGCATTCTATTTGTTTGTCTGGGAAACATCTGTCGATCGCCGACGGCCGAAGCGGTGGTGCGCGCGCTCGCCGCGCGCGAGGCGCCCGAGCTCGGACTCGAAGTGGATTCGGCCGGCACCGCGGGCTATCACGTCGGCGAGCCTCCGGATCCGCGCATGCGGGCGGCCGCCGCACGGCGCGGTTATGACCTCAACACCCTGCGCGCGCGTATCGTGGAGCCGCGCGATTTCGAGCGCTTCGACCTCATTCTCGCCATGGATCGCGAGAATCTCGCGGTGTTGCACCGGCGTGCGCCGGAACAGGCTCGCGAGCGGGTGCGGCTGTTTCTCGAATTCGCGCCGCACCGCGAGCCCGAGGAAGTGCCCGATCCCTACTACGGTGGACCCAACGGCTTCGAGGAAGTACTCGACCTCGTTGAAGCCGCCGCGCGCGGACTACTGAGCGACCTGCGTCAGCGCGCTCGAGCGGCCTGAAAAGCACCCCACGAAATTCCGCTCGCGGCGCCAGGCGAGCGCACATCCACCTTCAAGATGCGGAATTTCGCGCGGACCCCGGTGAAGCACCGCATGAAATTTCGCAGGGTGTCCGCGCAGGCTCTATTCCTCGGGGCCGCGGCTACCGCTGTCCTTCTGTGAAGGGGTGGAAGACCACACCACGTAGGGCTTGTTCGGCGTGCTACCGGCCTCTGGCCGCGGGCTCGGCTCGAAGTGCGCGATCGGCACGCTCTCGTGCGATCCGCCCGACTCTCGTGGCTCGGCGTGGAATTCGCGCGCCCCGGACTCGACCGACTCGGGTCGCGATTCATGGGCAGCAGGTTCACGTGCTTCATGCTCGTCCCGCGGTGCAGGCGTCTCGCGGTGACCGTTGCCGGAGGTTGCCGTTTCCTGCGCTTCGGCCGCCGCGGACTCCGCGGCTGTCACGTCCGTCGTGCCGTGCGGCCCGGCACCTTCGCGTGCACCACCGCCGCCGCGCCGTCCACGCCGGCGCCCACGCCGGCCGCGACCGCGGCCTTCCGGGCGCTCGGAACGGCCTTCCGGAGGAGGCGCCGAGGCGGTCACTCCCCCGGTGGTGTCCTGACGAGGCACCTCGGCGGTGTTGCGATCACCGTTGTGGCGATCGACGGCCTGGCGCTCGCTACCGTTGCGATCACCAGCGCGCTCGGGGAGGCGCTCGCCCCCGCGCTCTGAGGGTGCCTCGTGGCGGCGACTGCGGTCGCGGTTACGGTCGCGCTCGGGGTGATCCCGTCCACGATCCCGGTCACGGCCCTCGCGGCGGCCATCGCGCTCGCGTCGGGCACCGTCGGCATAGTGCGTGTGGCGCGAATGCTCGCGCCGCCCCTCGCGCCGCTGTCCCTCATCGCGCCGCGCAGGTCGTGCGGCAGCGGCGACACTGACTTCCGGCATCGGCTCCGGTGTCGCCTGGGCGGCCGGCTCGCCGGCCAGGATTTTCTTCACGCGCGACCAGAAGCTGCCGTGCGCGGGTGCAGCCGGTGCGGCTACGGTCGCTGCAGACGGCACCGCGACGGGGGCCGAGGTCGGTGGCAGGAGCGGCGCGACCGCGGGGGCTTCCTGCGGCGGTTTGCGGTCCTGAATACCGGGCTCGGCCACCTCCGGTGTGGTCGGCATGAGGTAGGTGGCCTGGCGTTGCTCGGGCAGCTCCATTTCGTCGTCGCGCACCCGCTTGATCGAGTATTCCGGGGTCTGGATGTTCTCATTGGGCACGATGATCAGCTCCACCTCGCTCTTGTCCTCGAGCGTGCGGAGCCATTCACGTTTTTCGTTGATCAGGTAGGTGGCCACCGAAACCGGCACCTGTGCGATCACGCGTGCGGTGCGATCCTTGCGCAACTCTTCACCGATCAGGCGCAGCACTGCGAGTGCCATCGACTCGACGCTGCGGATGCTGCCGATCCCGACACACCGCGGACAGACGATATGACTCGATTCCCCGAGCGAGGGGCGCAGGCGCTGCCGCGACATCTCCAGCAGACCAAAGCGCGACAGGCGTCCGATCTGGATGCGGGCACGGTCCATCTTCACCGCGTCGCGCAGCCGATCCTCGACCTCGCGCTGGTTCTTGGTGGACTCCATGTCGATGAAATCGATGACGATCAGGCCGCCGATGTCGCGGATGCGCAGCTGGCGGGCAATCTCCTCGGCGGCCTCCAGATTGGTATTGGTTGCCGTGGTCTCGATATCGCTGCCGCGGGTCGCGCGTGCGGAGTTAATGTCGATCGATACCAGTGCCTCGGTGTAATCGATGACGATGCTGCCCCCGGATGGCAGCTGGACCTTGTGCGCGTAGGCCGACTCGATCTGGCTCTCGATCTGAAAGCGGGTGAAGAGGGGAATATCGTCGGCATAGAGCTTCAGCCGTCGCTGAACATCCGCCGGCATGAAGCGCTGCATGTACTCCTGCGCCTTCTGGAACGACGCCGAGCTGTCGACCAGAACCTCGCCGATGTCATCGGAGAGGTAATCGCGCATGGCGCGGGTGACGGCGTCGCTTTCGCGGAACACCAGGAACGGTGCCGGACGCTCCTTCGCGGCGGCCTCGATCTGCTCCCATTGCGTCTTGAGGTTGTCGAGGTCCCATTGCAGCTCCTCGACCGAGCGGCCGACCCCGGCGGTCCGGACGATGGCACCCATGCCATCGGGGATCTTCAGCTGGCTCATGACCTCGCGCATCTGGTCACGGTCCTCGCCCTCGATGCGGCGCGAGACGCCACCGGCGCGCGGGTTGTTCGGCATCAGGACGAGGAAGCGGCCCGCGAGGCTGATGAAGGTCGTGAGTGCGGCACCCTTGTTTCCGCGCTCTTCCTTCTCCACCTGGACGATGACTTCCTGGCCCTCGGAAAGGAGCTCGCGGATGTTCATCCTTCCCCCCTGCGGCGGCTGGCGGAAGTATTCCTTCGATACCTCCTTCAGCGGCAGGAAACCGTGGCGCTGCGCGCCGTAATCGACGAAACACGCCTCGAGCGAGGGTTCGATGCGCGAGATACGCGCCTTGTAGATGTTGGCCTTCTTCTGTTCGCGGGAAGGTAACTCGATACTCAGGTCAAACAGTTTCTGTCCATCAACCAGAGCGACGCGCAACTCCTCTTCCTGAGTTGCATTGACTAGCATTCTCTTCATGTGCCCCTACTGTGCGGTGAAGGGCCGACAAGCACACCTCGGGAGGCCACGGGAACTCCTGCCCGCGGCAGCGAAGATTTCCTAAACCCGGCGAATGAGAGCGAATCTCGTTATTCACGTTCATGACCGCGGTCGAAGTGGGGCGGTCCTAAAGGTAACCTTCGGTGAACTCGACCGACGGCGCCGGCTGCGGAAGTCCGAAGCATCCGAAGCTCGGTATTCGACGCAGCTGGCGCGATCTTGACGGCCCAAGCGATGGCCTCATTCAAGAGACCAACTAAACGGGTGACGGCCACTGCCGTCACCGATTGGCGTGTCCGCTTGGCGGACTACGGACACAGTATACTCGATAGACCGTTGTAGAAACAATGCGTTACGCTAAGAGCGCCACACCGGGAGGCGATCCCGCCCCGGCTCGCACGGAAGTCCGGCATTTCGAGGTCGGTGAGGAAGAAGTCGGCCAGCGCCTCGACAACTGGCTCCAGCGGCGCCTCGGCTTGGTCCCCCGCAGCCGCATTTACCGTGTCATCCGCAAGGGCGAGGTTCGGGTGAATGGCCACCGGGCCGGCCCCGAGCTGCGGCTGCAGCTGCACGATCGGGTCCGAATTCCGCCCATGCGCGTGGCACCCGTCGCGCCTGCACCCCGGCCCGGCCCGGACCTCGCGCGGCGCATCGAGAGCTGCATCGTCCACGAGGACCAGAACCTGCTCGTGCTGGACAAGCCGGCGGGGGTTGCGGTGCACGGGGGGAGCGGCGTGAGCTTCGGCGTCATCGAGGCGCTGCGCACGGCGCGGCCTGGCGAGCCCCTCGAGCTCGTGCACCGCCTCGACCGGGATACCAGCGGGTGCCTGCTCGTTGCACGCCGTGCTGCCGCGCTCCGGGAGCTCCATGCCCTCATGCGCGCCAATGCCTTCGAGAAACGCTACCTGGTACTCGTCAAAGGCAAGTGGGACCTCGGCGCCAAGCGCATCGACGTCCCGCTCCGCACCGACACACGGGTGCGCGGTGAGCGCACCGTGCGCGCCGGCGCCTCGGGCAAGACCTCGGTGAGCGACTTCCGGCCCGTGCAGTTCTTCGGCAGGACGGCGACGCTCATGGAAGTCACATTGCACACCGGGCGCACACACCAGATCCGGGTGCATGCGGCACACGCGGGTCACCCGGTGGCAGGCGATGAGAAGTATGGCGACGCCGCCTTCAACGCGGCGCTGCAAGACCTCGGCTTGAAGCGCATGTTCCTGCACGCCCACAGCCTGAGTTTCTCCTGGCCGCGTGGGGGGGAATTCAGTGTCAACACCCCGCTTCCCGTGGAGCTCGCGGCATTGATCGACGCACTCGCTGCGAGCTGCGGCCGGGGACGCAGCGCTCCGCTCAGGGGAGGGGAAAGCCGGCGTCACGCAGCGCCGCGGCGAGCCAGATGAGTGGCAGTCCGATGAGCGCGGTCGGGTCGCGGCTCTCGATGCATTCGAACAGCGAGATACCGAGCGCTTCGGCACGAAAGCCGCCGGCGCAATCAAACGGCTGCTCGCGCGCCACATAGCGCTCGATCTCCTCGGCACTCAGCTTGCGAAACACGACGGTCGTCGTGTCGATGTGCGCGAGGTGCAAGGTGCCACGGCGACCGAGCACCGCGCAGGCCGTGTAAAAGAGCGCCGTCCGCCCGCTGAGCGTGGCGAGCTGGTCGCGGCAGCGCGCCGCATCACCGGGCTTCTCGAGCAGCTGATCAGCGCACGCAGCGACCTGGTCGGCACCGATCACGACCGCCTGCGGATGTACGCGCGCCACCGCGCCGGCCTTCTCGAGCGCCAGCCGGAGCGCCCGGTCTGCGGGCGACTCGCCGGGCAGAAACACCTCACGCACACCCGGTGCGAGTGCTTCGAACGGCAGACCGAGCCGTACGAGCAGCTCGCGTCGATATACGGAGCTCGAGGCGAGGATCAGTGCACTCACGGCACGCACGCACTTTCGAGGC
>Ga0306922_10007736_pt1 | contig 10390 bp, 14 predicted proteins | sample sta12Cox44000082_FD_203758 | JGI IMG/M metagenome (GOLD analysis project Ga0306922, IMG submission 203758) | Lab enrichment of tropical soil microbial communities from Luquillo Experimental Forest, Puerto Rico - statoxic.12C.oxic.44.000.082 (v2)... | ecosystem: Environmental > Terrestrial >...
TGTTCGTCGAGGGGCCGCTGCGCGACCGGGCCCACGGCGATCATCCGCTTCCGATCGGCGAGGAGCAGACGATCTCCCAGCCCTACATCGTCGGGCTCATGACCCAGCTGCTCGAGCTGCGCGGCCACGAGAAGGTCCTGGAGGTCGGCACCGGATCCGGCTACCAGACGGCAGTGCTGGCCGAGCTGGCGCGCCGCGTGTGCACGATCGAGCGGCTGCCGCGCCTGGCCGAGCGCGCGCGGGCGCTCCTCGAGCGGCTCGGGTATGACAACGTCTGGGTGCGCGTCGGTAGCGGCACGCTCGGCTGGCCCGACGAGGCGCCCTTTGACCGGATCCTCGTCACCGCCGGCGGGCCATCCGTGCCGCCGCCGCTCTTCCAGCAGCTCGGCGAGGGCGGCCGCATGGTCGTCCCCATCGGCGACATCGCCAACCAGACGCTGACGGTGGTGGAAAAGGTCGGCGGCGAGATGAAGACTCGCCCTTGCGGCGAGTGCAAATTCGTCAAGCTTGTCGGCAAGTACGCCTGGGACGCTTGACGTCCTTGTACAAGTCCGACGACCCTGTACAATAAGTCGCGTCGCGTCGGGGCGTAGCGCAGCCTGGTAGCGCGCACGGTTCGGGACCGTGAAGTCGGAGGTTCAAATCCTCTCGCCCCGACCATCTCTCTGATCGTCCGGCGGCCGCGATTGGGCTGCCGGACGATCGCTGAGCATCTGAGCCACCATCAGTGAGCGGATCGAAATCGGCCGCCGAGATCGTCGTCGCCGGAAGGGTGCAGGGCGTCGGCTATCGCAACTATGCGCAGCGTCGCGCCTCGAACCTCGGGCTGGCGGGCTTCGTCATGAACCTCAAGGACGGTCGCGTGCGCGCGCGCGTCGAGGGGCCGCGTCCCGTCATCGAGAAGTTCATCCAGGAGCTCGGCAAGGGCCCTCCGCTCTGTCGCGTCGAGAACCTCACCGTCCACTGGCTGCCGGCCTCGGGGCGCTTCGACGAGTTCGGCATCCGCTACGCGGAGTTCGAGCAATGAGCGCGACGACGATGCGACTCGGCGCCGCCGCGCTCGGCCTGATCGTGGCGCTCGGCCCGGCACAGGCCGCCGCCGAGCCTGCCGCGGGGCCGCGCGCCGCACAGCGCGTGCACGAGGTGAAGCCCGGCGATACGCTCACATCGCTCGCGAAGCGCTACGGCGTCACCGTGGCGGCGATCGTGAAGGCGAACAAGCTCTCCGGCGTCAACCCGGCCATCAAGGTGGGTCAGCATCTCGCGATTCCCGCTTCGGAGACGGCCACGGCGGCCGCGCACCGTAGCAGTGTCGCCCTGCCGGGTGTGGCCGCGGCGGCAGGCTCGGCGGCGGCACCGGCCTCTCAGCCCCCGCCCAGGCTCGCGCTTGCGGTACCCGATTTCGCCGGGGACGCGCCGCCCCTCGGGTGGCCCGCCGAGGGTCCGGTGGTCTCGACGTTCGGCCATCGCCGGGGCGGCTGGCATGGGGGGATCGACATCAAGGCGCCGCTCGGGACGCCCGTGCAGGCCGCGGCGCCGGGCGTGGTCGTGACGGCCGGTAGCGAGACTCGCTACGGGCTCGTGGTGAAGATCGAGCACACGGCGGGTTTCATGACCGTTTATGCCCACAACGATGTGAATCTCGTCGAAGTCGGCGACCGGGTGGACGCCGGCGACTTGGTCGCGCTCGTCGGCAATACCGGGCGCGCGACAACGTATCACGTGCACTTCGAGGTGCGGCGCGACGGGCTGGCCTACAATCCGCTCTACCTCTTGCCGATGCCTCCGCGGATCGCGCAGGTCGACGAGATCGCCAAGACGCCGCATGAGTGAGGAGGCCGACGTCCCCGACGAGCCGCTCGACACGCTCGTCGACGAAGAGGATCACGAGGTCCGCGAAGAAACTCGGGCGACGAGCCGCGAGAACCTCAGAGTCTACTTGAAGGAGATCGGGCGGATCGCGCTGCTCACGCGCGAGCAGGAGGGGGAGCTGGCCAGGCGCGTGCGCGACGGCGACGCGGCCGCGAAGGCGCGCCTGACCGAGGCCAATCTGCGGCTCGTCGTCCAGATCGCCCGCCGCTACGTGAACCGTGGCCTGCCGTTGCCGGACCTGATCGAGGAAGGTAACCTCGGACTTCTGCGCGCCGTCGAGAAGTTCGACGCCGACCGTGGCACGCGGTTCTCGACGTACGCGACCTGGTGGATCCGCCAGGCGATCGCGCGAGCGCTCGCGAACCAGGCGCGGACCATCCGCCTGCCGGTGCACGTCGGGCTCCTGCTCCAGCGCTACAAGCGGGAGCAGCAGCGCCTGACCCAGGAGCTCGAGCGGGCGCCGACCATGGAGGAGGTCGCCGCGGCCATGGGTACGACCGTCGACCAGCTGGAGGAGCTCGAGGAGATCCGCCAGCAGCCCGTGTCGTTCGAGACCCCGATCGGCGAGGGAGGTCGGATCGGCGATCTCATCGCCGATCCCGCGGCCGACCCGCTCGACGCGCTCATCTCGCTGTTCCGGGAGCGAGCAGACCTGGTCTCGGTGCTCGACGATCTTGCCGCCAACGAGCGCACCGTGCTGCGCCGTCGCTTCGGCCTCGAGGGCGATCCGCCCGAGAAGCTCGAGGCGATCGGCCAGCGTCTTGGCCTGACCCGCGAGCGCATCCGCCAGATCGAGGCCGCGGGGCTCCGCAAGCTGCGGGCGCTCCTGGGGGCGCGCGGCATCGACGCGTCCGACCTTTTCTGAGCTTGCTATAGACGCGCCTCGGCCGGCTGGCCCCAGCCCCGCGACCGCGTGCAGCGCGCACTGCGGAGGACTCGCCATGAAGCACGGCTTCCGGGTGATGGACAGCGACCTGCACACGATGGAGCCGGACGGCCTCTGGGAGACGTACCTCGAGGAGCCGTTCCGAAAATTCGCGCCGTCGTTCGTGCGCCGGGAGCAGAACGCGTCGAACCAGCCGCTGATCCGCATCGGCGGGATCGAGATCGGCGAAATGTCCCGGCGCCCGCAGAGCGCCCTGGTCGGCAAGGATCTCCAGCGGCGCTCTGGGACAACTGTGCCAGGCTCTACAAGCTGAACGGGGCGCGCTGAGTCAGGGGCGGGACGACGGAACGGCCGGGGCGGGCAGGGTCACGATCGCGAACGAGGTGAGGCGCAGTTCCTTGTCCACGTGGGGCCGCGACCGCCGGTCAGCCCGGCGCCGCTCCGGGGCAACCACCGTCGTCTGCTGGCGCCGCTCGCCGTACCGCCGATCGACGACGACCAGCACGGTGTTGTCGCCGGCGAAGTGACCTTGAAGGTACGTGGCCAGCTTCGTGTTGCCGCGCGACACGATGAACAGGAAACGATCTGGTTGGCTCGTCAGGGCCGTGGGAGCACCCTCACCAATCTCGTCGGCCGGCGCGGCATTGGCGAACAATATCGCACACGCCCGGGTTGTCGACGCACTTATAGCGAGATCGACCTCGCGTGATAGGCTCGGTGTAGGCGCATGGCTTCCGTGAAGCGTCGATCGCGGCAACGCGGGAAGAGCCGAGCGCGCACAAGCCGAGCGCGCGCCCCTCGCACCCCTTCGCAGTGGCTCGCACGCATCAAGGGCGGCGAGGGGAGGAGCGCGCTGCACCTGCCGCCCGATTTCGTGCTGTGGGTCTTCGCCGGGCTGCTCGCGCATCTCGATCGTCGGGGCGACACGCACGTAGCGGATCTCGCCGAGGGCGCGCTCGCGCACGGCGGCGGCCTGTCCGTGCACGACGGCACGAGCTGGCAGAGCGCCGGACCGGCGCACGAGGCGGCGCTGCGCGCCATCGCCCAGGCGTTCGCGGATCTCGATCTCACGCACGGTCGGCGCCCGGATCGCGGCGCCTGGGAGATGCTCGACAAGGTGGAGGCCGCCTTCACGGGCCTCTGCGTCGGGCTCAGACCGGACGGCACCGAATCCGACCGCGACTATCTCGACGAGGAGCTGCGCCGCCTCGGGCAGGAGAATCTGAGCGACTCGTCGATTCGCAAGAAGCTCAGGGTGAACATCCGCCGTCGCCTCCTGCGCGCCGCGCTCGACGACGTCGCCCGGCGACAGCTCTCGGCGCGCGCGACCAAGCGCCAGATCCGCGCGCGCGGCGACGAGATCCAGCGCCACCTGCAGCGCGCCGGCCTCTTGAAGCTGGTGGGCGGGTCGGTTCCCCTGATCGGCGCCTAGCGTGGCGCGTGCGAAAGCGCGCGACTCACGCGCCGTCGTCCCGCTCGGCCAGCGAGCGCTCGTCGTCCCAGATCTGAAAGCACTCGTCGTGCAGGCGGATCGTTCGCCAGTCCTCGACGCAGATCCTCACGATCATTCGCAGATAGGGCTCGATGGGCCCGCCGCAGGCGTCGCACTTGCTGCCGGACTCCCGAGCCATAGCCGAGCTCGATCACGCGGTGGCGGGGGCAGACGCCCGTCGTTGATCCGCTGGCAGACGACGTCGTCGCTCATGCGCGCCGCATCGACGGGCAGGCGGGCTCGATCTCCGAACCTGCGTGGCTCACCCGCAGCACCGTGGCACGGGTAGGGTGGCCATACCATGCGGAAAGAGGCCCCATAAGTGCCGGGGTGTTTACCGGACTGCCAGCGGTAAGGGGCGAAAAAGTTAGCCGATGGAAACGCGTTTCAGAGCCAGCTCGAGACTCCGCGCCGGAACCGGTCGAGGTCGAGCAGGCGCACCCGTCCGTCGCGGCTCGCTGCCTCCCGGGCCGCGGGCGTGTTGTACCCCCACGTCGCCAGGAACAGCCGCACGTCATCGAGATCAGGATGCGTGGTAACGTGCTGCAGCGTCTCCAGCCGGTCCTCGACGAACCACAGCGTCGGGCGTCGCCCGTGCGCGGACGCAAAGTCGGCGACGAGCGCCCGCAGATTGTCGCACTTGTGGATGCCGGCTTCCTTGCCCTGAATACCGGCCAGCGCGACATTCCATGAGTCCAGGACCAGGCGCGCGAACTCGCCCTCCTTCGTGGTGACGACCAGAGTGCGCTCCGGCTCGCCAGTTATCCGGCGGAGCTCGTCGAGTCGGCAATACGGCACGTTTTGGCCGAGCCAGCCATCGCAGTCATTGGCAATCCACTCACGGCGGACCTCGTCCAGCGTGTGCTGGAGCGTGCGCACCAGGTCGGCGCCGGGCAGCGATTCGGCGCGCACGAGTTGGTCGCGCACCTCGTCCCAGCTGCGGAGGATGGCGGCCTGATCTGCGCCCCGTGCGATGGCGCGGAGCAGGATGGGCATCTCCCAGCCGCTCAGAATCACCGGCCTGAGCGCGCGAAACGCCGGGAAGAGATCGTCGTCCGGCGCCTTCTCGTTCGGCCACACGCGCCGATGAGTCCGCCGGCTGGTCTCGAAGTATTCGCGCATGCCGTCGCAGAGCACTCCATCGAAGTCGAGCGCCAGGATGTCGGGAGTCATGTGTTCGCTCCGCCTCTTAGCTCGCTAATACATGAGCTGCGGGCGTCAGTCCACAGGTAGATCGGACCATGCACTGGCAGTCCGTGAGAGGCTGGCGGCGTTGGAACATCACGATTAGGGTAGAGGAAAGACCATGAGTCTGCCGCCGTTCCCGAGCGAGTACCGCGCGTCGGGTGTGCTCCTGCACGTGACGTCGTTGCCCTCGCGCCACGGCGTCGGGGACCTCGGCCCGGGTGCCGTGGCGTGGATCGACTGTCTGCGCGACGCCGGACAGAGCTGGTGGCAGGCGCTGCCGTTGGGCCCTACGGGGTTCGGCGATTCGCCCTATCAAGCCCTGTCGTCGTTCGCGGGCAACGGGCTCCTGATCAGCCTCGACTGGCTGATCGAGGACGGACTGCTGCAGGCGAGTGACTGCGAGGGCCACTCGTTCTCGGCGAACGCGGTGGACTACGGTGCCGTCATCAACTTCAAGCAACGGCTGCTCGAAACCGTTCGGGCTCGCTTCAACGCGGGGGTACGGCCGGATTTGAAGGTCGGCTTCGAGCAGTTTTGCCACGACCACGCCGGCTGGCTGGACGACTATGCGCTGTTTCAGGCCCTGAAGGCCAAGTACGACGGCGCCCACTATCTCGACTGGCCGGCTGCGCTGGTCCAGCGTGAGCCAGCCCCGCTGGAGCGCGCGCGGCGTGACCTGGCCGACCTGATCGACGGGATTCGCCTGGTCCAGTTCCTTCTGTTTCGTCAGGGCAAACGACTCAAGGACCACGCGCACGCGAAGGGCGTCCGTTTGATCGGCGACCTGCCATTCTTCGTGTCTCCCGACTCGAGCGACGCGTGGGCCAATCCCGAGATCTTCCTGCTCGACGAGCGGCGCCGACCGCGCTTCGTAGCCGGGGTGCCGCCGGACTACTTCAGCGCTGAAGGACAGCTGTGGGGCAACCCCGTTTATGACTGGAGCGTTCTGCGACAGACGGGCTATCGCTGGTGCATCGACCGCCTGCGCGCTCTTCTCGCTCATGTCGACGTCGTGCGCCTCGATCACTTTCGAGCGTTCGCGGCCGCTTGGCACGTCCCTGCTGACGCACCGACCGCGCAGACCGGCCAGTGGGTACCTGGTCCCGGCGCCGACTTTTTCGACGCGATCCGAAGAGAGCTGAGCTCGCTGCCGTTCATCGCCGAGGATCTGGGTTCGATCACGCCTGACGTCACCGCGCTCCTGGACCACCTGCGCCTGCCGGGCAACCGGGTTCTGCAATTCGCCTTCGATGGACGCCCGGACAATCCGTATCTGCCGCACAACTATGTCTCGAACACGGTCGTGTACACCGGGACCCACGACAATCCGACCACGCGAAGCTGGTTCGACGAGCTGCCGGATCATCAGCGTCAGGACGTCTGGAGCTACTTGAAGCGACCGGCGGGCGAGAGCGGTGAGGTCGTCTGGGAGCTGATCCGCCTGGCGTGGTCGTCGCCGGCCGCGCTGGCCATCGTGCCGTTACAAGATTTGCTCAATCTTGGGGCGGAGGGCCGCATGAACCAGCCCGGCCACGCCGAAGGGAACTGGCGCTGGCGCTGCACCGAAGAGATGCTGGCCGCGCCCGTGTTCCAGGACCTGAGGAGCTTGACGAAGGACGCAAACCGGCTCCTCCGCTAGGTCTCGCGCTTTTCACGACGGTTCCGAACCGCGTATACTAGCTGCTCGTCGACGCGGGAATCATTCGACGCCCCCGTAGCTCAGGTGGATAGAGCAGCAGTTTCCTAAACTGCGTGCCGGGTGTTCGAGTCACCCCGGGGGCACCACTACTCGGCGCGAGCGAACAAGATTCGGCGAACGCGGCGCCCGTCCGGGCTCGATTACTTCCCCTTCGCCCCTCGCGGGTCCACGGTGTCGGGCCAGCACTCGAACCTTCGGTAACCACGTGTGAACCTCGTGTGCCGCTGGTCGAATCCCACTTGAGCTCCCGTAAGGGTCGCCCGGGTACGCGTACCAGCTAGCGCGTCATACTCAGCTCGGGCCTCGCTCACCGCACGTTCCTCGCAACCTGACTTGGCGGGCATCGCCGCGACTTTTTTCCAGGCGACATCACGCCGGTGATCGGCTTTGTTACTGTCCACCCACACTTCATATGAGTGCTTCCACAGCACCCACGCGCCCTTGGCATTGACCGTCGTCACCGAAGCGAGCAGGGACAGCGCAGCGATCGCCGAAGCCTGTCGCAGTCGCATCATCGCTTGCCTCCCGGCATTCACCTGCATCGACCGGGGCTGAGTCGACGCGCATCGGCTCGACGGCGTGCTCATTCTTTTGACGGCTCCGGGAACCGGGCTGCGCACGACTCTTGATCCGACTTCAGGGACTCGTTGAGTTGGGCCGCGATGTCAGGCGGTAGCTCACACGCGCAAGCCTTTGCGTCATCAGTCCACTGCTGGACCCGATTGGTCCCGCCGCGCTCCGGTACCGAGTAGCCGCCCTCGGAGTCGAAGATTTGCTTGCACTCATCCGTCAACATGCCACGCAGACGGCATGATCGGATCCACCTGCGCGTGTACAGGATCCCCACGATCATGTTACAACCCGCTCTCGTCGTCGCCTTTAGTGATGGCGGTGCGGGCGCCTGAACCGTCGTCTGTGGCGCGGTCGTAGAGGGATGCACGGTCTGTTGGGCCCAACCGCTCTCAAGCAGAGCGGTGGAAAGCACGAGCGCAAGGATGCCGAACGCGACGACCCGCCTCATCGGTCGCCCTGGTGGCTCATGCTTGCTTTCACGCTGATCCATTCATGCGCACCCCACACGCGGGTCGCCATGACGCTCGGGTTGTCGGCCCGCTGCACGCGCACGTTGACGGTCTTGCCGCCACCCCATCGTGTAGGGCCTGGCGAGCACTCGCCACTCTCCTGACTCATCTGATCATCCTTTAATCCGACTCGGGACCCTGAAGACCGAGTAGAGTAGTAGTTAGTCGAGTCTGCACCAAGGAGTATCCCTCATGTTTGGCCTCGGCTCGCAGGAACTGCTGGTCATTCTTGTCATTGTCTTGATCATGTTCGGCGCCAACCGGCTGCCGCAAATCGCTCGATCACTCGGCTCAAGCCTCAAGGAGTTCAAGAAGGGGATCAACGAGGGGCAAGCCGAGGACATCAGCGTTCCCCGTGAATCCAGACAGCGGATGTGCGAGCAGTGCAAGAACTCGCTGGAGGCGGACTGGACTCATTGCCCCCGGTGCGGGACAGTGTCGGCCAAGGAAGCGGCGCCTGAGTCAGCCCGAGGCAACAAGTGAGGACGAAGGCCGGGTGGGTCATTGGCGGTGCGATCGCGGCAGGGCTCGTAGGGTATTGCGCTTGGCTCGTGATGACGAACGCTCCTGCTTACCAGTTCTTCGTCCGCCTCTACGTGGACAAGCGCTTCCTCAAGCACACGCTGCGAGAGTGGGGCATCCTCGCTCCCATCATCTTTATCGGCATGCAAGCGTTGCAGGTCATCATTGCTCCCATTCCCGGCGATGTGACGGGGATCCTTGGCGGCTACTTGTTCGGCGAATGGGTGGGGCTTCTCTACTCGACGATCGGTCTGACCGTCGGATCCCTCGCGGCCTTCACCGTGGGGCGGTGGTTGGGCGCCCATTACGTTCAACGCCTCGTGAGCCCAGAGATCTGGCGCAAGCTGGGGTTCATCGTCGAAGCCGAGGGCGCCATTATCTGTTTCGTGATCTTCTTGATCCCCGGGCTCCCGAAAGACATGACTTGTTATCTCTTCGGCCTCAGTCCCATGCCGTTCTGGGTCTTCGCCGTCGTCTCCACCCTCGGTCGCATTCCGGGGACGTGGATTCTGTCTGCTGAAGGTGCTCACACCGCCGCAGGCGACTATGTCGAGGTGATCTTGCTCACTGCGCTAGTCGTGGCCGTCGCGCTACCGCTGTACTACTACCGCAACAGTCTTGTCGAATGGTTCCGAGGCAAGCAGGTGGGACCGACCAACCACTCTCGTGGACCCAGTTAATTAGTTCAGCCGGGCGCGTCGCAGCCGAGGACCCCCGACACTGGTGCAACCCGGCCAAGCGAGTGGCACGGCGCTCGGAGCTGAGTCGCAAGGAGTCCGGCTGGGCCGCTCCCCACTAATGCGACTCAGGAAACCCTAGAACGGGAACCGAAAGCTCTTCGGGTGGGCACCGAAGCGGCAAGCTTTCCTAACGAGTCACCAGGCCGGCTGGCGCCGTAGGCGCCGGATTCGTTCCCGATGAGCTGTCTGATGACAGAAACTGCTGAAGCCGAAGAGTAAACTTGGTGTCGGGCTTGGATTGTTGCCCGAGAATCCCACACCTGGTGCCCCCGAGGTGTACACGGTGTCTGTGGCCGTTACCACTTGCACCCCATTGCGGGAGACGGTGATGGTGTTCCCAACCATCTGCACCCTCACCACATCACCGTGCGCCACACCAAAGTTCGTGTTCCCGTTCACCGTCAGATAATCAAAGTTTCCCAGGGGGCCATTCCACCGCACGATCTGCAAGCCCGACCCACCAAACAGGATTTCATAGCCCGTGATGCTGTGGCCCGTGATCGTCGTCCTGAGTCGTAACTGAAACTCTTGTTGGAAGTTAGGATCGACAGCCGGTCGATAGACTGTCGCCTGAGCGAACTGATCAGCAGGAAATAACCCCTTAAGAATGGCCGTCGCGTCGTTATAGGTTCCCTCGGGTCCAACTTGCTGAGCAAAGCCATTGGCCGTCTGAACATCGCGCCAATCGAGCCCGGTCGTGCCGCCGTTCAGCCAGCGGCCGCCATCCGAGATGGGATTCTCAGTCGTCGGGAAATTGGTTGAATAGAAGTCGGCGGCTGCTGCGCCGATAGGCTTCTTCAGTGTCGCGAGACCGAACCCTGCCAGCAGAAGAAATCGCCTACGCTCCATAGCGTTTCTCTCCTTTCAAAAAAAGGCAATGGAGGGGACTGTACCGCACCCGGTTTCTGG
>Ga0306922_10007749_pt1 | contig 10384 bp, 9 predicted proteins | sample sta12Cox44000082_FD_203758 | JGI IMG/M metagenome (GOLD analysis project Ga0306922, IMG submission 203758) | Lab enrichment of tropical soil microbial communities from Luquillo Experimental Forest, Puerto Rico - statoxic.12C.oxic.44.000.082 (v2)... | ecosystem: Environmental > Terrestrial > Soil...
AGCGCGCCGGCAATCTCGCTGGTCAGTTCGGGGTGGGCCCGGCCGGAGAAGAGCAGCAACTTCTTCTCGCCGGTGGCGGTGATGCCCGTCACTGTGGGTGTGCTCCTTGCTCGGGGACTGCAGTGCGGTCGTTGATGATCTGCCTGGCCCGCGCGAGCTGGGCCTGGTCGTTGACGCCGACGACCTCCAACGGGTCGGGCGCCAGCATGGTCGCAACGTCGTGCCCATCGGCCCGCATAACGGCTAGCACGTCGGTGAGGTACTCCTCGCCCTTGGCGTTGTCGGTCAGCAGCCGCTTGACGCAGTCGGCCAGCAGGCCAGCCTCGAAGGCGTAGACCCCGGAGTTGACCTCCGTGATGGCCCGCTGCTCGGCGGTGGCGTCGGCTTCCTCAATGACCTCGAGCAGGGCGCCGTCGCCGTCGCGGATGATCCTGCCGTAGCCGGTGGGGTCGTCCATGACGGTGGTGAGGGCGGTCGCGGTGGCGTGCCGTTCGCTGTGCTGGCTGACCAGCGCGGCCAGTGTCTGGCCGCGCAACACGGGGGCGTCGCCGTAGGTCACCACTACTGTGCCCGTCGCCAGGCCGGTTTCCTCGATCACGGTCCGGACCGCATGGCCGGTGCCGCCCTGGCGATACTGAACGACCACCCGCACGTCCGGCGCGTGCTCGGACAGATGGCTGATGACCTGGTCTCGGTGATGGCCGACGACCACGATGAGGCTGGACGGATCCAGTTCCCGGGCGGCGGCGACCACGTAGTCAAGCATGGCCCGGCCGCAGATCGGGTGGAGCACCTTGGGCAGCGCCGAATTCATGCGGGTGCCGACGCCCGCAGCGAGGATGATGACAGCCGGACGGCTTGCACTCACGTGGGTTGTGCTCCTAGGTCGCTGCGCCCCGGCCGACCGGGCGGTGCCACGTCCCCTGGCACGTCCCGGCGTCGCCCGAACCTGTTAACGTGCCCGACCCTGGCAGGATACCTCCTGGTCAGCAGCCCTCTGCGGGCCAGGTCACGGTTGTGCCGTGCCGTTGCTCTCATGCGCTTAGGCGTGTCCAGGCTAGCGGACCCAGGCGCGGCCGGTCCCGTCCTCCGGCCGGCCCCCTGCCCCGATGTGAGCCATGTCTCCCTGGCTGCCCGCGCGAAGCCGGTTCTGTCGGCGGGTGCCGTTACCGTTCGAACATGAGTTCTGACTTTACCCCGGCCAGCAGCCTGCGCGACCGCGCGATCGCCCTGCGCCGGGCGGGACGGTCCCGCACCGAGATCAAGGACATTCTCGGCATCACCAGCAACTCCACCCTCAACAGCGCGCTCACTGGGGAGCCGCCACCCGAATGGACCTGCCGGCCCAACGCGAAAGACGCCTTACGGGCGAAGGCGCGGACGCTGCGCGAGCAGGGCCTCCCTTACCACCGGATCGCCGCCGAACTTGGGGTCTCGAAGTCCTCCGTCTCGCTCTGGGTCCGCGACCTGCCGCGTCCCGCACGGCTCAGTTATGCGGAGTCCCGCAAGCGTTCGGCGGAAGGTGTCCGCCGCTACTGGGAGACCGAGCGCGCCGTCCGTGAGGCCCGGCGAGAAGCTGCTCGCAGCGCCGCGGCGGCAGAGATCGGCCGGCTGAATCGGCGGGAGCTCCTGATCGCCGGGGCCATCGCCTACTGGTGTGAGGGCAGTAAGAGCAAGCCCTACAACCGGCAGGATCGTGTGATCTTCACCAATAGCGATCCGGCGATGATCACGTTCTTCTTACGCTTTCTCGGTACGGCAGGCGTGGCGCCAAACATGCTGACCTACCGGGTCTACATCCACGAGACGGCCAACGTCAGGGCGGCCGAACACTTTTGGCTCGAACTGACCCGCGCCGACCCGGCCCAGTTCCGACGATCGATACTCAAAACGCACCAGCCGAAGACGGTCAGGAAGAACGTGGGAGAGACCTACCGGGGCTGCCTGCGGGTAGAAGTCCGCCGAAGCGTGCAGCTATACCGCTCTATCGAAGGCTGGGCCAGGGCGGCCATGGCGGCCGACGGTTCACCGTGACTGCCACTTGGTGAGACTGCAGTAGTCCGAGCGACCCATACCGGCCCGGCTCCCGGGGAAGGATTTGAACCTTCGTTTAGGGCACCAAAAACCCTCGTCCTGCCAGGCTAGACGACCCGGGAATGTCCACTCCGAACCTTACCTGGATCCAGCGGTCCCGCTCAGCTGCCGATGCCTGCCACCACACTGGAGCCCGTCAGCGGATCTGACGCTCGCCTGACTCCGGGAAACACGCGCAGTGCTGGAGTCCTCTCGGATAGTAAGACGGTTGGCATGCTGAAGGTGTTTACATGGCCACGTCTAGGTGAAATCTAGCGGGATCCCTTGCAAAACTTACGGTCGGGTAGGTTACGGTGACGTAAGCATCAGCCCACCCCGGGCCGCCCCCGATGCAGAGCGAGGACCGCGATGACCGCTACCACCGACACCATCACGGCCGGCCCCGGTCCCACCCCGGAAGTGACAACCCGCGCCCCCCGCCCGGACGTCGAGCCGGAGCCGAGCACCCCCTTCGACCGGTTCCTGATCGGCCTCTTCGTGGTGGTACCGCTGCTCGCTCTGCTCGCGGCCATCCCGGTGGCCTGGGGCTGGGGGCTCAGCTGGCGGGACATCGTGATCGCCGCCGTCTTCTATGTGATCGCGGGCCTGGGGATCAGCATGGGCTTCCACCGTCACTTCACCCACAGCTCGTTCAAGGCCAGCAAGCCGCTGCGGCTGGCCCTGGGCATCGCCGGCAGCATGGCGGTAGAGGGTCCCGTGCTGGTCTGGGTGGCCGACCACCGGCGGCACCACAAGTACAGCGACCGGGAAGGCGACCCGCACTCGCCGTGGCGGTTCGGCAGCGACTGGCGGGCGCTGACCAAGGGCTTCTTGTACGCGCATGTGGGCTGGCTGTTCGACCCGGCCCGGACCTCACAGGAGAAGTTCTGCCCGGACCTGCTGGCCGACCGGGCGATCAGCCGGGTGTCCCGGCTGTTCCCGCTCTGGGCCGCCATCTCCCTGTTCGCGCCCGCCCTCATCGGCGGACTGTGGTCGATGTCGCTGACCGGCGCGCTCACCGCGTTCTTCTGGGCCACCCTGGTCCGGATCTGCCTGCTGCACCACGTGACCTGGTCGATCAACTCGGTCTGCCACACCTTCGGCAACGAGGACTTCGAGGTGCGGGACAAGTCCCGGAACGTGGCCTGGCTGGCCATCCCCTCGTTCGGCGAGTCCTGGCACAACCTGCACCACTCCGATCCCACCTGCGCCCGGCACGGCGCGCTGGCAGGGCAGATCGACATCACCGCCCGCGTCATCTGGTGGGCCGAGAAGCTGGGCTGGGCCTGGGACGTGCGATGGCCGGACGAGGACCGGCTGACCGGCAGGCTCACCGGCAGTCGGAAAAAGCGGCTGGGCTCGATGACCAGACGCCACCCACCCGAAGCAGCCAGCCCGATTAACCGGGTGGCCGCGTCATGACCATGATAGGTACGTGACCAACCGGATTTCCGACTCCAATCACCGCAGGCGAATGACCGGCCGGGAGCGCCGGGAGCAGCTGCTCGACGTCGGCCGCAAGCTCTTCGCCGAGCGCGGGTTCGAGGGCACCTCGATCGAGGAGATCGCCAGCCAGGCAGGCGTCTCCAAGCCGGTCGTCTACGAGCACTTTGGCGGCAAGGAAGGACTGTACGCAGTAGTGGTCGACCGGGAGGTGGACCGGCTGCTCACTACTGCCACCCAGATTCTCGGCGGCGAGCACTCCCGGGAGAAGTTCGAGGCGGCGGCTGTCGCCCTGCTCCGTTACATCGAGGATGACGCCGACGGGTTCCGCATCCTGGTCCGTGACTCGCACCCCGCCTCGGGCGCGGGCACGTTCGGCAGCCTCATCAGCGACATCGCCAGCCAGGTCGAGTACATCCTGGGCGACTTCTTCCGCAGCCGCGGATACGACCCGAAGCTGGCCCCGATGTATGCGCAGATGCTGGTCGGGATGGTGGCCGTTACCGGCCAGTGGTGGCTGGACGCACGCAAGCCCAAGGTCGAGGTGGTCGCCGCGCACCTGGTCAACCTGGCCTGGAACGGACTGTCGCAGCTGGAGCGTGAGCCGACCATCTCAGCCAAGGTGGCCAAGCGCCCATCCTGACCAGCGGGCCGCGGCCGCACAGCTATTGCTTGTGGGCCACCGCGAACACGCGCCGGAACGGCAGCACTGTCCCGTACGGCCGGGCCGGGTACGCCGCCCGCGCGCGCTCCCCGTACTCGGCCAGGAACTCCGCCGCCTGGCCGGGGCCGAGCGCGGCCAGCACCGGCCGCAGCCCCGTGCCCCGGTACCACTGTGTGACCGCGTCCGCACCGGCCAGCACGTGCAGGTAGGTGGTCTCCCAGGCCTCGACCGCGCAGCCGGCCTGGGCGAAGACCTCGAGGTAAGCGGCCGGGTCTTGAGCCTGCTGGTTCAGCCGGACCCCGGCCAGCAGCGGCTGCCAGCGCGGCGAGCGGACCAGGTCGAGCAGGATCGCGTGACTCGGCTGGTCATGGTTGCCCGGAAGCTGGATCGCCAGCCAGCCACCCGGCGCCAGCAGGTCTGGCCACTGCCGGATCACCTCCAGATGGCCGGGCACCCACTGCAGGACGGCGTTGCACACCAGCACGTCCACTGGCCCGGGCGGCCGCCACTCCCGCAGATCACCCAGCTCGAAGCGGAGCCGGGGCCGCTGGCACGCCGCCCGTGCGCTGCCGATCATCTCCGGTGAGCTGTCCACGCCCACTACCTCGGCCCCGGGCCAGCGGTCCGCCAGTGCCATGGTCAGGCTCCCCGGCCGCAACCGAGGTCTGTCACGCAGCCCGGATCACTCGCGTCTACCCGCGCGACCAGGTCGAAGAAGGCCCGCCCGCGCTCGCCCGCATACCGCTGATACTGGCCCGGATCCCACATCGCGCCTCCGCAACCTCTTGATATCAAGATAATATGCAACTGCAGTTCCGTTGGCTGACTCTCGACATCAAGAGATATGCTGCGCCGATATGGCGGCAGAACCCCCGTGGGACGAGGTGGACGACCTGGTGGCCGCCTGGCGGGCCGAACGCCCCGACCTCGACGTCGAGCCACTCCAGGTGCTGAGCCGGGTGACCCGGCTGGCCCGGCACCTGGACCGGGCCCGCCGGGCCGCGTTCGCCAGTCATGGCCTGGAACTGTGGGAGTTCGACGTGCTGTCGGCGCTGCGCCGGCAGGGGCCGCCCTACCAGCTCAGCCCCGGCGCGCTGCTGCGGACCACGCTGGTCACCTCCGGCACGATGACCAACCGGATCGACCGGCTGGAAGCCGCCGGCCTGGTCAGCCGGTCGCCGGACCCGCAGGACAAGCGGGGCAAGCTGGTGACGCTCACCGCCAAGGGCCAGGCCCGGGTGGACTCGGCACTGGCCGACCTGCTGACCAGTGAGCAGGCGCTGCTGGCGCCGGTCCCGGCGGAGGCTCGTCACACCCTGGCCCGCCTGCTGCGCACCTTGCTCGCCCCGCTGGACGCCGATAGCCGGGCGGGCTGACCGCTCCTGGCGCACCGGCTGCCGCCGAGTGACAGGCGGCCCGCCGGCCCGGTCCTTTCCCTGGTTCAGCTGGGCAGGTCCCCGGCCACGGCCAGCCAGCGCTCTTCCAGCGAGGCCCGCTCCGCCTGGACACCGCGCAGCTGCGCGCCCAGCTCGATCAGTTTCTGGTAGTCGCTGGCGTGCGCCGCCAGTTCGGCTGACAGTTCCGCCTCGCGCCCCGCCAGCCGGTCAAGCCGCCGCTCCAGCCGCTGGAGTTCCTTGTGCGCGGCCCGCTCAGCACCGGCACGCCTTTGGCCCGCGGGCCGCGGCCCGGACTGGCCGCCAGCCGTGCCGGTCCCCGCCTGCCGCGCCCGCCGGGTCAGGTATTCAGCTATCCCGCCACCCAGGAAGGACAGCTTCCCGTCCTCCATCAGCGCCAGCACGTGATCGGTCACCCGCTCCAGGAAGTACCGGTCATGGCTCACCACCAGCAGCGACCCGGGCCACCCATCCAGCAGGTCCTCCAGCTCCGTGAGGGTGTCGATATCAAGATCATTAGTGGGCTCGTCGAGCAGCAGCACGTTCGGCTCCGCCACCAGCACCTGCAGCAGCTGCACCCGCCGCCGCTCCCCGCCCGACAGATCCCCGGCCGGCACGAACTGCCGTTCCCCGGCCAGCCCCAGCCGCTCCAGCAACCCCCCGACCGATCCCGGCCCGTCGCTCCCCAGCACATTCCCCCTGACGTCCGCCACCACCTCCCGCGCCGACAACCCCAGATCGAGCGAGCTGTCATCCTGCTCCAAGAGCCCAATCCGGACAGTCTTCCCCACCACCACCCGCCCCTCTACCACCAGTTCAGAGGCAGGCTCCAGGCGATAAGCGGGTTCCGGCGCCCCGCCCGCCCGAGGGTGGCCAGGAGGCGCTGGGGCCATCCGGCCAGGCATGGGCTGGGCGGCCGCTGCTGGCCCAGGCCTGGACCGGCTGCTGAAGCCGGGCTGGCGGTCCAGCCCAGCGCCGGCCAAGGCCGTCAGCAACGACGTCTTCCCGCTCCCGTTGGGCCCAACCAGGCCGACCCGGTCGCCCGGCCCGAGCTGACACGTCACCGCATCCAGCAGCACCCGCTCCCCGGCCCGGATCGTCAGATCCTCGGCATCGATCACCGTCTTGCCCAGCCGCGCCGTCGCCAGCCGGACCAGTTCGACCCCGTCCCTGGCGGGCGGCTCATCGGCGATCAGGGCATTCGCGGCCTCGATCCGGAACCGCGGCTTGCTGGTACGGGCGGGCGGCCCACGCCGGAGCCAGGCCAGTTCCTTGCGCAGCAGGTTCCGCCGCCGGCGCTGCGTTGCGTCAGCGAGCCTGGCCCGTTCCGCCCGCGCCAGCACATACGCGGCATAGCCCCCGTCGTAGCCGTGCAGCCGCCCATCCGCGAGCTCCCAGGTCCGCTGGCACACCGCATCCAGGAACCAGCGGTCGTGCGTCACCACCACTACCGCCTGGCCCTGGCCGGCCAGGAAGCTCGCCAGCCAGTCGATCGCCTCCACATCCAGGTGATTGGTCGGCTCGTCCAGCAGCAGCAGATCGGTTTCGGCCAGCAGCAGCGAGGCCAGCGCCACCCGCCGGGATTCGCCACCCGAGAGGCGTTCGGCATCAGCGGTGAATGGGATCCCGGGCAGCAGCGCGGCGACCGCGGAGCGGGTGCGCGGGTCGCCCGCCCACTCATGCTCCGGGCGGCCGCCGGTGACCAGCGCGCCGACGGCGCCGGACAGCCGGTCCTGCTGCGGCAGATGCCCGATCCGCAGATCCCGGGCCCGGGTGACCCGGCCGCTGTCAGGCTGGCTGGCGCCGGCCAGCAGCGCCAGCAGGGTGCTCTTGCCCGCCCCATTCCGGCCAACCACCCCGATCCGGTCGCCGGCCGCCACCCCGGCCGACACCCCGTCCAGCAGCGGCCGCTCGCCGTAGGCCTTGGCCACCTTCTCCAGGCTGACCAGGTTCACGGCCGCGTGGTCCCGGCGCGCACACCCGCGCCGGCGGCTGGGCCGGTGACCCGGGCGACGGTCCGGCACACCCCGGCACCGGCGAGCGCGACCGCGAGGTCCCGGGCGTGCCGGGCGCTCCTGGCCAGGAAGGCGCAGGTCGGGCCGGAGCCGCAGACCATCGCGCCCAGCGCGCCGAACTCCACCCCCGCTGCCAGCGTGCGGCGCAGCTCCGGGCGCAGCGAGATCGCGGCCGGCTCCAGGTCGTTGGCGAGCAGCGGGCCGAGCCCGGCCGCATCACCTGACCGGAGCGCGGTCATCAGCGCGGTGTCCAGCGCGGGCCGCTGCCCGCCATCCGGCCCGGCCGCGCAGATCCGGTCATGCGCCGCGTACACCTCGGCGGTGGACAGCCCGCCGTGCGCGAACGCCAGCACCCAGTGATAGTTGCCGGATGTGAGCGCGGGGGTGACCTGCTCGCCCCGACCCATGCCGACCGCGGTCCCGCCGGTCAGGGTGAACGCGACATCACTGCCAATACTGGCGGCCAGTTCGGCCAGTTCCGGCTGGCCCAGGCCAGAGCGCCACAGCTCGTTACAGGCGACCAGGGTGGCGGCCGCGTCGGCGCTGCCGCCGGCCAGGCCGGCTGCGACCGGAATGCGCTTGCGGATGCGGATGGCCAGCCCGGGCACCTCGCGGCTGGCCGGGCCGCTCACCTCCGCGACGGCCCGGGCGGCGAGGACCGCCAGGTTGCTGTCGTCGGCCGGGACCTGGCCGGCTCCTTCGCCGGTGACCGTCACGCTGTCCCGGGCCGCCGGGCTGACCGTCACCTCGTCGAACAGGGAGACCGCGTGGAACACTGTCACCAGGTCGTGGTAGCCGTCTGCCCGGACCGGGCCAACGGCCAGCTGCAGGTTCACCTTCGCCGGCACGCGCACGGTAACAGCGGTCACGGGGCTCACGATGTCCCGATGGTAGCCGTTCGCACCGCAGCGCGATCATCGCGGCGGCAAGTGACAGCCCGTTCCTATCATGGGTACTCTGCCCTCCGGGTAACGGCGGGTCAGCGGCGTGGAGCGAGGTGGGGCGAGGCGTGACCGTGGTCCTCGCCGTGGCTCTCACTGCCCTGACCCTTCCTGTCCTGGCTGCCAGGGCGGCCGTGGTGAAGCGGTCCTCGCCTCAGCTGGCGGCGTTTGCCCCGCTGGCGAGCCTGGCCGCCGTTGCCGGAGTCGCGGTAGCAGCATCCGCATCGTGGTGGCTGGCGCTGTTGCTGGCGATCCCGGCGGTGCCTCTGGTCGCCTGGCAGCTGCCGCCGGTCAGCCGGACGTCCCGGGCTCATCACGATCCGCTGGATCCTGGATCACCCGCCCTGCCGCTGCGGATCCTCACCCTGAACACCATGAAAGGCTCGGCCGATCCGGCCGCCATCGTGCGTGAACTTGAGCGGCACCAGGTGGACGTGCTCGCCATCCAGGAGCTGACTCCGGAGATGGCGCAACGGCTGGCGGATGCCGGCGTGACGGGGCTGCTGCCCTTCTGCCATGTTGACCCCCGGCCCGCCTCACGTGGCAGCGGGCTCTGGGCGCGCTGGCCACTCATCCCACTGCCGCCAGTGCCGGGCCTGATCTCAGCGGCACCGCGGGCGAGGGTCGAGCCCGCCGACGGATGGTCCCTGACGCTGACCGCGGTGCATACGGTCCCGCCGACGAGCCAACGAGCCACTCAGTGGCAGCGGGAGCTCAGCCTGCTTGGGTCAGGCCTGGACGATGGCGATGGCCCCCGGGTGCTGGCCGGGGACTTCAACGCCAGCAGGGACCACCAGCCGTTCCGCCACCTGCTTGCGGCGGGATTCCTGGACTGTGCCGACGCTGCTCCCCACCGCCACTGGCCGGGCTTCACCTGGCCTGCCGGGCGCTGGTGGCGGCCGGTCATGCGGCTGGACCATGTGCTCATTTCGCAGTCTGCGGCCATGGTGCGGGAATCACGGGTCATCCGCGTGCCCGGCACCGATCACCGCGGTGTGCTGGCCGTCATCAGCCTGGCGCCGGGTCAGTGTCGTCCTCTCTGAACTGGCCGTGGCCCCCTTATCCCTCCCGATCGCGAGCGGTTCGGCCGGTCCGGGCCTGGCCGGCTGGCCCGGCCGACCGGGCGATCCGCGCGAATTCGGCAACACCGAGTGCCTCGCCGCGGGCGGCAGGATCCACCCCGGCCGCCCGCAGCAAACGCTCGGCCGCCGCTGGGCCGCCAGCCCACCGGGCGAGCGCCGCCCGCAGCGTCTTACGGCGCTGGGCGAACGCGGCATCCACCACCGCAAACACTGCCGCCGGTGGCACCCCGGTCTCGGGCGGCGGGCGGCGGGTGAAGGCGACCAGGCCCGAGTCGACGTTCGGGACCGGCCAGAACACGCTGCGGGACACCTGGCCCGTCCGGCGCGCGGACGCATACCAGGCCAGCTTGACCGACGGCACGCCGTAGACACGGCTGCCCGGTGGCGCCGTCATCCGGTCGGCAACCTCCGCCTGCACCATAACCAGGCCGCGGGCCAGCGACGGCACTGCCGCCAACAGGTGCAGCAGTACCGGCACGGCCACGTTGTAAGGCAGGTTCGCCACCAGCGCCGACGGCCCGCCGCCGGGCAGGACGGCCGGACCCTGCAGGCTCGGCGTGCCCGGGGATCCCGCGAGGTCTGCGGTCGTCACCCTGGCCGCGTCAGCCATCACCACGGTGAGCCGCTCCGTCAGTTCCGGCGCCCGGCTTGCCACCGTGTGCGGCAGTTCCGCCGCCAGCACCGGGTCCATCTCCACCGCTATCACCCGGCCAGCGGCACCGAGCAGCCCGAGCGTGAGCGAGCCGAAGCCCGGGCCCACTTCCAGCACCAT
>Ga0306922_10007750_pt1 | contig 10383 bp, 10 predicted proteins | sample sta12Cox44000082_FD_203758 | JGI IMG/M metagenome (GOLD analysis project Ga0306922, IMG submission 203758) | Lab enrichment of tropical soil microbial communities from Luquillo Experimental Forest, Puerto Rico - statoxic.12C.oxic.44.000.082 (v2)... | ecosystem: Environmental > Terrestrial >...
GCGTGCTGGTGCAGACTGAAATTCGCAGTCTGGCGAAGCACGCACATAGTCATGGCGCGATTCTCAAAGTCATCATCGAAACCGCTCTGTTGAATCAGGAAGAGAAGATCCTGGCCTGCGCGTTGGCTCAGGATTCCGGAGCCGACTTCGTGAAGACCTCGACTGGTTTCGCCGCCTCCGGAGCCACCGCAGCTGACGTCGCTCTCATGCGCGGTGTGGTTGGCCACAGCATGGGAGTGAAAGCCGCCGGCGGAATTCGCACCGCGGCGCAGCTTGCCGAGATGGTCGATGCTGGAGCTAATCGCATCGGAGCCAGTGCAAGCGTCGCGATTGTGCGCGAGCTGGGGGCGTCGGGGAGTGAGTAGGCAGAGCTTTCTGTCTTGGGTGTACGGCTGCGGCGGACGAAGCGAGCGAATTAAAAATTCATTCCGCCTTCGCTAGGAAGCCTCTTTGCAACTGGCAACTGTGATCGAGTGCAGGCTGGCCGCTATTTGGGCGGGTACACCAGCGTCGTCGTCGCTCCTTCACCCCACAAAGCGCAAAAGTGGCGCTTTGTGGGGCAAAGGCTACGCGACTCGGATGTGCGCCACGGCTGAGAATACGCATGGTCTATGGCTTCTACCGACGTCCGTGAGTTCACCAGGGCCCACCAAATATGAGACGATTTTCCCTGCATCATCACGACATCTGCTACACACACTCCCTCAGGAGACCTCATGGGACGTCTGACCGGCGTACTCGGTATTCTGGCAATTCTTCTGTTTGCTTATCTCTTTTCGACCAACCGTAGGGCAATTCGCATTAAGACGATCGTCATCGGCCTCACATTACAGTTCATCTTCGCCTTGCTGGTCCTCCGTGTCGGCTGGGGAGAGCGCGCCATTGCCATCGCCGGCGATGCGGTCACAAAGCTTCTCTCGTATTCGTTCGTCGGCTCGGAGTTTGTCTTTGGGCCGCTGGGAAGCAAAGTCTCGAAGTACGGTTTCTTCTTCGCGTTTCAGGTTCTTCCCATCATCATTTTCATCGCGGCCTTCTTCGCCATCCTTTATCACTACGGCGTGATGCAGTTCATCATCCGCCAGCTGGCAAAGGTCATGATGCGTTTCATGGGCGCCAGCGGCGTCGAGTCCATGGACGTAGCCGCCAGCATCTTCATGGGTCAGACCGAGGCGCCCCTTACCATCAGTCCATATTTGGCGACGGTGACGATGTCGGAGCTGATGGTCATCATGACGGCGGGGATGGCTCACATCTCCGGTGCTGTCATGGGAGCCTACATCGCATTCGGTATTGAGGCGCGGCATCTACTCGCAGCGGTCATCATGACTGCGCCCGGCACCATCCTCATCGCCAAAATGCTGGTACCCGAAACTGAAAAGCCGCTGACAGCCGGCACTGACAAGCTTCCAGACATAGAATTCGATAGCAAAGAAAGCAACGTACTCGATGCCGCCGCCAAAGGGACGACCGATGGCCTTCACCTCGCGCTGAACGTCGCCGCGATGCTGATTTCATTTCTCGCGCTGATTGCGCTGCTGGATGGCATCCTCAGTGGCGTTCACAATTTTCTCGCCGCGCACGGCGTGCCGTGGTTCCCGGCTTCGCTGGAGACGATTTTCGGCGTAATCTTTTCGCCCATCGCATGGCTCATCGGCGTTCCCTGGCACGACTGCCATTCGATCGGTAATCTTCTCGGAACTCGCTTGGTGCTCAATGAGCTTGTCGCCTTCACTATGCTGGGAGCGCAGAAGGCCTCGCTCGATCCGCGCTCCGTTACCATTGCAACGTTTGCACTATGCGGCTTCGCAAACTTCAGCTCGATTGGCATCCAGATCGGGGGACTGAGCGCGCTGGCGCCCGACCGTCGTCACGATCTCGCCCGACTGGGCTTCCGTGCAATGATCGCGGGGACGCTGGCCAACCTTATGTCGGCGAGTATCGCGGGGATAATGCTGCGGGCGTGAAGCAGTGGCTGGTTGCTGGTGGCTAGTGGTGAGAACACGCAACCCGGCGGTTCATTGTCGAAGAAAGGCATCCTTTGACTCGTCGGTCGCCCGCGGCGACCTCCTCGCTCAGGATGAGATCAACTCAGAGTCGAAGCTCTGGCCCGCCGCCGCTGATTTGTGACATCTGTTTCATCGCATCGCGTTCTGCCTCACATTCGAGAGTGACTTCCGCACTATTTCCCACCCGCGCAGCGCGGCATCATGGAAGAAGTGGGAGCCCATACGGCTCTCTCCGAAGGTCTTCGTGCCACGTCGGAACCATCATCTCGTTATCTTTTAGCTGGCGTCGGTTGGACTTCCCGCACCCGCACTGCACACATACATTCATAGAATTCATACGGAGGCTGTCATGTCCATCTCCAAGCAGGAAGCGCTCGACTACCATCGGGTAACTCGGCGGGTAAGGTTGAGGTTGTTTCCAGCAAACCCTGCCGCACCCAGCCCGATCTGAGCCTTGCCTACACGCCCGGTGTCGCGCAACCTTGCCTCGAAATCGAAAGAATCTCATCGATGCCTACAAGTACACGGCAAAAGGAAACTTCGTCGCTGGCGTCAGCAACAGTACGGCTGTGCTCTTCAATCGGTTTGCCGATATCGACGTGTTCGACATTGAGCTCAACACGCATAACGCCGACGAAGTCATCAAGACCTGCCAGCTGCTTGAGCCTACCTTCGGCGGCATCAACCTGGAAGACATCAAGGCGCCGGAGTGCTTCTACATCGAAGAGACCCTGAAGAAGACGATGAACATTCCCGTGTTCCATGGCGATCAGCATGGCACTGCGATCATCTCCAGAGCGGCACTGGTCAACGCGCTCGAATTGGTCGGCAAGAAGATCGACGAGGTCAAAGTCGTGGTGAACGGCGCGGGTGCTTCCGGCGTGGCGTGCGCAGAGCACTACATCTGTATGGGTGTGAAGCGCGAAAACATCACCATGGTCGACACCAAAGGCGTCGTCTACAAGGGACGCAAGGACTCGAGTCGTGGTACTACGTGATTTTTTTGTCGGCCTTGTTGGCCGAAGTACCATGCACTCTGTTTGGGTACCAAAGCCGACTAATTCCTACGCAAAGTTTCGAAACTTAAAAATTGTCTACGACCTAAGTTGTAGGAACCTACGATGGAAGAGGGATTCCGCCGATTGCTGAGCGGTGTCATAATCGCGAGCAATGGGATGTTCGCTGCGCTTGCAGCGAGCAGTGTGTGCAGGCAACTACCATTGTTCAGAGTAGTGAACTTCGTCGGTTGGCGGGATTCTAGTACCTTTACCGTTTCGGTAGTGCAACTGGGCGTTGCGCTTCCGCTCTAGAATCCCGCTTAACTATTTCCACCCCTCCTGAACAAGACCCGCGCTACACCAATGGGGTCCTGCCCAATGCCGCGGTGCGCGAGAACCGTGAGCGCGTCCGTTCGGCGCTGAAAAAGAGCGGCGACGCGCGCGCCAACAAAATCCGCAACCTGATTCTGCCTGAGATCAATGCTCGAGAAGCCGCCGTGGTCGACGGAGTTTCGGTATATCCGGTACGCTCGCTGATGGATGTCGTGCCCATGCTCAACACGGGCAACGGGGTGCAGCCGCTGGAAGTCGACCCTCACGCGCGCTTGATACCGCCAGTTCACCGTTGACTTCTGCGACGTTCGCGGACAGCAGACCGCCAAGCGTGCTATTGCAGTTGCTGCCGCGGGCGGCCACAACCTGCTGATGATCGGCCCGCCGGTTCAGGCAAGACCATGCTGGCCAAGCGCATGCCGACCATCCTGCCTCCTTTGACCTTCGAAGAAGCTCTGGAAACGACGAAGATTCACCGCCTTGCCGGTGTGCTCGATGCCAGCAGCGGACTTGTCGGCACACGGCCGTTCGGCTCGCCTCATCACCTATCTCTGACGCCGGCTTAATCGGTGGTGGCATGATTCCGCGGTCGGCCGAAGTCTCACTCGCTTCATAAATAACGGTGTCCTCTTCTTGGACGTACTGCCCGAATTCCCGCCGAACGTGCTCGAAGTCATGCGCCGGCCGCTGGAAGACGGAACGGTCACGATCGCGCGCGCCGCCATCCGCTCAGCTTTCCGGCACGATTCATGCTGGTTGCGGCCATGAACCCGTGTCCTGGCTGTAATTTCAGGGACCGCACCCGGGAGTGCCACTGCACGCCGATGATGATCCAGCGCCACATCTGGAGGATCTCCGGACCGCTGTCGATCGCATCGATATTCACATCGCTGTTCCTGTCGTGAACTATCGCAAGCTGCGGAGCACAGTCGCGCTGGAGAGCTCCGCCTACTTCAGAAAACGAATTCTGCGCGCGAGAGATCCAGTTCGATCGCTTCGCCGGGGCAAAGAGCGCATTTATGCCAATGCGCAGATGAGCTCGCGCTTGATCCGCAAGTACTGCGACCTTGGAACCGAAGCTGAGCACCTGCTGGAGCCGAGGGCCCACATCGCCGAGGCGATCCAGCACCGCAGGCTCGACCGGACTTTCTAAGCCCGGGGATGCAGGCTAAGTCCTTGGGCCTCAAATGGGGTAATAGAAGTGGCTCTGGAATCAGATGGATGCGTGGAATTTTACGGTAACTCAATGAAAACGAAGGAATCACAAATTAGGATTTGCATGCCCAGCAAAAGTGGGAACCGGCTACTGACAGCCGGCAGCTGTTCGCGCAACTTATTGATCCCTTGAGGGTTAAAATTTATTAGGGACATTCAACCTGAAGCGGCGTCTAAGTGGTGGCGCAGGTGGTTCCCGATCTGGCATTAGTGACGGTCGAATTTACTTGACTCCGGGACTCATCACGGATAACGTACAGCTTTGCAGTAACGTGTCATCCTGTAGGTTCCAGTCTCGGCGTCCTGCCCGTAGCGGCCACACACTGAACGCCAATATCAGGGAATCAGAAAGGGTAATCGCTTCCGCCGTGGCGGATCGGTCTCTGCGTTCTAAGTACGACATAACTGGCTGTAAGGTAGCGCTTTGCAATCCCCTCGAGGATTGAGTTGAGGCGTGAAAGAAACGAACCAAATTACCCCCGGGCTGCATCATATGAGTGTCTTACGAGCCCCCGCGGTCTGGTTCTGACCGCCACGATTCGTCTGCCGAAGGATCGGCCCCTCAAGGCAGCGCCTTACAGGACATTCATAAGACAAGAGGAGACATTCATGCGGTCAGAACTGGTGTTTGAAGCCGTGCACACATTGCGTAACCGTTACACACTTTGCCAACTCGCCTCGAAGGCGACGCGCAAGTTTCACCGTCCCAGCACGCGTATTCAGGACACAACTAATGAAGTCCTTAATCGCATCGCCGAGTCGGAGCGTGAAGAAGTGATTTTGGATCCGGAGACGGCTACCGAAGCCCAACGGCGCGCTGCCTAAGCGCGCCGCGCCTCGGCGCGTTTCCCGCAGTACCCCATCCTGCCTTTCTGCTAAGTCCCCGTAGGTGACAATGACAATCTCAGAACTCAAAGAAAAGAACATCACCGAGTTGACCAAGATCGCTCGTCAGCTCGACCTCCCTGGCGCCAGCGGCCTGCGCAAGCAGGACCTCATCTTCAAGATCCTCCAGGCGCAGAGCGAAAAAGAAGGCCACATCTTCGCCGAGGGCGTCCTAGAAATCCTGCCCGACGGCTATGGCTTCCTCCGCTCACCCGACTACAACTACCTTCCTGGTCCCGACGACATCTACGTCTCGCCGTCGCAAATCCGGAAATTCGACCTGAAGACCGGTGACACCATCAGCGGACAGGTGCGTCCGCCGCACGAGGGCGAAAAGTATTTCGCGCTGGTGAAGATCGAAGCCGTCAACTTCGAGTCTCCCGAAGAAGCGCGCAACAAGATTCTCTTCGACAACCTGACGCCGCTATATCCACAGATGCGGATCAAGCTAGAGACGGTGAAGGAGAATATCAGCGCCCGCGTCATGGATCTGCTGACGCCCGTGGGCAAAGGGCAGCGCGGCCTCATCGTCGCGCCTCCGCGCACCGGCAAGACAATGCTGTTGCAGAACCTGGCGAACTCCATCACGACTAATCATCCTGAGGTCGTGCTGATCGTTCTGCTCATCGACGAACGTCCGGAAGAAGTTACCGACATGCAGCGCTCGGTGAAGGGCGAGGTCATCTCTTCCACCTTCGACGAGCCTGCCGCGCGTCACGTGCAGGTCGCCGAAATGGTGATCGAAAAGGCAAAGCGCCTAGTCGAGCATAAGCGCGACGTCGTCATTCTGCTCGACTCCATCACGCGTTTAGCGCGCGCTTACAACACCATCGTTCCGCCATCAGGGAAGGTCCTGTCGGGCGGCGTCGATTCCAACGCCCTACAGCGGCCGAAGCGTTTCTTCGGCGCAGCCCGCAACATCGAAGAAGGCGGCTCGCTGACCATCATTGCTACCGCGCTCATCGAAACCGGCAGCCGCATGGACGACGTGATCTTCGAAGAATTCAAAGGCACAGGCAACATGGAAATCATTCTCGACCGCAAGCTGGTCGACAAGCGCACCTTCCCGGCGATCGACATTCAGCGCTCCGGCACGCGTAAGGAAGAGCTGCTTATCCCGAAGGAAGACCTGTCTCGTATCTGGGTTCTGCGCAAGGTGCTCAACCCACTGTCGCCGGTGGAGGCCATGGAGCTTCTAATCGACAAGCTGGGCAAGACGCGCTCCAATGGCGAATTTCTGGCCAACATGAGCGCGCTCTAGGAAAGCTGTCAGTCGTCAGTTTTCAGCTATCAGTCGAAAACAGACGGCGCGAATCTGACAGATAGTAGACCACTCGATTAAGGCGGAAGCTGTGGCTTCCGCCTTTTGTTGCCGTACGCGGCTTTACGTCCACAAACCTAACTAAATACCGGGTGAAATCTGCACTTGGACGGCCGGCGGCGCCTTTTCTGCCGAAATGCGACATGGAGCTGTCGTTCACCCACTTGCCCTTGACAGCTTAGGAGACAACAACTACCGTCCCTAGCATCGTAGAGGAACGCGGGGATGACCAATCTGCGGCAGCTGGAGGAAGCATGAAACGGCTACCCTGGCTGCGTTTCGGCATCGCCCCTTTGTTTCGACCCACGCGGATCAATGCCGAGGTAGACGACGAGTCGGCGGCCGGCGGAACGTTGATGGAATCCCTATCGCAGGATCTGAAGTACGCCTGCAGGAGCCTGCGTAAAGCACCTGGCTTCTCGACGGTGGCGATTCTGACGCTGGCGCTGGGAATTGGCGCAAATACCGCGATCTTCAGCATTGTGGATGCCGCACTGTTGCGACCACTGCCTTTTCGCGATGCCGACAGGCTAGTGCGTATTCTGGCCACCAAGGATGGAGACACCGTTGGCGGAGCGTCGCCGATGGACATGCGCGACTTTGCTGCTGCCGCACAAAGCTTCGAGGGCATGGTGTCCTACGATCGCTGGAGAAAAAATGTCAGCGGCATCGCGGGCTCTGACACGCCGGAAGAAACCATCGTCGGGTTGGTTCCGGGACGTTACTTCGAACTGTTGGGTGTCCAGCCGATTCTTGGCCGTTTGTTTACGGAGCAGGAGGGGCTTTACGGAAACCATTACGTGGCCGCCATCAGCGACCGTCTTTGGCGTGAATGGTTCGCGAGCGATCCGCACGTGTTGGGGAAGACCCTCAGGATCAACGACGAGTCGTATTCGATCGTCGCCGTAATGCCGGAAGTTATTCCTGGGTGGTTGGAGCAGACCAGCGCTCCCGTATCTATCTGGACGCCATTTGCCTCCACAACCGTGTGGACAGAGGCGGCGCGGGGCGACCGGGGCGACTATACATTGGCAAAATTGAAAACCGGCATCAGCTATGAGCGAGCGCGCAGCGAGCTGGAGACGCTGGCAGCTCAACTGGCACGCGAACACCCGGCGGACCACGGAATCGGTGTAACACTGGAACCTCTGGCGGACACGCGAACCGGCCCGATTCGGCCTGTGCTGTGGCTGCTGAGCGGCGCAGTAGCAATGGTGCTGATCATCGCGTGCGCGAATCTGGCGAGTCTGCTGGTGGCACGCAACTCGGCACGAGCGCGTGACCTCGCGGTACGCGCGGCCTTGGGCGCCAGCAGAATGCGACTCGTGCGGCAACTGTTGTTGGAAACGCTGATTCTCTCGCTTGCCGGCGGCGTTGCCGGCCTGGGGCTGGCCTGGACCGCCGGCTGGGCGCTGGTGCGGATGAAGGCTAACGGAACTGTGCCTTACACGAACGCGGCGAACGCCTTGCCGCAGTTCTGGAGGGCAACACCGGAAGCAAGAGTGCTGCTGTTCGCGCTGGGCGTTTCAATCGTGACGGCTGTGATATTCGGACTGGCCCCGGCGCTCAGCTGTACTCGCATTGCGCTTGTCGAGGCGCTCCATGAGGGAGGACGCAGCGGGACGGCGGGCGTCGCGAAGCAACGCTTCCGTCGCATGCTGGTGGTGCTCGAGGTCGGCCTTTCCCTTGTACTGGTTTTTGCCGCGAGCCTGCTGGTCGAAACCACGGCCCGGTTGCAAGGAAATGATCCGGGTTTTCCCACCGACCACCTGCTGATTGCACACATGTACATACCGCCGGTGCGCTATCCCGACGCCGACGCAATTACACGGTTCTGCGATGCGTTCGGAGACCGGGTGCGCGCGTTGCCTGGCGTGCTGGATGCGAGCATCGGGACGGGTTATCCGCCGGTGATGGGATGGAAACAGATGTTCACGGTTCCCGGGGTGGGCTGGTCGCGGGAATCCGACATTCCGACAGCGCAATTCGCCGGGGTGGACGGGCACTACCTACGAACGCTCGGGCTACAACTGCTGAGCGGGCGCGACTTCTCCGACAGCGATACGGCGACCAGCCAACCGGTGGCGGTTGTGAATGAGGAGTTCGCGCGCCGGTATTTTGGCAATCAGAACGCAATCGGTCGGCAGATTCATCCCGGGCCGCCGCCGGGGGTTGCGGCTGGGCCGTTCGCCAATTTCGGAGGAAGCACAACCAACATCACTGTCGTGGGCGTTGTCCGCAATTTCATGAATCAGGGAATAGCGCAACCGACTGCGCCGCAGATCTTCACCTTGTTCCGGCAATTTCCGGGATTGAACTTCGGGTTCAAAGACTTCGTTGTGCGGACAAAAAGCGCCCCGGAGAACTATGCGCCAACCATTGCGCGTGAGCTGAAGTCTCTGGATGCAGACATGCCGCTGGGCGAAATTCGCAGCATGGACCGGCATATGGGCACGCAGACTGCGGACAAACGCTTTACTACTCTTCTGCTGGGACTCTTTGCCGGACTAGGAACTATCCTGGCCGTCGTGGGCATCTACGGCGTCGTGACTTACCTGGTGGCGCAGCGTCTGCACGAATTCGGTGTGCGGCTGGCGCTTGGCGCGCGTGGGAGCCATATTGTCTGGCTGGTGGTGCGCTATGGGCTGCTTGTCGGCCTGGCGGGAGTAGCCCTGGGAGTAGCCGGCTCACTCGTGGTGCGCAAAGCGCTGGCACGCCTGCTTTATGGTGTGAGCGCGTCGGATCCACTCACTCTGGCGGCCGTCGCGCTGTCGCTTTTGTTTGTGGCAATAGCAGCCAGCGCGATTCCGGCAGCGCGTGCGCTGGGCGTAGATCCAGTCCAAACCTTGCGCCGTGAATAAGTGTCACTCCCGACACAAGGCTAGATGGTTGTGGGTACTCCTCTATGACCACTCTAGCCACCGATTATTCGCCGCCCGCTGCCGGCGTTCCGCCACCCTTCGGCGCTAAGCGTAAATGAACGAGAATCGTCAGCTGGCTTCCCACGACCGCGTTGTAGTTGGATGAACCTGGATAGTCCTCGCCAATCTGGACCGGCGCTGGTGGCAGGCCCGAACTCTCCATAAACGTTCCGGTGCATTGGGCGCCGCGATAATCTTCACTCACGTTGGCAGGCGTCTGGCATTTTTCATCCTGAACCAGCGGCGGCCAGTAGGTGGTAGTCACAGCTTTCAGCATCCGCGGGAAACCATCAGGGGTGACGCTTGTCGATCCTGAAGCTTCGAACACGCCGCCTTCCCCACTAATTTTGTCCTGACGCCGCGTCGAGTTCGAAAGTAGCCTCTTGCGAGACGTGGTGCGTCATCGGAGGACCGTACACTGGCCCGGCGTAGGCTTCATTCGGGTTGACCTCGACGTTGCGGTCCACGCGGGTCAGGGTGAGTTCGCCAGTCGCCTGCAATTGCCGTCCGGCATCTTCACCACCTTTTTGGAGTGGAAGCAGATCAGCGTGTGGTTCGCCAGGTTGGCCAGCCACTTGGTTTTGAAATGTCCATCTTCTTGGATGGGCTCCGCCATGGCGGTCGCAGGGTAAATGTGAAATTCGACAGTCGACTTGGTGGGATCGCTGTCGTCGACTTTCACCTCTCCGCTGATGCGACCGTAA
>Ga0306922_10007751_pt1 | contig 10382 bp, 10 predicted proteins | sample sta12Cox44000082_FD_203758 | JGI IMG/M metagenome (GOLD analysis project Ga0306922, IMG submission 203758) | Lab enrichment of tropical soil microbial communities from Luquillo Experimental Forest, Puerto Rico - statoxic.12C.oxic.44.000.082 (v2)... | ecosystem: Environmental > Terrestrial >...
CGCATAGCGTGCCAGGATGGTTACCAGCGGCTGCGCGCACATCATGCCGACGGCCGCACCGGTGCCGCAAAGCAGCAAGCTTTCTGCCAGCAGCATGCGCCGCAGCGCGCCTTTACTTGCGCCAAGCGCCATGCGGATCGCCAATTCGCCGTCACGACGCACGGTCCGCGCGAGAACGAGATTCGCAACGTTCGAACAGGCAATGATGAAAACCAACGCCGAAGCTCCGAGAAGAACCAGAAGAATCGTGCGCGCGCCGGAGGTAATCTGGTCGCGCAACATTTTGGCGTGGACTGTGAAACCTGACTGCTGCGAATACGCTTCGGGGTGGTCCTTTTTCATCGTGGAGTAGACCGATTGCAATTCCGTGTTCGCCTGCTGAAGCGTTGCGCCTGGAGCGAGGCGCCCGAAAAGCTCGGTCATCCGGTGCACGCGGCCGGTGACCATGGTTGCGGAAAGATGATGGGGGCTCGTCACGATATTGGCGATAATTTCGGTCTCCTGCGGATAAGGCACGCAGGGCTCGAGCACCCCGATGATCGTGGCGGTGCGGTCGCCGATGCTGCCGAGCCGCACGGTCTTACCGATGACATCCGGGTCCTTGCGGAGTGCCGTGGACCAAAATCGATACGTCAGCACAACGACGCCGGCGGCGTTCGGACCGTCATCCCGGGGCTCGATGAGCCGCCCCAGCACAGGACGGAGGCCCATGACCTCGAAGTACGAGCCGCTCACAACACCTCCCCGGATCGATCGCGGCTCGCCCAGTCCTACCATGGTGAAAGCCATTACCGAAAAGTCGCCGAGGGCGCTCAGGCTTTTCGTTCCGGCCCGCAAATCTTGGATCTCCGGCACCGAGAATGCCGTGTTTTGGGAGCCGATTCCGGGCGCGCTCTGCCGGATATAAATCAATCGCCCTTCTTCGCGATTCGCCAGAGGCTTCAGCAACACACCCCGAACCAACGTAAAAATCGCCGCGTTGGCGCCGATGCCGAGAGCCAGGGTGAGGATGACGGCGGCCGCCAAGCCGGGAGTCCGAACCAAGGAGTAGAACGCAAACCGCAACTCGCGAAGGAAAGTCATACCTTCACCCCCAATCGAGGTCGATACGCGTTGTCATGCAGCAGCCTTGCCAATCTGAAGCGGCGCATCCTGAATCAGTTACCGACAGTGGCCGGATTCGCACTGTTCGTTTCAGGACACTCCCTCGGCGGATTCGGACAGGCCAGCCGAGCTTCGCGCCGTGAAACAGTTCGGTCGCCGCACTCGTACTAGTCTCGAGGACCTGCCACGATGCCCTATTCACCTGTCCTCCTGGTGCACATTTTCGGCGGAGCGCTAGGGCTGCTTTCGGGGGCCGCCGCCGTGGTTTTCCGCAAAGGCTCTCGGCGGCACATCCTTTCGGGAAGGATCTTTGTCGGATCCATGCTGACGATGGCGGTGGCCGCCGTGTATGTAGCGATCGAGAGGCATCAGCCGAACAACATCGGAGGCGGAATTCTGACGTTTTACCTGATCGGCACCGCCTGGCTGACCGCCCGGCGGAGAGACGGAGAGACCAGCCGCTACGACTGGGCCGCGCTCTTCATTCCGCTGACCATCGGTGTCCTCGGTTGGATCAACGGGCTCGACGCGATGCACAGTCCGGATGGCTCGAAGTATGGAGTGCCGGCGGGCATGCACATTTTCTTGGGCTCGGTGTGCCTTCTGGCGGCCGCCGGCGACCTTCGCATGCTGTTACAAGGCGGCATGCTTGGCGTGCGACGCATCGCGCGGCATCTCTGGCGCATGTGTTTCGGTCTTTTTATCGCAGCGGGCTCATTTTTCATGGGTCCCCAGAACCGCCCGTTGCGATTGCTTTCATCCGTGGGGCTCGCACAGCGTCTGTCATCGGCGCTGTTCAACACCGCGTTGTATCTGGTTCTCACCGTGCTTCCCCTGATCTTGCTGGTTTTCTGGCTCCTGCGAATTCGCTTCAGGAATCCCCAAAAGAGCGCCGCCCCAATGGGAGTGATGAGTCCGAAGTGAGGCGCGCCCCATCCCGCCGTGGTCTTCTTCGCCGCGGGTCGGGGGCATGGGATGTGAGAACGGGGCTTAAAACGCGGCGGACAGAGCGGCCACGCCTGGTTCGCCCGAGAGATCCGCCTCCAACGAAGATCATTCCCGTCGAACCAGAAGGAATGAGTAGCCGATTCCAACATAGCCCCGAGAGGCCGCGTCGGAAAGACCCGCGGCGACGTGAAAATCGAGCTGTTGCCGGCGCGTGAGTTTGTAGGCGGTTCCAAAGTGCAGGAACTGGCGGGTGCCACCGCGTTGCGGGAAGTCGCCCGCGTATTCGGCGAAAGCGCTCCAAGCATGGGTCAACTGGCGGTCCAGAAAAAAGGTCGTCTCTCCGGTGAAGTTGTGTTTGCCGTCGACAGTTGGCCAATAAAAAGCCGCTTGGCCGCCCAAGGTCCAGTTTCTCCCGAGCGTCCGCGACCACGGTAGCTGCGCGCCGGGGTCATATCCGTGACTGGAAATCGCCGTCGCTCCGGTCGGAAAGCTCAAAAAGAAAATCACCGAGAGATCGAATTTATGCCATGGACCGAGCTGCTGCTTCACTCCTACGGCCAGATCGCCAAACCCGGAAGCGCCGCCTGCTTCCGAGGACAGATTCTGAAAATAGTTGGGCACCGCGAGGCGAAGCTCCGTTTTGCCGAGAAGCCCGTAGCGCAAATTCGCTTCGGGAAGGTCCAAAACGTAGCTACCGGCATTGTTCGTAACCGCCAAGCCGTTCTCCGCCTGAAAGCCGCCGCGGGGCACCACCACGCTCGAATTGGTGACCGACGGACGGTCTGTCGAAATGCTGGGGTCCGAGCCCGGAGCAGGCTGCGCCCGCAGCGGAAAGAGCGGCAACGAAGCTGCTGCGACGAGCACGAGCAAGAACGCAAAACGAGCCATAGAGTCTACTCCGCGAGACAGGCCTTCAGCCGCTCCGCGCCGCCCCACGCTTCGAACAAGCGTTTTGAGTTGGCTTCGATCTCCCGCAACTCCCTCGGCCTGCGGTTTCCTGAGCCAGGATAAACGATGTAGGCGATGTCCGCGTCTTTTCCGCCGACACGCGGGTCCGCGTCAACGCCGAGAGCTTTGGCAAGTGCGATCGATCCTTCCCCCACGGGAAGATTGGGCGCGCTTTCATCGGCGACGATGGCTGCGGCCATCCTGCCGTTCTGCAAGTTCGCGACCGTGGCGAAGTCGCCAAGCCGCGCAAAGCGAAGCGCGGCCGGATGCAGTACGACGTACGGAATCTCTTCGGCGTCCACGTAGCGATGCGGATCCCGTACATTCGGATTGTCCGGGTCATAGAGAGCCGTGGTCGAAACATAAAACCCGGGCGCCGGGTCGCCCTGTCCTTGCAAAACCGGCCGGCCACTTCTCTTGGTGTTATCGGTGACCAAGGCCCACCAGTTGCCGGGATGTCCGGCATGGGACAACGAATCGAGTCCGCGGCCGTCGTCGGGATGGTAAGCGCGGTAGGCTCCGTCCGCATCGACAGCCAACCCGGCTTTGTAGAAGATCGCCGGAGGGGCCCCGGTGCTCGACCACACGAGGACACCGTGTTTCTCGAACAGGCGCACCTTCCGGCAATGCGGATGCGAAGCGGGAGTTCCGCCCGAGCGCGCGCCGGCTGCATAGCAGAACAGCACCGCGACCCACAAAATTGTGCGCACAGGTTTCATCAAACGTCGGGCCGCTCCGACCGGCACAGGCTCGCTGCCAACAGTATATTTTCCTCGAGACGAAGCACGTAAAACTTCCCCAACTGCGAAATTCGAGGAGCGCAACAGCGGTCTTGCTTTGTTCGAGTCGCAGCTAGCCATCTTAATCTGCGGCGATCCGTTTCCTCCGGTGGTCGTGAGCCCATGGACGCGCTCCGACAAACGGGCAGCGGAGCGGTTCTGTCCCTCGCGATGAAGCGACGATCTTGTGGCTTCTGTGGAAGCCGGTGGCCCGGGAAGCGGCCGGTAGCAGATTCGGCTTTGCTTTGAAATACCAATAATCCATCACGCCACCGCATCTGCCATACAGGATCGCCGGTAGTTTTTCGCGCCGGTTCTTGTACTAGTCTCGATGGGCAGAGTGACCGAATCAAGGACGCCTTTGAGACGCGTGCTTATCTCCGATGACAGTGACATTGTGAGGGGATTGATCCGCTCTTTCCTCGAACGTTTTCCGGAGGTGGAGGTCTGCGCGGAAGCCGACAACGGCCGCGAAGCCGTGGACGCGGCGCTGCGTCTGAAGCCCGAACTGGTCATCCTTGACGTGCTGATGCCGAAGCTCAACGGCATCGAAGTCGCGTCGATCCTCAAAAAGAATCTCCCGAATACTAAACTGATTCTCTTCACCATGTACGGCGAATACGTCAAAACGCTTGCTTATGCCGCGGGAGTCGATATTGTTCTTCCGAAGCCGGACGGGTTGACGCCGCTCGTCGAAGCGCTTGGCGCCGTCCTCAAGTGAGGCTGCGCCCGCCGAACCCCTGGGCGAATCGGACATTGAGGTTGCTATGCTCCGGCGAGGGAGACCGCCATGCCGGACTTCTCCGAGGTCGATTCTCTTGAAAAGGCTCAAGCTCTCTGCGACGCTGGAAAACTGGACGCCAAGAAGCACATCGACAGCATGGTGCAGGACCTGGTGCCTGGCGCGGTAAGGGCTCGGTCGGGAATGATCCTGCCCGTGCAGCACTACTCCCGCGATTTCGAGGCGGGATCTATGGCGTGCCAGCGTATGTGGTTGGCTTCGAGGAGCGGCAGGGCATAGCGGATGGGAATGGCGGCGCCCAGGTTCGAGACGGGCTTGCCGGCGGAAGGCCGCTTGACGAGGGAGATCCCGCGGAGCCACTGGCCTTCGACAATGCCTAGCACCGCTTCTGTCCCCTCGGCGAGTACGGGGGCACCGCTCTGGCCTCGCTCCACTTCGTGGTCGAAAAGGAACAACTCCGCTTCGGGCTGGCCTTGTTCGAGGGTTGTCGTGGTGTACCCGAGCACTCCCGCAAGCGAGCGCTCCACGCGCGGAGCGTCGAAACTGTGAGGGTCGTTCAGTCTCGAAGGACGCAGCGCCGTTTCGAGCACGGCTGTTCCGGGAACCGGCTTTTCATTGGCCAGCGGCAGAAAAGCCACTGCGTACTTCCCCGCAAAGGGATTCGGCAGCGCCCGCAGGATCGCGATGTCGTGCAGCGTATCGGCGGCCGCCACCTCGACCTTCAGCACCCGCGGCGGCGCTTCCGGCCGGCGCACCAGAATGTGCGGCTGTCCGCCGTCGTGAAAATCCGAAAGCACGTGCGCCGCCGTCAACAGGTAGCCGCCTTCATCGATGAAAAACGCGTTCCCGTAAAACGTATAGTGCACTCCGCGCTCGCCCGACGACTCGTCGAGCGGGTACACCACGGGGCAGATCGCACCCACAATTCCTAACTCGGGTTTCGTCCCCGCCGGCGCCGAGGTCACCAGGCACAGACCGGCCGCCGCCAACACGCTTCGAGCCATGCCGTGTTTTTTCTGAATCCGCATGCCACCTACCGAGCCGGAGGTCCCGCGGCAGGGCCACTCCTGCCTGCGCGCATACTTTACAGCTTATCCGTTCGCAGGCATTCGGCAATGGAACCGCGGGACAGGTTTACCGCCAACCGGCGAGTGTGCCGACGTCTCGAGGGCGTCGGCCTAACGTCCCGTGCGACTCGATCTCGCTCCCGATCCTTAATTCTTGTAACTTGCCCTTGCGATTCACTTCATCGCCGTGGTTCGGGTCTCCGTTACGCCGCCGCGCGGTTCAAGAGTTTTCGTGCCGCCAGCCCGAACATCAGGCGCGAGATTCCGGTAATCAGCAGATTGAGCCCCACGAGCGTGCCGATCGCCCAGATGGAACTCGAGGGCCAATGGAAAAAGATCAAAGCGCCCAGCAACAGCGTGATCACCCCGTTGATGAGCAGCCAAAACGATGCGCCCTCATTGCGCAACCGGAAGTAGGAGACGATCTCGATCACGCCTTCGGCGAAAATGATCCCCGAAAGCAGGAGCGTGAGTGTTGCGACGCCCATAATCGTGTGCGTCAGGAAATACCCGCCGCCGACGAGGTACACCAGCCCGACCAGGACTTGGAAGATCACCTGTTTCGCGCCGCCGCCTTTGAACGCGGCGACGAAGTGGAGCACCGCACCAAACGTCAGCAGCGAGCCAACAAGAATCGTCACTCCCAAAGCGGCAATGCCCGGCTCGACGATGGCGAAGATGCCGAGAACGATCAGCACGACCGCCGCCGCGATGTACCAGCCGGTAATTTGCTTCGTTACCGCCGCGGGACTGCGTAATCCTTGCGCCGGATTCGCCGTAACCATGTCACACCTCCGCGACCAAGGAGTCGGAAATTGTAAGTAGTCGGAACCGTTCGCGATTCTATCTCCGTTAGCGAGCGTAACTCCAGACATTGTTTGCCGGAAGGCCGTCGGGCGTCTCTTGAATGTTTGTTCACAATCAGTGCCAAACCGCATTCACCATTCATTCATATTGCTGTTACACCTGCTTCACCACGAAACTTGATGGGCTTGTCACACTAGGGTTGATTCAAGGTGGGTTCCGAGGTTCGACAGCCTGACTATGCCTATCGCAAACCTACGCGCTACGGTAGACTTTTACCGATGCGCTCTGCAGGCCGTGGCTTGACTATGAAACGCATCCTGATCATCGAGGACGACCGCGACATCGTCGAGCTCGTCCGCTATAACCTTGCCAATGAAGGATTTCAGGTGAATGCGGCGTTCGATGGCACGACCGGACTGAGCACCCTGAAGAAATCTCCCCCGGACCTCTTGCTGCTCGATTTAATGCTCCCGAAGATGTCTGGGCTCGATATCTGCCGCGAGGTGCGCAAAGACGAGTCGCTCAATCGGCTGCCCGTACTGATGCTCACAGCGCGCGGCGACGAAGCCGACCGTGTGGTAGGCCTCGAGATGGGGGCCGATGATTACGTCACCAAGCCTTTCAGCCCGCGGGAGTTAATTGCGCGGGTAAAAGCGTTGTTGCGGCGAACCGAACCGCTGGCCGATGCGCCGCGGGTACTCGAGATCGGCAAATTGGCGATCGACCCGGCTTCCTATCGTGTGAGCCATTCGGGTAAGCCCGTGCCGCTCAGCACGCTTGAGTTTCGTTTGCTCTATTACCTCGCTTCGCGCCCCAACCGAGTATTTACGCGCGACCAGTTGCTCGATGCCGTTTGGGGTACGGATCGCTTCGTCACCCCGCGCAGCGTAGACGTCTATGTACGCCGGTTGCGCGAGAAGATTGAAGCCGATCCGGAGAATCCCCTACACCTCAAAACGGTGCGGGGCGCGGGGTATCTATTCGAGACCCGTGCAGCGTAGATTCTTTTGGAAACTCGCGCTGTCGTTCCTGGCGCTGCTGGTAAGCGTTCTGCTTGCCGTGGATTTCCTTGCCGAAGGCGCCCTGCGCGACAACTATGAAGCCGATCAATTTCAGCACTTGAAGTCGCTCGCCCGCGAGATGCGGCTCCAGCCGATGCCGTTGACCAGTGCCAGCCCGCAAACGCCGGACGAACTCGCGGCGCTCAATACCTGGGTGGCCGCGAATGCCACCAGCGGCGCGCGCATCACCATCATTACCGCCGACGGCCGCGTGCTGGCCGACTCGCAGTCGGAAACATCGACGATGGAAAGCCATGCGGACCGCCCGGAAGTCCGCGAAGCGCTTGAGAGCGGGGAGGGGCGATCGACTCGCCAGAGCGTTTCGCTCCGAGAGCCGCTGCTCTATTACGCCGTGCGCGAGAGTTTGCCGGGTAACATCCCGGTGGTCGTGAGGCTGGCCCTGCCGATGCAGGGATTCCGCGAGCCGCTGTGGAGGTTCCGCAGGAACCTCTGGTTGTGGTCGCTGCTGATCTTCCTGATCGCCGGCGCGCTCGCCATGTGGATGTCCAGCTCGTTCACGGAGCGCATCGAGAGACTGCGCGATTTTTCAAGACGGGTTGCCGAAGGGGACTTCCGGCCGCTTCCTTCCGATGGCAAAGGGGACTCGCTCGAGGCGCTCGGAGCGTCGCTCAACCAGACGGCTGCGCGGCTGGACCGCACGATCCGTTCGCTCACCGAAGAGCGCAATTTGTCGGCGGCGATTTTGGGTTCGATGGTCGAAGGCGTAGCGGTGGTAAACGGAGCCGAGGCGGAAATTGCAACCGGCACGCTTCGGCAACATTATTTTGCGGCCACCGTGGCGTCGGTGCGCGCCGGCGAAACCTCGGGAGCGGTGATTGTGTTGCACGACATTACCGCGCTGCGCAAGCTCGAACGGATCCGCCGCGACTTTGTCGCGAATGTATCACACGAATTCCGCACGCCGTTGACGGCGATCCAGGGTTTCGCGGAGACGCTCATCGGGGGGGCCATCGACGATCCGCACAACCGCGAGCGCTTCCTCGGAATCATTCTGGAGCATTCCAGGCGGCTGGCGCGTCTGACCGAGGATCTCTTGAAACTCTCGCAGATGGATGCCGAGAAATTGGAATTGGAAATCCGGCCCGTCAGCGTGGCGCAGCTCGTCGAGGCTTGCTTCGAAACGGCCGAGCGCCGCGCCACAGAGAAGGAGCTGCATCTGGCGCTCAATCTGCCGAGCCAATTGCCGGACGTCGCGGCGGATAGCCGGCGCATCCAGGAAGTGCTGCAAAACTTGCTGGACAACGCGATTCAGTACACGCTTCCCTCCGGGAGAATCGTATTGAGTGCGGAAGCGCGGAATGACGAAGTGGTTTTCACCGTAACGGATACCGGCATCGGCATTCCCCAGGCGGATCAGCCGCGGATTTTCGAGCGGTTTTATCGCGTGGATGTGGCCAGGTCGCGCGAAGCGGGCGGAACGGGTTTGGGATTGTCGATCGCGCGCCATTTGGTCGAAGCGCACGGCGGGAAGCTGTGGGTCGAGAGCGAGCTCGGAGTGGGCTCGAAATTCCACTTTTCCATTCCGGTATTCGATGTGGAGCGCGCCGCGGCACGCACGGGCGCCGGCGCCGCGTCGGCCGGGCGGCTGCGGGGCGGAGCCGCCGCCATTCCATAAATATTACGAATCGCTGCGATTTAACCTGCCTGTTAATGCCCTGTAACAAAGCGTTCGTACCCTCAGACTAGCGAGTCGAACTGTATTTTTAAGGCCTTTTGTGCTCGCGGAGGAATCATGGCCACACCAGCGACGGGTTTAACCGAAGCGGTGCTCTACGACGCCTTGGTGAACTACCTGGTGTCGATGGCGCGGACGGTGGAAAGCGCGATGAACCGCGCGCTCGATGCGATCGTCGGGTTCGATAGCCCGCGGACCGCCAGCCTGCCGGGCGAAGTCTTTCTGCTGGAGCCCCGAATCAACGAAATGGAAATCATGATCGACGAACATGCCATCCGACTGCTGCGTCGCGGAGCGTTTACCGACGACGAGATGAGACTCATTGTGGCGGCCCTCAAAATCACCAACGATCTCGAGAGAATCGGCGATATCGCCGTCAGTTTGGCCGAGCGCGTGATCTCGCTGCGCGAGATGCCGGGTGCGAAAATGCCGGAAGAGTTGATGCCGATGGCCGAAGCGGTGCGCTCGATGGTGAGCCGCAGCCTGGGAGCGCTGATTTTCCGGAATGCCGAAATGGCCGGTCAAGTTCTCGAGAGCGACGACATCGTGGATCAATATCGCGACCAGATTTTCGAAAAGCTGCTGCACAACATGACCGAGGACGCGGCGCTCGTGAGCCCCGGCATGCAGTTCGTGCTGGCCACTCGGCACCTCGAACGCATCGCCGATCACGCCACAAACATCGCCGAAGATATCATCTTCTGGGTACGCGGCCTCGATGTCCGCCACGGCCGGGGTCTGACGGTACGAGCGGAGCAGGAACCGCAAAAAGACACCGAAGAACACCGCGCCGGGGTTACGGAGAATTCACACGGGCTTCATCGAGACGTGACGCCCGGGTGCGAGACTCAACGCGTTTGATCTTCACTCCACGTCCTACCTGGGGACCGGTGCACCCCTGGCTCCGGTCCCCTTCTCCTCTTCTGAGACGCTCATAGTTAGCACATTGGCTTGGGCATCCACTTGACCGACAAAACGACTCCAACTAATGTTTAGGATACGTGTGGAGATGAAGCTCGTTCTCTCAAGTCGGGGGAGTGACCTGCCTGGGTGGTGGCAGGTGTGCCTCTGCGTTGCACTCATCGGGCTGATGCTCTACAACCCGTTTGCGAGTTTATGCGGCACAAACGACGGACTTTGTTACGACCAACTGGCGAGGAACCGAGCGACGGTAGGGGCCTCGGAGCTTCAGCATTTTAGTCCGATCACCGACTCAACCATCCAATCACA
>Ga0306922_10007754_pt1 | contig 10380 bp, 8 predicted proteins | sample sta12Cox44000082_FD_203758 | JGI IMG/M metagenome (GOLD analysis project Ga0306922, IMG submission 203758) | Lab enrichment of tropical soil microbial communities from Luquillo Experimental Forest, Puerto Rico - statoxic.12C.oxic.44.000.082 (v2)... | ecosystem: Environmental > Terrestrial > Soil...
CGAACTCGCCGCCGTCCATGTCATGCGCGGCAAACAAAAAGGCCTGCGTATCAAAGTGATAGGCCAACAGCCCGACCTCTTCGATCCTATCTCATGAACCAGGGGGCATTATGCAGTACGTTCCAAGTAACCTTTGACGTCGATGTCGAGCACCCAGTCGTCGCGCCAGCAGCGCTGACGAGCTTGGCGTACGGCATCGATCGCAGATCGGCCGGGCCTGTAGCCATGAGAGTCGGTGTGGAACACCGGCTCCAGATACGGCTCCAAGTAGCGTCGGGCGACCTCCTGGGCGATACGGTCGGCGACCGTTGGAATGCCCAACGGGCGCGTGCCACCGTCTGCCTTCGGAATCTCGACCCGCCGCACCGGCGGAGGAAAATAGCTCCCCGACGACAGCCGGTTCCAGAGCTTGTAGAGGTTGTTCGAAAGGTCAACCTCTAATTCTGTAATCGACTGTGCGTCTACCCCAGGTATTTGACGAATTTGAACGGTCCGGTGCCGATCGGATGAGTTCGCATCTCGCGCGCCGGCACGTGACAGGGGTAGACCGCCGAGAAGCCGTCGGCGAGCAGCATCGGAAACGCCGGTTGCGGCCGCTTCAAATGAAAGGTGACCTCAAAATCGCCGTTGGTGCTGAGTCCCTCAAGGTTGCGCCAGGCGGCTTTGCGCGGATTGACCCGCAGCTTCCCGCTCGCGGTATCCATCGGCAGATCCCAGGTGCATTTCACGTCTTGGGCGGTAAACGGCTTGCCGTCGTGCCATTTGACCCCTCGCCGTAGCGGTAGGCTGAGTTCGGTGCCGTCCTCGTTCCACGACCAGCTGGTCGCCAAGTCCGCCACGATGAGACTGTTCTGCTTTACGTGCTGGTCGAACATGATGAGGTTGTTAAACACCGCCATCATCGGCCCCTCCGCAAACACCGTCGATTCCTCAAGGATCGACATGCTCGCCGGGCTGTCGATGTTGTACATCCTGAGAATGCCGATGCGCCTGCTTTTTGGGCGGATGCCGTTCCGCCACCTGAAGCCGCGATCACCAATGCGCTCGCGGCCGCTGCGGCGCGAAGACCGAATGTCATCTGCCTTGCCTCCCTCTGATCAACCGGTAGCGCCGCGACCCTTGCCGGGCGCTTTTAGTTATCGAGCCAAACGTCCTCGAAGCGCGAGCCATTGTAGATGCTGTTGACCATGCTGATCAGATCCTTAACGTAGGGCCGCCGGCAGGTGATGCCGCGCACGTATAGGATATCCGGGCGCGCATCTTCTTCGATCAGCTTCCTCTCGATTTGCCGAACCAGCTGCCGGCGCTTGTCGGCGTTCATTTCCTGCGACTGCCGGTCGATCAACTCGTCGACCGATGCGTTGCAATAGCCCGAGTAATTGCGCGACGCGCCGCATTTGTAATTCTCATAGAATTGCGCATCGGGATCGTCGACCTCGCTTTCGGTGACGTTGAGCACGACTTTGTAATCCTTGCGCATCAGCCGGGGATACCATTGCGTCGTGTCGACCGGCTCGAGCTCGCCGTCGATATAGATCTCTTTCAGCTGGTCGATCAGGATCAACGCCGGGTCGCGCCAGGGCGGAACATTGCGCGCAGCAACGGTGACAGCGAGCCGCTTGTTGGGGCCGTAGCCGAGCGTCTCCATGATCTGTCGCGCTTTGGCGCGCCGCTGCGCGATATCGCGGCCATAGCCCGGCAGCGCCTTTAGCATCTCGGCCGGCATGCCCCACAATCCCTCGGGCGGCGGCTCCATCGGGCCGCCGATCGCGCCCTGCCCTTGGCCGATGATGTCAATGAACGCCTGACGGTTCAACGTCAACGACATCGCGCGTCGCAGCTCGGGGTTGTCGAACGGGGGCGTGCCGCGATTGACGATCAGATTGCGGCTGCCATTCACTAGGTAATCGTCACAGAGCGCATCCGGTACCTCTCCCTTGACGTCCTGAAGCTGCGGGAAGGTGACGCCGAAATAGACATCCGCCTGATGGGCGATGAAGCTTAAGAGCCGCGTCGAGGTATCCTTGACGACGGCCCATTCGATGCCGTCAAGATAGGGTCTGCCCGGTTTCCAGTAATCGGGATTGCGGGTGAGCGTGATTGACACATTCGGCTTGAAGTCCACGAATTTGAATGGGCCGGTGCCGATCGGATGAATGCGCATATCGCGCGCCGGCACGTGACAGGGATAAACCGGCGACCATCCCGAAGCCAGCAGCGTCAGAAACGAAGGCTGTGGCCGTTTCAGGTGGAAGGTCACCTCGAAATCGCCGTTGACGGTCAGGTCAGCGAGATTGTCGTACCAGGATTTGCGCGGGTTGATGCGAAGCTTGTCGTTCCCTGTGCCGGCCAACAGATCCCAGGTGCATTTGACGTCTTTGGCGGTGAATGGCTGGCCGTCGTGCCATCTGACGCCGCGGCGCAGCGCCATTGTCAGCTCGGTGCCCTCCTCATTCCAACTCCACCCCGCGGCCAGATCCGGAACGATCGATTGCGGGCTGTTCTGCGCCACCCACTGATCGAACATCACCAGGTTGTTGAAGACCCCCATCATCGGCCGGTTGGCGGCAAGCGTCGACTCCTCGAGCATCGACATGCTGGCCGGGCTGTCAAAATGACCCGTGCGCAGGATACCACCCTTTTTCTGCGCGGCGGCCGGTCCGGCCGCAATCAGCGCAGCCGATAGCGCCGCCGCTGCGGCGCACTTTTGCAGCGCTCGGTTCATTGCCGTTTGAATTCCTGGATAATCCGAGACCGAAGACTATTTGTCGAGCCAGAGGTCTTCGAACCGCCAGCCGTTGTAGACGCTGTTGACCATCGATTCGAACCCTTTGACCCGACATTCGCCAGATTCCCGGCGGGTTTGAGGCCAGGATCGCCCTTTTGAACGACCTGAGCAATGGGCAACAGCGCTCGTCGCTCAAGAGGCTTTCAAAGCCGCCATTGACCACGCTGGAGCGCTGTACCGGGCTGCTCCAAGGCGCACAACCGCTGTCGTCACTTGCCGCAGCTGACGTCGTTGGCTCCCCATGCGGGCGCAGGTGGTGCCCGGAGCCGGGCAGTCAGCGAACGGATATCAGGGAACATTTGTCGCGACGGTGGAGGCGCACCGCGTTGACGGCGAAGGTGCGGCACCACACACAGGCTGGTCAGCGACCACGGCTCCGCCGGGTTCGGCATCGCCAACGGCCTCATGAAGTTGCCGAGGTTGTAGGTCAGCACGTGAAACCTGCTGGTCGGTTGTGAGGCGCCGACTGTCGCACATCGTCGTCAGGATGAACGTCGACCGTATGCTTTGATGCTACCAAAGAGTCGTCTCGCTTGAGAGGGAGGAAAGAAACGTGCCCACGCAATACTTGCGGCAGTTGCTGATCGCGGCTATCGCATGCCAGATGTCGGTTGGCACAGTAATCAGCGAAGCACGGGCGCAGGCCGCGCAATCGATCGAGACGCGGCCTCGCGCGCGCGACATCGGCGTGGCGCCCGGCGTGCTGCGGGCCTGGCGCCTTGAACGCGATCACCGATGTCGGCGGCGTGCGCGTCGGACACGTTACGCTCGTCGAGGGCCCGAGCATCCGCACTGGCGTCACCGCGATTTTGCCGCACGGTGGCAATCTGTTTCAGTACAAGGTCCCAGCCGGGCTCACAGTCGGCAACGGCTTCGGCAAATTCGCCGGTGCCACGCAGGTCGAGGAGCTCGGCGAGATCGAGACGCCGATCGTCCTCACCAATACCCTCTCTGTTGCCGAGGGCATCGCCGGGCTCGTCGAGTGGACGCTCCAGGAGAGAGGCAACGAGCAGGTGCGCTCGGTGAATGCCGTCGTCGGCGAAACCAACGACGGCTTCCTCAACGACATCCGCGCGCGGCGCGTGACCAAAGCAGACGTGATTGCAGCCGTCCAGGCGGCCTCGACGGGCCCGGTCGCCGAGGGTTGCGTCGGCGCCGGCACGGGAACGCGCGCCTTCGACTGGAAGGGCGGCATTGGGACGAGTTCGCGAATCTTGCCGAAGCCGATGGGCGGCTACACTGTCGGCGTTCTGGTGCAGACCAATTACGGCGGCGTGCTGAAGGTCGCCGGGGCGCCGGTCGGCCAGGAGTTGGGCCGCTATTATCTTATGGACGCTGAGCAGGCCTACCAGTCAGGTGGCTCGATCGTGATCATCATCGCCACCGATGCGCCGCTGTCCGACCGCAATTTGCGGCGGCTCGCGCGTCGCGCCTTCATCGGCGTCGGCAACACTGGCTCGTCAATGGCCAATGGTTCGGGCGACTACGCGCTCGCCTTCGCGACCGCTGAAGTGGTGCGTCGCACGCCGGCGCGCCGGCGCGAGGCGGCGACCATCGAGGACTTGCCCAACGACAAGATCTCGCCGCTCTTCCAGGCTGTCGCTGAGGCGACAGAGGAGGCGGTCTACAACGCGATGCTCCAGGCCACCTCAACTACCGGCGTCGATGATCACCGCCTCGACGCGCTCCCTCTCGACAGGCTGAAGGAGATTCTCGCTCGGAAGGGCATCGGCGGGCCGACGAGATGACTTACCGGCAAATCAGTCGCTGACTCGCCCCTATTTTTTCGATCTGCCGCGATCGCCACGCTGAGCCGCCACCGGATTGCGGGCCATTGACCCCGCTACAGGGTTTCGGCGGCCGACATCATCAAACGCCTAATAAGCCCGACTTACGTCTAGCAGCGCGATGGTCCTCGGCTCGTTCAGCCGCGAGCGATCTGCCAGCCGGTCTTAGATAGGTATCGGTTTCGGGCTGATAGATGAAGTCCTGTTTCCCGAAGCGCCCGTCTGCTTTCGCCCCTGAGGTCAGAGGCGTGGGGACGATCAGTATGATGTGTATTAGCTGAGACTTGATCGGACAGACGGTGTTGGTTGTTTGAACCGATTGGGCTGTCGCCTGTGGTCATGCCGCCATGAGTTTTTCCTTTGCCAGTGGTAGCGCGTCAAGTAAGGTCTGCATCGGGGTCTTACCAAAGCACCAGCGGTCCTGGTGGGGCCGGTGCTCGTTGTATTCGGTGATCCATGCATCAAGGTCGGTCTGCAGCTCGTCAATCGAGCGGTAGATTTTTTTGGCGGAATGCCACCCGGTAGAGCTCATCCAACACAGTGCGGTGGAAGCGCTCGCAAATACCGTTTGTTTGTGGGCTCTTGGTCTTGGTGCGAACGCTCAAGGTCTTCCCCGGCTCGCGTGCGCTGGAGATCGATCCGGTAAAGCAGCAGATCGTCTGGGAATATACCGGCAGCGACAGCGACGCCCCGAATGGACCTTTTACAGCTCGTTCATCAGCGATGCCCGCCGCCTGCCCAACGGCAACACCCTCATCAACGAGGGTATGAACGGCCTCTTTTTCCAGATCACGCCCAACGGTGAGATCGTCTGGGAGTATGTGAGCCCGTATTTCGGCCCGCAGCCGTTCGGACCCGCAGGCAAGAAGGTTCAGGCGAACACGGTCTACCGGGCGCAGCCAGTGCCCTATGATTGGACGCCTCCCGACACGCCACATGGTCGTGCGCGCGGTCGTCCCCCCGGACCTTGGGACGTTCCGGATTCTCACCGAGCGTTGACCAAGACGGAGGTGAGCGGTTCAGGGTTGACTGCGGATAGAGACGGGGCAACCCCCAGTCAGGCACTAGAACTCCAGTTCCACCGGGGCTCAGGAGCCCCAGGCTTCACTTACTCAGGTCAGCCCAGCACCTCCGCGAGCGCCGCCCGCGCATCGGCCGCATGGACCGGGCTCACGCGAGCCGGGCGCCTAACGAGTGGATGCGGCCAGGCGGCTGTGTAATCGGGTACTTTGTCGCGAAGCGAGGCAGCCCATCGGTGATGTCGAACCAGACCGCCTTGAAGTCTACGAAGATATGACGCTGTGGCCGAATTTCGGGATCATCTTCGAGTGTCCCTGCAGGGATGTGGATGTCGCCCCGGTCCATAGTAGGCGGCGGTCCACCGCATACCCCGCAGAATGTCCGTCGATACCCCGGCGGTCTCACGCGCACGGGCGCCTCGTAGGTCTTGACGAGCGATCGCCCGCTAACCCACTCGAATTTTGCGGCCTCGAATACCAGCTCGGCTATGAATGCCGAGCCACTGGCCTCTCTCCAGCGTGAGCAATGACAAAGGTCAAAGGCGGTCGGAGTGCCTGTCACCAAGTACCGCACTGCGCCACATAAGCAGGTCCCTTTCATGGCCTTCGCTTCCTTCACGGTGGTTCTTAACTAATCTAAGATCCGCTTGGCTCAACGAGAATTACGGCGCGAACGGCTGGGCCATGGCGCACCAGAGGCGACCGAGGCTTCAGTCAGCCATACAAGATCTCACACGGCGGTGTGAAACTTCCTAGGGTTTCTGCCGCCTCTAGGGCGCTTTTTTTACCTACGGCGCGAGCCCGATTTGCCGCAGGCAGTGCCCAGCGTCCATGATGGCGTCGATCAGGAAAAGCGCCGGGTCGCTCGGCGAGCTGGGCGGGATCGGTTCGCGCTGTGCCGGTCAGGACAGGATAGCCTGCGCGATCTCCAGCGGCTCTGCGGTGGATGCAGGGCACGACGGCCGATTCCAATCGGCGCCATCCTTTTGAGGCGCCTTCAACATGGGGCTCCCCGCCCGGTTATGCTACGGGCGCGAGACCGAACGCAGGAGCGTGAGGCTAAGCGAGGTTAATCGCGGCGGTGGTTTGCGACACCCACTGCCTCGGTGGGCGGCCACAAACGGTGCAGCCGCCCGGCTTGTGCACCTCTGCGTACAGGCGTACAACCTGCGGCCGTCGGTCGGGGAAGGCCGGCGACTGCAGGGAGGCACACATGCAATATTTGGTCGAAGGCACACGCGGCCCCTTGCCGCCGTCACCCGAGCAAGCAATTGCACTTCTCGAAGAGGTGGTCATACCAGCCTTCGATTACGTGGGCAGGCTGAAGGCAGAGGGAAAGGTGCTGGCGGGCGGCTTGCCAGTCGGCGACCGCGCCTTCGTGTGCATTATAGAGGCTGCATCAAACGACGAGGCCGACCGCATTGTCCGCGAGATGCCCACCTGGGGCGTCCTCGAATGGAAGGTGACGCCGCTGCAGAGCTTCGAAGCTCGCGCCGAGATGGAGCGGAAGGTAGTGCAGGCATTGAAGTCCGCGCACCGCTAATCGCCCCCACTTACAAACAGGCGCCCGGAGGCGTGGGGACGGCCACCTGTCGCAAGCTCCGCCAACGAAGGTCCGATCGTCGCTGCGTTGGCACCAGCTTTAGACTAGCCCCGAAGGTGCAGCTCCAGGCGGCATCGGCGAGCCAAAGCGCGAGCCCGTGACCAAATCTGCCTAATGTTCCTCGATTTCAGCCGACGGGCTGACATCCGAACTATGGCGACGAAGCGCGAATAAACCAACTGACAGACGCGGCCGCAACAGCCAGACAGGACGGAATCTGTGTTCCCGTCCCGGCGCCATTTTGCCGCGGAACCGATCGTTCGAATCCATCTCCCTCCAGCGGCGAGTCGAGCGAACTGCGTTTTCGGGCTCACATGCTCCAAGGGCCGGGGGAGCGCCACGATCACGACGGTTCATAGCACACGTCGCCCGGCAATCGCGTGGTAGATGACCAGTACGATTATCGCCCCAATCACCGAGACCACGAGGCTGTATAGGTTGAACCCAGTGACCCTGCTCTCACCGAGCGCTGTAAAGATCTCCCCGCCGACCACGGCCCCCACAATTCCAAGAACGATATTGAGGAAGAAGCCCGCGCCCTTCTTGTTGACGATCTTAGCGGCGATGAAGCCTGCGATTAGTCCGAGCACTATCCAGACGATAATGGACACGGCCGACCCCCTCTCTGCGGGTTCGACTTCGTTAACACGCGGGCAGTTGTGGTTTCAAGGCGCTGGGAACGGGGCGGGCTTGACGAGATCAACCTTGTCTTCATCGGTCCAAGGGCACCCGACGATCTGTGCCGCGCCGGCTACGCCAAAGATCAGCCGCGGCTCAAGCGTCAGAGTGGGGACTATCGGTGCGGCACAGACCGGGGTTCCACACGGTCTCTTTTGCCTCGGCTGCTGCTAGACGTGACTGATCTGCTGCCGCCCCTGAGCCGTGCAACAAAGCGGTGTAACGGTGCTAATGTCTCGAGGCGACCGTTGGCGTCGGCGCGGTCGGTGCCGCCGCAGGCGCAGCCAGGCGTCTGGCCGCGACGCGGGCTCACCGGTTCCGTTCGACTGGCATCTGCGGATGTCAACGGTCGGGAAGCGATAATCGGCCATGGAATGCGGGCCGGCCGACGTCATCGGCATTTTCGTGCTCGTTCCGGCCGTCGATGGCACTGTCGGGCGAGAAGAGCAGCACCGAGCGAACCAATCCGCCTGGACCTCGGGCGCGGCCCTGGACTTGCGGACCCGCTTGGGTTGGGGCTGATCGGTGATCGCCTCGGGCTCGTTGAGCATTGCGAGTTCGCGGACGAGCCGGAGCACTCCCAATGTCTCGGATTTTCATTCGCCGACTGTCCTCTTTTTGACAGTGGCCTCAGGGCTGTGAGACGCCGCTTACATCGTGATCGATGAGCGTTCCGCAATCCCGGTCAGGAGGGGTCTATGGTAAGTCGAGATGGGCCGCTCGAAAAAGCTATCCATCGCATACATTTTCCCGATCGCCCGGATGGATCCCCACAGCGCTCACTTACGTCGTCACATTACACGAGCGGGGCGGTGCAGATTCGGAGAATATGCCCCACCTGACGCCTACTATTTCGTTCTCTTGTCGGTGCAGGCTGTGGCGCAGCCGCCCGTTGATCAAGTCCAGGCGGCGACGGGCCTCGGTCTTCTCGGCTTCGGTGAAAAACTCGGCGAAGCGTGGCTCCGTCACGCGCGCCCTCGAGCGAGTAGATGTTGGCGTTTGCCAAACCCAAGCCGCGAACCATCCGCTGCAACCCGTCGATCGGCTCGCCCGGCTCCAACTTCTTGTGGATGTAGTCGATCGGGTCGATCTGGATGCCCTGGCGGGACTTGCCACCGGTGATGCCCTGACGATAAGGTTGGGAGTGAAAGCCCTGCACCGCGAACATCGTGTAGTCGCTCATCAGCTGCGCCAGAAACGCCTGTTCGAGGGGCGTCCACTGACGGCGATGATGGCGGTCAATCTCGGCGAAAGCGGCGATGCAGATCGGATTCGGTTTCATGCCGACCGCACGCGTTGTCCACGATGCGTTGCAGCTTGACCGTCGAAAGCTGTGTTACCGGGACAGTGGACATCGCATCGCCTCCTTGGTTGGACGGGCAGGATTGTCCGTTGCGATGCTCCTTACGTGGTCCACCCGCCATCCGCACGCTTGATAATTTGCGCCAAAAAATTGATATTCCCGGCCAAGCTTATCACGCCCCCAGATGTGGCGCGCCGCCATAGGACCTTTGGCACCGCGGCGAACCGCCTTACCGGTCCGGCGTACCTGGCCCGGTCGCCGGCTGGGATCGCGCTCCGCGGGCGTCGGCGGGCCGAGCCGACGGAGGCGGCGCATAGCGCCGTAGCCTCTGCGCGAGTTCGGGCGGTACCGGTCCCATCTCGCTGAACTAGGCGAGGATCGCGCGCAATAGGCCGATGCGCGGCGAGTACGGTTTGCCGGTCCGCCTCGATTGTCTCCATCAGCAGGTTGAGTAGGGTCATTAGAATGCTTCCGAGCTTGTCGGCGGCGATCGGTGCAATTCGCCCCGACCAGCAGGAGGGCGGTCGCCGCCTGAAACCTCCGATGAGCCGCGAACTCATCGCCTTTGGCATTCGCTGCCTGGTGGGAAGGACTAGCCGCCGCCGTAAAACGGGATGGCGCCTATGGCGGCCCAGGCGAGGTCGGCCGGTACGAGTTCGGTAAAGTAGGCGGCGCGCGACCCCTCGGGGCCCCCCACCTTTTCCCGTTTTGACAAGACTTCGACAAAGGCCTCCTGGCCAGCGCCGAGGTCGACTTGGGCAAACTGATCAGGGTAGGGGACTACCGTAGCTGTCTACGGTAACCGAATAGTGCCCAGGGGGCATGTTGCGATAAAAGGCTCCGTCCGGCTGGACGACCCCGATTATTTGGCTACTCAACCTGATATACGGGGTGTCGCTAGCTTCGCCGGGTCCCTCGTTTCGATAGATCCAGATACGGGAGGCGCCCGCCGGTACCGGTGGGATGACCACTGCGCTCGTCAGCGGGAATTGGGAGCAATTCGCCGCTATTAGCAAGAAGGCTATTGCCGCACCAAATAGTTCGATGGGCGACGATACAAGCTTCCTAGGCATTTGCTGATTAGGGCGGAACAACTAGCCCGATCGATGCACGAGGAAAATACATCTCTGTAACGTTAATTGAATTACTCACGTTTTGATTGCAATTGGCAGCGGCAGGCATGGGGGATTGTTGCCGCTGCG
>Ga0306922_10007755_pt1 | contig 10380 bp, 10 predicted proteins | sample sta12Cox44000082_FD_203758 | JGI IMG/M metagenome (GOLD analysis project Ga0306922, IMG submission 203758) | Lab enrichment of tropical soil microbial communities from Luquillo Experimental Forest, Puerto Rico - statoxic.12C.oxic.44.000.082 (v2)... | ecosystem: Environmental > Terrestrial >...
TGCCAGCATATTGCAAAAAAGCCGCCCCTGCTCGATCGCATCGTCGAGCGCGACGTGCGTATGGGGCGACGGATCGAACCACTCCGCAGGCATCGACCGCTTGCCGCACATGCGATATGGTTTGTGCAGCACTGCCATGGCGTAGGTCTTGATATCGATGGCGGAATACCCGAATGGGTTCTCGCCCGCGAACTGCGTCAGGTACCAGTAGACGAACGGAAAATCGAAGGCGGTCGGATACGCAACGAATACCGGCCTCTCCGGGAGTGACTTGAGCCACGCAAGATAACGCGGCATGGCAATGCTCGCCGGTTCGATGCCCTTCCGGCACGCCGCCCATGCATCGGGTTGCGTCGCCCACCAGGCGGCGGTCTTCGGATCCGGCGTGGATCCCGGCAAGGTTTCCAAGTTGACTGAAAAGACGGACAGCAGTTCTTTGTCCGCCGTAAATGCAGCCGAGCCGAAGCTCAGCATGGAGTGGATCCCGGCTAGCGGACCGTCGGTTTCCACATCTGTGCTGACATAGATCTCGCGCATGAAATTCGTTTCCGATTGAAGGCTTTTGAGTGGAAGCGCCACCGTGCAATTCCAACCAGCGGTGCAGATAGAATGTGGTTTGTCCTCGATCACCGATTCGGAACGGATTCTACTTTGTGACGCCTAACCACTCATTCAACCGGGCGCGCCGTGTACCGGCTTTGAGATTCGCCACACTGCGTGGCGCGCCGGTTAATTCAGTTCGTTAGGCCTCTCCTAGCGCCAAATGTCCGCTTTCATGCGAAAATTCTTGCTGTGGTACGTCGCTTGGTTCGTAATCGCCGTTTACTTCGTGCATCGTGCTCAAGATGCCGAGTTGATCGACTCGATCGGCATCTGGTACACGATCTACTGTGCCGCCGGCTTTGCGCTACCAGCTGCTTTCGTGTGCGCAGCCTTTGGTAAGCACATATGGTCCGCGTTCTACTTGCGTCGATGATAAACGCGTCGAGGCCATGACGTCGCGCACTTGGCTTGCCCTCATTGTCGCGCCGCTTATCGGAAGAGGTCGTGGTCATCGGCGAAGTCGCGTACACGCGTAGCCGGAACGCGTTGTCGATGGCACCGCGTGCGGGCGGGCAAGCGGCGCAGCTCGCCGGTGATCGAATCACGGTATACCGCAAACAGCCCGACGGGCGCTGGCTCTTGGCCCGCGATGCCCACACGCTGTCTCCGGTTCAGGAACACAGCTCGTAAGAAAGAGGTTTTGTCGACAGCATGAAGCCGCCTAATCTCGCGGTTAACACGGACCTCGCGGTTAACACGGACGCCCCGCGTGCGGTGCTTCGCGCCCGCACGGAGTCGCCGGTTACCCTCGTTCGTTAGGAACCACCATGTGTTCGCTAACGATCACCGACGCCGCTTACTACAGGATTCAGCGCGAGCTTTCCGGTTCGTCGATCGGTTCCCCAATCATTAGCCTCGTGCAGTCGGCACGGGCGACGTTACCCACTTCTTACGCGATGCTGCGCGCTATCGATGCTGGCGCGAGCGATAGCAATCTCCACGATCTGGCGCTGGAGCGTTCCGGCGCAGACACCCCGTCGCTCCAGTGGAAGCTGATTCCCGGTGTCTATGCGCGCGAAGATGTTCCGGTCGAGTCCCGCGTAGAAATACGTGGCATTTGGTTCTCGTTTTCGCCCGAATGGCAGCAACTCATGAAGGGTTGGTTGCTCGACGTCGTTGGCGATAATCTCGTGCTGAAGGACGCAGCAGGAAAGGTTATCCTCCCATTCAACCCTGAGGCAGCAGGTGGTGCCTAACATCTCGTTCAACCGGACTCGTCGCCTGCGGGCGTTGAGTGTTGGGCTTGGTGGCCGGTGGGTCGCTTTCGTCGGTGGTGACGCCGCGCCGGTTAATTCAGATCGTTAGGCCTCCGCACTCAAACCGTTGATGCGACCGGCCCGCATATGACTTCGAAGCCGTCTACCTTCAGTACTCTTGCGAGGGGGAGGAGCTTGAACCGAGTCCAGCGCAGGCAATTCCTGATCGCGGCCGGTGGGCTTCTCGCCGCGCCATTCGCCGCCGAGGCCCAGCGGGCGGCCAAGGTCGCTCGAATTGGCTACCTATCGCCAAGCCTGGCCTCTAGCCCCAACCTGCGCGACGCTTTCTTCCAAGGACTGCGTGACCTCGGTTACGTCGAGGGCCGCAACTTCGTGATTGAATACCGAGATGCCGAGGGGAGGATCGAGCGGGCCCCCGCTCTCGCGGCCGAACTGGTCACGCTCAAGGTTGATGTCATCTTCGTGGGCGGAGGCACACGCGTCACCTTGGGGGCCATGCAGGCGACCAAGACTATCCCCATTGTCTTCACTGGTGTTGGGGATCCGGTTGAGAGCGGGCTCGTCACCAGCCTCGCGCGGCCGGGCGGCAATGTCACGGGGTTGTCCAGCCTCGGCCCGGAGCTAGTCGGCAAGAATCTGGAACTGCTCAAGCAGGCCGTTCCGGGGGTCGATCGGGTCGCTGTCCTCTGGCGGCCAGGTGCACTCGGCGAACGTACGGACAAAGACATGCTGACGGGAGCAGACGTCGCGGCACGGGCGCTGGGGGTGCGGCTTCAATTCGTTGAGGCGCAAGGTCCAGACGAATTCGCCAGGGCCTTCTCGGACATGAGCAGCGCGCGCGCGGGTGCTCTGACTGTGCTGCCAAGCAACAGGTTCCTGAGGGAGCATAAACGCCTCGTGGACCTGGCAGCCAAGAACCGGCTGCCGGCAGTGTACACATCGAGGGAGTTTGTCGATGCCGGGGGCCTTATGTCCTATGGAGCGAACGAGCCTGATTTGTTTCGGCGCGCCGCGACCTACGTGGACAAGATTCTCAAGGGTGCCAAGCCCAACGACCTGCCAGTCGAGCAGCCGACCAAGTTCGAGCTGGTGATCAACCTGAAAACCGCGAAGGCACTGGGCCTCACGATCCCTCAGTCGGTGCTGGCGCACGCGGACGAGGTGATTCAGTGAAATGCCGTGAGGATTGACACCCAACCCGGCGGTCAATCGGACGCGCCGATTCAGGCTACTACTTGGCGAGCGTCGGAGTGGCGGGCCGGTTACCTTACTCATTAGGCGGCAGCACTATGTCGCGACTCCAGGCAACCTTCGGCGCGCTGTTGGTCGTCCAGATGGCGCACTCCATCGAGGAGTATTTCGGTCATCTCTGGGAGTCGTTCCCGCCCGCACGCTTTGTCACCGGCCTCGTGTCAGATAACCTCGAGCGTGGTTTTCTCGTCCTAAACGCCGCGCTTATCCTACTCGGCGCTTGGTGCTTCTTTTGGCCGGTACGTCGCGGGTGGCCGATCGCGGTGTTCTTGTTGTGGTTGTGGGTCGTGGTCGAAACCATCAACGGCGTGGGACATTCCTTGTGGTCGATTCGCACGGGCGGCTATACACCTGGCCTCGCCACTGCTCCGGCACTGTTGGTGTTGGCCCTGTACCTTGCCTATCAATTAGTCCGTGGTCGTCATGACGTGTCGGCTGCCGCCTGACATCTCGTTCAACCGGACGCGTCGCTGGCGGGCTTTGAGGGTTGAGCTTGAGCGGCGGTGGCGTGTCAGGGTCGGTGGCGGCGCCGGGCCGATTAACTCAGATCATTAGGGTTGTGCATTGGGAGACTATCTCGCCTCGCTGCTCGATAGTGAGATCCCGTTTGGGCCGTGGACTGTGGCTGTCGTCTGGTCGGCGTTGTTCTTAGCTAACCACTGGCTTGCGCGATCCGCACGCGAGGCAAATGATGCCCAGCACGTGATCTCAATCGAAGATGTGAGTGTGATGCGCCGCGGCCTTCAGCCAAAGTACATCATTGCCCGAATCGCTTACGCCGCCGTCGTGTTCGTTGTCGCAATCTTCCTTGGTGGTCCCGCTTATGTATTCTTTGCGGGAGGTCTGCTGGTCGCGATGACGTACGCCCTCGCTCTAAACTTGCAGGCGTGGCTATCCGCTAGATCCCTTGCCGAGCCCAACGTGGGGACGGGATCGTTCACGTTCTCAACCGGCGCGGCATTGCAGCATATGGCACAACGACTGATTCAAGGGGCACTCGCGACATTTATTCTCGGTTTGGTTCTAGGTCATCTGGCCTTGCTGGGTGGAGTTCTGTTTCTTGCGTCAACGGCGGGCGGCTACTGGCGGAAATCGAGAAATGTGCGCGCACAGCCCTAGCCACTCATTTAACCGGACGCGCCATGTACAGGCGTTGGTCTGTGTAGCACCGCGTGGCGCGTCGGTCAATTCAGTACGTTAGGCCACGCAATGAGGCTGTGGCAGCCCAAGGCCACTTGCATACAACCCTCCGCCCATGGGCGGAACGGAGTTGCAAAAGCGACGCGAGTGTCGAAGCCATGAACGACCGAGCGCTCCCTGCCGGAAGCTATTACGGCGCAGTAGGCCGACGGCTGGATACAACGCTTACGGTCGTCTCCGAGGTCATTCATCCGGAGGCGCGCGTCCTGCCCGAACACGACCATGCGCTTGCGTATTTCTGCATGCTCGTGCGTGGACACTATGTTGAGACGATCGCGGGACGGGCCCTTGACTATGCACCCTTTCAGGTTGCTTTCCATCCCGCGCGCATGCCGCATCGCGACGCCGTGGGCGAGCTGGGGGGGCGCTTCCTGTGTCTGGAAATCCGCGAAAGAGTGCTCGACGATGAGGCCGCCCTGCGGTTGCGCGCTACGCCCGCCTTCCTGCCCGGCGACGTGACGCTGCAGCTTGTGCGTGTATACGATTCGATGGTCGCAGGCACGCTCTCGCCGATCGTGCTCGATAGCGCCGCGTGGGCATTGTGTGGCGATGTCTCCGACGCGCGCGCGTGCGTCGAGCGCGGCTTTCCGCGCTGGCTTGCACGCTGCCTCTCGCGCATCGATGACGATTACAGCGAGTCATTGACCGTCGCGGGGCTCGCGCGCGAGGCAGGCGTGCATCCGGTGCACCTCGCGCGCGAGTTTCGTCGCCGCTACGGCCAGACGCTCGGCGAGTACGTGCACAAAGTCCGCATCCGCTCCGCGTGCGCGCGCATGACCGATGGCGACGAGTCGCTTGCTACCATCGCGGCGGACGCCGGCTTTGCCGATCAGAGTCACTTTTGCAAGGTATTCAAGGCGCTGGTCGGGCGTGCGCCCTCGGAGTTTCGCCGGACGACCGGGCACGAGGCGGACCGCGCGAAGCGTCGCAGGCGTGCCACACGGACCCGGTAAAGCTGCGCCGGGGCGCCGCGACAATCTACTGCGACACCCTCGCTCGCACCCACCGGACGATCGCCGTTCCCACCTCGATGTTGTACGGCCCGCTGCCATCGAGCGCGGCGTGCGCGTCGGGCAGTACTTCGAGCACGTGATTCGTTCGCGGGGCTTCGATAAGCGTCGCCTGTACGCCGTTTCGCCTCACGATGTCGACGATGATTGCATGGTCTTCGGCGGACATGATCCAGTCGAACTCGCCGTGCACCGCGAGCACGGGCACGTGCACGCTGCCCCACGCCTGCGCGAGATTGAGGTGCTGAAGCTGCTGGAAGAAGCGCGCCCGGCGCCCATACTGACCGTCCTCGGTGTCGTACCAGTCGGCCCTGAGCGCCGGATCCTGGCGCACGACAGCACCGGGCGTCAGACCTTCGATCAGATAGCGGTAATAAAGCGTTGCGTAATGCGTCATGGCGTGATTGATGTCCCCGGGCGCGTGCCCCATCAGCGTCAGGCGGCGACGCTCATGCTCGAGCATGTGCTCGAACCACGTCTTCACCCAGCCCCCGACTACGACATATCCCGCAATAGGCACCTGTTGCGCTACCAGCGGTGCGAACCCGCCGCCGTTGCTCAAGCCAAGCAGGACCACATGACGCGCATCGACCTGCGGCATTCGCACTGCGGCTGCCAAGGCCGCGCGGTACGCGGCGAGCTCGCGCTCGAAGTCGAGCTCCGCGCATGGCGGGCCTCGGCTGTCGCCCACGCCCGGCTTTTCCATCCGGATGGTCATCACACCTGCCTCGCGTGCGATCTGATGCACGAGATGGGCAAACCCGAACGGCGCACCGCGCGGCCAGTTCACGCTGTCGCAGGACAGCCAACCGACGACGAACACCATGGGCAGAGCGCCGCTCCGGCCCTGTGGTCGGGTGACAATGAGGCGTACCCGGTCGCCTGTCCGCACCGCGGCGTCGGTGTAAAACACTTCCACCCCGGGCAAGGTCTCCCGTGCGGCAGGCCCAGGGAGCGAGTCGTCGGACGCGTTCGCGGCGAACGCCCCGATCATGAGCAATGCGCAGAGCAGGCAGCGCATCATGATGCCTGGCGATATTCCATGTAGCGCGCGGTCGCGCGTGCCGCATCGTCGCCGAGATACAACGCTACGATGTGCAGCGCGAGATCGATGCCCGACGTGAGCCCGCCTGACGTGAAGATGTGCGGCGCGCTCTGAACGAAACGCGGTCCGCGCTCGAGCACGACATTCGGAAAGCGCTTGGTGAACGCGTCGAAGAAGTCGTGATGCGTCGTGGCATGACGGCCATCAAGCAACCCCGCTTCCGCGAGCTTGAACGCGCCGGTGCAGACGGACATCAGCACTCTTGTCGTTGGTTCCGTGCCGACCGTCTGCAGCCATCGCAACATGCGTGCCGAGCCGTGCTGCGCGCCCACGACGACCACGGACGGCGTCGGCGCATCGTCGAAAGTGTAGTCCGGGATTACGGTAAGGCCGCCGGTGAGACGAACCGGCCGGCGCGAATCGCTGACGGTGTAGAGACGAAACGCCGGCGTCTCGGTGCCGGGCACCGCCGTGTCTTGGAACACCTCCCAGGGCCCCGTGAAGTCGATGACATTGGCCTGCTCGGTGATCACAATCGCGACGGTAATGGGTGCCGTCGTCGCGGCGAGCGACGCGCACGACACGAGCAGGGCGGTCAACAGCAGCGCCCATTCGACCGGTCGGCGCATTAGCGGCTCCTTCCGTTTACATCGTGCGAATGTCCGCCTGTGCGCACATCGCCGTCTTGTATCAATGCAACTTCGAGTCGGCGGTTCGAGAGTCGAAGGCGGCCGAAACCGGGCGCTATGTCGTCGCGAGGCGATCACAGTGTTCTTCTTCCTGTCATAGGGATCGCTGCAACGCCTCTATTCCGTTAGCCGACCCTTGACATGGATCAAACATGCCGAACAAATGGCGGGCTTTCGCGTCCGCAGGCGCCCGGCGGTACTGGCTCATACCAGATGTAGCGAGTATCGTTGCCCTCTCCCACCAGATGTAGTGGGACAGGAGAGGCGAATGACGGCACGAGGGCAACCGAGGATCACGTCACCGACGACGGTCACGAAGCGGGACGGAACTACTGTCGCGTTCGATCGAACGAAGATCAGTTCGGCGTTGACCCGTGCGGGTGTTGCCACGGGAGAGTTTCCGGCTGCGGAAGCCGAGCGCATCGCGCAGCGGCTCACGCGGACACTCGCGAAACGCACGGCGTCATCGATGCTCACCGTCGAAGCGATCCAGGACGCCGTCGAGCTCGCACTCCTGCGGGCAGGCTACTTGAGGACTGCGCGCGCGTATATCGCGTATCGCGAGCAGCACGCGAGATTGCGCCACGATCGCCAAACCATCGTCGACGTCGCGGCGTCGGTTAACGAGTACCTGGAGCAGCAGGACTGGCGCGTCAACGCCAACGCCAATCAGGGCTATTCGCTCGGTGGTTTGATCCTGAACGTCTCGGGAAAGGTGATCGCGAACTACTGGCTGTCGCACGTCTATGCGCCGGAGATCGGACGCTCGCATCGGGAGGCGGACCTGCACATCCATGATCTCGACATGCTCGCGGGCTATTGCGCGGGGTGGTCGCTAAGGCAGTTGCTCCACGAAGGCTTGAACGGAGTTCCCGGCAAGGTCGAAGCCGGTCCGCCGCGGCATATGTCCAGTGCAGTGGGGCAGATCGTCAATTTTCTGGGCACGTTGCAGAACGAGTGGGCCGGCGCGCAGGCATTTTCCTCGTTCGACACGTACATGGCGCCGTACATTCGCAAGGATCGAATGGACTATGCGCAAGTCCGGCAGTGCATCCAGGAGCTCATCTACAACCTAAACGTCCCATCGCGATGGGGAACGCAGACGCCGTTCACCAACCTCACATTCGACTGGGTTTGCCCCGAAGATCTTCGCGAACAGATTCCGGTGATCGCCGGCGAGGAGATGCCGTTTCGCTACGGCGATCTGCGGGCCGAGATGGACATGATCAACCGCGCCTACATCGAGGTGATGACGGCCGGAGACGCAAAGGGACGCGTGTTCACGTTCCCGATCCCGACCTACAACATCACGCCGGATTTCGACTGGAATCATCCGAACGCGGAGGCGCTGTTCGCGATGACCGCGAAATACGGCTTGCCGTACTTCCAGAATTTCGTCAACTCGGAGCTGAAGCCGAACATGATCCGCTCGATGTGCTGCCGGCTGCAGCTCGACCTGCGCGAGCTCCTGAAGCGCGGCAACGGCCTGTTCGGCTCAGCCGAGCAGACCGGCTCCATCGGGGTCGTGACGCTGAACTGTGCTCGGCTCGGCTACCTGCATCGCGGCGACGAGGCTTCGCTGTTCGCGCGGGTCGATCAGCTGCTCGAACTCGGCAAGCAGAGCCTAGAGGTGAAGCGCAAGGTGATCCAGCGGCATATCGACGGCGGTCTGTTCCCCTACACGAAGCGTTACCTCGGCACGCTGCGCAATCACTTCTCGACGATAGGCGTCAACGGCATCAACGAGATGATCCGCAATTTCACCTACGACGAGGACGACATCACGACACCGGGCGGAGAAGCGTTGGCGCTGCGCCTGCTCGACCACATCCGCGAACGCATCGTGGCGTTCCAGCAAGAGACGGGGCACATGTACAACCTCGAGGCGACGCCGGCGGAGGGCACGACGTATCGTTTCGCGAAGGAGGATCGGCGACGCTATCCAGACATCCTGCAAGCGGGGACGTCTCAGATGCCGTACTACACCAACTCGTCGCAGCTGCCGGTCGCGTTCACCGACGACCCGTTCGAGGCGCTCGAGCGGCAGGAGCCGCTGCAGAAGAAGTACACCGGCGGTACCGTGCTGCATCTGTACATGAACGAGCGCATCTCGAGCGCGACCGCGTGCAAGACTCTGGTGCGACGGGCGCTCGAGCGCTTCGGACTGCCGTACATCACGGTCACGCCAACGTTCTCGATCTGCCCGAAGCACGGGTACCTCGAAGGCGAGCACAGGTACTGTCCGAAGTGCGATGCGGAAATCATTGCGATAAAACGGCGCGAGAAGGAAGTCGCATGAGCGCGTCCGGACCGACTCGCCATCACCCGATGCCCATTGTCGTGACGATGGAGGAAAACCATGCAAGCCATGAACGATGCCGTGCACTCCACCGAAATGCCGAGCAACGACGAGCGCCAGCTCTGCGAAGTGTGGACGCGCGTCATGGGCTATCACCGCCCGGTCGCCTCCTTCAACATCGGCAAAAAGGGCGAGCACTGCGAGCGCCGCTTTTTCCGCGAGGAACGCGCCGGCCTCGATATTCCTGGTTCCGCTAGGCCGTGAATCGAACGCTGCGTGTCGGAGGGCTGACGCCGCTCTCGACGACGGACTTTCCCGATTGTCTTGCGGCGGTCGTGTTCTGCCAGGGGTGCCCCTGGCGCTGCGGCTATTGCCACAACCCTCATCTGCTGGCCGCAAAAGGCGCGCGGGAAATCCCCTGGGACGAGGTCATGTCGTTTCTGAGGAGACGCGTCGGCTTGCTCGATGGAGTCGTCCTTTCGGGCGGCGAGCCCCTCGCTCAGCCCGCGCTTGCGGATGCGATGCGCAGTGTGCGGCGATTGGGATTTCGCATCGGACTCCACACCGGGGGCGGATATCCTGATCGGTTTGCGGAAGTGCTCGATCTCGTCGATTGGGTCGGGTTCGATATCAAGGCGCCGTTTGCCACCTATGCGGAGATCACCCGCGTTCCCCGGAGCGGCGCCCGTGCGCTCGCGAGCGCGCGCATGCTGCTAGCTAGCGGCATCGCCCATGAATTCCGCACGACCGTCCATCCGCGGCACCACGATCCGCGATCACTCCACGCGCTGACTGACGAGCTAGCTGCACTCGGTGCCCGCCGCTACGTGCTGCAGGAGTTTCATGCCGCGGGTTGTGCGAATGCCGCGTTGGTTCGCGACATTCCCGAGTCGTTCCTCACCGAGACGTGGTGCGCCGAGGTGGCGCCCAAGTTCGAGTCGTTCGGCGTCCGCCGCGCGTGACGATCAACGGGACCAACGACAGAGACCGGTAAGGCTCGTGTCTCCCGAAACGCATACAACGGCGCTGTCAGGCAGCAATTGCGTGTCCTCGCCCGGCTGCTCCG
>Ga0306922_10007759_pt1 | contig 10378 bp, 15 predicted proteins | sample sta12Cox44000082_FD_203758 | JGI IMG/M metagenome (GOLD analysis project Ga0306922, IMG submission 203758) | Lab enrichment of tropical soil microbial communities from Luquillo Experimental Forest, Puerto Rico - statoxic.12C.oxic.44.000.082 (v2)... | ecosystem: Environmental > Terrestrial >...
GTCCACAGGGAGACGGTGGTGGCTTACGTGCGTCACATGGCGAACGGCACCGTCAACCGCGAGGTGCGGACGTTCAAGACGACCTGCTGGCCTTGTCGGAATGGCTGGCCAGCCAGGGGATCACGCACCTGGCGATGGAGGCGACCGGAGTCTATCGGAAACCGGTTTGGCACATTCTGAGCGCCGGCGACTCTACCCCGGTGTTGGCCAATGTCGGCACGTCAAGAACGTCCCAGGGCGCAAGGCCGGTGTCAACGATGCCACTTGGCTGGCCGATCTGATGGCGCATGGGCTGATTCGCGGCAGCTTTGTGCCCGATGTCCAGACGCAGGAATTGCGCGGCCTGCTGCGCACCCGCAAACAATACGTTCGCGAAAGAAGCAGCCGTATCCAGCACCTTCAGAAGACACTGGAGGATGCCAACATCAAGCTCGATAGTATTCAAAATACAGCAGGCTCCCTGGATCGCGGTTTAGCGCAACATAACGTCCTTTATGTTACACTAAATTTATCGCATTTTTAGATGCCGCCTCTCTGTCACGTTGAAAATTAAATGGCGGCGATTTTTGAACGCTAGTCTAAAATGGCGGCGACTGCAGCTCCGCTGAAGGGTGTCGCTTTCTCTTCCAACGAACGGCGGCCCTCCCTCAGCGGTCTTCACTTCCGATCGCAGTAACGCCGTAACGCCGGCCCATGCCCACTAGTTGCCGTCCATCAGTGGCCGGACGACCGGCGGAGTTGGGGGGTCGTTTCCGATCGGTGGCATGACACAGACGGAGACGGCCCAGCGAAGGACCAATAAAATGGAATCTCCCAGATCGCAAGTTGTGCGTGAAGTTGCCCCCTGGAACGCGCCCGCTTAGAAGCTAGCGCAGATGCAGTCAGATGATTCACTTGATTTCGAGAGGCTCGAACCACCATGCGAGATAGGCCCGGTCGGCGCTGAATCTTCTGTTTGATCCTGAGCACTAAGATCGGTCGAAAGGAGACGGACGAATGCGCAAGGGACGGTTCAGCGAGGAGCAGATCATCAATGTGCTGAAGGAGCACCAGGCGGGTATCCCAGTTGCGGAGTCGTGCCGCAAGCACGGGATCAGCGGATCAGCGCCGCAACGCCGATCAGTTCGGCGCCCTAGCCTCCAGGCCGACGCCTTTGGCGGCTACGCCAAGCTGTATGAGGCCGGGCCCCAACCGGGCCCGGTTGCCGAGGGGGGCCGAGATCAATCGTAAGGGTCGCGACGCCTCACCTCACCGGCTAATGCTGAACTGAATCCCGATGCTGGCGACGATTCTCTAATTCCATAGCTGCAACGTGTCCACACGGAGGCATCCAGTCAATGAATCAATTACAGGTATGGGCTCCCAACGCCAGGAGCGTTGAACTCGTGACGAGCGACAAGCAATCGTTCGCTCCGCCGGTCCTGCTGGCGGCGGCGACGATTACTTATCGGGGTCAGAACATTTCAGGCTACTGGCAGACACCACAAGGCATAAATGTTTTGCAGGATGGCGATGGATATTGGTTCAGAATCGTGATCGAGATTGGCGAGACACGCTACCGCATTGATCCGTACGCCCGCGCTCTGAATCACAGCGCGTCCTGGTCAATCTATAAGGATCCAAGCCGGTTCCAGTGGGCCGATGCCGGGCATCGCCCGCCCCCGCGGGGCCAGATGGTGGTCTACCAGCTTTTCCAGGGCGCCTATATGGGACGCGGCGATCAGAACTGGACAGATAGGGCAGGTAATAATTGCCACTTCACCTGGGGCCCCACCAAAAAGGGCGACTTTGTCCAACTGCGTAAAAAGCTCGATTACATTCAGTCTCTGGGTGTCAACACCATCGAGCTCCTGCCAGTCAACGAGTACAACGGGGACGATTACCTCGGTTATGACTCGGCTTCTTGGTTCGCTATCGAGGCCTCCTATGGAGGGGTCATGGGCGACGGCAGCTCTTACGACGATCTTAAGGCATTCATCAACGATGCTCACAACCGAGGGATCTCGGTGATTGCGGACGTGGTCTTTAATCATATCGGCACCGTCGGGGACTCGGGCCCCCTCTGGAACTATGACTCGACCACGCAAAACATCTACTTCAGTGGCGAACAGGCTTGGAATCAGGAGGGCGGCTCATTCGGAATGGCCCCGGACTGGGCCCGCTGGGAGGTGCAGAAGTATGTAGAGGATGCCTGCCGATACTAGCTCGAAGAACTCCACTTTGATGGCCTGCGCTTCGATTTTACATCGCAGATTGTAAACAAAAATGGCGGCTCGGGGCTGATAGCGGCGCCGAGGTGCTGCATCGGCTCATCCAGGGCATCAGGGCCGCGCATCCGGAAAATGTGCTTATGTGCGAGCATTGGGACGACCGTACCAACGCCTCAACCCTTGGATGATCGACTACATCGGGTTCGATGCCGGCTGGCTCAACTTCCGACAGGAACTGCAGAAGGTGCTTACTCCATTTGCGCAGGGGATCGAGGGAGCTCTGGCTTACGCTATCAACGGTGGGAACTACCCGCACGCGCACAGCCGTGTGATCTACGCGAACAACCACGACGAGTGCTGGTGGGACGGCAGCAGCCCAGAGAGCAAGTTCTACCCGGTCTCTCAGTTTGGCTGGCGCGGTGACTACTGGTCCAAAAAGAAGGCGCGCATGATCTCTGCTCTCAGCTTTTTCGTCCCCGGCATCCCACTCTTTTTCATGGGCGACGAGTTTGCCATGGAAGGCAGCTTCAACGATTCCCGCTTCGACCACATCCTGAACTGGGCGCTCGAAAGCGTCACGCGGGGCGGGGAATTCAAAGCGATGTTCCGGCGCCTAATCCAGATTCGCCAGACGTACGACCCGCTCATCCAGCCCAATAACACGTTCGAGTGGCTCCGCTACCCACAGGATGGCTGGTTCGCCTTCAAGCGCAAATGGACTGCCTCCGTGCTCATCGTCGCCGGCAATTGGGGTGGTAACAACATGATGAGTTACGGCGTCCCCACAAATGGCGAGACCGGCAGTTGGACTCAGATCTTCAACAGCGACGGCCAGGAGTTCGGCGGCGACGGCGTGGGTAATTTCCAGAACTCACCGAATTCAGACGGTGGCTGGATCACAATTAATATCCCGAAGAATGGGATTGTGGTGATGAACCGGACGGCGATCTGAGCGACAGAACTCGGCCGCGCCGAGGCTAGTCGTGGTAGCGGCGCAAGTTTCGACTCTCTAACGCCTCCCTTGGACCACGTGATTGCGACCCTTACGGCGATTTCGGAACCAAGCTCCGGTCAACCGTAAACCTTTCGACGGCGCGATCGCCTTAGGGGCGCTTTTCGACAGAGAACAATGGATTTCGACGCCGGGATGCGTTATATTAAATTTCAACTCATTTGATCAAAAAAGGGTGGTTTTCGCATAGTGTAACGGGTTTTCGACAGATGCGCCTTGAATCGGCCCCTATAAAAATCTTTCAGGACAACCCTCTACCCAGGGGGGGCCGGGCTCGCCGGTTGGGCGGCGCTCACGCACGCGCTGTCCATTCCGGCGCCGGTCTGGCGGCCGAGCTACGTCTCCGAACTGCACGTTAGCGGCAACCGCCGGCAAGACGCGGCCTGGACCGTCTTCGACAAGCGGTACTGGCCAGGCGACACCTTCGCCGATCACCTGACCTTTGCCCTTCGCCACGAAAACCTCGATCTCCTGATCCTGAAGCGGATCTTCGAGGCGGCGCCTCTCGCCGAGATCGAAGCTTTTGTCCGGGCCGCCCCGACCGGGATTCCGTCACGGCGCGCCTGGTATTTGTACGAAACCCTGATCGACCGCACCCTCCCCATTGACGACGCGCCCCAGGCCCAGGCGATCGATCTTCTCGATCCCAAAGCGTATTTCACGAGGAAGCCACACCTGTCCCGGCGGCACCGCGTGCGCGACAACCTGCTCGGCAACGGCCGCTTTTGTCCGATCATCCGGCGCACCGAAGCTCTGTCGGCTTTCCTCGATCAGGACCTTGCCGCCAGGGCGCGGGAAACCGTCGGTCGCACCGGCGCCCCATCTGGTCGCCCGCGCCGCCAGCTTCATGCTGCTGGCCGACAGCCGCGCCAGCTTCGAGATTGAGGGCGAACGGCCGCGGCGCAACCGGCTGGAGCGATGGGGACGCGCCGTAAATGCAAGCCGGAAGGAACCGGATTACCCTCGATGAAATCATTCGGCTCCACAGCGTCCTCATCGAGGACACGCGCTTTGTGCGCGCTGGACTTCGCCCTGACGGGGTGTTTCTCGGCGAAAGGGATCACTTGGGCGATCCCCTGCCGGAATTCATCGGCGCGGCCACCTTGGCTTAAATCGCCGGGGATGGTCCCGCGATGCCTTCCGCTCAGGGTTCACCAACGAGCGTCTGTAGAGGGTAAGAAGGGCGGACGGGCGTCGCGGCGGCCGCACCCTTGTAGGCGGGTGGGCAGACTTATCCCGTGCTCGGACTCAAGATGGCCGGAAAGAAGATCGTCGAAACACTACAAGTCCCCCAACCTGACAAACGCGGCAGCCTGAAACCGATCGGTGGCTCCGACAACGACGATTTCTGCAATGTTCTCGTCAACCAGGTCTGTTCCTCCCTTTGGAAGAAGAATTCGGATCCCGACGAGCGGCAGCGCCAGATGCTGGCGGTGATGACCGCCATGATGGGCTTGCAGCCACGAGACGAGCTCGAGGGCATGCTGATTGGGCAGCTGATCGCCAGTCACAACGCCGCGATGGAGTGCTACCGGCGGGCAATGATCGGTGAGCAGACCTTCGAAGGCCGCTGGCGAGAACTTGACCCAGGCGAATAAGCTTTCCCGCTCCTATGCTGCGCTGGTGGAAGCGCTGGACCGGCATCGTGGCAAGGGCCAGCAATATGTGAAGGTCGAGCACGTCCACGTTCACCAGGGCGGCGAGGCGATCGTCGGTGCCCTCACCCAAAGGGGTAGAGGCGCCAAAAAACAGAGGGACCTGATGCAGCGCGAGGAATTGCATATGAACCAATCACTCCGTTGCGGAGCCCGGACCCGGAGCGGGAGCTCGTGCCGATCACCGACGGTCCGGGGAAAACGCCGATGTAGAATGCACGGCGGTGCAGCCGGAAGCGGTGCTCCCATCGGCAACACGAATGCCCTCCGGCATGGGCATTATATAGCAGAAGCGATCGCTCGGAGGCGTGGTTTAGCCGAGCTGATCAGGCGGTCGCGCTCCACTTTGGCGGAGCTGGACAAGCGGGGATAGCGATTCAGTTAGCTGTAGGTTGTGCGTGCCCGTCGATGGAGGGTTGTCAGGTGATTTCTGCAGTGCGTGGGGTTGTTCCTCGCTTTTCTCGGCCCCCTCACCCCCCGGGTCTAACCCGAGCATCCTCAAGAAAACGGCAACAGAACGGCGGTTATGCTGTAAGACCGTTCATCCGAGTCGGCGATTTGCCCGAAGTAGTCGCGGGCAGGAGCCGTCTCCGGCGTTCCGACGCCACGAGGGGGCCACCGATCGTTTCGGACGGTCAGCAAAACACCCTTGCGGTCCCCAGCAGTGGACGATCGCGCGCACAACTCGTAAATCTGGCGAATATCGCCCTATACGTGGTTACACGTATTGTCCTGGTGCCGCTATCAGGGCAAGCATCTGGCGAATGCCGGTTCATAGGATGAAGTAGCTCACACTCGTAGCCGACTCGGTACGACTACACTGCTATCGTTGCGTGGAACAAGGGAGGTAATTATGGCAGACCCAAAGGGTTTTGACTCGCTCCGGGCATTCGTCAATTCGCTGAACTCGGCGAAACACTCGGAATACGCCGCGAAATTGGAGAGCAAGGTAGCGCATGAGGATGCGTTCGAAGAAATGAAGGCGCACATCCTGAAGATCTATGACAAGGTGGAGGCGCCGCATAGTTTCATGGACGAGACGGGCGCGGTATTCGATTGCGTTCCGGTGGAACAGCAGCCGGCGTTGAAGGGCACGACGGAACGTGTGCCGACGGCACCGGACTTGCCGAAAATGGAAACGGGCGGCGGGGACGAACGGAAGGATGCGTTGTTTCCGGCGCCGCTGGGAGCCAATAAGACGGACCATTTCGGGAACGTAATGCAGTGTCCGGAGGGAACGATTCAGATGCGGCGGCTGACGCTCGACGATTTGTCACGTTTTTCGACGCTGCGGGATTTTTTTCGAAAGGGTCCGCGGCCCCCCAGATCGACCCGATCGTGATCCTTGGCCAAGGTAACTCACAGGCGCCCCCAATTCAGGCGGGCGAGGTGACGGTGATCTCCCCAGCCCCGCTCAATATCCGAATAGCGCCTCGATGTCCCGGCTGCTGTGAGCCACGCGCAGGATAAGCACGTCCTGGCCAGCGACGCGGAAAACGATGATGTAGCGGTCGGCCGGAAAGCTTCTGCGGCCTGGGCCCAGATCCTCGTCGCGGGCGCGGCCGGCGTAGGGATTTGCGCCAAGCATGTGAATTCGGTCCGTGATGGGGTCACGCCATAGAAGGGGTGCTGGATTCACGCTAAGCGGACACACCAAGAACATTATGCGGCATGGGCCGTGATCGCAGCGGGAGCGTGCAGGTGCCGGAATCCATCCGGAGCGAGTTGGGTGTCGGCGTCCCATAGATAATCGCCAGTGAGATTGATATGCTCCCACCCGACTTAACGCGGCTCTACCCACAAATCAACCCACAGTTCGAGGAGCCTTGGAGCGCGCATGGCGAGTGGACGGGCCTCCGAGCGCTGCCAAAATCGTCGGATTGCACAGAAATCGACGCAGAATTGACCGCCCGACGCGCCGATTTCACACCGATTTTTCGCCGCAGCTTGCGTAGGGTGCGGATTTCCCTGCCGCCCAGCGGATGCACGCTGTCATCGGAGCCTTTTAGCCGCCGGACCCGGAGCCGCCCTGCATCCAAGTCCACCTGTGCCCATTGCACGCCGATCAGCTCGCTAACGCGCAGGCCATGCCGGTAGGCCATCAAGATCATCAGCGCGTCCCGATCGCCCCACTCGTGCTTCGATGCCGCTCTGATCAGCCGCTCAACCTCATCCTCGGTCACATATTCCCGGCGCGGGCCGTGAGTATCCACTTCAGTGCTTGGTGCGGGTTCTGTTCTCACGACGTGAAGCGCAGGTTTCCTCATCTCACAGTCCGATGAAGTATCCAAGTCGGCCAATTTGGATACTAGGTTCTGCCGGTTTCGTCAAACGCTCATCGGCATGGTGGGATGCAGGTGCGACCAGGTGAAGGCTGAACGATCGGCCTGCCTGCTCGTCAACATTGACTGACCGGTCAAGTCCCGTGGCACGCGCGCGCACGCGCGGCCGAGATCAAACAGCATGCGCTCGCGCCGGCTCGCGGCAGACTGTCTGTCGTAACCCGTTGATTTGGCCGAGCGGCGCCAGCCGATCGAACTTCGCCGAGCCTCGCCGCGCCGTGGAATGCAGCCACTTTCGCCGGGGTTTTCGCGCGGTTGTGGCGCCTGCGCCCGACGCTATGCCGAGTTTTACCCGAGTTTATCCGGCTGCAGGGAGCGAGGTCGGCAAGGCGACGAGGTTCCGCCAGGGCAACACACACCCGCAGCTTCCCCCATGGACTGGTCCGGGGATGAGCTGCTGGCCCAACTTCAGGCTCGCCAGGCCACAACCGGACGGACGGTGGTTCCATTTCACCGACGGCGCACGCGTGGGACAGGCCGGGCTCCGGGAGCGGATTGCCAAGCCCAAGCGCCTCGGCGGCGGTCGGGGAACGCCGATGGATCGGGCGCTGAAGATGCGCATCGGGAGGATTTTTAAGAGCATCGCCGCGGGATCGCCGGCAACGGGCGCGGCTGCGATCGCGGCCTGAGTGGAGGGTTGGGGAGGGCCGACCCACCACAGTTCGGCCTGCCCGGTTCCCGAAGTACGTCAGCATCACTGCCCAAGCGGATTGAGGTTATCCGAGGCATCGGCCGACGCGCAAGGCCGACGCACAAGGGTCGGATAACCGGGTTCGCGGCGGACCCGCCTATTCGTGGTCGACCAGCTCCTGCGGTTCCGTGATTAAGACCGACCGTCTCTTTCTGCTTCGCGACCGTCTCGCCGGCCCACGCCGACCACGGCCGTCCTCACTGCACTGTCACATATGGGAGGACCTCCGGGTGGTCCTCCAGGTCCTAGATAGGCGCATCGCGCCTGAAGGATCATACGACCCATGATCACCGACCGCACTGCTGCCCCAGTCCCAGCCGAGCCCGAACTCATCCCGCTCCGCGCCTTCCTCCGCCGGTTCTCGGTGAGCAAGTCCTCTTTCTACCGGATGGCCGCCCGTGGCGAGGCTCCGGACGTTTTGAAAATCGGCAGAGCGACCTTTGTTCCGCTGGCCGCCGCAAAGGCGTGGATGGCAGCGAGGATTCGGCCGGCGATCGAGTTGTGCCGCACAGGGGATACGCCATGACCGACGATCTCCGTCCGCCTGGGGGAGCCGCTGCCGCCCAGTCGTCAAACAGCCCCGCCCACCCTCGAACAAGAAATCACCGAGAAAATCTCCCCCACCGGAGGTTGCGAAATGAGCCCGTTGTCACGGCACTACGGCGTCATCCTCGCCGATCCGCCTTGGACCTTCGCCACCTATTCGAGGAAGGGCAAAGGCAGGAGCGCGGAAGCCCATTACGACTGCATGTCCTTGGCGGACATCAAAGCCCTGCCGGTGAGCGACTGGGCGGCGCCCGACTGCGCCGTGTTCCTTTGGGTTACCGACCCGTCGCTGCCGCAGGCGTTGGAGGTCATGACGGCATGGGGATTCGTTTACAAGACGGTCGCCTTCACCTGGGCCAAGACGACCAAGGACGGCACGGGATTTCCGATTGGGTGCGGGTATTGGACCCGAGCCAATCCTGAGCAATGCCTTTTGGCTACCAGGGGTCGCCTGCAACGCCTTTCACGCGCTGTGCCGCGGCTCATTGTTGCCCCTCGGCGTGAACACAGCCGCAAGCCCGATGAGGCCTATGAGCGGATCGAGGCGCTGGTGCCTGGCCCTTATCTGGAGCTGTTCGCGCGGGCGCCGCGGGCAGGCTGGCACGCTTGGGGCCACGAGGTCGCAACTGGCCCCGCGGACAGACGCTGGGCGAGCAACCGCTACCCGTCAGCGGTCCACTCGCAACTGCAACAATCTCAACCGGAGACACACTCATGAGCTTCTTCACTGTGAAAGTCACTCTGCCGCGCACTGTTGAGATGACCATATGCGCGCGCAACGAGCACATGGCGCGCCATGGCGCCGAGGAATTCGTTTCGACAGCGTTCGCCAATGCACTGCGTTTTTGGGATGACAACGAACCGATCACCGATGACGAAGGTCTGCCGATGGGTGAAGTGCAGATCGAAATGTCGAACGAGGGCATCATCTCACTGGTCCCCGGCGCTGTCGAGATCACCGGGCGGCAGGAAGCGCAGCAATGAGAAGGGCAACTGAACTCTCACGCGGGCCGTACTGGTTGCGAACCTGGGGGTCGGATCTGGATAATGGAGATATGGCGCGAGCGTTGCTGAACGCTCCTTAACCCATCCGAAGAGAAAGGACGAAATATGATTACGACGTTCCCCGAGGCGCTGATCACCGAAGGTGAAGCAGCAAGCATTTTGAGAGTTAGCCTCACATCGCTGCGGCGCTGGCGGCGCCAAGGAAGCGGCCCAGTCTACCGAAAACTGGGGCGAACAGTCCGGTATCGTCGCAATGATCTTTCGGACTTCGTGGCGTCGGCTGGGCGTATATCGACGTCTAATCCGGGCAGCAGGAGGACGGCGTGATAGAACACCTGTACCCGATCTGGCAACGATTGCCGCGCCCGCGCTTCTTTCCGCAGGACCCGCGGTTGGATCGGCTGCTCGCCAGCAATTACGATCGAGGGCTTGACGGGTTCCAGTTGACCCTGCCGCGCCGGGGAGCCCGCGATCTACGCAAAGGCTTGTTCGGCCCGAAGGGGTCTCGGGTTGTGCCGATGTTGTCCAGTAAACGGGAGGAGTACGACGGACTGATGGAGTTCGATCTGTCGAACGGTTGGCGGCTGCGCCTCACCTACGAGCCGCGGCCATCCCGGAGAAGAACTGGACGGGTCGAGGCGGGGTTTATCCCGCCGCGACTGCGCCGGAGTGGTCGCCATTCCCAGGAGGGAATTTCTCTGACGGCTTAAACACAGTGATGCTCGTGCGGGCTGGCCGGCCCGCCCGAGCCAATGCTAACCCCTAACAGGCTGCGGAAAAAGTCGCGATTTCGAAAAAATGGCCATGGAACGGGCTCGATACCGAAATGAGGGTCACATTAGATCAATGGCTTACGGACGTGCCCCAGGCGATGAATGGCAGCGAAACGACGATCAATCGACTTTTTCCGCATCCTG
>Ga0306922_10007764_pt1 | contig 10375 bp, 8 predicted proteins | sample sta12Cox44000082_FD_203758 | JGI IMG/M metagenome (GOLD analysis project Ga0306922, IMG submission 203758) | Lab enrichment of tropical soil microbial communities from Luquillo Experimental Forest, Puerto Rico - statoxic.12C.oxic.44.000.082 (v2)... | ecosystem: Environmental > Terrestrial > Soil...
GCCATCACGATATGCTGCGCATGATCAAGGTTCTGGCCTCGGAAGAACACGACCTTCCATTTCAGGAAGGCGTCGCGCACCTCCTTCAACTGCTCCGCCGGTAGGGGCTTGCTGAGATCGACACCGCGGATTTCGGCCCCGATATGCAGCGTCAGCGGGACGACCTCGACATAGGTGTTCGTGCCGGTGTTTTGCTGTGGTGACGGTGCCATCTGTTTCCTCCGCCCAAAAATTCGGTGCCGCGGTGCCTGCGTCGCCGCGCTGCCCGGTGATCTGTGATACTCCGATACCGGTCAACTCACGGCAAGAAGCAAGCTGAACGGCCGGTGCCCGTTCAGTTAGCCCACCTCCGCACGACGCCGTTCCGCGCCAGACGGATCTGATCCAGCTTGTGCAGATCGCTGCCGGCTAGCGGTCTAGAGAGCACGTTCTGACCGACCTCACCCTCGATCCGCCTGACGCGACCAGCGATCACGCCGGGTTCCGCTCTTGGATGAGGATTATCTGATTCTCTCAATTATCCATTCTGCCAAAGAGCAGGAATGGCGGTCAGTCTTCGTGCTGAACGTCGTCGACGGGTGCATCCCGTCAGATCTCGCAACCGGGTCAGACGCCGAAATCGAGGAGGAGCGGCGTCTTCTTTATGTCGCCATGACGCGTGCCAGGGACGTACTCCACTTGATCGTGCCACAGCGTTTCTTCACCCATGGCCAGAGCTCGTATGGCGATCGTCATATCGACGCCGCGAGAACCCACTTCATTCCCGACAATCTGCTTGGCCTGTTCGATTGCACTGCCTGGCCGGCTGCTGCGGCTGAACCCGCGACTGCAAGGCCGCCAAACCAGGGTGTGCGAGTTGATGTCGGCGGCCGCCTACGAAGCATATGGCGCCGAAGGCAGGGGCTCACTGTCAGTCACGTGGCAAGCGGCAGCCGGGATCAGGCTGAGAACGTATATCTTAACGCACGCGGGACCTCACAAGCGACCAGTGCAGTGTAACATGACCGGCATTGCGGATGGGGTCCGTCCCGCTGATACGCTCTCGTTGGTCCAGTTCCTAAGCGGCCTCGTTAGCGGTCAACTCTCGCGCCGGCCGCAGAAAGGCGGGATCGAACACTTTGGTTGCCATAACTTGGCAACGGCGGATCAGCCTGATTTCGTCAGGCCTGTAGTCGGCGATGGCGCGATGTATCGTGCCGAAGTGGTCCCACAGCAAAACGTCGTTCTCGGTCCAGACATGGGTGTAACGGAATTTCATCTGCAGCTGGTGCGCGAACAGAAATTCCAGCATCTCTTCGCTTTCGCGCATCGGCAACTCGTTGATTCTCACTGAGTAGCCCGGGTTGCAATACAGCACCTTTCGGCCTGTGATCGGGTGCATCAAGAACACCGGATGGATGACCGGCGGCCGCCGGCGGCGCTGCTGGTCCGTCATCGCGGGCCGCTCGCTGCCGCGGTTGCGCCGCATGTGTTCCCAGAATTTCTCGAAATCATGGGTCGCAGTCATTTGCGCGAGCCGGCCTTTGATCTCGGACGGCAGGTCCTCATAGGCCAGGTGCATGTTCGAGAACTCGGTCCCGCCTAGCGGCTTGCCGTCCCGGTGCGGGATGCGGATGCCGTAGAGCACGTTCACAAACCCAGGCACCTCGCGATAAGTCATGTCGGTGTGCCAGTCCTGACCGGCATCGGGACTCCCGATGTATTTGCCCTCCTCTTTCAGGTTCGAGAGGATGCCGATCTCCGGGTAATTGCGCGCAGGATCCGCATCGCGGATCGGGTTCCCCTGGATCTCGCCAAACAGTTCTGAGAACCGCTTCAACGACGCAAGGTCGAGATGCTGGTCCGGGAAGCGCAGTACCCCGTGCCGGCCGAGCGCCAGCAGAATTCGTCCTATGTCACCTTCGTCGAGCGGCTGCGACAGGTCCACCCCCCGCACCGTCGCGCCGAGCACCGCACCTGTGGCCGCAATGGTCAGCATCGGTTTCTCCTAAAGCTGCGGTTCGACGACGACCGTGCCGACTTTGTTGCCGCGCTCGACTGCTTGGTGCGCGGCGGCCGTCTGCTGGAGCGGAAAACGCGAAGCGACCGATAGGATACGGCCCGGCGTCGCTGTCCAGCCGGCGATGTCGGACGGGGCTCGCCGCCGATCCGGATGCGGAACTCCGGCAAGGGACATCGCATAAACCGTGAGGTTTTTCTGCATCAGCTCGCGCACCGGCAGCTTGGGCTCGCGGTCGCCATTGGTCGCGTAGATCATGATGCTGCCGTTGACCCGCAGGCACCGCAACGTCGCGGCGAGATTGCCGCCGAAATCAACCTCAGCGATGTGATCGACGCCCACTCCGTTTGTGATGTCGAGGACGCGCGCGGCAACGTCCTCCTGCCGGTAGTTGATGACGTGCGCCGCCCCGCCGGCGCGGGCGCGTTCGGCCTTTTCCGGCGAGCTGACGGTCGCGATCACCCGCGCCCCGGCCCAGGTGGCGAGCTGGACCGCATAGTGACCCACCGCTCCGGCGCCTCCCGTCACGAGCAATGTTTTGCCCTGCACCGGCCCGGCGACGAACACGCTGCGGTGCGCGGTCATGGCCGGCACTCCGAGCGTTGCACCCTCGGCAAAAGACACGTGATCGGGCAACCCAGTGACCAGATCGGCCGACAGCGCGATGTATTCCGCCGCGGTTCCCATCCAGCGGCCGTTGCGCTGACCGTTGTAGAGCCACACGCGCTTTCCGAGCCAATGCCGGGGCGCATCAGGGCCGATCTGGTCGACGACGCCGGCGCCATCGCTATTGGTCACGACGCGCGGGTATTCCATCGCCGGCGGACCTCGCCGCCGATAGGTATCCGACGGGTTGACACCGGACGCCTCCAGCCGCACGCGCACCTCGCCATGACCGGCCTCGGGGGTCGGCAGCTCGCCGCATATCAGAACCTCGTCCGCCGCTCCCTGCCGGTCGTACCAAACCGCGCGCATGGCTGCCCTCAATCGTGACCGTTTGCGCGTTCTAGCATCTCTAGGCCTGTCTGGTCAGCGGCCGTCATGACGGGAAGGCCTTGATTGTGTGCTCGTCAGTGGTGCGTTGAGCGTTGGCAGGCGTGCGAGTGGTTGTCCCGGGAGGCCCGACCACATCACTTACGTCACCAAGGTCCGCCACTCGGCGCGGTTTCGCGCCTCCCACCCGGAGACGATCGCCGAATTTCGGCCCTCGAGTAGCGGCAGCCGTACTGATTTTGAGGCCATGAACGGCGGCTATCGAGAGCGACAGCACATGGGAACGGCTCGGTCACTGCCACCCCGGTAATCTTAGCGCCGATTTCTTTGGCGAAATCGACGCCATCCTTGACCGCTATGGCGACGAGCTCCGACCTTCGGTCGGGATCAGCAGGCCGGTAGACCGGCTGGATCCGCCTTGGCGGCGGCGGCGACGCAGGGTTGAGCAGCGCGACCAGGCGCTCCGCGAGCTCGTCAGCGCTTCTCCATCTCTATGACCCTCAAGGAGGGAGCGTTATTCGACGGCGCATTTTCCGTCTAATACGCCCGCTTCGAGGGCACGTCCGGCCCAAGTCGGCTCTGGTCGTCTCGGCCCGACCGGAGGGAAGGGCCCGCGCCGGCGGTTCAGAGCTCACCCTGCTCCCAGATACTGAAGGCAACGTCGATCTTGGTGACCAGGATAACGATAGTGCTCTCAAGCGACGCGATGTGCTCAAATCGGAAGTCAATATCGAACTCCTGCAACCGAGAAGCCATGAATGGAGAGCTTGCGTGCCGCCTCGGGGTCGATGTCGGCGGCACCTTTACCGACCTCGTCCTCCTTACTCCCGATGGATCCCTTGTCACTCGCAAGGTCCTGTCGACGAGCGGCAATTACGCCGAGGCGATCTTCGCTGGCATCGCCGACGTGCTGCAGGAGGCAAGCGTCGCCGGCGGCGACGTCAAGGAGCTGATCCATGGCACCACCGTTGCGACAAACGCCATAATCGAGCGCCGAGGTGCACGCACGGGACTGGTTACGACAGAAGGGTTCCGGGATCTGCTTGAAATCGGCCGGCTGCGGCTGATGCGGCTTTACGATATGGATCAAGAACGTCCGGCACCTTTGGTGCGAAGGCGCTGGCGCTTCGAAGTGGCCGAGCGGCTCAACCATCACGGCGAGGTGATTCGTCCGCTAGACCGGGACACAGCCGAACGGGCGATTGCCGGAATAGCCTCCGAGAACCTCGAAGCCGTGGCTGTTTGCCTCATTCATGCCTATGCGAACCCGAAGCACGAACAGGCTGTGGCAGCCTCAATCCGACAGCGCCTGCCGCAGGTGTACCTGACACTCTCCTCTGAAGTGTTACCGGAAATCCGCGAGTTTGAGCGCACCAGCACGACAGTCGCCAATGCCTATGTGATGCCGGTATTAGACAGGTATTTGTCCACGCTCGAAACCGGGCTCGGCGCCTTCGAGATAAGGGCGCCGCTGCTGACGATGCAGTCGAACGGCGGCGTGATGACGGCAGCGCAGGCGCGCGCCCGACCGGTTCAGCTGATTGAATCCGGGCCGGCGGCTGGGGTCATCGGCGCGGCCGCAATGGCACGCCGACTCGGCGTAGAGAATGTCATCAGCCTCGATATGGGCGGCACGACCACCAAGGCTTCCGTTATCGAGGAGTACGAGATCCGGCGTTCGAGCGAGTTCGAGGTCGGCGGCCCGATCTCTCGCGGGAGCCGACTCAACAAAGGCGGAGGGTATCTTCTGCGCACCCCGGCAATCGATATCGCCGAGGTCGGCGCTGGCGGCGGCAGCATCCTGACGGTGGACGACGCCGGAGCTTTGCACGTTGGCCCGCACAGCGCCGGCGCCGTGCCAGGCCCGGTTTGCTACGGCAATGGCGGGACCGCTCCGACCCTGACCGATGCCAACATGACGCTCGGTTATCTCGCGCAGGACCGGTTGCCGAGCGGGCTGCGGCTCGATGCCGCCAAAGCGCGGGGCGCCATCTCCATGCAGATAGCCTCGGCACTCGGTTTGCCGTTGGACGAAGCGGCCTACGGCGCCTATCTCGTCGGCTGCGCCGGCATTAGCCGTGCGGTGCGCGCTGTTACGATCGAGCGCGGGCGTGATCCACGAGACTTCACGCTGATCGCCTTCGGCGGCAATGGTCCGCTCTTTGCCGCCGAGATGGCTCGCACGCTCGAAATCGGCACGGTATTGGTGCCGCCGGCGCCGGGGGTCTTCAGCGCCGTCGGCCTTCTCGAAGCCGAGCTCGAGCATCACCTTGTCAGAACACTCAATGCGCCGTTGGCGGAATTGACCGAGGATGACGTCGAGAGCGCTTTCCAAGCGCTCGCCCAGGAGGCGAGAGGCCTGATGCACGAGACGGCGTCGCCGCTGATCGATCGCGCAGTCGATGCCAAATATGCCGGCCAATCCTTTGAATTGACGATCCCGTTGCCGGGCCCAAGGACAGCGCTGGGGGCTATTGCCGAGATCTTCGCGCGCGAGCACGAACGCACCTACGGTCACCGTGCCGACGCTGACCCTGTACAAGTCGTCAACGTTCGGATTGTTGCCCGCCTGCCGCGCGAGGGCTTTTTTCCCTCCGCAACACCGCACCACAAAAACTCGGTCAAGGCTGGCTTCGGCGCCAGTACGCGCAATGCCTATTTCGGTCAGCGTCATGGCATCCTGGCAACACCAATACTGTGTCGCTTCGAGCTGGATCGTGAGCAACTCCGCGACGGGCCGTTGCTGATAGACGAGTACGACGCGACGACACTGGTGCCACCGGGCTGCTCCGCCACGCTCGATCACTTCGATAACATCGTCATCCGGATCGAAGCCTGAAATGAATAAACGCGAGCTCAGCGAACCGATACTGCTCGAACTGCTCAAGCATGCTGTTGATGCGATTGTCGATGAAATGGCGATCGCGCTCGTGCGCACTGCCTATTCCAACAACCTGAAGAATTCGATGGATATGAGCTGCGCGCTGTGTGACGCACAGGGCCGGCTGATCGCTCAGGGCATGACTCTGCCGCTGCATCTCGGTTCGATCCCCGACGCCATGGGCTGTATTACGCGAAAATTCGGCATGTCCGTGCGACCGGGCGACGTCTTCATCCTCAATGACCCTTACGAAGGCGGTACGCATTTGCCCGATTTCTACATTGTTAAACCGGTCTGGCTCGAGCAGGCGCTGGTCGGCTGGGCGGCGACGATCGGCCACCAGCTGGATGTCGGCGGCATGACACCGGGCGGCAATGGCTGCGATGCCACTGAGATCTTCCAGGAAGGACTGCGCATTCCGCCAATGCGCCTCTATGACCGGGGAGAACCGGTGGAGGCCGTCTTTGAGATCATCGAGCGCAATGTTCGAGTGCCACGCCAGGTCCTGGGGGACGTGCGGGCGCAGCTTGCCGCATGCGCCGCAGGCGAAAAGGGCCTGATTGATCTGATAGGCCGCTATGGCGCCGAGCGGTTCGGCGCTTGCGTCGACGCTCTGCTCAACCAGGCGGAGCGGCTGGCGCGCAACGCCATTCGGGCGATGCCCGATGGAAGATATGAGTTTGAGGATTGGATCGATGATGATGGCATCGATCCAGGTGCCATTCCGATCCGGGTTGCGATCACGGTCGCCGGCGATAAGCTGACCGCAGATTTCACCGGCACCGCGCCACAGGTCAGAGGGGCCATCAACTCGCCGCTGCCCTTTACCAAATCTGCTGTCTATGCCTGCGTGCGCCATCTGATCGGCGGTGATCCACCAAACAATGAGGGGTATTTTCGGCCAATCGAGGTCATTGCGCCCACCGCCACCATCGTGAACCCGGTCATGCCTGCCTCGGTCGCCGCGCGCGGCCTGACCGGCTTTCGTGTCGCCAACGCGCTGTTCGGGGCACTCGCCAAGATCGCACCCGATCGCGTCTTCGCCTGCGAAATGGGCGGTGACACCGGGATCAGTTTTGGCGGCTATGACGCCCAACGGCGACCTTTCGTCTTTTTAGAATTCCTGTTTGGCTCTTGGGGTGGGCGACCAACAAAGGATGGGATCGACGCTGCGGCGAGTGCGGTCGTCAATTTCTCGAATAACCCGATCGAGATCGTCGAGTCCGAATATCCCTTGATGATCGAACGCTACGGCTATGTCCCCAACAGCGGCGGTGCCGGCAAATTTCGCGGCGGGCTCGCGCTCATCCGGCAGTACCGGTTCCTTGCCGAGGAGGAAGTCTTGCAATTACGGACAGACCGGCGGGCGCACGTGCCCTATGGCCTGCAAGGAGGCCGCGGCGGCACGCCCTCGATGAACCTCCTGTGCCGCGACGGCGAGCCGCGGGAATTACCTGCAAAGTGTCGGCTTACGATCCGGCGAGGCGACGTGTTTCAACATGTCCTCGGCGGCGCGGGAGGCTGGGGTAACCCGGCAGAACGCGATCCCGCGCGCGTAGCTCACGATGTGGCCGAGTTGCGCGGCTTCGGGTCGGAGATCGTGGACGAGCAGCGAGTGCCCGGCCGTCAGCAACTGACTGGCGATCGGTGCACCAATATTGCCGATCCCGATAAAACCTAGCTTCATGCGCGGTCTACAAAGCATAGAGGCGCAGCGCGTTGTCCCAGAGGATCTTTTTCTTACTCTGCTCGCCGAGGGGCAACGCCAGGAAACGGTCCATCGCCTTTGGATATTTTGAATCGCCGTGCGGGTAGTCGGTCGTTGTGATGAGGTTGTCGTCACCGACTGCGGCCACGACGTGGACTACAAAGCCTTCGTCGCATTCGACCGCGCAGAACCCCTGCCGCCGAAAATATTCAGAGGGCGGCATGGAAAGGTGCGTCATCTCGCCATAGGGCTCGCGCCATTCGTAGTGCTCGTCCATCCGCTCTAGCCAGAATGGCAGCCAGCCGCATTGGCCCTCGAGAAACGCAAAGCGAAGTCGTGGGAAGCGCTCCATGACGCCACCCATAATGACATCCATGCAAGCGAGCATCTGCTCCATCGAATGCGTTGCGATGTGCGCGATGCCCATGCTTTTGAAGCGATCGGTCCCGGCAGCCTTCATGCGCGAACCTGTGGTTTCATGAAAGCCGACCGGGACGTTAAGCTCCTGACACGCTGCCCAAAGCGGATCGTAATACGGGTCGTGCCAAGCCCGGTCGTTGTAGATATTCGGGCGCAGGAAGACCGCCTTCATCCCGAGTTGGGACACGGCCCGGCGCGTCTCGGCCACGGCGGTATTAACCTCGTGAGGAGAGAGGGCAGCGGCCCCGAACATTCGTTTGGGGTCGGCAGCCTCAATATAGTCGTATAGCCAATCATTGTAGGCGCGGCACGCGGCGGCGGCAAACAGCGGGTCCATTCTGGGGAATGCGGTCACGTACATGGCCGAGGTCGGAAAGAGGATGGCCAAATCGAGACCCTCTTTGTCCATCGCACGTATCTGAGACTCCGGGTCGAAATTCCGCGCGATCTCCTCCGCGTATCGCTCGGCGAGCGCTTTCTCCTCGGCATCGCGCAGCGCCGGCCAGTCGCCGCCCGGCATGGCCGCCATCACCTCGCCTTCGACAATTGTTCGAATGTCCCACCGGCGCTCATCGAGCCGCCGCGGCGCCCGCCCTGCAAACTCAGGATCGGTGTAGCGCTCCCATAGATCCACCGGCTCCATCACGTGCATCTCGGCGTCGATCAGCTGAAAGCCTTTTTTGGCCACTGCGGTCTCCATCCCAAAGAGCAGTGTTTGAATATATACCCCAATCCGTGATGCGGTCAGTGAGGTTTGGCCGCTCAGCGATGGCAGGTCACTCTGACGCGATCGGAATGTCGCGAGCCCACCCTATATCAGATGACCTATTCGCGCCGATAACGTACCTTAGCTGCCGGGCAACTTCCTTACTCCGGCAACCGCCAAGTCCGGGCATGTTCGGCCTAACCCCGGAGCGAAAATCGCGCGAGAGCTGTTCGGGGATCGGACGATTGGGTCTGTTCGGCGCAATCGCTTCGCCTCCTGCGGTATGACATAATGCTTCCATCGCGGCCTTGCGCCTGTGGTCCGAGTCCGGAGGCATGTGGCGGTGGTCGGGTGCTGGAGCGCAGGCAAAATGCCATTTGAGTCCTACCGCATCCACGAAGTTCCGGACGACCCCTCGATTACTGCTACGAGCAAGGCTGGACAGATGGCTTGCCGGTGGTTCCGCCCGTGACCGAGCGGGTCGAAGCGACGCTTGCCTACGAAGGGCGACCGCCACAGGCGGTGATCGCCACCCATCCTGCCACCGGGCTGCAATTGTCGGTGCATGCCGCCGCGGTCAACGCTGTCATGGCTGGGTGCCTGCCGGAATATTTTCCAGTCCTGATCGCCGCCTTCGAGGCCATGGACAAGCCGGAATTCAACTTCCACGGGTCGACGGCCAGTACCGGCGGCTCGGCGCCGCTCCTGATCGTCAGCGGTCCGGTCGCTGACGATATCGGAATGAACGCGGATGTGAATCTGTTCGGTCCGGGCAACCGGGCCAATGCGACGATCGGCCGTGCCGTGCGGCTCTTCCTGCGAAACGTGTTTCAGATGATCCGGGAATTTCCGATAAATCGACCCAGGGGCATCCGGGCAAATACAGCTTCTGCATCGCGGAGCGTGCCCGCGGCAATCCGTGGCCGCTGCTTTGCGAGGCACAGGGTTATCCGCCGGGAGTCTCCAGCGTCACCGTCTTTGCAGCCGGCGGGTTCTATAATGTCGAAAACCACGGGGGCAACACACCGGAACAGATACTCGGATCAGTCGCCGATGCGATGGCGAATTACGGCTGCATCACATTGGGTCAGAGCATCGTGATCCTCGCGCCTGAGCATATGCGCATCATTGCCGATGCGAGCTGGAGCCGCCAGGATGCTCAGTCGTACCTCTTTGCGCGGGCCAAGCGGCCGGTCGAGGGAATGAGGAATGTCGGCAAGTACCGCGACAGCGAATACGACAAGCAGCACGATGGCGCCTCGCACCCGCTTGTTGAACCAGGCCAGTTCCATCGGGGCCTCTGGCCTGAGGATATTTTAATCACGATGGGTGGTGGGGATGCCGGGGGCCATTCCTGTTTCATCCCCTCATGGAGCCGCGGGCGCGGCTCGATCATGCAGCACAAGCCGATCGGCGTGTGCATCGACTGCTGCTAAATGATAGGAGAAGCGAGGCTCATGCGACTTTATGACCCCACATCGTCCGGGCCGCAAAGGACCCTGTACCGCGCGGCTGCGATCGCCAACCTTGACGGTAGGACAATGGGTGTCCTGGAGAACGGCAAGCTGAACGCGGTTGAGATGCTGCGGGAGCTTGCCGCGCTGTTCGAGGCGCATCACGGCTGCACGCTCCGAGCGGTTTACTCGAAGTCTAACCCCAGCGCCCCCG
>Ga0306922_10007767_pt1 | contig 10374 bp, 14 predicted proteins | sample sta12Cox44000082_FD_203758 | JGI IMG/M metagenome (GOLD analysis project Ga0306922, IMG submission 203758) | Lab enrichment of tropical soil microbial communities from Luquillo Experimental Forest, Puerto Rico - statoxic.12C.oxic.44.000.082 (v2)... | ecosystem: Environmental > Terrestrial >...
TGCGGTAGACCGGCTGCTTCGGTCCGTCGGTTGCTGGTGGTCACTCTTGGGCGGGAGAGGCCCATGTCCGACATTAGTCGGCGTGAGTTCATAATCTTTCTGGGCGCCTCGGCAGCGACGTGGCCGCTCGCGGCCCACGCGCAGCCTGATCGCGTACGACGAGTGGGCGTGTTGATGGGGATCTCGGATGATGCAGAAGGACATGCGCGGATCGCGGTTTTCCGGCAGGCACTTGCGGCCCTGGGCTGGACGGAGGGCCGCAATGTTCAGTTCATCTATCGCTGGAGTGCCGGCGACGTAGCGAAAGCGCGCCCATTCGCTAAAGAGTTGCTCGATTTGCGGTCGGATGTGATCCTGGCCAATTCGACCCCAATTGCTGTCGCAGTCAGGGATACCACCCGCACGACGCCCACCGTGTTTGTCCAGGTGAGCGACCCAGTCACCGCCGGTGTGATCCAAAGCTTGGAGCGACCAGGTGGCAATCTCACCGGGTTCACGAATTTTGAGCCCTCGATAGCCAATAAGTGGCTTGGGCTGCTGAAACGTGTCGCTCCAAACATCAGGCGAATCGCTTACCTTTTTAATCCAAACACGGCGCCTCTGTTTTACGCCAAGGCGGTCGAGACCGCCGCGCCGTTGTTATCGGTAAGGCCGTTTGCTGCAGCGGTTCACAACGCGGCCGAGATGGACCGCGAAATCGGCCAATTTGCTCGCGAATCCGATGGCGCGCTCCTGGTGCTGCCGGACCTCTTCACCGCAACGAATCGTCAATCGATCATCGCGCTCGCCGCCCGGCACCGCCTGCCGGCGGTCTATCCGTTCCGCTACTTCGTCTCAAACGGCGGCCTGATTTCCTATGGTATTGAGATGCTCGAGACGTACCGGCAGGCAGCATCCTATGTCGATCGCATTCTCAAGGGTGAAAGGCCCAGTGACTTGCCGGTCCAGCAGCCGACAAAGTTTGAACTAGTCATCAACCATCAGACCGCGAGGATGCTCAGACTCGATATACCGCCAACATTGCTCGCGCACGCCGACGAGGTGATCGAGTGAGGCGGCGCAAGTTCATCGCGCTAATCGGCGGCGCGGCTGCGTGGCCGCTTGCGGCGTGGGCGCAGCAGGCTCGACAAGTTGCTCGTATCGGATTTCTAGGTACCGACCCCGAGAACGCGCTTTTTGCTACGAGCTATCCGGTCTTTCTGACTGAACTGCACAAGCTCGGATTCACCGAGGGCCAGAACCTGATCATCGAGCACCGGCGGATGGATGAAGGAGCGTCCAAGGCCTTCGCGGGCGCGGTCGAACTGATCCGCTCGAACGTCGACGTGGTGGTGGCTTTTGGTCCGGAGCTCGCCTTGAAAGCGGCAGTAGCGGCCAGCCAAACCGTTCCGATTGTCATGATTGCTGTCAACTTCGATCCGATGGCGGGCGGCTATGTGAGCGACATTACCCGCCCTGAGCGGAATATTACGGGGGTCGTTTTTCGCGCGCCCGAATTGGCCGCCAAGCAACTCGGACTCCTGGTTGAGGCGTTTCCGGACGTCAAACCGATCGCCGCGCTGTGGGAACAGGCCTCGGCGGAGCAGTTCGATGCTGCCCAGCGCGCCGCACAGTCCATGCATATCGAACTGCGCTCGCATAAACTGGACAATCTGCCATTTGATTTCGACGCCGCGTTCCGCGCTATCGCGCAGGACGGGTCGCGTATGGTGCTTGTGCTATCAGGCCCGACATTCGGTATTCAACGTGCCCATATCGCCGATCTGGCGATACAGCACCGCCTGCCGACCATGTTCACCTTCAAGTACTATGTCGAGGCTGGCGGGCTGATGTCTTACGGTATCGATACGGTCCCGATGTTTCGCCGCGCCGCGTCGTTTGTGGCTAAAATTCTAAGAGGGGCAAAGCCGTCTGATTTGCCCGTCGAGCAGCCGACTAATTTTGAATTCGCCCTCAACCTGAAAACCTCCAAGGCGATTGGCGTGTCGGTACCAACATCGATTCTGCTGCGTGCCGACGAGGTGATCGAATAGCGGCTTTTTTTGCTGCGGTGCGAATGTCCGCTTTTGGCACTAAGCTGACATTCGAAGCGGCCTGCTGTGATGTCCGCTTTTGGGGGTAAAGCGGACATCCTCGCCCGCGGGACGTGACGTCTGTTGTCCGCTTATGACCCAAAGCGGACATCGTCCAGATCAAAATCCCGCGGTGCAGCAGGCTCCTACCGTCATTATTGACCGGGCCGGGACAGTGCCCAACCGATTCAGAACAATTCAGGTTTGCCCCAAGGACCTGGCCCTCCGTTCGATGGCAGGCTGATGGTGCGGAGATCCATGCGTGCGATTTGCGACCAGGGAGATCCACCATGAAACAGCAGGCGCTAGAGAAGCGGCGGGATTGGGGTGCCGACGTCATGGAAGTCGGGCTTTATTCCGTTCTGTTCCTCGTTGTGACGCTTCTGTGGATATACATTCCGGCCTAAGCGCCCGCGTGCCTACGCCAGCCACCGGCTAGGGCGCCTACCGGAGGGAAGCGCCATGCTCGACAAGGGGCGGCGCGAGTTCATCACGCTGCTCGGCGGTGCGGCAGCGGCATGGCCGCTCACCGCGGCGGCGCAGCAGTCTACGATGCCGACGATTGGGTTCCTCAGTAGCCAAACGTCAAGTGGATACGCGCCCTTCGTTGCCGCGTTCCATCAGGGCTTGAAGGAAACCGGCTACGTCGAGGGTCAGAACGTGGCGATCGAATACCGCTGGGCGGAGGGCCGAATTGATCGACTGCCGGCGCTAGCAGCCGATCTAGTTCAACGTCGGGTCGCGGTGATTGCTGCGACCACGGCTCCTGCGGTGCTTGCCGCCAAGGCGGCAACTGCAACGATTCCGGTCGTCTTCGAGACGGCCGGCGACCCGATCCAGCTTGGCTTAGTGGCGAGTCTGAACCGGCCGGGCGGCAACATCACCGGCGTGGCCAACTTGAACTTGGGGATAGTGCCTAAGCGGCTGGAACTGCTCCGGGAGCTCGTACCTGCGGCGAGCGTCGTTGGGCTTCTCATCAATCCAGACAATCCCGCGGTAGCCGAGCCCGTTGCCCGCGCCTCGCAGGAGGCGGCGCGGACGCTCGGCCTCAACCTCCATGTGCTGAATGCACGCAGCGAAGGCGACTTCGAGCAGGTCTTCGCAAGCCTGATGCAATTGCGCGCGGGCGGGCTCGTCATCGGTCCCGACGCGTTTTTTACCGCCCGCAGCCGGCAGCTAGCCGCGCTCGCCCTGCGTCACACGGTGCCGACGATCTTCCAACACCGCGAGTTCGTCGCTGCTGGCGGCCTAGTGAGCTATGGCGGCCTGACTTCCGACGCTTACCGCCTGACCGGCGTCTATACCGGGCGCGTTCTCAAGGGCGAGAAGCCCGCTGATCTGCCGGTGCAGCAGGCCACGAAGGTCGAGCTGTACATCAACCTCAGGACGGCCAACACGCTTGGCATTACCATCCCGCTGCCGCTGTCCGGCCGCGCCGACGAGTTGATCGAATGAAGCGGCGCGAGTTCATCACGCTTCTCGGCGGCGCGGCGGTGTGGCCGCTCACGGCGCGCGCGCAGCAGCGCGAGCACCAGCGACGCATCGGGGTCTTCATGCCCGGAGTGGCGGACGATCCCGAATACGAAGCGCGCAATGCGGCGTTCCTGCAAGGACTCGGCCAATTGGGCTGGATCGTTGGCCGCAACATTCGCATCGACTACCGGTGGGGCGCCGGCAATATCGAGCGCTATCGTGCGATCGCGGCCGAACTGGTCGCTCTAGCGCCGGACGTGCTGGTGGCTTTCGGCTACGCGACCGCGAGCGCGCTGCAAAAGGCGACCAGCACCGTGCCGATCGTATTCGCGAGTGTCACCGATCCGGTCGGCGGCGGCCTGGTCGAGAGCCTGGCACGACCGGGAGGGAATACCACCGGATTTGTTACTTCCGAATTCGGCTTTGCCGGAAAGTGGCTGGAGCTTCTTAAGGAAATCGCGCCGCGGGTTACGCGCGCGGCAGTTATGCGGGATGCTGCCATCGCCTCCCAGGTCGCCCTGTTCGGAAGCATCCAATCGGTGGCGCCGTCGCTCGGGGTCGAACTGCGACCGATCGATACGCGGGACCCCGGCGAGATCGAGCGCGGCGTCGTTGCATTCGCCCGCGAGCCGAATGGCGGCCTGATCGCGGCGTCGGGTGCGCGAGTACTCCTGCACCGCGAGCTAATCGTTGCACTGGCGGCGCGGCACCGCTTGCCGACGGTCTATCCTTACCGCAGTCATGTCATGAGCGGCGGCCTGATCTCCTACGGCTCTGATCAGGTCGAGAACTTCCGACGCGCAGCCGGGTATGTGGATCGCATTCTCAAGGGCGAGAAGCCGGCCGATCTTCCAGTGCAGGCGCCGACCAAGTGCGAGCTAGTAATCAACCTTAAAACCGCGAAGGCGCTTGGGCTCGAATTGCCGCCAGCCGTGCTCGCACGCGCAGACGAGGTGATCGAATGACCTACGTCGTTGAGTTCAGAACGGCGGCCGGCGAGGCGCTTGCAATCTCACTCCCCGCCAGCGAAACGCGGGTGATCCGACACTTTCAGGAGCGGATGCCCTCTGGGCTATTCGTGCCGGACACTCCGTAACGGAATCGAGCCTACAGCGGGCGTTCCGTCAGGAACCTCTGTCACGCAAGAAGTGTCCATCCGCTTGTGAGAGCCTACCTCAACTTCCGAAGGGTTACCCTGAGTCGTCACTGGTGGGGGCATCGATTTGTCGAATACAGTTTTGATGAGCGAGTTATCCGACAGGTATTTGTGGTATTGAGTTGTGACCACCTTTGCTTCCCTCAGCGTAGCAAGCCTCCATTGAATCTCCAGATTTTCATTTCCAGCGATGCTTTCTACGATTCTACGTTCTTCTACGAGCAACCTGAATTCAGTTGGTTGATCATTGTCCGCAGGTTTGGTGGTAAGTGAGGTTGCAAAATCGATGCGCCCGGTAGGGACCCAGTCCCGTTTTACGACACCTTGGTTAGGTACATGCGCACGACGCCAGAAAGCTTGAAGAGCATCTGGAAAAAAACGATAAATCAAGAATGCTGATGCGCTTAACATGATCAGCATCAGCACGCTCGTAATAAGTACGTCAACCATCTCTTTCCCGTTCAGGATGGATTGAAAGTTGACCCGGTTTCATGGATACCCAAACGTTTCCGTTTAAGGAGCCGCAACAAGTCACTGAATCATTCACTCCCGTCTGGACTTCAAGATTATCCCTGCGAGCAGCCCGAGCGATAAGACGATCGGTCGAATAGCTTCTACGAAGCCTTGGAGGCCGATCTCACAGACACGCTAGCGCCTGCTTAGTGGCCACAAGGAGATTGAGCGGCTGCCACGGTTTGGGCATAAAATCGACCCCAGCCGGCAGCTGGTCGTCGCGCGGATGTCCGGACGTAAGAATGATAGGAAGAAAGGGCCAGCGCATCCTGACCTCGCGCGCCAAGTCGATCCCATCCATCACGCCGGGAAGCCGGATATCCGCAAAGATCATGGCGATGTCTCGCCCGCGGATTAGCATCATGGCGAGGGCAGCTTCGGCGCTGTCACATTCGATGGTATCGAGTTCACCACCTTCAAGCAGCTTCGCCGTGAGGCCGCGCAGTTCGGCGTCGTCCTCGACGATCAACACCACCCGACGGTTCTGTTGGGCTTGTTCCATTTTCACGCCCCTCCCCTGAGTATTCGTTATGGTCCCCATCCAATTGCCGCATGAGCGCCGCCAGGTACTCCGGAACCGTCGCGCAAGCGGCGTCGGCGAATTCGGCCCGCAGTCCGCGTGCAAACGCCTGCAGGAACTTCATTGGGTCGAGGGAGATTGCGGGCAGACGGCGCATTCCAATGCTCCGACGGACCTCCCCTGGCCCCAGCCGTTCGGTCGCGCGCCTTATGTCGTGAATACGACAGAGGTAGTTTTGTTCCCAGACGGCAGTGAGATTTTTGCGGGCGATGGAACTGAACCGGCGGTTCCCGGGGCAGACGCATTAGAGGTTGGTCCTGATTCCCTTGCTTGGCCGAAGGTGGCGAAGCGAGGAGCGGGACAGCTCGCAATCCGTGCCTCATCTCACGAATTGTTCGCTTAAGGGGGCTTTCCCTATAGAGTTTGCGCGTCCGCATTGGCCTTGGCGCGTGTCGTTTCGTATTCCAAATCTAAGTCGGAAAAACGAATGCTGGATGTGTCTACCTCGCCTCTCGCGTGGCCCAAGGCGCCACCAGTTCGCTGTGCCTGTTCTGCAAGCCCGAGCCAGCGAAACCCCAGACATCGCCAGTAGGTTGCCGCCTCTAGTGACTTGGCCAATCTTGCCCGTCGCGCGCAGTCGATACCCTGATCCTCACAGTAACTTGCATAAGACATACTCAACCCCTCCACTTCACACAGCACACAGGCTGCTCAGAGAGGCCAATTCAATCTGCCTGGAGTAGGTCCATTGTAACAATAAGATCGCGGCAAACTGTTGCACAACCATCACACTCAAGCCGTCTGGCGAGAGACTGAGCGGCGATCCCTTCCACCAGCGCTGGCAGCGGTGCGCGGCAAACCGTCGCCCATGTACGTCATCATCGTGGAATCAGGCGCATTGAACCTTTCGATCGCCAGCGCGACCAATGAGATGAGAGCTTTGCCGGGATCGGCAGGTGTTCGACTGGGGGGCTTCATGCATCCGTCGCACCCACTCGCGGCCTGCTCGGCCGCGTTTTTTCTGATTTCTGCGACTATGCCGCAGTTGGCGCAAGCGCGCGAACTCGTTGGATTTTCGGACCCTTATTCGAACGGCACGGTTGTGGTGAAAACGAGCGAGCGAGCGCTCTATTACGTGCTCGGCAACGGCAAGGCCGTGCGCTATCCGGTCGGCGTCGGCCGGGCAGGCAAGCAATGGACCGGTACGGCCATGATCAGCAGTAAGCAACTGAGCCCGGCATGGTCGCCGCCCGAGGAAGTCAAGCGCGACAAGCCCTCACTACCGAATGTGATTTCAGGCGGGAGCCCCAGCAATCCGATGGGAGCGGCCGCCATGACGCTGAGCGGCGGCGGGGAATACGCCATCCACGGCACCAACGACCCGCGCTCGATCGGTGGCTTTGTCTCCTACGGCTGCATTCGCATGTACAACGAGGACGTACTCGATCTCTATAACCGCGTCAGCTGGGGAACGACTGTGGTTGTGACCCGCTGAAGCGTCGCACGCTGCGGATAAGGATTTGCAGGGGATTTGCCATGCGCTCGGCACACAACGTGCATCCTGAATTTGGTCTGTCGTCCCATTTGCGTCGGAAGGCCGGAGCTGCGGTTGCCTTCATCGTATGCGGATCGATCGCAGGCGCGAGCGGCGTAGTTGTGCAAATGGCTGGCCACGAGACCAATGTCGATGGCAGATCGGTGATCGCACAAGGGGAGATCCCCCTCAACCCCGCCGCTACACTCTCCACTATCGTCTCGCCGGCTTCTCCCGCCATGAGCGCTGCCGATAGTCGACAAGATTCCGGATCGCCGTCCAATTCACCGCAAGCCGAGCCGCTCCACGCAATTCCCACAGCGGTGACAACGTCGATAAGGGAACCGACGACAGTGCCTTCCGAACAGCCTGTGGCTGCTTCCAAGAAGTCGCAAAGAGCGGTTCGCAGCGTGAACCAGCGCCACCAAGGCTGGTATGATGCTTCTACGTGGCGCGGCTATGCGCACCAACGACCCAGTTCGAGCTGGTGATCAATCTCATGACCGGGCACTCAGCCTCGACGTGCCGGAGACACTGCTCGCGCGCGCCGACGAGGTGATCGAACAGCGGTGCTTTTTTGCTGCGGCGCATATGTCCGCTTGTGGCACAAAGCGGACATACCGAGCCATCTGCCATCATGTCCGCTTTCGGGGCAAAGTGGACATTATTCCAGCGCCGGGCGTGAGGTCGCCACCCTCCCCTCTTTCCATAACTTCTCATTATGCGAATCAGGTTTTTCCTGGATGATCGTCGTCGGCCTCCTGTTTGATCCTCCCGCAGTGTGCTTGGAATTTGGCCATCGGGGTCACGCCGCGACCCGCGGGTCGGGAACTGAAAACCGCTATTCGGCTGCCTCTCGCCGCACTTGATAGCTGCCGGGCACCGTACGAAAGGCGATGTTGAGCCGGTTGGCGCCATTGATGGCGACGAGGGCCAAGGTTAGATTGACCAGTTCCTCTTCGGTGAACTGTTTACGCACCTCCTCGTAAACCTCGTCCGGCACCTGAGTGTCAGCGACCAAGGTGACCGCCTCGGTCCAGGCCAGTGCCGCACGCTCACGGTCGCTGTAGAATGGCGACTCGCGCCACGCATTCAATAGATAGAGCCGCTGCTCGCTTTCTCCATCGGCGCGTAGTTCCTTCGTATGCATGTCGATGCAATGGGCGCATCCGTTGATCTGGGATGCTCGCAGCTTGACGAGCTCCAAAAGCGAATGATCGAGACCGCAGTTGCGCACGAACGTGTGCAGGGCCTTCATGGCGTCCTCGCCTCGCGGAGAAGCTTTGCGGAAATCCAATCGAGCTTTCATTGCGGACCTCCATTTCGCGAGATGCAATCTCTCGGTTCGAACGTCCCGCCGTCACTTGGCACACGCCAAGCGTGCGCTAGAGCGACCGCGTGGAAGAAAATCCCGTGTCAGACATGAGATGCCGTGAGTTCATCACGCTGCTTGGCGGCGCAGCATGGATCGGGCTTCGGTGAAAGTCGCCTTCATGCCTTCGGCTCCGTGCGCTGTTCGATAGAGTCATCAGGCAGAAAGGCATGGACGCCGCGTACCCCATTAACCATTTGGGTGATGCGCAGGTCCACAACAAGGCTGGCAAACGATAAGGCCTGGCGTGGTGAGAACCCATATAGCTCTCCCATCATTTTGACCATCTCAACTGTTGCAATTGCCGCCGCTTCATCAAGACTGCGGCCGAAACCAAAGGTCAGCCAGCCACTGGTTAGGCGTGCCCGGGGCAATGCCAGACGCAGCTCAGGATGGAGTCGGAACTCCATTTCCACCTGCATTGGGCAGTTCAGCGCTGGGCCCGCAACCTCGCCGTCGCCCTGCACCGCGTGTCCGTCACCGGTTGAGAAGAGCCCGTCATCGACTGCGATCGGCAAAAACAGCGCCGTGCCTTCGGTTAGCTCGCGGCAATCTAGATTGCCGCCACACCGGGTGGGAGGAAAGGTAGATTGAATGCCCGGCTGATCGAGGGGCATACCCATTATTCCCATGAACGGTCGCAGCTTCAGCAGTTGACCCGCACGGTTGATGCCAACTGCCCCTTCCGGATCAAGCTCCCAAAACGTGGCGTGATCGCCGCGCGGCACGGTGATTACGGCGGGAGGTCCTCCCGGCCCCGCACCCAAGCCTAGATGCGGATCGAGCTGCGCGGGAGCGCCAGGCCCCGCCGACCAGCCCCATCGTCCCGTACGGATGCGGTTGATCCGGATTTCCAGAGTCATGCCGGCCCTGGCGCCGTTGATCGCCACCGGACCGGCCAGAGCATGAGCGGCGTCGCGCGTCACGTCTCGTGGGACGAAGTCACGGGGCTCGCTGAACCCGACCTCCTGCTCGATTGCGCCCCAACCCGAGTCCAGAGTCTGAAACGAAACCACGTCGCCCGAGTCGATCGTCAGCGCGGATGCCAGCTCACGGGAAAAATATCCGTGCAACGCCCGCGGTGCCGGACCCAAGTGATGTCTTGCCATGTTTGTTAAAGCCCTTCGTATCGACCGAAGTCGGCGGACTAAATGAGCTACGCCGCTCGTATCACGGATGCAATGCGACAGGCCGGTATTTACGTCGGCCACATCCTCAAGGGCGAGAAACCGGCCGAGATGCCGGTCCAGTCTGCCGACCAGATTCTAGTTCGTCATCAACCTGCAGACGACCAAGACGCTCGGCATCGAAATCCCGCAACCGTGCTGGCCTGCGAGGGCCACCAGTACGCCACCACTTCTCGGCACGGCGCGTCGACACACCAAAACGAGACACCGGAAGTGGCCCTCAGAGACAGAGGGCCGAAATGGCTCTGTCGCCGTCCCATCTGGCACTCGGAGACTGGCCCCGATAATAGAATGGGGCCCAGTTGGCGGGGATTTCGGAGACGCTTCCGGAGCTAATGCTGGAGACCAGACTAGCTGGCTGGGGCGGGACCAGTCACATTTTCTAAATTACGTTCGACATTTCAAATGATTATCTTGATATGAAATGCCAAGATACCGACAAAAATACCGACAATTTGAGCCGTTGCCCCGGCGAGCACGGAACGCTTTTTAGCGGCCGGTCGAAAGTTAAGTCAGCGCTCGACACCGCATCGGGTGTTTCCGGGTG
>Ga0306922_10007768_pt1 | contig 10374 bp, 12 predicted proteins | sample sta12Cox44000082_FD_203758 | JGI IMG/M metagenome (GOLD analysis project Ga0306922, IMG submission 203758) | Lab enrichment of tropical soil microbial communities from Luquillo Experimental Forest, Puerto Rico - statoxic.12C.oxic.44.000.082 (v2)... | ecosystem: Environmental > Terrestrial >...
AGTAATTTCTGCTCGCCTGCAATCGCATGTCCTACTTTGTCAGACTAGAAAAAGTGCAGGCCGGGGCTTAGCGGAGAGGATGACGGTAACTAATCGCCGGAAAAAAGATTCGGACGTGCCATGCAGGGAGCTAGCTTCGAGTCGGCACGCAAAGAGATGGGACGCGACCACGCCGCGCGCGAACCAATCCCTCCCGCCGCAGAAGCTCCGGCATGAGCGACGACACGCAGATCGGTTAGACAGCTGGTCACGCTAATAATCCTTACTTAGATTATAGCCGCGTTTTTCGCGCCCCGTAACCCCCAAAATGCCGCACGGCGACAACAAAATCGAGTGCCGGAGGCACGCCATAGTCTGGCCCAGCGTGAAGCCCCGCCAGCCGGAGCGAAACGCCTCGCGAGGTCTTCAGCCCGAGATCCCGAAATCGGCTGCTCTGGAAACTCATGTCCGATTCGCCGTAAACTGCTAGGAAAGGTCTTGTCCGAAGCAGTATGTTTTGCCCGCTACACTCCAACTCTCAACCTAGGTCGCCAAGACTTCTTGTGGCGATCTCCGCCTTTCTGATCGCCCTCGCGGCCACCTCCGCCTGCACGCGCTCGAACGCCTCATCGGATAAGGCTCCAGCCGCCGCTCAAACGCCCCAGCCTGTTCAACCACAACCACCGGCCGAGCAGCCACAAACCGCGCAAGCGCCAACTGATCTCGCACCCGAGCTCGCGGAGTTGCACCGCAAGGCCGACGCAGGCAACGCATACGCCATGGTGCAACTTGCCAACGCCTACGAGAGAGGCGAAGGCGCGCCGCGAAATGCCGATCAGGCCGTCGCCTGGTTGAAGAAGGCCGCCAATGCCGGAGACTCGTACGCGATGTACCGTCTCGCTCGCCTTTGCGCCACAGGCTCCGGAGTCCAAAAGGACTACGTAGAAGCCTTTGGTTGGTACAAGCGGGCCGCCGCCGCGGGCAACTCAGAAGCGATGTACGACCTCGCTCGTGCTTATGAAACCGGCTCCGGCGTCCGCGAAGACGTCCAACAAGCGGTTGTCTGGTACACCAAGGCCTACCAGCACGGAAACCAGCCCGCCAAGGCTGCCCTTGTCCGTCTCGGTGAGGGCTACGAAGACCACCCGTAGCTACTACCACCTTCACGTCGGATCCTGGGTTCGCGCTGCGCCTTTTCGACGCGTCTTTCGCGCGCGGTGTGAGACACTCTCGGTCACGTATGACTTCCGCGTCCTCCATCGCGGCCGTTCAAGACTCCTTCGCCTCCGCCACCGTCCGCAAAATCCGCCTCCGCCTCATTCCGTTTCTCTTCGCCATCTTCGTCGTCGCCTTTGTCGACCGCATCAATATTGGCTTCGCCGCCCTCACCATGAACAAGGATTTGGCGATTGCCAGCCAGCAGTTCGGCTTCCTCACCGGCATCTTCTTCTTCGGATACTTCTTATTCGAAATCCCCAGCAACTACCTGCTGCACAAAATCGGCGCGCGCGTCTGGATCGCACGCATTCTGCTCACCTGGGGACTCATCGCTACCCTGACCGGCTTCGTACAAAGCGTCCACCAACTTTACGTAATGCGGTTTTTACTTGGCCTCGCCGAAGCCGGATACTTCCCCGGAATTGTTCTTTACCTCACCTACTGGTTCCGTCAGCGCGATATGGCACAAACTGTCGCGCTGTTCATGACCGGCCTGCCGGTGACAAGCATCGTGGGCGCTCCGATCTCAGGCGTGATCCTTGATCACGTTCACTGGCTGAGTCTCAATAGCTGGCGTTGGCTCCTTATCCTCGAAGGCATCCCGGCCATTCTCTTCGGGTTCCTGACTTACCTGGTTCTTCCCAATGATCCCGCCGATGCGCGTTTTCTCGATTCGGGTGAGAAGAGCTGGCTGCTTGCGGAACTGAAGAACGAAGAGCAACAGAAGCTCGCAAGACGTCGCTACTCAATACGCGAAGCGTTAACCAATCGGCGGGTTTGGCATCTGACCTTCATTTACTTCGGAATCATGGTCGGCAGCTACGCGCTTCAATTCTGGGGACCACAGATTCTGAAGTTAGCTGCCGCCTACTCCACGAATGTCGCAGTCGGATTGTCGTTAATGGTCGTTCATCTGGTTGGTCTGGTAGCTATGATTCTGGTCTCTTGCAACTCCGACCGCAGATTGGAACGACGATTTCACGTGGCTCTGCCCGCCATGGTAGGGGGGATAGCTCTCTTTCTCCTGAGTGTGCCCCATAATCCGCCAACCTCGGTCATTCTTCTTTCTCTGTTGGCTGTCGGGGTGTATAGCTCACTGAGCCCCTTCTGGGCGATGCCGAATGAATTCCTGGCGGGCTATTCCGCTGCGGTCGGCATTGCTCTAATCAACTGCTGCGGTAACCTTGGCGGGTTCGTGGGCCCCTATACGATCGGGGCGCTCGCCCGCCATGCGGGATCCATCTATCCTGGACTCGCGGTTTGCGGCCTGCCAATTTTGCTGGCGGGAGCGCTGGCTCTAGTGCTTCGAAAGGAGGCAGCGTAAGTCACTCTGCCATTTGGACGAGTTCCCCAAAATGGAACCCAGACTATGTCCTCCATCACCCTCCTTGAAATTCCTTGTTTTCATCGGGTTAACACCAAATCATGAATAAGGATTCTACATTCAACTTACGGGCAAAGTATTCAGCATTAAGGACTTATTGGCTCGCATTTCTGTGTTTGGGAGGGCAAAGTATCGCCTTCGGGGTACAACTTCCAAGTTGGCGGCTCGCCAACGGTCCGTCGATTCTGGGGTTTTGAGTGAAGTGGCGATTTCCCGCAGGCGTAGGGGACCATACAGACTCGGAACGCCCTTTCGCATGGCCTCGCATTGCGATCCGGGTTTCATTACAATAGCTGGAACTCACCTTCGAAGGAGGCTGAATGCCGCTCTATCTCATCGCTTTCTCGTTGTGGGGCTTGATCAAGTTCGCGATATTCGGACTGATCATCGGCGCTCTTGCCAAACTCGTAATGCCGGGCAAGGAACCCGGCGGAATCTGGATCACGATGTTGTTGGGTATTGCCGGCTCGCTCCTAGCGACCTGGTTCCTGCAGATGGTGGGTCACTACGAGGATGGGCAGACCGCAGGTTGGATCGCCTCATTCGTCGGTGCCGCCGTGTTGCTGGCAATCTACCAGTTCTTCAAGCGAAGAACCGCGTAGAGTGCAGTTCTGGATGCTCAGGTTCGCGTCCAGATAATCACTGCCTACCGATCGGCCACGCCGCTCACCGAACCCGGGGCCGCATCCGTCCGAAAAATGCCTCGTGAGACTTACTTGGCATATCGTGGGCGGGGTTCGGCCCGACGCTGAGCAAGGGGCGCCTTGGCGTACGACTAATTGGTCATTGAGCGCCCTCCAAATACGTGGAAAATTACAAGTAGATGCGCCACGGTGACCTGCCCCGGCTACGCAAAGGCATACTGCACATTGCCACGCTACCCTAGCTTAACTAGATGAGTCCGCAGGACTCCGCCGCCAAGAACAACAGCAAGGGAAAACCATTGCGTGAAGTATGCCTAGTAACATTGAACTGATCATATTGTCATATGTGTTGGTCATCATGGGTTCCGTTGCCCTTGGGTGGACGCTTGTGGACTGGGTACAAAGGTTCCAGAAGGCTGAGGCGAGGGCCAAGAAGAAAGAATAAACTGGTCAAGCGACTCAGGTCTGGCACGTGCGGCCCTCGTTAAGTGCCAGTGGGTTCTGCCCAAAATGCAACAAATTTACGCCTTCTGCTGCAACACCCCGGTAACCAAATACAATTGGGCCTTTCACAAGCGTCGGTCGCAGGAGCATCCGATACACAGTGGTGTCTTCCAGCCGTTCATGCCGCATCAGCAACTGGATAATGCACAGGTCCGTGCCGGCCTCGGGCAAATGCGTGGCGAAGCTGTGCCGGGGTGTAGCGAACTCATCCTCTTCTTGATACCTGCGCGTATGGCCGCGGCCCCAGATGCTCCACACGGTCTTGTCCGAGATCGGTCACTCGACTGTGCCCACCTGGCTCCGGAAAAGATAGACGCGTGGCTTCTTTCAGCGCCAGTAATCGCGTAGCGCCTCCGACTGCTTGGGGTAAGCGGAACATCGCGATCGCGCATGCGCTTACCTCTCGCGACGTGAATAACCATGCGCTGGCTGTCGATGTCGCTGACCTTCAGGCGTGACGCTTCAGTGCGACCTAGGCCAGTGGCATAGAGCACCATGAGAATGGTGCGGTGCATCCGGTTGCGGGTCATCCCAATCAGGCGGGGTTACTGGTAAGGCTGCGCGGCTGCTTGGGAAAGGGGAGATCGTCGAACGCATGATCACGCCGCTTCAAGGTGCCCTTGTAGAGAAAATGCAGGGCGGACACGCAGTTCTCGACACCGCCCGGAGCCAGCTTCTTCTCGTTCAGAAACTAGATCTGATAACCACGTACGTGTTCGGCACCGAGTTGTTCTGGCGACCGGCCGAAATACTGAGCAAACTGCTGGAGCGTGGGGATGTGACCACGGATCGTATCGGGCGAGTAGTCGCGACGCTGGAGATCCTCCAGCAGGGGCTGGCGAAGTGGTGTCATAGGAAAGCCTCCTTCCCGTTTCATGGAGACTAGCCTTTTACGTACATTATGGTGAGGACGCTAGCTCCGCCGCGCAAGCGGCTTAGTTCTGACGGGCAATCCGGCAGCAATTGGATCATTTCCGGATTGCCGACACACGCAGCAAACCAAGAACCGGGTTCTTGGCCCACCGGAGTGCTGCTCGTTGCTTGTTCCGCATGCCGTTCCCTACAATCAAAGATTCTGCATTCTTTCAGGGAAGGTTCATGGCGCTGCAGCTCTTTAACACTCTCTCGGGCAAGACAGAACAGTTTCATCCTTCGGAAGACAACCTGGTCCGCATGTACGCTTGCGGCCCAACGGTTTACGACTACGGCCACATCGGCAATTTCCGCACCTTTGTCGCGGTCGACGTGCTGCGCCGCTTCCTTAAGCAGAGCGGCTACAAGCTCAAGCACGTCATGAACATCACTGACGTAGAGGACAAGATCATCCGCAACGCCGCCCGCGACGGCGTTTCCGTGCAGGAATACACGAACAAGTACACACAGGCCTTTCTGGAAGATGCCGAGGCGTTGAACATCGAGCGGCCGGAAATGATCGTCAAGGCAACCGACCATATTCAGGAGATGGCGCACTTCATCGCCGAGCTGTGCAACAAAGGCTATGCCTATGCAACCGAAGACGGCTCGTATTACTTCCGCATCGCCAAGTTCCCCGAATACGGCAAGCTGTCGAAGAAAGACTTTGCCGGCATGACCGACGGAGCCCGCGTCGACGTCGACGAGTATGAAAAGGACAACGCCCGCGACTTTGCCCTTTGGAAAGCCCCCAAACCCGGCGAAGCCCAATGGGATACCGAGATCGGTAGGGGCCGCCCGGGCTGGCATATCGAGTGCTCGCAGATGTCGATGAAGTATTTGGGCGACAGCTTCGATATTCACTGTGGCGGCGAGGATTTGATCTTCCCGCATCACGAAAATGAAATTGCGCAATCGGAGTCTCTAACCGGCAAGCAATTCGTGAAGTATTGGGTGCACTCGCGCTTTCTGCTGGTGGAAGGCGAGAAAATGTCGAAGAAGCTCGGCAACTTCTACACCGTGCGCGATCTGGTGCTGCTGGGACACAAACCCTCGTCGATACGCTTCCTGCTGATGTCGGTTCCGCATCACAAGCCGTTGAACTTTACGTTCGATGGACTTACGCAGGCGGCGAATTCGGTTGAGCGTTTGCGCAATTTCAAGCTGCGGCTGCAAACCTCCAAATTTGCCGAGGGCGGGAATCCCGCAATTGCCGAATTGGCGGAACGGGCTTCGAAGGAAATGCGCGAAGGCATGGAAGACGATCTGAACACCGCCCGGGCACTGGGTGCCGTGTTCGATCTGGTGCGCGACGTCAACGCAGCGGTCGATGCCGGGCAAGTGAAGCAGAGCGATGTTCCGCTGGTTCTGAAGGTGCTCGATCAATTTGACCAGATCTTCGCAGTGCTGAACGACGATGACGCTGCCAAGGTCCGGGAAACAGTCGAATGGGCGAAAACCGATGGCAGCGCGGACAAAATCAGCGCGGCGGCGGCGGAAATTGCGAAGGCGGCATCGTTGTCAGACGTGGAAGTGGAGAAGTTGGTCGCCAAACACTCGCAGGCGCGGCAGGCAAAAGATTTCCCCCGGTCGGACGCGATTCGCCAGCAGCTAGCCGAGAACGGAATCATCCTGGAGAACACAAAAGACGGCGTAAGGTGGAAGCGCAAGTAGCCCGCCCAATAGGGATCCTTCGACTTCGGCGGCCAAGCGCGGGCCGCCTACGCTCAGAATGACACAATGTATGGACTTTAGACTTCCGACTCCAGTTCGGGAGCGTGGTTGCCTGCGCCGTCAGGTTCCTCGCCTGAATGTACCTTCGCTGTCGTGACCAGCACGACCGCCGCAATGATCACGATGCTTCCGGCCTGCATGTAGCCACCGAAGCCCTCGTGCAGAATAAGCCACCCCAGAAACACGGCCACAATCGGGTTGACGTAAGCGTAGGTTGCCACTTTCGGCCTCGGCACATGTTTCAGCAACCAGATGTAAGCGGTGTAGCCGATCCACGATCCGAAGACGACGAGATACAGCACAGCCGCGACACCGCGCTGATTGAAGACGGCGCGATGATATTGGCCGCTGATTAAGACCAACACTACATGTCCAAGTCCGGCGAAGATCATCTCCCAACTGGTGGCAACAAACGGGTCAACCTTCATTTGCCACTTGCGAGAGAGCACCGATCCGACCGCCCAGCTGAATGACGAGAAGAGCAGACTGACTGAACCGATCAGCTGCATCATTCCTAGTGTGTCGCGATGAGTAATCTTAGGCCACACGAGAATGACAATCCCACAAATACCGAGTACAAGGCCAATTAACCCGCGGCGCGAGATGCGATCGCCACGAAAGACGAATGTCTCGAGCATGAGGAACCAGATCGGCGTAACGGCGACGATAAACGCAGCGAATCCCGTAGGAACATACTGCTCGGCCCAAGCCAGCCCTCCATTGCCTCCGACCAGCAGCAATCCGCCGACAGCCGCTAAACGCACGGCTTCGGGACGCGAGATGTGCACCGTGCGTCCGAACAGCGCACAGGCGGCGAGCATCAGCGGCCCGGCAATCGCGAAGCGCAAGGCGCACATCACAAATGGCGGAATGCCTTCAGCCGAGGTCATGCCAATCGCGAGGTAGGTCGATCCCCAGAAAACGTAGACCAGAGCGAAGGCGATGATGACTTTGAGGGACTGGTTCGCGGCGGGTTTCGACGGGCGCGCCGGCCTGGGAGCCTGCAATGGAAGCGTTTCAGCCATTAGGTGGCGGGCAGCTTGTGGTTCGAGTGACGTAAGCGCTTGCCGGTGTCGAAGATGTAGTGGATTCCCGAAAGCAGGGTAAATGCAAACGTGGCGTAGAGAAGGAGCCTTTCGAGCAACTCGACTGCCGGCGTGGCGACAACCTGCGCCAGCACCACAAAGAACACGGCTGCGATCTGGCAGACTGTGTTGATCTTGCCGTAAATGCTGGGGCGAAAGTCGCGGAAACCGACGGTAGCGAAAAGCGCCATCGCAGTAGCGATGATGCACAGATCGCGGCTCAGCACCAGCACCGTGTACTTCCAAGGGATCTTCCTGGCGAACGACAGTACAAGAAAGAGCGAGCTCAACAGAAGTTTGTCGGCAATTGGGTCGAGATATTGGCCAAGCAGCGTTCGCTGATTAAGGGCACGCGCCAGCCATCCGTCGAGAGCGTCGCTGACGCCAGCCAGAATTAAGAGGCCGAGCGCCCAGCGCCAGTTGTAATCGAGAACGTTAGTGATGACGAAGGGGATAAAAATGAGGCGCAGCAGAGTGAGCTGGTTGGGTGCCGTCCAGAACTGATTTCTCAACCCGCCCCTCCGAGATGGCCGATCGCTGAAGTTGATTGGCGATGGACAGTACCCTCCCCACCGGTTACTTCAGGAGCCCTGAGTTTAGATTGTGGGGTGTCGCGCCGCGTTTGGCAACTTGAGGAGGTACGTGAGTGTGTGACCGTGGTCACAGAAGCCTGGGTAGCTATCCAGGTAACGTATTGACTGCAGCAGTCCCATTTGCTCGATTCTCTATGGTTGCTTCACGCGATTTGTAGCCCGCTCCCTGGGCGCTGTTTCCCAATACCTCGCCAAGCCTGGATCCGACCTCCCTCCAGGAACTCCCGTCAGAAACCTCCATTCGTGGTTTTAGGCCGCTGCATAACTTCGACAATTTGCAACCCTAGCTGGGCGGCCTTTTCGCTTGAGATGGATGAGTTGGCGTTTGCGGTATTGTGCCTCATAGCACTGGCCTCCATAGTCTACATAGTTCATTCCGTAGCGCAGCATGCGGTAGATGAGCCGGGCGAGTTTGGCCGCCATGGCCCTGGTCGCCACCGGAGGCCCCAGGCGAGTCCGCAGTCGGCGGAAATGCGCCCCTACATAGCTGTCGCTCTCCCGTAGACTGCTGGCCGCCATCCTTAAGACAGTGGTCGCGCGGTTGTTGGTGCGCATGCGACCTTTCCCAATGATTTTCCCGCCACTGATGTTATTGTCCGGAGACAGCTTCAGCCAGGAAACCAAATGGTTCTCGGTCTTCCACTTGCTCATATCCCATCCTACTTCATTGATTATCGTCATCGCCGTCAGGACATCGATGCCATCGATCTGGGTCAGGTCATGACCGGTCATGCGAAACAACTCTTCTCGCAAGTTAAACGGTGGATTGCCTTTCTTCTTCTTGCGCCGTCCCTTTCGGGTCTCTTCCGGCATACGGCCCCCTGGGTGCGATCCTCTTGTTGCGCGAGGTACTGTGCTAGTTGCTGATCGCACTCCATTATCTGTTTCTGGCAAAACTCATATCCCGCCTGCAGCCGCCAGCATTTGAATGATCTGCGATTTGCCGATCTCGTTGGAGATCTTCTGGCCCGGCGTCTCACACTCTTCGCGCGCGTCGTCCGCACTTATCGGCGCATTGCGCCGCATAAAATCAGCCGTTTGTTCCGGAGCGAACATGCCCAGTGCCAGTAGCGGGAATTGATGTACACAAAAAGATGTTGGCCGCGGTTGTGGCTGACATTGAAGGCGACGGCGAATACCAGTTTGAGCGGCGCCAATTTGCTAGCAGCCCCGACCATTTGCGATGGCTGTCGAAACTCCTACATTTAAGACAATCTGCTATTGGCACACTTGCGGTTCAATGGATTTTCGGCAGACCATACATTATGGGAAGTGTGACTGTTGCGCCGATCACTCCCGAGATACGCCGTCCAAAGAAACCAAATGAGCGTCCAAGTCGGCTTACCGGACATCTTGATTCTAGTACCCGCAGCATGCTACGCGGGCAGGCTCGTTGTAGACTGTGAGCGTGAAGAGACCGACATTTTGGATGCGGCTCGTGGTGATTGGGGCTTTGACGGCCTTAGGGGCTGCCTTTGCCCCGCCGGCTCGCGGGCAGCGGATGAGTGTGGCTGAGTATCAGAAGAAGTCCGCGAAAGACGCCAAGAAGCAGGAAAAGTTGAGAAAGAAAGCAGCGAAGCAACAGGCCAAGGCGCAGAAGAAGACGAACAAAGCACAAGCGAAGCAGCTCAAGAAGGACCGGAAGGCGAACGAAAAGGCGAACCGGAAACTGCATGCGGCAGCCTAGGCAATAGACGGCAGTCAAACGTTTCAGACGATCCCAAACATTGAACGGTTCGGAGTGCCTGACGTCGGGAAATCGGAAAGGTGGAGGCTAGTACGTACCTCGGCGATTAGGGCGTTATACGGCAATTCGTCAACACTGGCCGACCTATGGGAACCTACATGGCAGGCTTCTGTGCATAACTTCCGCATTGTCGAACATCCGGAACAAGCACGCCTTCCTCCCATGCTGGCTGCGGCTGAGCGTGGGTATCGAGGCTGGTCGAGGACCTTTGGACCGATCTGGATCGAGCGCTGTGCAATGTGCCGGAAGTCTAATACTGGACGCAGAGCCCTCGGAAACCGGCCGCCGTCAGCAAGGCTGTCGCGACTGAGAGCGTCAACACTAGCGGTTTCCGCCGGCTGAAAGCCGGCTGCGGGCAAGATTGCCCGCCCCGCGTCGTTCCCAAAAAAGTGATCCCGGCCACCTCTCGACGCTGCCATAAAACCGACGATGCACCGAAAGGTACGAGCAGAAACTCTCGACAGTCCAATTCTCGTATTCCATCATCGCTTCCACGTCGCCTTCCAAGAAACGCGTGATCGCAACAGACGATCGGAGTCCGCTTTCTATCGCTTTGTGCACCCCAAGTCCGGAA
>Ga0306922_10007770_pt1 | contig 10373 bp, 6 predicted proteins | sample sta12Cox44000082_FD_203758 | JGI IMG/M metagenome (GOLD analysis project Ga0306922, IMG submission 203758) | Lab enrichment of tropical soil microbial communities from Luquillo Experimental Forest, Puerto Rico - statoxic.12C.oxic.44.000.082 (v2)... | ecosystem: Environmental > Terrestrial > Soil...
ATCGGCAAGACGCGCCTTGCCCTCGAAGTTGCGCGGCAGCTGCGGCCGCAATTTGCCGACGGGGTCTGGATCGCCGAGCTCGCGTCGCTGTCCGATCCCCAGCTTGCGCCGATCACCGTCGCCGCGGCGTTCGGGCTCGAACTCTTATCGGGGGTCATTTCGCCCGAGAGAATCGCGGCGGCAGTCGGCTCAAAGTGCATCATGCTTGTGCTCGACAATTGCGAGCATGTGATCGCCGCCGCGGCGGGGATGGTCGAAGCATTGTTGCACGCCAACCCGGCGGCGCGTGTGATCGCGACAAGCCGCGAGCCGCTCAGAGCGGAAAGCGAGCACCTCTACCGGGTGCCGCCGCTTGCCGTGCCGACGGAGGATACGCAGGCGCTGAAGGACGTGCTGCGATACGGCGCGGTGGCGTTGTTCATCGCGCGGGCCCAGGCGGCTGACCCGCACTTCGCGCCGGACCGGCAAACTGCCGCGGCCATAGCGGCGATCTGCCGGCGGCTCGACGGAATCCCGCTCGCCATCGAATTGGCGGCAGCGCGCGCCTCGGCGCTCGGGATGCAAGAGCTCGCTTCCCGGCTCGACGACTGTTTCAGCCTCCTTACCGAGGGCCGCCGTACGGCACTGCGGCGGCATCAGACCCTGCGGGCGACGCTCGATTGGAGCTACGAACTCCTCCCTGGACCCGAGCGCGCGGTGCTGCGGCAGCTGTCAATCTTCGCCAGCGGTTTCAACTTGGCGGCGGCGAATGCGGTTATCGCGAGCGCCAAGATCCCGGCGTCGGATGTCGTCGAACGTGTCGCAAACCTGGTGACCAAGTCGCTCGTTGCGGCGGATGTTGGTGGCGCCGCAGTGCACTATCGATTGCTCGAGACGACTCGTGCCTACGCACGCGAGAAGCTTGCCGACCACGGCGAGCTCGAGCAAGCCGCACGCAGACACGCCGAATTTTACTTGGCCGTCTGCGGGCAAGCCGAGGCCGAATGGGAGACGCGGCCCGCGACCGAGTGGCTGGCGGATTATGGCCGCCAGATCGGCAACGTCCGCGCGGCGCTGGCCTGGGCCTTTTCGCCGCGCGGCGACGCGTCGGTCGGCGTGGCGCTCACGGCCGCTGCGGTACCCCTGTGGTGCCAGTCGTCGCTGCTCGACGAATGCCGCGGACGCGTCGAACAAGCGCTTGCCCACGTCGCTCCCGGATCGAACCGAGATAGGCGCTACCAGATGCAACTCGATGCGGCACTTGGCCTGTCGCTGTTTCATACGAAGGGTCCCGTGCGTGAGACTGGCGCGGCGTGGACACGCGCGCTCGCCATCGCAGACCGTCTTGAAGATACCGAATATCAATTGCGGGCGCTTTGGGGACTGTGGTCTCATCGAATGAGCAGCGGCGATTATCGAGCTGCACTGGGATTTGCTCAAAGGTTCCGCGATCTCACCGCCAAACAGCCCGACCCGGCCGATCGGCTGATCGCCGATCGAATGATCGGCACTGTGCTGCATTACATAGGAGACCAGACCAATGCGCGGCGCCACATTGAGCGCATGCTAAGTGGGTATCTCGATCCGCGGCACCGATCGCATACGATCCGCTTTGTGTGGGACCAGCGGGTGGCAGGAAATATGGTCCTTGCGGTGATCCTTTGGCTTCAGGGATTTCCAGACCAGGCCGTGCGCACCGCTCAGCAGACAATTGAGAATGCTCGCGCAAGCGATCACACGATCTCGTTGTGTTACACGCTGGCCCGTGCGGCCTGCCCGGTTGCGCTCTGGGTCGGCGACTTGGCCGCGGCAGAGCGCTACGTGTCGATGTTGCTTGACCATTCGGCAAGGCTTGCGATGGCGGTCTGGCAAGCCGAGGGCCGCTGTTTCAAGGGAGTGCTGTTAATCAAACGCGGCAGGCACCGCAATGGGTTGCGCCTTCTGCGCACAGGTCTCGACGAGCTTAGCGAGACCGGCTCCGTCGTGCGGTACACAGCATTTCTCGGCGCATTGGCGGAGGGCTTGGCCGGGGCCGAGCGAATACCTGAGGGACTCGCGACGGTCGAAGAGGCGCTCGAGCGATCGGGGAGCAATGAAGAGCGCTGGTGCATTGCGGAGCTTTTGCGAGTCAAGGGCGAGCTTATTTTACTGGAGAACGCGCCTAATGCGGCCGCGGCGGCCGAGGATCACTGCTGGCAAGCCCTCGACTGGGCGCGCCGGCAAGGTACGCTGTCCTGGGAGCTGCGCGCCACTGCCAGCCTTGCGCGGATATGGCGCGACCAAGGCCGAAGCAAAGAGGCGCACGAACTGCTCGCGCGGGTCTACGACCATTTCACCGAGGGTTTTGACACGGCCGATCTCAAAGCGACAAAGGCGCTGCTTGACGAGCTCGCTGCGTAGCCGAAAACGCTCTTGTCGATTATAATATCGTTGGCGGTGGAGGTCCGGTTGTGGCACACCTCTGACTCGCTGACTAGGATCGAGAGAGGTCGGATTATTGGCCTTTAACAGACGTGCCGACAATAGCGCGAACCGACGGAGTTGACCCTGCCCCACCCATCGCGACGGGCTCGTCCGCGGTATAGAGAGGCGGGCGACGACATGTCCTTGCCCTTATGAGCGTCCCAATGATCACGGACCAAGATTAGACGGGAGCCGCAGCGCCTTCTCCGCTAACTCGAGCGTCGCGGCAGCGTCACAAGCCGCGAGCTTCAGTTCGGTCCGCGCCGTGCAACGATGCCAAGGCACCTGACGGCTGAAGCACAAGGTCGTCAGGCTGGCCGCGCTGAAGATCGATGAGGCCTAAGTCGATGGGCCATTGGCCTCCGTCGCGTCCTTTGCAGCGAGCATCCGACCGTATTCGGTCACCACGTCGTCACGCTTTCATCGGGTGACGCCGGCTCGGCCGTGGCGCTTCCGGGGTTTCGGTCAAGCGAAGGTGACGTTCGATCTCGGTCAGCCGGCGCAGGATCGGCTGCAGGCTCTCGCTCTCGCTACGTTGGTTCTCGCGGAGTCGGTGCACCGCCGCAATCAGCCGTTGCAATTCGTCGACGACCGGATCGTTAGATTGCCGGCGATGGTGAAGCTGCGGCAGGTCGCGCAGCAACTGCTCGGCAGCCTCGCGCAGCAGAGTGCGTCGACTTTTAGGGCGCCCGGCACCCGGACGCCTGCCGCCATGGTCGTTCGGATTGGTCATCGTGGGCAATCTTGATTAGATGCCAAAATCAAACCGGGCATGCCTACATATCGCGATCGTCGGTTGCGATCCCAATGCCTGAGCGGCATCTCTTCCCGGCAAGCGCCGACCATGCTGAAAGCAACTCGAGCCGGGGATGCGGGCGAGATACCCACGATCGCTCCGACCTCGCCCTTGCCGCCGCTCACTGCTTCTCCGCAAGCCGTTGTGGGTGCTCGGCCGTGTGCCACCTGCGCGCACCCTTTCTCTCGACGACCAGCGGTAGGTCTCGGAAACTCTCAGAGCCTGACTCAAATGGCTACGTACCCGATCATCAGGGACAAAGGACCGCTTTCGAAACCCACAACGGCCGCTCACCCTCGACAGCGGGAACCGCTCTTAATGCCCCTTTGCGGTCACTCGTTGCGATCAGCGGCGACGGCCGATGATGCACCTTTGCGGCACTCGTTCGACGCCTACTTCAGGCGCATCATAGGCTCCCGCAGGTTATCTTTCGCGCGTACTATGCGCCGAAGACGAGCGCCGGGGCGACACGATGGACATTGGGGACTGGCTGCGGGGGCTCGGGCTGGAGCGATACGAGCAGGCTTTCCGCGAGAACGAGATCGACCTGCGCGTCCTGCCGGAGTTGACGGCCGACGATCTGAAAGAACTTGGCGTCGCCGCGATCGGCCATCGCCGGCTACTGCTGAAAGCGATCGCTGATCTTGCGGCCGGTGCCGGGCGTGCCGCGGCGGAGGACGTGCCGGCCAGGTCCCCTGCGAACGCCCCTGCGGAGGCCGAGCGGCGCCAGCTGACCGTGATGTTCTGCGACCTGGTCGGTTCGACGCCGTTGTCGACGCGCTTCGATCCCGAGGATCTGCGCGAGATCGTCGGCGTCTACCATCGCTGCGTCGCCGACACCGTCGGCCGCTTTGGCGGTTTTGTCGCCAAGTATATGGGCGACGGCGTGCTGATCTATTTCGGCTATCCCGAGGCGCATGAGGACGATGCCGAGCGGGCGGTCCGCGCCGGGCTCGCAGTCATCGACGCGGTCGGGCGGCTTGCAACATCAGAACAGTTGAATGTGCGGCTCGGCATCGCCAGCGGCCTGGTTGTGGTCGGCGATCTGATCGGCACCGGCGCGGCGCAGGAGCACGGGGTTGTTGGCGAAACGCCGAACCTCGCCGCCCGTCTGCAGGCGCTAGCTCAGCCGGGCGCGCTCGTGATCGCCGAGAACACGCGGCGGCAGATCGGCGCGTTGTTCGAGATCGAGGATCTTGGGTTGCAACCTCTCGCGGGCTTTGCCGAGCCGCAGCACACTTGGCGCGTGGTCCACGAAGGCGGCGTGTTGAGCCGCTTCGAGGCGTTGCGCTCGGAGACCACACCGCTGATCGGTCGCGACGAGGAGCTCGATCTACTATTGCGGCGCTGGCAACAGGCGAAAGCCGACGAAGGGCGGGTGGTATTGGTTTCGGGCGAGCCGGGGATCGGCAAGTCGCGCCTAACGGCGGCGCTGTCGGAGCGCATCGCGCGTGATCCGCACACGCGGCTGCGCTATTTCTGCTCACCGCATTATCAGGACAGCGCGCTCTATCCCTTCATCACCCAGCTCGAGCGCGCTGCCGGCTTCGCGCGTGACGACACCGCCGAAGAGAAGCTCAGCAGGCTGCGCGAATTGTTGATGCCCGCTGCGCGCGGCGACGGCGAAATCGAGTTGTTGGTCGAGCTGTTGTCATTGCCGAGCACCGCCGCCGATCTCAATCTCAGCCCGCAGCGCAAGCGCGAGATGCTGTTCGAGGCGTTGCTGCATCAGCTCGAAGCCTTGGCCCGAAGCCGGCCCGTATTGATGGTCTTCGAAGACGCGCATTGGATCGACCCAACCACGCGTGAATTGCTCGACCTGACGCTCGAACGGGTGCGCCGGCTACCGGTCTTGCTGATCGTCACCTTTCGGCCGGAGTTCCAACATGGCTGGGCCGGCCAGGCGCATGTGACAATGCTGGCGCTGAATCGGCTTGGCGAACGCGACGTTACGGCCCTCGTCCGCGGGCTTGCCGGGAACGCGCCTATGGGCAGCGACGTCGTCGAGGAGATCGTCGAGCGCACCGACGGCGTGCCGTTGTTCGTCGAGGAGTTGACGAGGGCGGTGCTCGAACGGGCCGACCAGGACAATCCAGTGGCCGCGGTGCTGTCGGCCAGCTCGCTGCCGGCGCTCGCGGTGCCCGCGACCCTGCACGCCTCGCTGATCGCGCGGCTCGATCGTATCGGTGCCGCGGCCAAGGAGGTCGCACAGATCGGCGCCGTCCTCGGACGCGAATTCTCCTACGAGCTGATCCAAGCCGTCGCGCAACGCAACGCGGCCGAATTGCAGGTGGCGCTGGCGCGGCTGACCGAGGCCGGGCTGTTGTTCTGCCGCGGCGCGCCGCCGCACGCCTCCTATCTGTTCAAGCATGCGCTGGTGCAGGACGCCGCTTACGGCGCTTTGCTGCGGGGAAGACGGCGGGAGCTTCATGCCCGTGTCGCGGCGGTGCTCGAGCAGCATTTCGCCGAACTCATCGACCGCCAACCCGAGTTCTTGGCGCATCATCTGACCGCGGCGGGCGATATCGCGCGGGCGGTCGATCAGTGGGCTAAAGCCGGCCATCATGCCGCCGAGCGGTCCGCCCATCGCGAGGCGATTAGCCATTTTGAGCGCGGCCTCGCGGTATTGTCGGCGCTGCCGGAGGGGCCTGGTCGGGATGGGCGCGAGATCGACCTGCAATTGGCCCGCGGCCTATCCCTGTTTACAGCCAGAGGCTTTACTTCCGCCGAGGCGGCAGAGGCCTATACCCGCGCCCGCGAGCTTGCTGAACAGCGCGGCGACGCCCGTCAGCTGTTCACGGCGGTTTACGGCCTGTGGCAATCAACCATTGGTTTCGGTCGGATCATCGCTGGCCGCAAGCTGTCGGATCGATTGCTGCAATTGACCGCCGACAAGGCCGACGAAGGATTGCGTCTGCAGGCCCATCATAGCGCATGGACGTCGTGCCTGTTTGCCGGTGAGCCGGCGGCTGCGCGCGAACACTGTGATGAGGGACGGCGGCTCTATGATCCGGAGCGGCACCGGTCGCACCGTCTGCTCTATGGCGGACACGACCCCGGCGTATGCGCGGGGTATTTAGGGGCGCAGGCGTACTGGCTGCTCGGGTATCCCGAGCAGGCATTGGCGATTGGCAGCGAAGGGTTGATGTTGGCCGAGCGCATTGCCCACCCGATGAGCCTCGCCCTATCCCTGACTGTCACCGCGATGCTCCACCTCAATCGCGGTGAGCCGGAAATGGCGTTGCACCGGCTCGACACGGCTGAGGCCCTGAATGCCGACCAGCGGCTGCCTTTCGTGCACGAGCCGAAGTTGCTGCGCGGCGCCGCGCTGAGCGCGCAAGGAGTGTTCGCGGAGGCCCTCGTGTATTTGCGTGAAGGACTTGCCGGCATGCGGGGCCAAACGCACTTGGGCCTCTGGGGCCTTGCCCAGTTGGCCGAAGCCTTGGCCCGGCAGACCGAGCACGGCGCATCTCTTTCGGCGGTGAGGGAGGGTTTGGAGGCGCAGGAGCGAACCGCTTACCGGCAATGGGAGGCGGAACTTCGCCATCTCGAGGGCGTCGCCTTGGTCGGTCTCAACCGGCTCCAAGAAGGCCAAATCGCCCTCGAAGAGGCACTGCGCATCGCGCGATGGCAGCAGGCGAGGTCTTATGAATTGCGCGCCGCGACGAGCCTCGCCCGGTTGTGGGGTGAACAGGGCCGGCGGGGCGAGGCGCGCGAGCTGCTCGCACCGGTCTACGGCTGGTTCACCGAGGGCTTCGACACCCAAGACCTCAAGGAAGCGAAGGGGCTGCTCGACGAGTTGACGTGAGCCCGCCGTGGGGCACGCCTATGGTCTGGTCCGCCTGACCGCTTCGTCGGCAATTCGACGGTCCTGAGCGCGCCCCAAATCTCCCTTGAGCGTCTAACACGCGGTTCCATCGCGGCAACGCGAATGGCCGCAAACGGCGCAATTGAGCCGTCGCGCTTGGCGTCCCTGAGCGCGTGCTGTTGCCCCATTTCAGCCATTGCCGATAGCAGTCGCAAGGGTCTCGGTGGGGGGGAAAGTTGTCGTTCGTTCGACCCATTGGACAGCCGAGATGTGCCAGAAGCGATCACCAGGTTACAGCCGGACTTTTGATTCGACCCGTTTGCGGCGGGCCACCTCTTTCGACTTTGGACGAAGACGGCCTAGAATGATCAGCCTATGCCAGAAGCAAGGCATGAGCCGGGCTGCCGCTCCCGCTGTCCAGTGAACCGCCCGTCTCCTTCCAGGCATTGATACCGCCTTCGATGTGGCGGGCGGCGTTGATCCCGGCGTCCTGTGCAGCCTGTACCGCCATTGCGGAGCGTTCGCCGAAAGCACAGTAGAACAACAGGGACTTGCCCGCTGCGGTGAGCGTACGCAGCACCCCGCTCGCCGAAATGTTCTCCTGCAAGTCGTGGTAGGGCAGGTGCAGCGCACCCGGGATTTTGCCATGCCGCTCGCGCTCGCGCTTCTCCCGCAAATCGATCAGCGCTATATCCGGTTTGCCGATCAGTGCCTTGGCTTCCTCCGCGCTGTAGGCCCAGCCACGCCGCGTGATCTGCTCCTGCGAGAGACCCTGATGCGTGTTGGCCGGCACCGCCACGTCCATCATTTTCGGATTGGTGAGATTGAGGTTGCTCATCAGATCGACATACTCATTCGCGGACTTTACCTGCAGGCGCGGATTGTAGGCACGCTCTTCCCGGATTGTGCTGACCGTATCGCCTTTGTAGTCATGCGCCGGGTAAACCAATGTTTCATCCGGCAGCTTTAGCAAACGGCCGAAGAGCGAGTGATACTGCGCCCGCGGGTCGCCGTTTTGGAAATCGGTCCTACCGGTGCCGCGGATCAACAGGGTATCGCCGGTAAAGACGCGATCGCCGTACAGGAAGCTGTAGGAGTCATCGGTGTGGCCGGGTGTGTAGATGACATCCAGCGCCAGCCCTTCGATCTCCAGTTGGTCCCCGTCCGCCACACGCATGGAAACGACGTCGACATTGCTCTGCTCACCCATCACCGTAATGCAATGCGTGCGATCGCGCAGCGCGCCGAGACCAGTGATGTGATCGGCGTGAAGGTGTGTATCCGCCGCCTTGACCAAATTGAGCTCGAGTTCCTGCAACAGCTGCAGATAGCGGTCCACTTTCTCTAGCACCGGATCGATGATCAGCGCTTCCCCACCGCGGCGGCTCGCCAACAGGTAGGAGTAGGTGCCTGACACAGGCTCAAACATTTGTCGAAAGATCATGTTTTTTCCTCCTGCCGCGTCCATTGAATGGGATCATAGGAAAATTGCCTTGAGGCCGACCGACGACGCGCCGGTGGCCCGGCGCGCCGTCCAGGGTCGGTGACCTCGCTCAGACCTGCGGCTGCGGCACGATCCGCAGGTAAGGCTTTGGCGCCTTCCAGCCGCCCGGGAACTTCTCCCGGGCCTGCTCATCCGAGACTGAGGGTACGATGATCACGTCGTCGCCCCGCGTCCAGTTGACCGGTGTGGCGACCGGCTGGGCGGCCGTTAGTTGGAGCGAGTCGAGCAGCCGGAGCACCTCGTCAAAGTTTCGCCCGCTGGTCATCGGATAGGTCAGCATCGCCTTGATCTTCTTGTCCGGGCCGATGAAGAACACCGCGCGCACCGGGGCGTTGTCGGCGGCTGTCCTGCCCTCCGAGCTGTTCCGCGCTTCGTCGGGCAGCATGTCATAGAGCTTGGCCACCTTGAGCTCCGGATCGCCGATCATCGGGTAATTGACCACATGACCCTGGGTTTCCTCGATATCCTTTACCCAGCGCGCATGGTTACCCACCGGATCGACGCTGAGCCCGATGATTTTGCAGTTGCGCTTGTCGAATTCGGGCTTCAACCTAGCCATGTAGCCGAGCTCGGTCGTGCAGACCGGCGTGAAATCCTTCGGATGAGAGAACAGGATCGCCCATCCGTTGCCGATCCACTGATGGAAATCGATTTTTCCTTCGGTGGTCTCGGCGGTGAAGTTCGGAGCCTCGGAGTTGATTCTCAACGTCATAACACTTCTCCTCATCGTTCTTTACCGAATGGGATCATTCGATTGCCGGACAGGTTGAGCCGATCGGTCGCCATCTCCAGACCGAAATTTGCTCATTTGCTGCTCAGCCTCCGGATCACATGACATTGACAGCAGGGCACGACTAGCGGAGCGGGTGTAGGATTTCGCTACGCCAGTCGGATAGCAGAACATCTTTCAGCGGGCGCAGCGCATCGCCGTCGATGACGTCATCCACTTCGCGGCAGAACGAATAAAGCGCGTACATGGCCTCACGGCGCTGGTACGGCAAAAGCTGCATTGCCCAGAAGAACGAGCTTCCAGCAGCGCGCAGGCGCCATGCGATCGTATTGTTTTGATTGTCGGATCGACGGGCGACTGCACTCGAACCAGGGTGCTGCGAATCGACGTGTCGAGTGGCTCGAGGATGGCCATTTTGCACCTCTTCGCGAGACCCGAAACAGCTAAGGCAAGAACGGCTGGTTGGCCGCGCAGCGGAGCGCGGACCGGGTGAGCCCGATGTCTTGCAGTATGTGATCGTCCGGCTCGCAAAGGTTGCGGAGTTGTCGGCGCCACCGCCTTCCTTTTTGCCAGCGTCGCAGCAAACCCATGGCCAAGCGGAGCCCAGTGCCGGACATGGTGTGCCTCGCATCGATCCGTCGAGGCCACTGCCTTGCATCGTGCACAGGGCCGAGCGCTGTCTGTGATGTCATAACGGACCCTTTCACCGTCGCGTCTGCTTGCGCGCGGAGGTGGGTCGGTTGGCTGCTCTCATTCCACGCCAAAATCTGTTCGACTTTTGCTCGAAACCAGCAGGGACGAGCGTGTTTAGCCTCCCGGAGCCCGAGGCGGTTTGGTTGACAGGCAACCGGGTGTCAGGTATAGCGTCGGCTGAAGAGACGCCCCGGCGTGCCGCTCGGGAGTCACAGCGTTGCTGACACGCTCCGATTTCGAAGGCGCGATCAAGGACGCGCTTCGTCATTACACTCAGGCCGATCTGCTCGCTGAGAACGCGCTGTTGCGCACGCGACTCTTGACAAGCTCGGAGCCGAGCGCCGCAAGTCCACAGGCGCTCCGAGCCTTGGTGGCGGAGACCGCTAAGACGCTGTTCGCG
>Ga0306922_10007771_pt1 | contig 10373 bp, 11 predicted proteins | sample sta12Cox44000082_FD_203758 | JGI IMG/M metagenome (GOLD analysis project Ga0306922, IMG submission 203758) | Lab enrichment of tropical soil microbial communities from Luquillo Experimental Forest, Puerto Rico - statoxic.12C.oxic.44.000.082 (v2)... | ecosystem: Environmental > Terrestrial >...
GATGTCGGCAAGGGCTGCACCCAGGCGTTGCGGGCGCTCTCGGCGCAGGTGTGGGTGACCGAGATCGATCCGATCTGCGCGCTGCAGGCGGCGATGGAGGGCTATCGCGTCGTCACCATGGACTACGCCGCCGACAAGGCGGACATCTTCGTGACCGCGACCGGCAACTTCCACGTGATCACGCACGAGCATCTCGTGCGCATGAAGCACAACGCCATCGTCTGCAACATCGGCCACTTCGACAACGAGATCGACGTCGCGAGCCTCAGGCAGTACGCCTGGGAGAACATCAAGCCCCAGGTCGATCACGTGATCCTGCCCGATGGCCGGCGGCTGATCCTGCTCGCGGAAGGGCGGCTGGTGAATCTCGGCTGCGGTACCGGGCATCCGAGCTACGTCATGAGCTCGAGCTTTGCCAACCAGGTGATCGCGCAGGTGGAGCTGTTCGCCAACACTGCGAAGTATCCGGTGGGAGTGTACGTGCTGCCGAAGCACCTCGATGAGAAGGTGGCGCGACTGCAGCTGAAGAAGCTCAACGTCACACTTACCTCTCTGACAGACACCCAGGCGCGCTACATCGGGGTCGAGAGGTCGGGGCCTTACAAACCCGATCACTACCGCTACTGATGAGTGTCTCGGCGCAACAGCCGGGTAGTGGCCCGGCCAACACCGGCGCGCCGCCCCGCGGGCGCGCCGGGGGTGCCGTGTTGCTCGATGGCAAGGCGGTGGCGGCCAAGGTGCGCGCCGAGGTGGCGGAGCGGGCCGCGGACTTCACCGCCCGGCATGGCCGCCGTCCCGGCCTCGCCGTGGTGCAGGTCGGGGACCATCCGGCTTCCAGCGTCTACGTGCGCAACAAGCGCCGCTCCTCGAAGGAAGCGGGCATCGAGTCATTCGCCTACGACTTACCGGCGATTGCAACTGAGGGCGAGATCCTGGCGCTCGTAGACTCGCTCAACCGCAACCCCCTGGTGGATGGCATTCTCGTGCAGCTGCCGCTGCCGAAGGGCGTGAACGCCGACCGTGTGATGGATGCGGTCGATCCGCTGAAGGACGTCGACGGCTTTCACCCGATGAACACCGGGCTCCTCGCGCAGAAGCGCCCGGGGCTGCGGCCGTGCACGCCCTACGGCGTCATCCGTCTCGCGCAGGAATACGGCATCGACTTCACCGGACTTCGCGCCACCGTGGTGGGTGCATCCAACATCGTCGGGCGACCCATGGCGCTCGAGCTCCTGCTCGCGCGCGCCACCGTTACCGTCTGCCACACCGGCACCCGCGACCTGCGCGCCGAGGTCGAGCGCGCCGAGGTACTGGTCGCGGCCGTCGGCAAGGCGGGCTTCATCCCCGGGGAGTGGGTCCGCCCCGGGGCCGCGGTGTTCGACGTCGGGATCAACCGCACCCACGCCGGGAAGTTGGTTGGGGATGTCGAATTCGAGAGCGCCGCTGCTCGCGCAGGCTGGATCACCCCGGTGCCCGGGGGCTTGGGCCCCATGACCATCGCGATGCTGCTCTCGAACGCGGTCGCTGCCGCCAACCTGCGCGCCGCCGCCGTTAGCTGACGGGCGGCTGCCCGCGGCACGGTCGCTGGCACGGTCGCTGGCACTCCTAGTGCCGAGGCCCAGCGTTGGAGGGTCTTGGCACGATAGTTTGGTAATTACCGAAGTATTGTCCCGAAGAGGTGCAGGCGCGCGCCCCCGTTCCCGCTGTCCGCAGGCGTCGACCCCGCCAAGGGAATAGAATTGCCCGCCGCTCGGTCTACTTTCTCGAGGCGGCCCGGCTAGACGCGAGGCTTAACCGATTTCCGCACTGCAGGAGAAACGCGCGCGCTTCGAGGCGTCGGTCTTACCGCACCTGGACGCCGCGTACCGCTTTGCGCGCTGGCTGTGCCGCTCTTCGGGCGAGGCGGACGATATCGTGCAGGAGGCGTTCCTACGCGCTTTTCGCGGGTTCGACGCGCTGCGGGGCGGGGATGTGAAGGCGTGGCTCCTGACCATCGTGCGCAACTGCCACGCAACGGCGATGCAGCAGCAGCAACGCCGGGCTACCGTACCGCTGCCGGATGACCACGAGGAGGCGTTGCGGTCGGCCGATCTCGCCGCGAGCCCCGATCCCGAGAGCGCTTCGGCGGCCGAGGACGAGCGACGCACGCTCGACCGACTCATCGCCGCCTTGCCCGAGGAGCATCGCGAGGTGTTGCTGCTGCGTGAGCTGGAGGACATGAGCTATCGGGAGATTGCGGCGGTGACGCAGGTGCCGATCGGGACCGTGATGTCGCGCCTGGCGCGGGCGCGCGCCGCCCTGCGCGGCAAATGGCTCGCGGAAGCCGCGGGAGAGCCACGTGCAGTGCGCTGAGGCGTTGCGCGTCCAGGCCTACTTCGATGGCGAAGTCGACGCAGTCTCGGCGCTCGAGGTCGAGCGGCATGCCGAGCGCTGCCCGGAGTGCCGGGCGCTGCTCGAGCACCTCGCCGCGACGCGCGCCCGCATCCGCGGCGAGCTCGAATTCGCCACCGCACCGCCGCAGCTGCGTGCCTCGATCACGCGGCTCCTCGATGAGGAGGTGCGCGGCGCCACGAGGCAGCGCGCCCCGCGCGTGCCACTGCGCCCACGGCCATTCTGGCTCGGAGCACTCGGCGGTGTCGGTGCGGCGCTCGCAGCCGGCCTGGCGCTGTTTTTCCTCACCCCATCGCGCTCCGATCCGATACTCAACGATCTGGTCGGTGCCCACGTGCGCTCGCTCATGCCCGAGCATCTGACGGATGTGGTCTCGACCGATCGACATACGGTGAAGCCGTGGTTCGCAGGGCACGCCGATGTCTCGCCCGTAGTGGCCGACTTCACCGATCGCGGCTATCGGCTCATCGGCGGCCGCGCCGATTACTTCGACCAGCAGCGCGTCGCAGTGGTCGTCTACCAGCACGGCGCGCACGTCATCAACGTGTTCACCTGGGTCGCAGGGCGGCGGCCCCTGCCCGAATTCGCGACCCGCAGCGGCTATCACATCGCCTGCTGGAAGCTCGGGAATCTCCAGTATTGCGCCGTCACGGATACCGGCTGGGACGAATTGCAGGGGCTGGTGTCGCTGTTGCGCGCCAAGGGCGAGACCGACACGCCCCGCGCATCCGGCTTGGAATAAAACACCTACCCGGCAGTCTTCTCCTTCGCTTAGCCACGAAGGAGGCAACATGCCGGACCCAACCTCGCTCCCTATCACGCGCCGCGGCGCGCTCAAGTGTCTCGCCTTTGGCGGCACCGGAACGCTCTTTGCCCTCGCCGGGGGCGTGTTCACTCCGATCGATCTCGCCGTGGCGGCCAGCGACCGCAAGGACAGCGCGAGTCTCGGTAAGCCGCTGTTCGTGCAGATCAGCGATACCCACATCGGCTTCAACAAGGAGGCCAATCCCGATGTCGCCGCCACCCTCAACCGCTCGATCGAGCTCGTCAACGCTCTGCCCGAGCAGCCCGCGCTGATCATTCACACGGGGGACATCACGCATCTGTCGAAGGCTGCGGAGTTCGATATGGCACAGCAGCTGTTCGCGCGGCTGCGCACCACGGAGGTCCACACCGTGCCCGGTGAGCACGACACCACCGATGCCACGGTCACGGAGTACTTCAATCGTTTCGGCAAGGCCTCCGGCAACAAGGGCTATTACAGCTTCGATCACGCGGGCGTGCACTTCGTGGCACTTATCAACGTGTTGCAATTCAAGCCCGGTGGCCTCGGCACGCTCGGCCCCGAGCAGCTCGCCTGGCTCGCGGATGACCTCAAGGGTCGCTCCGCCAGCACGCCGATCGTGGTGTTTGCGCACATGCCGCTGTGGACCATCTACGAGCCGTGGGGTTGGGGAACAGCGGATGCCCCCCAGCTCATGCAACAGTTGCGCCGCTTCGGCTCGGTCACCGTGCTGAACGGTCACATCCATCAGATCGTGCAGAAGGTCGAGGGCAACGTGACCTTCCACACCGCGCGTTCCACGGCCTATCCGCAACCGATCGCGGGCGAGGGCGCGGGGCCTGGGCCTCTGAAGGTATCCGCGGAGCAGTTGCCCGGCATGCTCGGGGTGACGAGCGTCACCGTCGTGAAGCACCCGCGCGGTTTACGGCTCAATGACACCACCATTGCCTGAGGGGAGCGACCATGAGTCTGCGTAAATTGCTGAGCTCCCTGCCGGTGTTGCTGTTGGGGGCGATGGCCGCGGTCGCCTCACCCGCCCCGGCCACGCAAGCCGCTGCCCAGGGCTCCAGCATCGTCATGGCCAAGGATTTCATGTTCGCGCCCACCGCGCTGACAGTTGCGGCCGGCTCGACCGTCACCTGGACAAATCGGGACGACGAGCCGCACTCGGTGGTGAGTGAGAGCGGCCTGTTTCGCTCGGGGGCCCTGGATACCAACGAGAGCTTCTCCTTCCGTTTTGACAAGCCCGGCACCTATCGCTACACCTGCAGCATCCATCCGCGCATGGTGGGAACCATCGTAGTGCAGTAAAGCCCCGGGTCAGGGAGGATGTTGACGCCTTCGTTCAGCTACGGGATGCGGGAATCGGCTGCACTGTGATGGATCAAACACCTGCTGGCGCGCGTTTTCGGCTGCTAACCTGTGTGAATCGGGCCACTAACCTGTCGGAAATTGCCGACGCCTGTGCCTTGACCACCCCGCGGTACTCCCGCGACGACGCTTGCGGCGGCGCCACATGAACGCGCGCGAAGTTACAAGTTGGTGTCAAATGGCACGCGGCGCCGGAGCAACATCCGCGCGTTGGCTTAGCGGGTATCCCTTATAGCCGCCTCCAACCCCGGGGGGGCGGATCCAACATGTAACGAATCGCCCAGCCATCGCTGCTCGCGCGCGACGCATTGTGGTGTATGATCCGACGTCCGGCCCTTCGTTGGGTGTTTTGCGGAGTAAGACTAATGGCACGACGTCCACCGAATGACGGCGCATCCTGGAGCGCCCGCGAACTGGCCGCACTCAGGGCGCTCGCGAAGTCAGGGACCCCGACAGGTCAGGTCGCGAAGAAGCTTGGGCGTACCGCAGCGGCGGTACAGCAGAAGGCCATGCGCGCCGGTATCTCGTTCCGAGCAGCGAAGCGGTCCGGGGCACGGCGAGTCTTGCGCGCTGGTATCCTTATGCGTGCTGCGAGCGCACGCCGCAAGAAGTAAATCCGGGTCATTCCGTCCCATGCAAACGCCGCGGCGTTGCGGCCGAGGGGCAGAGTCATACGGCTGATGTGGTGGGGCGTGCCGCTGTTGCTCGTCGCCTGCGACGTTCAGTTGCGCGACACGACGCCGACGGAGTACCCCGCGAACCACGATGTCGGGATGTACGAGGTCTCGGTCGCGGTCACGCGCGATGTGCTCGTGAGCCCGGGATCCGTGTACGTGTTCGCGACCAGCGCCGGGCAGAGGGTGGCACTCAGCCCCAGCGCCGACGGCTCGCACTGGCATGGGTTGTATTCCGTGCGCTGCAAGAGCAGCTTCCCGCTGCAGTTCGTCGCGCAGTGGAAGCTGCCGTTCGAAGTCAGGAGCAGGGTCGCGCCGGCCCAGCCGCGCGAACTGCGCCTCATCGAGCCCCCGCTCACGCGCACGGCGAGCTTCGACTCCTCGGGCAAGCCCGCGAAGGGCGGCTGGCAGGGTGGCGTGCAGTATCGCTTCGTGACCGTGCCCACGGTGCAGATCACCGCGGCGCATTTCGACCCTCAGAGTGCCTCCCCGGAGGATACGGCCGCGGTCAAGCCGCTCTCGGTCATCTCTTCCTTCCCGATCGATGGCGGCTGTGGCGACCTCGTGGAAGTGCGTGTGGCCTCGCGTGCGCCGCGCGCAAATGGCACGCTCGTCATCGATACCAATGACCCCGTGGACCCGCACTGGCAGACGCGGGTGGAGTTCGCGCCCAGGTGAGTATCCTGCAACGAGCTATCCCCATAGTGTCCCTGACGGGGATGTTGACTGTTCTCGCATTGACGGTCGCTACTTCGCTGCCTGCGAGCGCCGCCTGCGCTCCCACGCCCGCACCGGCGGCAGCCCCGCTCAAGATCGGCATCATCGGCACCGGACACATTGGCGGTGCCCTCGCCACGCTCTGGGTCGGCGCCGGATACGAGGTGATGATGTCCTCGCGCCATCCCGAGGAGCTGCAGGCGCTGGCGCATTCACTCGGGCCGCGGGCGCACGTCGGAACGCCACGTGAGGCCGCGCAGTTCGGCGAGGTGCTACTGATCTCGGTGCCCTACGGGGCGCTGCCGCAGGTCGGGCGGGACCTGAAGAGCGAGCTCGCCGGCAAGATCGTGCTCGACACGGGCAATCCTTACCCGGAGCGGGATGGGCAAATGGCGGTCGAGGCGCGCCGCAAGGGCACCGGCGTCGCATCGGCGGACTACCTGCCCGGAGTACGCCTGGTACGCGCTTTCAACGCGATCAACTCCGGTGACCTGCGCAGTGAAGCGCATCGCAAGGGCGCACTGGTTGCGATTCCGCTCGCGGCCGATGACAGCCAGGCGTTGCAGGTCGCCGAGCGGCTGGTGAGGGATGCGGGCTTTGCACCGGTGGTGGTCGGACCGCTGGCGCGCGCCCGCGAGTTCGATGTGGGCACGCCCGTGTACACGCGTCTCATGAGTGAGGCGCAGCTGCGGCAGGCGCTCGGTCTGAAGTAGCAGTTACCGGGGTTGAGACGCGTGCCCTGATCTCAGGCAGCCGGCGGTGGCTGCCGCTCAACCTTGGGAATGCGCTCATCGAAGCAGGCCCAGCTCGGCGCGCTCGAGGTCCAGATCGTCATTGCCGGCCGCGCCAGCTCCGGGTCATCGAGAGTGCCGGCGCGCACGAACGTGAGGTGCGGCCGCGCCGTGGTGCTGGTGAAGAGGTGCGTTCCGCACTGTGGGCAGAAGCGCCTCAGCATGGGATTGCCGCTGTCGGCGATGCGGTGGTATTCGCGCAGCTCGCCGCTCACCGCGAGGGCATCGGTTGGGAAGCAGACGTTCACCGTGCCGCTGCCAGCCCCTATGTACTGACAGACGCGGCACCAGCAGACCCGGGCGACGATGGGGGTGGCACTGATCGAGTAACGTACTGCCCGGCACAGGCAGCCACCGCTGATGTTCATGGAGGATGCTCACTGGAGCGCGACAAAGCGCAGGAGCATCAGGATAACGGAAGGAAAGCGCACCGGAGAATCGAACTCGAATCCGAGCGTACTTCAATTGGTGCCCGCGCTGATCAAAGGGGCCACTCGGGAGCCCGTTCATCCGGTGCCTGCGGCGAGTATCTTGCAGCCGCACTGAACGTTTCGTGAATGAGCGTGACGATGGAACGCGCCGTAACGAGTCAGAGTGACCCGCGCCTCTCCCGAATGGAGCGTGGCAGAGCGGCGCCAAGCGTGGCACCGGCCGTTCCCAACGCTCGGCGCGGGATCAATCCCGCAATCTCGCGCGCAACAGGGCGATCTGGTCCGGCGTGAGTCCGATCTGCGCGAGATAGGCACGTACCCCGCCCGCGCGCTCGAGGAACGCCAGCATGTTGTACGCGCCTTCCGCGGGGCAGCGCAGCGCTTCGAGAATTCGCTCGCGCTCGGTGTCCGCGTAGCGCCGCAAGTAGCCCTCGCGCAGGTTCTCACCGCTCACGCTGTAGTCGCGCGCGATGGCTGCGGGAGTGGCATCGGCCAGCGCCAGCAGCAGTGCCGCGATCAAACCGGTGCGGTCCTTGCCTGCGACGCAATGGAACAACAGCGGCTCCGGCGGCGCGGCAGCAATAAACCCGAGCACGTGGCGCAGCTCGGCGCGTACGTGCTCGAGCACGGCACACTTCCACAGCTCCTTGGCCGCATCGCGGCTGCGCAGCCGCCACTCGTCCTCGGTATGCGTGAGGAGCGAGATGCGTACGTAGCGCAGCTGCGGCAACCGCGCGGGCACCGGGCTCGGATGCCGCGCCGCCTCTTCCGGCCAGCGCAGGTCGAGGATGGTGCGCACACCGTAATCGGCGAGTGCCTGGAGTCCGAGGTCGCTCAACTGCGACAGATCATCGGCGCGCAGCAGCGACCGCCAGCGCGTGTGTGCGCCGTCGCTGGTCGGATAGCCGCCCAGATCGCGGGCGTTCAGCAGCTCCGGAAACTCGAGCGATCGCCCCGCTTCGGGCGCCGCAGTGCGCAACTCGTTGCTCAGGATTTCGCCTCGCGCCTTGTGTCGCGTTGCTGACTCAGGCCTACTCCGGCCAGGATCAGCGCGCCCGCGAGCACCATGCTGAGCGTGACGCCCTCGCCGAGCAGCAGCCATGCCCAGATCACACCGAACAGCGGTATCAGGTAAGTGACCGTCGCGGTACGCGGGGCGCCGATGCGGGCGATGAGCCGGTAATAGAACACAAAGGCGATGCCCGTGCACAGCACTCCGAGCAGCACCGCGCTCAGCCACGAGGTAGCCGGGATCGGGTGCTGCGGCCAGGTGTAGATCGCGAACGGCAGGAGCAGCAGCGCGCCGGCCGTGAGATTGGCCGCCGCGATCGCCGCGGCCGGAAAGCCGGAGAGATAGTGCCGTACGAAGTTGATGCCGAGTCCATAACACAAGGCCGCCGCGGTACCGGCCAGCGCCGCGGCGCCGACGCTCGCGCCGGCGATGTGGCCGCTGGCGAGGATCGTCACACCGACGAAGCCCGCGCCGAGCCCGATCCAGCGCCGTGGGCCGATGCGCTCGCCGTAGAAGAGGTACGCCACCAGGGCCGCGAACATGACGGTCATCGCGTTGGTGATGGCACCGATGCCGGCCGGAGCACGCTCCGCGCCCCAGGCGAAGAGCACGAATGGCAGCACCGAGTTGATCGTGGCGATGCCGGCCACGCGCAGCCACACCGCGCCCGTGAAGCGCGCGCGAGCGCGCCACAGGAACGGCATGAGCGCGAGGGCGCCGAGCGCCAGGCGCGCTTCTACGAGCGCGAACGGGCCGAAGTCCGCTGCCGCGACGCGCATGAAAAGGAACGAGCCGCCCCAGACGGCGCCGAGCAGCGTGAGCTCGACCGGCGTGCGCCAGCTGGCCGCATCGGCGTCCGCGGCATCCGCGCCGGCCACGGCTCTGAGGGGTTTCGCCGCATCGGCGGCGGTGACATTGGAAGCGGCCATGAGCGTAGCGTTCCTCCGTTGACTCAAAAGACCTGCGACGGTGACAGGTCGGCGGAGCCGCAGCCACCCGATGCTTGCTGCCGCCTCCGCGGCGCCGGTCAACTCAGCGCCTGGCGGAAGTCCTCGATCAGATCCTCCGGCGCCTCGATGCCGACCGACAGGCGCAGCAGCCCGTCAGCGATGCCGAGCCGCAACCGCTCCTCGCGCGGCAGTCCGGCGTGCGAGGTGGTCGCCGGGCGTGTCAGCAGCGTCTGCACGCCGCCGAGGCTCGGCGCCACCGCCGGGATGCGCACGCGCCGTGCGAATTCCTCGGCGCGACGCTCACCGCCCTCGAGCTCGAAGCTCAGCACACCGCCGTAGCCGGCAAACAAGCGCCGTGCCCGCGCATGCCGCGGGTGCGACTCGAGGCCCGGGTAGTTCACCCGCACGACCGCCGCTTGCGCAGCGAGAAATTCTGCAATGCGTTGGGTGCTGTCATTCTGGTACCGCACCCGGAGCGCGAGCGTCTTCAGTCCGCGCTTCAGCAGGAAAGCCGCGTGCGGATCGAGCGACCCGCCGAAGTGGTTGGCACGGTGACGGATGCTCTCGATGGCCGCGGTACTGCCCACGACCGCGCCGGCGACGATGTCGGCGTGCCCGTTGAGGTACTTGGTGGCGCTGTGCAGGCACAGATCGAAGCCCGCGGCGAGCGGCCGGTAGTTCACCGGCGTGGCGAAAGTGTTGTCGATGATCGAGATCAGCCCGCGCTCGCGAGCGAACTGCACCACCCCTTCCAGATCCGCCACTTCCAGCAGCGGATTGGTCATGGCCTCGACGTAGATGGCGCGCGTGTTGGGACGCAGCAGTGCCGCCCAGGAATCGCGCCGATCCGCGTCGATGAAGTCGCGCTCGATCCCGAGTCGCGGGAACTCCCCGCTCACCAGGTCATGCGTGCCGCCGTACAAGCCGCTTTGTGCCAGCAGGTGATCCCCGGGTGAGAGCACCGTGAGAAGCGTGGTGGAGATGGCCGCCATGCCGCTCGCCATCACGAGCGCGGCTGCGCCGCCTTCGAGCGTTGCAAGCTTGGCGTGCAGCGCGGTCTGGCTCGGGGTGTTGTTGATCCGCAGGTAGCGGATGTCATGGTAGCTGCCTTCGCCCGCATACTCGAAGGTTGCCGACTGGAAGATCGGCATTTCCACGGCGCCGGCGATGCGCGGCAGGGGTTCGCCGGCGTGGACCAGCTGCGTCTCGATGTGCCGGTAGGATTCGTTCATGGGGGACTCCGGAAGTGCGA
>Ga0306922_10007774_pt1 | contig 10372 bp, 8 predicted proteins | sample sta12Cox44000082_FD_203758 | JGI IMG/M metagenome (GOLD analysis project Ga0306922, IMG submission 203758) | Lab enrichment of tropical soil microbial communities from Luquillo Experimental Forest, Puerto Rico - statoxic.12C.oxic.44.000.082 (v2)... | ecosystem: Environmental > Terrestrial > Soil...
GTGAACTTCGACGACCGGTATTCGACTCCCGCAGTCCAGGGCGTTCTTCGCCCGCGCATCTCGCTTCCCGGCGGACTCGATCGCCTGCTCAGTCAGCAGGAACTCGATGCTGTCCTCATGCACGAACTGGCCCACGCGAGAAGGCGCGACAACTTGATCAGCCTGCTCTATGAAGTCGCGGCGTGTGTCCTGTGGTTTCATCCGCTCGTTTGGCTGGCTGGAGCCCGGATGTCGCTCTATCGCGAGCTGTCGTGCGACGAGTCTGTAATCGAGAACGCGCACGGAAGGGCGCTGGTTTCTGCGCTCGCAAAACTTGCGGCTCCCGAAAAAGGGCTGTTTCTGCAGACGGCGGCGTCCTCTCATCTCAGCTATCGATTGGATCGGCTGGTTGGTCCCCCGCAACAGGCTAACCGCGCGGCAAGCATGCTGCTGAGCATCCTGTTCGTCGCACTGCTCTCTGCCGGCATCTTTGAAACCGTTGCGCATACCGCCTGTTGCTTCGTCCTGAAGCGGTAACCTCCCAACATAATTCGTGGTTCTGAGATGAGCCGCTCCGGAACCGCTCCGAGTCGCATTGCACTATCTACTCAATATGTAGTAGCATTGCCTCGCTATGTAGTAGGAGGATAAGGGACGGCATGCGAGCGGTGACACGCCAAGTCACGAACGGGCTCATTCTCCTTTACCTAATTGGTGCAAGCTGGGTGCCAGCTTTGACTGCCCAGGAAGCACCATCGCCTCCTGCCGCCACTGTGATCAAAGCCGGAAGGCTGCTCGATCCGCGCACGGGAAATGTACTTTCGCCTGCCGCTGTTCTGGTTGAAGACGGCAAAATAAAGGAAGTTGGCTCTCCAGCGCGTGTACACGCCGATTCGCCGGCGGGCGTAAAGACCATCGACCTCGGAAGCGCCACGCTGCTGCCGGGACTGATTGACAGTCACACGCATTTATTTCTCGACATCGTCATTCCACCGGAAGAGGAGTTCAAGCGCCATGAGAACCCCATCTTTGCGCCCGGACTTCTGTTGGCGCTTGCGGAATCGCCTATCAAACGCGCTTTCATCGGCGCGCAGATGGCGAGGGAAGACCTGGAGAGCGGCATCACCACGGTTCGCAACCTTGGTCATTCAGGCATCGACGGCGACACGGAGCTGCGTGACGCTATCAACGCCGGCCGCATCACCGGCCCAAGGATCTTAGCCGCAGGACGCAAACTCATCGCACGGGGCGGCTACCTCCAGAACCTGAATCCAGCCCTAGCCGCTTCCATCCTCGATCAGGAATTCCTGTTCATCGACGGGGCAGACCGGGCACGCGCGGCGGTGCGACAAAACGTTTTCCAGAACGTGGATGTCATCAAGGTCACGGTGGATAACCTCACAGTTCCCGAACTTGCGGCGGCAGTCGAACAGGCGCATCTGGAGCATCTCAAGATTGCCGTTCACGCAATCACGTCTTGCTTGGATAAAACCAGCACATATCCGATCCAGCAGAAAATTTCACGCCTGACTTCAGCACCCACGCGCGGTTGATCTGAGGTCGCCTGACGAAACGCTGCTAAAAGCAACTTATTATGCCGCGGCAAATCCCGGCCCGGGCGTCCTGCTCTACCACCAGAGCAACCGAACGCGGCAGTCATGGGACGGAGTGGCGGCGCAACTTGCGGCGGCCGGCATCCACGTGCTCACCGTGGATAGCCGTGTACACGGCGAAAGCGGCGGCAGGTACGACAACGAAGCCGACCGCGCCGCGTACTGGAAAACCTGGTGGCCGAGCGACCTCGATGCCGCGTTTCAATACTTGAGGTCACGGCCAGGCGTGAATCGCGAGGTCATCGGCGCCGGTGGAGCGGGAAACCTAGGTGTGCAGAGCGCGGTCGAGACCGCACGTCGCCACCCCGCCGAAATCAAATCGCTGGTGCTGCTCTCCGGCGAAACTGAGCGGCCGGGCATGGAATTTCTGCATCAGGCGCCGCAATTGCCGGAGTTGTTTGTGGCGGACGACAATGACGAATATCCGCCGACGCAGGAAGAGATGAAATTGCTTTACATTTTTGCCGCTAGTTCAAGCAAGAGGTTCGTGCATTATTCGCAGTCAGAAGACGCGCCCTGGCTGTGGTACGAGACCTTCCTTGATAGTGGCAAAGTTCCAGCCAACGGCGGGCACGGGACCGATCTGTTCAAGCCGCATCCAGAGCTGCCGGGCATCATTGTGCACTGGTTTGAGACCACGCTGCTCAAGACGCCGGGGCATGCGCCGGCGGATACGGAGGCCTCGGCGCAGATCCTGAGTCAGCTTGAATTCGGCGGGGCTGCGGGCATCGCGCAGGTGAAGCAGCAACTACTCGAAGCGCGAAAGAAAGATCCGCACACGCAGTTGTTTCCGGAGGTTACCACCGACAGCATCGGCGAAGATTATCAGCGCGGCGGAGACGTCAAAAGTGCGATTGAGATTTTCAAACTTAATCTTCTAGCTTACCCGGGCTCTGCAGATGCGCACTACAACCTCGCCTACGCCTATTTGGCGGATGGACAGAAAGACCTAGCCCGCCAATACGCCGAGAAGGCATGGGCCATGCTGGACTCGCACAACATGCCTCTATCCTCATGGTCCGATACCGACCCGAGGCGCGCAGAGATTCGCAGTGGCATCGAAGAAGTGCTCAAGAAGGCGAGTGGGCCTTCAGCGCCCGCCTCGGCGACTACCACACGCCGCCAACCCGGCTCCGTCTTTCGTGATTGCCCAGATTGCCCTGAGATGGTGGTGCTACCCGCCGGCCATTTCACCATGGGTTCCTCGGCCGCTGAAAAATCTTGGGCCGCGAGTCACGGTGGCTCTGCCGAAGCGGTGGCCGATGAAGCACCACAGCACGAGGTCTCGGTTTCCGCTTTCGCGATCGGCAAGTATGACGTGACGCGTGCCGACTACGCCGCCTTTGTACGCGAGACCGGCTATCCTTCGGGCGATGGCTGCGGTGCCGGCGTGGGTGAGTGGAAGAAGCAGCCCGGGGTGAGTTGGCAAAAGCCCGGTTTTCAGCAAACCGATCTCGATCCCGTGGTCTGCGTGAGCTGGCAGGATGCGCAAGCTTACGTCGCGTGGCTGAACCGGAAACTCGGCCGCATGAGCACTGCCGGCGAAGGCCTTTACCGGCTGCCCAGCGAGGCCGAGTGGGAATACGCGGCACGTGGCGGAACGACGACCAAATTCTGGTGGGGCGAGGATGTGACGGGCGCGCCTGCCCGCGCCTGGTTCAAGGAGAATTGTGTCTCGCTCAGCGAATGCGCGAGAAGCGGGGGTCGAACGCATCCCGTTGGGACCAAACCGCCGAACGATTTCGGTCTTTATGACATGGCCGGGAATGTGTGGCAGTGGACTGAGGATTGTTACGACAACAGCTACGCCGGGACGCCCGCGGATGGTCGCGCGAACGAGACCCCGTCGAGCGACGCCCAGGCGAAGGATAGCCAGGGCAACTGCCTCCGCGTAGATCGGGGAAGCTCGTATTTGTTTCCCGCCTGGCTCCTACGCTCGGGCACGCGCGAGCGTAACCCGGCCGATTTTCGCGATGTGATTATGGGCTTTCGTGTGGCGCGCACGCTCCCGTAAATCTTAAGGAGATAACAATGAGATTCCGAATGCAGGTTCTATCTTTATCATCGAGCCTGCGTTGCGATTGAGGACAAAGATACGGAATCCGCTGTCCCGCCGCCTGCGAGGCATTTGGAACAGCTGACTAAATTAGCTTTCGGCGCCTGTAGTGACAGCTTTTGCTTCTCGAGTGAGGCCCGAGCCTTGCTCCGGCTGAAACGCGACAGCGTTGGTTGGGAGGTTAGGTCCCTGCCCTCAACCGGGATCCCGATCCAATAAGAGCTTATGAATCGGATCCTTGGCCAGGCGAGCCGAGTCGTTGGCGTCCGAGTAGCCGCAGGCAATCGAGAACACGCGTTGCGCCACTAACTCCCGCAAGGAATGATCGACCTTGCCGGCTTGTGGTTGGTCCTCGAGACAAGCGGTCAGTTCCTGCAGCAGCCCCAAGCGACGATCGGCAGCCTTCAACATTCTGGCCGCGGTGCAGTGGCGGCGGAACCATGGCGATCAGGTCCTTGTCCATTGACGTGAACTGCGAACTCGCCGGCAACAAAAACATCACCGCATCCGTAACCCGGCGCTCACTTTCCAATTTTGGCTGTCCACGATCCGTCCCGAGCTTCAGGTACGCGATGGACAGGCGGCTGCCAAGCGTCGGACGCCATCCCGTAATTCTCCGCTGTTCAGAGAAGCAAAGCCGAGGCGCATGTATGGACCCCGGCGACCGTCAAACGTAAAGGCGGCGGCTGTTACGACAATCGCTCCGTGCCGTCCTGCGGCCGAGGCCCATTCATCAACGTTAAGACCGTCGTTAGCCCGTACCCAAAGGGCGATGCCGCCTGCCGGCACATCGAATGTCAGGCTGTTCCCCAGATGTTTGTTGAGTTCCGTGACGAGGGTATCGCGCCTGGTGCGATACTCGCGCCGAACACGACGAATGTGCCGCTGGATCTCGCCCTCTTCGAGCAATTGGCTGACGGCATATTCCACGACCTGGTCGCCTTGCATGTCGAGGTGTGAACGATGCGCGGCTATTCGTTCAATCAGCGGAGTGGGCGCGGCGACATAACCGATTCGCAGAGCGGGGGCTAATACCTTCGAAAACGTGCCTACATACGCGACCACGCCGAAGCGATCGGCACTCGCCAACGGCAAGACCGGTCGCCCGTCGTAGTGAAACTCGTAATCGTAGTCGTCCTCAATGATCGCGATCCGACGCGCTCTCGCCAGATCGAGCAGCTTCAGTCGGCGCCCTGCCGACATGGTCACGGTCGTTGGAAATTGATGGTGCGGTGTGACGTAGACGGCACGAACAGGATGTCGCCGCAGGGTGCGATCGAGGGCCTCGACCTGAAGCCCGTCGGCGTCGACGGGCACGCCGATCAGCTTCGCTCCCGCCTGGCGGAAGGCTTCCCAGGCCGAGCGATAACCAAGATGCTCTACGGCCACGATATCGCCGGGACGCAGCAGACTTTTGGCAAGCAGAGATAACGCCATTTGACTGCCACGGGTAATGCAGATATTCGATGGACCGGCTACAAGTCCGCGCGTTGAAACCAGCATCTCGGCCACGGCTTTGCGAAGTTGCGGGTGGCCCTGTGGCGGGCCATACGACAACAACGATTCCCAGCCCGTGTTCATCGCCCGCCGAATCGTCCTTCCCAAAATCTTGGCGGGGGCGAGCCGAACATCCGGCCTGCTGGGCGCGAACAGCAGGCTGCCTCGTGGAACGTCGAGTGGCAATTCCGGGTGGGGAGCCCCCACGAGTTCAAAACCTGTCCTGTCGGCGAAAGAAGCCGGCGATTCCCGCGACGTGAAGCGTCGCGGCTTCGGATCTGGCAAGTCGCTCGAAACGAACCCTCCGCGGGCACGTAGATTCACGATCCACCCCTCGGCAACGAGTTCGTCAAAAGCCGCTACTACTGTCTGTCGCTGCACACCCAAGGCGCGTGCCAGCGTTCGGGTTCCCGGCAGCTGATCGCCCGGACGCAAGCGCCCGCGCTGAATGTCGGCGGTCACGGCGCTGGCAATCTGCTGAAACAAAGGCACATCGTGCCTTTCGAGGGCGAAGTTCATCTCCCATCGACCCATAACTACTTTCTATTCCAACAGCCAGGGAACTGGACTAGCCAGTTTATCACTTCTGGCCCTTTTCAACTCTGCCGGCACGCTCGAACATTTCTACATAACCAGGGATGACTCAACAACTGTCAATGAATCGGTTCATTCAGAGATGGATTCGCGGGCCAACAGAACGATTCGCCGGATGCCGGGAATCACGGCGACCGAACTCCACTCGCACAAGCGTTCACTCCACGATCGAAAGATTCTCCGGATTCGAAGGCAAGAAGCGATGTTCCGGGGTGCGGCGATAAATCGATCTTCACGATGTCACGCACAAACTACCGGATAGAGAGAAGAGACATGAAATGGATTGCGGGAAACCTGCTCATGATGGTCGTGGGTGGAACTTTGTTGACGGTTGGTGCCCAGTCGGCCGCACCTGCCTGGACCCCTTCGACGGTGGAGACCATGCGGCACGTTGGGGCGGCGGCGTTGCGTGACGATTACGGATACGAACGATTGGCCCATCTTACGGACAATATCGGTCCGCGGCCTGTCGGTTCTCGGCAGGCGGCTGCTGCCGTCGACTATGTCGCCGACGAATTACGCAAGATTGGCTTCGCTGTGCATCTAGAAAAGGTCCGAGTGCCACGGTGGATGCGAGGTGAAGACCGTTGCGAACTCGTCGAGTATCCCGGCCAAGTACCGGGGACGACTCAGAGAATCGTCGTCGCTGCCCTCGGAGGTTTGGGGGTCGCTACTCCCCGGGACGGGATCACGGCAGAAGTTCTGATCGTAAACAGCCTTGCCGAACTCGACTCCTTGCCACACGACAAGTTGGCAGGCAAGATCGTGCTCTTTAATAGGCGTTTCGATCGGCGAATGGCGGACTCAGGTTTTGCCTTCGATGCCTATGACCAGGCAGTCGAGCTTCGTAACGACGGCCGAACAGCGGCGGCGAAGGTGGGCACAGCGGCCGTGTTAGTACGTTCGGTCGGCGGTGGAGATTATCGCGTTGTTCACGCCGGCGCAACCGACTACTTCAATGCCGCGCACATACCGGCAGCCGCGATTACCGCAGAAGATGCCGACCTTATCGTCAGGCTCTCCTCGCAGGGACCAGTTCGACTCCGCCTCGTGTTGAGTTCAGATCTGCAGGAAGAAGTCGACTCCTACAACGTGATCGCGGATCTCAAAGGAAGTGAGCACCCCGAACACATTGTCATCGTTTCGGGGCACCTCGATTCATGGGATCTCGGAACCGGTGCACTTGATGACGGCGTAGGTGTTGCGATCGCGATGGCAACCGCCAACCTTTTCCACCAGCAAGATCTTCACCCGAGCCGCACGATCCGAATCGTGGCGTGGATGGGCGAAGAGCGTGGACTCCTCGGTGCCCGTTCCTACTGCAAAGAACACGGTGCCGAGATGACAAATCACTTCGCCGCGATCGAGACCGACTCGGGCGCGGGACATGCTATGGGTATCTACATCAGCGGTGATCGAGCCTTGGCTGCTCTCCTCCGGCCTGTCGCTGAGGTTTTGGAGGAGTTAGGGGCAGGCATACTCCGGGATTCGAGAGACCCTGCCCCCGACTTGATCCCACTCTATTTCCGCGGCATCCCGGCATTTGCACCAATACAGGACACCCGGAATTACTTCGACTATCACCATACGGCCGCCGATACCTTCGACAAGGTCAATTTGCAGGAACTGCGCGAGAACATCGCGATTGTGTCCGTCCTCTCCTATGCGCTAGCAACAATGAACACCGAGCTGCCGCGTCAGCCACTGACTCTCCCGGAATGGCTAAAATGATCGGGCTCCGATTCACCGTGTTCTGTCGGGGGATGTTGCCAGCGGTAAGCATCGCCGTAATGCTTGCCGGTCTAGCGGGGGCTCAGCAGACATCGTCAGGGGCAGCCTGCATCCAGCGCCAGGCGTTGCAAGATGCATGGTGGACCGGTCCGTTGCTGGCCAATTCGGCTAATACATTGCCCCGCGGCCATTTTCTGATAGAACCGTACATCTACGACGTGATCGCGCCTCCTTCACACACACTCGGATCTCGCCTGTACTTCGAGTACGGCTTCGCCGATAGATTTACGCTGGGTGCGATCCCAATCGTCGGCTACAACAAGCCGGAGAATGGCCCGAGCAGTTCTGGGATCAAAATTGGCGACATCAGTCTGCTCGCTCAATATCGGCTCACACAATCTCATGAGCACAGTTGGGTTCCCACAACCGCGATACAAGTCCAGCAGACATTTCCTACCGGAAAATATGACCGCCTTGGTACTCGACCCAGCGACGGTCTTGGCACCGGCGCGTACTCCACTACTGTGGCCCTCAATTCTCAGACTTATTTCTGGCTTTCGAATGGGCGAATCCTGCGCATGCGGCTCAACGTCTCGGAGTCTTTTTCGAGCAAAGCCGAAGTAAAGGACGTAAGCGTTTACGGCACTCTTAACGGCTTTCGCGGACGAGCTGAGCCGGGAAAGTCATTGTTTGTGGACGCAGCCTGGGAATACAGCATGACTCGAAACTGGGTGTTTGCCCTTGATGCAACCTATCAACACACCGGAAACACCACGGTGGTCGGCGCCCAGAACTCGGAAAACGTGCGAATAGACAGCGGCAGGAGCTGGGCTTTCGGGTTCGCACCTGCTATTGAATACAACGTGTCACCAAGTCTTGGGATCATCCTGGGCGCGCGCGTGATTCCGCCTGGCCACAATTCGTCTGGTTCGGTCACGCCGGTAATGGCGATCAATTTTGTGCACTGAAACCGCATGTCTGCTAGCAGACATATCTCCCGGCTCGGAGCAGTTCGTCCCACTAGTTCGCGGCTCTGATCGACAACCGGACCATCCACGAAGGCGGGCGGGGAATTGCCCAGTACGATTGCTTTCCATAGAGTACAGCCAGGTCCCAAAGTATGCCGCTGCGCTGGCAGCAGCTAGGTTCGGAGGAAAGCTGGTGGCGCAACTCTCCCCTAACGAGATGGTCATTGTCCCAGTCTCTTGGCGTTCGATGGCTCTGACGTTCATGTTGAAGACTGCCTGTTTGAAGACCTTACAGGAACTACCTTCGTTGTGGGAACTTCGCACATCACCATACGCCGGACCAACATAATCAACATGCAGGTTGGCAACGGCGAATCTGCCTCAGCGATCGTGGATCCAGGCGACTTCAACACATAGTATCCGCGAGGGCTTTTCAGCGACGTGGTTATCGACAACCCATCTGGGACCAGCTATAACGGCGTGGTGATTGATGACGGGTCGTCGCTGAATGTGAACACGGCCAAACTTCCTATGCTCAATGCCGGACAGCCTTGGGGTGGGAGTTCCGGCCCATCCTGGTATCGGGTAGAAGCTCACTGACCGTAAGCTCAAACCTGATCATTTTCGGCAGGGCCGACACTCTGATTTTGTAAGTCTCATATATCCCAACTTACGCGAGAAGTACCGAGTCATCTCGAGCATGATGGATGAACGAGGACGTCGAGTTTGGGCGGCAGCAGAATCAAAAATCTCTGCCCTATAGGTCTGGCGCAACCGTATTTGTACCCGCAGGCGTGCCGCACACTTACAGCGCAGGTGCTGGTGCCCGTTATCTGATCATCCTCGAGCGTCGGCTGGGCTCGCGCTTCAGGCTGATCGTGACCCTGCCCACCAGTGTGAGATTTATGGACGCTTCTGTTCCGAGTTGCTGGAGTAAATCCATGGAGGACTCGGCAAGGAAGGTATCGTGCCGCCCTCTGTCATCGAGAACTTCAGAACTTCGGTATTCAGTGCTGAATTTGATAAAATTGCACGCGGAGACGCGAAGGAACTCCTTTGGATTGTTGGATGTCTCCACCTTATTGATAACAAGGGCCGGGATGGCGGAACTGGCAGACGCAGCGGACTCAAAATCCGCCGAGGTTCACCCCTCGTGGGGGTTCGACCCCCCCTCCCGGCACCAAATTACTCCAGCTGATTTAATAGGATAGAAGCGGATTTTTCGTGTGTGCCCAATTTGTGCCCGATTATTGAAGGCGCGTAGGCTTCTCGCCAACCGCATATTCCGTTCCTGAGTGAACCCTTTCCATAAGATCGTCAATGCGCGCTTGGCGGGCAGGGGACCACTTCGCATAATGTTTCCGCACAATTTCCGGGGAATTGCCGAGAACGTCAGCCACGTCCTCGAAACTCGCGCCCCGGCCTAACAACTCAGTTGCGAGCGTGTGGCGGAAGCGGTGGGCGTGAGCGCCCGCAACTCCCGACTTCTTGAACACAGCGTGCAACGTCCGGTCCGCCATAGATTTCATGCCCTTTTCGGACCCTGACCCGCTCCAAAAGAAATACCGGCTGTCACTAGTCGCGCCCTTGGGTGAGGGCAGGATGTCGAGGGCCGCTTTCATATCGGCGGGCACCGGCAGAAAAACGGGCGCCGATCCTTGGCGATCCGATCATTGGTGACCTCATATATTGCTTACAGACTTACGATAGTGTCCCACGACAGATATAGAGCGCGGGCGGGTGGCCTGCTCCTAGCCTCCATGAGGCGCCTGGATTTGGGCTACCCTGGCACATGAATCGGTAATGACAAGTCTTAGTGCAAGTCGGCTAGGATACGGTTATTGCAGATGGCCGTAAAATTCATGCAGCCTCTCGCGATAACTCGATCCTGCTGTCTCAACCAGATCATTGTGTCCCGCCCGAGAAACTTCGAT
>Ga0306922_10007775_pt1 | contig 10371 bp, 14 predicted proteins | sample sta12Cox44000082_FD_203758 | JGI IMG/M metagenome (GOLD analysis project Ga0306922, IMG submission 203758) | Lab enrichment of tropical soil microbial communities from Luquillo Experimental Forest, Puerto Rico - statoxic.12C.oxic.44.000.082 (v2)... | ecosystem: Environmental > Terrestrial >...
GCGGGAGTGACCGATAATCTTGACTTGTCGGCCAGACGCGCGATGAGCGTTGCGAGATATCTCGTCGCCCACGGTGTGAACCCGAATCTTCTTTCGGCCCAAGCGTTCGGGGCGACCAACCCGGTGGCGCCGAACGACACGCCGGAAGGACGGGCGAAGAACCGTCGCGTTGAAATCATGCTGATCGGCGTCGGCTCCTAGTCAGAAGTTCATACCGGGCGTCTAGCTCACCTTAAGCCGCGCCCGGTTCTGACCGACCGGAAAGAGTGTGTAAATTTTTGTTGACAATTGATTGAGATCAAATTTCTGTAACCGTGGCGGGCTACTATTCGTGTGCCAACCGAGCTCTGCGAGGTAGCGATGCCTTTTAGCGCCGTCCGCACATTTACCGACTTCGACGAATATTTGCAGGGATACGCAACCTGCAAGTAGAGGGTCTCGTCCCGCGGCGCAGCGAGTTCCGTGTTGAGGCGACTCGTATAGATCGGTGACGACGCTTTCAGATACGTGTTCCCGGCGCCTGCAGGCGCCGGGCGGCGGCGGAAGGGAGATCACCAGAAAGGAGGACCTAGATGACCGGGATTGACGATGCTGCAGCCGATGCGAAACGACGGGGAGGGAAGAACCCAGCGCCGAAATCGCCCACCACTTCAGAGCCCGCATCTGATTCAGATCTGTTGACCATCACAATTCAGGCGAAGACCGGGCAAATCATTAAGATTCAGAGCGCCGAAGGCGGCGATGGACGCAATGAACTCTCGGATCAAGAGCGAGCGGATCTATTGAAGAAAGGAGCCAAAGATACGCTTGAAGCACTCATCGAGCAGGCGTTCGAGGCTGGAATAGCTTGCGTACTTGGCGACGCAGTCGGGCGTAGCGAAGCAGAGGAGTCTGAGGAAGAAGCGGATCTCCGTCACCTTCTGCTCGAGCCACTGATCAGACAGAGCCCTGTACAGCGCTTGATGCAGCGTGAGGTTCTGAGCCGCGCATTTCTAGGAACGGTGGTCCAACACGCCCTCGATCCTGTCTCTCCAGACCTGGGGAGCAGTTCGGCTCAGCAACGGCAAGGGGGAGCGCCTGGCGAACCTCGCCAGGGCATTCAACCCCCTGGGTAACGTCAGAGCGGTGAAATCTTATCGCACCAAGGAGGATGAAATGGCTATTACAACCTTGCGGCGCGAGCGGACGACAGATGACGAAGACGATGGCGGATTAGACGAAGGTAGGATCGCCCGTCTTCTGATCGGTAGTAGCATGGTACGCCGCCGGCGCCTGCGTCGCTTACTCCTTGCCAATCTCCTGCGCGAGAGACACGAGGAGGAGGAGGACGACGACGACATCGACGAGGAGGAGGAGGACGAGGGCGGCCACGAGCGTCGCCTTGTTCGTCTGCTGATCGGCGGCAGCATTGTGCGCCGCCGGCGCTTGCGTCGCTTACTCCTTGCCCATCTCCTTCGGGAGAGGCGCGAAGAGGAGGACGATGACGAAATCGACGAGGAGGACGATGAGGGCGGCGGCGACGAGCATCGCCTTGCTCGCCTGCTGATCGGCGGAAGCATTGTGCGCCGTCGGCGCCTGCGTCGCCTGCTACTCGCACGCCTCTTTCGGGAGAGGCGCGAGGAGGAGGATGATGACGACATCGACGAGGAGGAGGACGAGGGCGGCGGCCACGAGCGTCGACTTGTTCGCCTGCTGATCGGCGGCAGCATGTTGCGTCGGCGCCGGCTCCGTCGGCTTATGCTCGCGCACCTTCTTCGTGAAGGACGTACGCACGGAGCAAGACGGGCCCGGGCGGCAGCGTAATAAGCGCTTGGAATGGCCGGAGGCGAGCCTCCGGCCATTCTCTCCTACATTGCCAGAGCGATCGACCCGTTTGTGGGAACTGCGGAAAAGGTGAGTGGCGAGTTCCGGATGCGTCAGGTACAGAGCTGTGACGCGGAGTAGCGTTGAACGGTTCTCCATAATCGCCAGGTAGTTGATGAGGCGCGCGAAATTCGACGAACAGGTCGAGTGCGTGCTGATGCCGACGAGGAAGCGCGTTTGAGTGCGCGGGCGTACCCTTAACCTACTACTTCAAAGGATTTGCCAGACAGATCCGCTCCCAAAGCGCTATCCTACCTTCACAATCAAGGGGGCGGATTAAGTTTGCCGCGCAATTCGGCGCACGATATCGACCAATTGAGTATGCGCGTTGCTGGTCGAATCGTGAAATTCGTTGATTGAGTGAGCGTCCGCAAGCTTGCTCAACCGGACGAGCTCAAGGATCCGTTGCCGCCGGTTCAACGGCAACTCGGATGGCCGGGCTGTCAGCAGCAGGTGCCAGAGCTCACCTTCACCGAACAGGTGATTGAGCTCGGTCGCTGTCTCGTAGATCAGGAACAGAACGAATATCCAGAGCTGGATCGCGATAAAGCGGTGCCAGTCGAACGTCGCAATCATGTGGGGCAGGAATGTCCCGAGCGGATGGTGTTCGACAAGCCAGAAGCGGATCCAATGTTCAAGCAGGCGCGCGACAAAAACGACGGCCCAATAGAATGCCGCTTTGAACAGGATCGGCCGAATCAGTGGCGCGCGATCGTAGCGGCGGATCGATCGCGTCGCATTGGCCACGAGCACTGCTTTTCCAACCACAAGCGCCGCGCCGGTAGCCAGCATGAAGCTGCCGAACGTCGCACCATAATCGGCAACGAGCAGGTTCGTCGTCAGCACGATCAGGTTAAACCCGATGAAAAAGAAGATAGTCGGCGGCACCATTTCGCGCAGCTCGCGCAGCAAGAAGGCACCGACCCGACGCGCAACCCCGCCGGGTGCATGAGTTGCCTCGACAGGAGCCTCGCTCGGGGTCTTATGACTGTCGAGAACAGGCGTGCTCATCGTTCGCCCTCCTCAAGACAGGCCTTGATTACCATGAAAGTTAGCTATCCAAAACCTAGATCATCTTTGCAAACAGCCTCGACATGCTGAACCAGCGCGTTTCAGTACGCCGTTGCGGTCAACTTATCGCTTCGAATGCCGTCAGCACGTGAAGCGCGATTTTACCGTTGGCAAGATCAATCATCTCTTCGGCGAGGGCGAGCTGGTGCGCGTTCTGTTCACCCACCGTCCGTCCGAGCTCCAGCTCAACCGGCGCCAACGGATCCGCGAGCTCGTCCACCTGAGCAAACTTGCCGATGCCCATTCGGTCGCGGAATTTCGCAATCCGGCCAGTGCCGCGCACAACCAGTTGATCGACATTGTGCGCCGGCTCGCACGTGACCCGCGAGCACACTCCTCGACAGGATGAAGCGGCAAGTCACTCCGAGATAACGATTGTGGTATTGAACGCGGCGGCCGCCGGCACCACCAGCCGCTGCGGCTCAGTGCGCATGCCAGCAATGCTGTGCAGGGGCTGCGCCGCCTCGCGCAGCGACCGGACCTTGAACCCGAGAGCCGCCATGTACTCGGCGCGCCCTGCCGGTTCCGCCGCCGCCTCACCCAACTCGGTGACGAGCATATTCGGAGGAACGAGCTCAACCACCGCCGTCCCGGCTGTCACCAGGTGTCGCCCGTTGCGCTCGGCGATCGCTTTGCCCCCGAACAGATCGCGGAACAGCACCGCCGTTCGCTGCGGATCCACGGTCGCGACCACCACGCGGGAAATCGCGCACGCGCCGTTAGGGTGGGTCTGCCACTCGGGCCGCCACACGAGGTCTGGGGTCAGGTGCTCGCAGAAATAGACCCGGCCGATCGCGATCCTGTCAGGATCGAGGCGGGTCGTGCGAAACCGAGCGGCGCGCGTGGCACCGTCGAGCGTGACCGGGCGGGAGAATGATTGCACCGGCAGGACCGGGAGGCCCGACGCCTCGGCCTCTCGATGGACCAGGTCGGCATCCGTGGTCTTGAACACGAGACCGTTGAGGCCCGCCGGAAAGCGAGCGAGCTCCGTACGGGTTGCGCCGCCCTCACCAAACCCGAGCAGTTCGAGGTAGTCGGTCCCGAACATCGCAAGGTGGTTGACCGAGCCTAAGGTGTGATGGCCGCGCGGCGTCAGCTGGAAACCAAGCGAGGCAAAACAGTGCATCGCCTCGTTAACGCGGTCGCGAACGTCGATGACGACGTGATCGAGGACAGGCGAGGGTAGGGTCATGGTGGATCTCCAGCCGGGGGTCTTTCAGGGTGAGACAGCGCTAAGACTACCCAACAGAGTGTCACGATCGAACTTCGCCATTGTCTTTCTCCCGTTTAGGCCGCTGCCTGACGGCGAAACCGCTCTGCCGATCCATATCAAAGTCGCGTTCGGGGTTGACAAGCCGCCGATGACAGGCAAATAGTTCACCAAATGGTGAACTATCATGAACCGCTTAACCGCACCTTCGCGGCGCTCGTCGACCCGACGCGGCGGGCGATCCTCACCCGGCTCGAGCGCGAGGACGGTGTTTCGGTGAGCGAGCTCGCGAGGCCGTTCGCGATCAAATTGCCGGCGGTGATGAAACATCTCGACGTGCTCGACCAGGCCCGGCTGATCACGCGATCGAAGGTCGGGCGAACCGTGACGGTGCGGCTGTCACCGGAGCCCATCAGAGAAGCCATGGATTGGCTGCGCCGCTACGAGCGCTTCTGGTCGGGCAGCCTCGATCGACTTGCAGCCTATGCCGAGGGCAAGGAAGCTGAAATGCAGGAGAAGGGTGGATGACTAGCCTCACCATCGTGCGCCGCATCAGGGCACGGCCGTCGATCGTCTTCGACGCGCTGACCACGCCGGAGGGCATCGCCTGCTGGTGGGGGCCCGACGACGGCCCGGTATTGCAGGCCGCGACCGATGTGCGGGTCGGCGGCCGCTATCGGGTACGCTTCCGCATGCTCGACGGCACTGAGCATGAAAGCAGCGGCGAATATCTGGAGGTCGTCCGACCCGATCGGCTGGCGATGAGCTGGCGCTGGGCGGGCGGCGAGGATCCCGGCGAGTCGCTCGTCGAGATCGATCTTCGCGCCATCGCCGAAGGCACCGAGCTCACCTTCACCCATTCGCGCCTGCACGACGAGGAGACCCGCCGCAGCCACGAGGCCGGCTGGAACGGTGCGCTCGACAAGCTGGAACGTCATTTTCTCGCCTCATCGGAACGTGGAGAAATCCAATGATCAAATTAACCGCATTCCGCTCGGTGCCGCCCTTCGCTCAGGGCCTGGTGCGCGACGTTCGCGTGCGCTGGGCGCTCGAGGAGGCGGGTATCCCCTATCACGAGAGACTAGTCGGGCGCGAGGAGCGGGCGACCGCCGCATACCGCGCACTGCAGCCGTTTGGCCAGGTGCCCGCAATCGAGACTGACGAGCTAAAGCTGTTCGAGTCGGGCGCGATTGTATTGCACATCGCTGAAAGGTCCGAAGCGCTGATGCCGTCGGACCCCAACGGGCAAGCGCGAACCCGGGCGTGGATGTTCGCCGCTTTGAACTCGGTCGAGCCGCCGATCGATAAACTCGCCGAGATCGACCTCTTTCACGCCGGCGAGGCGTGGGCGATCGCACGCCGGCCGATGGTTGTGGAGATGGTGCAGAACAGGCTTACTGCGCTAGAGAGTTGGCTCGACGGCCGCGACTATCTCGAAGACCGGTTCACGGCGGGAGATCTGCTGATGACAACGGTGCTGCGCACCCTGCGCCATACCGACATCGTGACCGGGCGACCTACGTTAAAGGCGTATCAGGAGCGCTGCGAGGCGCGGCCCGCGTTTCAGAAGGCGCTGGCGGACCACCTCAGGCCGTTCGCGGCAAGCGTCGCTTGACGCAAAGCAGTCCGTCATCCTCGCTATTCGTGGGCGATTTCGTCATAGCCGCGGCCCCGGAATTCAATCAAACAAATTCCGTGACCGAAGGGGTCGGCCATGCGAGCGATGCGACCCCAATTGTGCGTTTGGATCTCGCCCTTGTTAATGGCCCCGGCTTCGAGTGCTCGGCCGACCGCAGCTTCAATCGCCGAGACGACGAAATCAAGATGCACTCCCATATTCGTCTGTGGTCAGCGAGGATTTGCGGCGGCACATTTCCGTTGTTTTTTCTCCCTCAGACCTGTGCGCAATTCGTTGATCTCAGAGTGCAAATTCGTTGATCCTCGGGTCTAGGTTTTTGGACCTAAGCCACTGACTTAACTTATAATTTTGGCATCTGAGCGGCCAAATTCGGCGCCAACATCGCGATTTTCGTTGTTTTTGCGGCGCAGGAAAACGAGCCGTGCGGTGCCGTAAACGCGCTCGTCGAGAAAAGTGAATGCCGCGGGCGGCACCAGTTCCTCGCGCTTGCCGAGCTCGACGATCGCGAGCGCATCGGGCGCGAGCCAGCCGGTACGATCGAGGGCTTCGAGCGCCGAGGCAGCAAGACCGCTTCGGTAGGGCGGGTCGACAAACGCCACCGCGCACGGCAATCCCGCGCGGGGCGGGTGGGTGGCGTCGCCGGGCACGATCTGGGCGTGGGCGCTTTCGCCCAGCGACGCGACATTTCTGCGCAGGACAGCAACGGCCTCCGGGTCGCGTTCGAAAAAGACCGCTTCTGCGGCACCCCGCGACAGCGCTTCGAGCCCGAGGGCGCCCGTCCCGGCGAAAGCGTCGAGCACCGCGGCACCGGCAAAAGAGATGCCGTCGGCGGCGAGGCGCCCGTGCGAGAGGATGTTGAACAGGGCCTGTCGGGCCCGGTCGCTGGTCGGCCGAACTGTATCCCCCGGCGGAGCCAGCAGGCGGCGGCCGCGATGCCTACCGCCGACGATGCGCATGTGCCGGATTTACGTTTCCGAGCTGCTCGGCCAACACTTTCTTCGGCACTTCGGCGACTTCGCCGCGCCCCAGATTGCCGAGCTGAAACGGTCCGAAGGAGAGCCTGATCAACCGTGTGACCGGGAGGTCCAGGTGTTCGAGCACGCGGCGCACCTCGCGGTTCTTGCCTTCGCGCAAGGCCAATGCGATCCAGGCGTTGCTGCCCTGCCGGCGCTCGAGGCTGGCGCGGATCGGCCCGTATGCCACGCCGTCGATGGTGCTGCCCTTTTCGAGAGCGGCGAGGAGGTCGGGATCGACCTCGCCATGGACGCGCACCTTGTAACGCCGCAGCCACCCGGTCGCCGGCAGCTCGAGCCGGCGGGCGAGCCCGCCGTCATTGGTCAACAGCAGCAGACCCTCGGAACTGAGATCGAGACGGCCTACCGAGATCACCCGCGGCAACTCCTTTGGCAGCGTGTCGAAGACGGTCGGCCGGCCCTTCTCGTCCCGATGCGTGGTGACGAGCCCCGCGGGCTTGTGATACCGCCACAAGCGCGCCCGCTCGGGGCCGGGCAATGGCGCGCCGTCGACGCGGACATCGCTGGCCGCAGTGACGGTCACGGCCGGAGTCGTTAGCACCTGACCATCGACGGAGACGCGCCCGGCGGCGATCCACCGTTCGGCATTGCGGCGCGAGCACAACCCGGCGCGGGCCAGCAATTTGGCGACGCGCTCCGGAGCCGCCTGCGTCTCGCTCACCCGCCGGCGGCCTCGACAAAGGCCCGGAAGATCCGCCGATCGGCCTCGTTGATCTCGAACTCGGGGTGCCATTGAACCCCGAGACAGAAACGGTGGCGCGGGTCTTCGATACCCTCGACGACGCCGTCCTCGGCGACAGCGTCGATGATGAGGCCAGGCCCGGCCTCCTTGACCGCCTGGTGATGTGCGCTGTTGACGGCGAGATCCGAGGCTTCGGTGATGCGGTGAAGGAGGGTCCCGGCGATCACCCGAACTGTGTGCCCGGGCTCATCCCGCGGGTTGGGCTGCCGGTGCGCCACACAGCCCGGAACCTCGTCGGGGATGTGCTGGATCAAGGTGCCGCCGAGCACAACGTTCAAGAGCTGCTGACCGCCGCAGATCCCGAGCACCGGCATCTCTCTGGCAAGAGCGCCCCTCGTGGCGGCGAGCTCGAAGGCGGTCCGACGGTCCTTCGTGGTGACGCTTGGGTGGCGGGTCGGCGCACCCCACCGCGCGGGGTCGATGTCGAAGCCGCCGCCGGTGACGATGAGCCCGTCAATCCGGTCGAGATAGGCCGCGGCGGCGTTGGGGTCGTGCGGCAGCAGGATCGGCAGCCCGCCGGCCCGGTGGACCGCGTTGCAGTAGTTCTCCCGGATCGCATACCACGGAAATTTCGAATAGCCGCCGGACGGCTCGTGATCGAGGGTGAGGCCAATGACCGGCTGTGCCATGTTGCGAGGTCCGTCAAAACCGGAGAAACGATGAGCGAATTCTACGAGCAGCCGCTGCCGATACGGACCTACGACATAGACTTTGCCGGGATCGTCAGCAATATCGTGTTCATTCGCTGGCTCGAGGATTTGCGCCTCGCACTGTTGGACCAGGCCTACCCGTTGATCCGGGCGCTCGCCGAGGATGTGGCGCCAATCCTGCTCGCGACGCGGATCAACTATCGCCGGCCGGTGACGATCGCCGACCCGCTCGTCGGGCGCATCAGGGTCGCCGGGCTCAGTCGAGTGCGCTGGCGGCTTGCCGCCGAATTCACCGTCGATGGCGCGCTGCATGCCGAGGCGGAGCAGGAAGGGTTGTTTATGCGTCTGTCGACCCGCCGACCGATCGCAATCCCGGAGCCGATCCGGCGCTGGCACGGCGGATGATCGCGAGTCCCTCGCCGATGCTCCTTGCTCTCGCCGAAGCCGAGGCGGCGGCTGCACGTGGCGAGGTGCCGGTCGGCGCCATCCTCGTCGATTGCGAGGGTCGTCTTCTCGCCGCCGCCGGCAACCGGGTCGAGACCGATCGCGACCCCACCGCGCATGCCGAGATGCTGGTGCTGCGCGACGGCGCTGCACGGGTCGGCGCCAAGCGTCTTGCCGAGTGCGATCTCTACGTCACCCTCGAGCCCTGCGCGATGTGCGCGGCAGCGATCGCTTTGGCCCGCCTGCGCCGGCTCTATTTTGGCGCCTATGATCCGAAAGGCGGTGCGGTCGAGCACGGCGCGCGCCTGTTCGATCAGCGGACCACCCACCATCGCCCGGAGATCTATGGCGGGATCGAGGAAGGACGCGCCGCCAATCTGCTGCGCACCTTTTTTCGCGATCGACGTCCTCCTGCTCGCTGACCGCTTAGAAAGAATCCGTTAAGCGCTTTGGGCTATCGTATCGCCAAAAAGGGTTTGCACGATGCCTTGGTATCAATCGGTTCTCATTCTTGGCTCTGCCGCCATGTCGCTGATAATCCTGATCCGGCCGACTACGGACGGCCGGCGTATGGCGTTCACGCTGGTGCTCGGCGCGCTGGTGCTGGTGACCATCGGTTTGGCGCTCAAGGAAGTTTCAAGCGGGGTGTCGGTTTCAGCCTGGCTCGCCAATTAACGCCGATCAGCGGGCTCCCGTCGTAGGTTGTCGAGCCGCAGTGGTTATCCCGTCTGCGGGATCGTCCCTTGCTCCGGCTCAAATATGCCGAGCCGGTTGACGCCGTCGAACGCCGCCACCTTGTAGCACTCTGCCAGGGTCGGATAATTGAACACGGTATCGACGAAATAGTCGATTTTTCCGCCGAACGACAGCACCGCCTGACCGATGTGGATCAGCTCGCTCGCGCCTTCGCCGATGATGTGGACGCCAAGCAGCTGACGGGTTTCGCTGTGAAAGATCAGCTTTAACAGCCCGGTTACGTCACCAAGGATCTGACCGCGGGCAATCTCCTTGTAGCGGGCCTTGCCAATTTCATAGGGGATGGCAGCCTCGGTCAGCTCCTCCTCGTTCTTGCCGACCATCGAGATTTCCGGGACCGCGTAGATCCCGTAGGGAAAGCGCTCGGGAACGCTCTGCGCTTTCACCCCAAAAGCATGGCACGTGGCGAGTCGGCCTTGTTCCATCGAGGTCGAGGCGAGCGCGGGAAATCCGATCATGTCGCCGACGGCGTAGATGTTGGGGACCGCCGTCCGATAATGCTCGTCGACCGCCAGCCGACCCCGGGAGTCGGGCTCTAAACCGGCCTCCGCAAGATTGAGCTTGCTGGCCGCACCGGTGCGGCCAACCGAATAGAGCGCCTTCTCGGCAATGATCGTCTTGCCGCTGTCGAGGTGAATTCTGACCCGCGCGCCGTGCTCGTCCTCGGCGATCTCCAGTTTGTCGACACTCTCGTTGAGCCGCAGGGTGGCCCGGTTTTCCCGGAGATGGTGGCAGAACTCGTCGGCGATTTCCTGGTCGACGAATGGCAACAGTCGGTGACGTTTGTCGATCAGGGTAATTCGAACGCCGAGCGCCGCAAAGATGCTGGCATATTCGCAGCCGATCACCCCGGCTCCGACAACCGCCAATGTCCGCGGTAGCCGATCTAGATCGAGAACGTCGTCGCTCGTGAAGATTCGGTCACCGTCGAACGGAATATGCGGAGAGCGAGTAGTCTCCGC
>Ga0306922_10007779_pt1 | contig 10370 bp, 12 predicted proteins | sample sta12Cox44000082_FD_203758 | JGI IMG/M metagenome (GOLD analysis project Ga0306922, IMG submission 203758) | Lab enrichment of tropical soil microbial communities from Luquillo Experimental Forest, Puerto Rico - statoxic.12C.oxic.44.000.082 (v2)... | ecosystem: Environmental > Terrestrial >...
AGATGGAACTTTATGGAAAAGCCGCGGCGGGCGTCCGGCGTGCCAATATGGCGATTTGCTGCCCATGCCCCCTTCAGGGCGTCTTTTCCGGTTCCGGACCGGCCAAGAGACAGGCGCATTCACTGGCATAGTCCCGCGCCGTGCGGCCGAAAAATTCTTCCAGCGCCAGCTGCATCAGGCGTTGGCGGCTGGTGCCTTTTTTCACCGCCATGATGCCCAGCCGCTCATAATCGTGATGTGTCATGTGCACCGCGCAGGTCTTGTCGCGCGAATCCGTGGCGGATTTTTTGCGGGTGCGCGCGGTTGTTTTGGGTGCCGCCCTGGAGGTTATCGGGTCATCCGCGAGCGCGCGTGCCGGCCAAGGAACGTCTTGGCCCGCATCCGTTGCCCGCCAGGGCTCCGCCTCGCCTTTACGGGCCAGCAGACTGGACGTGATGGAAGCAAATTTCGGCGCGCTCATTTCTGCTCCCATTCGTCTGATGGGAATTTCTGGTCGACCTGGCGCCGCCCAAAGGCACGGACCCGACGTTCATTAGCGGAATGAACGGCGGCATGGAGGCGGCGATCCGGACTGGAGCGCCTTTCGAGCCCTTCATAACGGGGCGCAGCCGCCAGTGCCGCTGCACCTTCCGCCGCCCCTTCCCCCGCGTCCGCAGCTTCCGCAGCTTCCGCAGCGTCGAGTGCTTCGCTGCCTTCTTCCAGGCCGGGTGCAAGCGAACTGATCGCCAGATGGTCGGGACGATAGTCCGGCAGGAAGGTGGGATCGCGCACCAGGCGCGACAGGCGGTCCTGAATGTAAAGCCACAGGTCGCGGATTTCTTGCGCCGACTGGGATTCGGCGACGATTTCGCCGACCGTACGCCCGTCGATCATGCTGGCCGCAAAATCCGTACGGTGATGGATGATGACCGGCGCCACCGTCCCGTGCTGGGACAGAGCCACGGCCGACTCGCCCGTGATACGGGCCCGCGCCGTCGCGGCATTGAGCACGAAAATCAGCGGTTTGCCGTGGCGCTCAGCAATGTCGACTGTCGCCCCAACCGCCCGCAGATCGTGCGGACTGGGCCGCGTCGGAACGATGACAAGATCGGCATGGGCGACAACCTGGGAAATCGAATGGGTGATGGCCGGCGGCGTATCGATCACCGCGACACGGATTCCCATCCGGTCCAGCTGGGCCAGGGCTTCCTTCAAATCCAGGACGCCAACCTTGACGAAATAAGGCTCATCCACCTTTCGCGCGTTCCACCAGTGCGACAGGCTGCCCTGAGGATCCGTGTCTATAAGCGCCACGATGCCGGCGCCGGATTTGCTGGCTTCAACGGCAAGGTGGCCGGACAGGGTGGTTTTTCCAGACCCGCCCTTCTGGGAGGCTGCAACGATGGTGTACACGCGATACCGTTTTCAGGGGCGCCACTCTTATCCGCCAACCCCTGTTTCCGCGCGATGAACCGTGACCGGAAAATTTTGTTCGAATACAAATCAAAACGTCGCAACAACCCGCCTCGCGCCATCAAGGGCGGGCTGCGCGCCGGCCGGCCGCCTGTTCAGTCCTTCGGCTCTTTCCAGGGATCGTTCAATGTTCGCATCATGGCCCGCAACTGGGACCGGGCCTTGCCCAGGGAATGCATGATATAAAAGTTTTGCAAAACAAGCAGAACGATGACCGCCGCGCCGATCAGCCCGGCGATCAGCCCATAATGGATCAACCGGAACGCCCATGAGCGCATATCTTCGGTCGGCCCCATACTCAAGAAATCCAGCATAACCGTGTTTTCCATCACTCTTGTGCGCCGCCAGCGTTATAGCGGGGCGTCGCTACAACGCATAGCGGGGTTGGGCAGACCGCGAAGACCTGAGTCTTGAATATGGTCCCAACAATCTGCGCGCGGACTGAATCCAGCCCAATTGCTCTTTTGGCAATGCAGCCAGTTCGGCGTAGGCTTCTTCAAATTTCCGGGCCATGCGATCCGCCGTGAAATTCTCCTCCACCCGTTTCGCCGCAGCGGCCCCTATGCGCGACCGCAGGGCTGGATCATCGATCAGTTGCGCAAGAGCGCTCGTGAACGCCGCCACGTCATCGGCCGGTGTCAGCAGCCCGGTTTGACCGTGCAGAACCACTTCCGGAATCCCGCCGACACGGGTCGAGACGGCCGGAAGCCCAAAATGGCCTGCCTCCGCCAAGGCTAATCCGAAGGCATCGCCGCGCGACGCCAGCGCGAATATGTCGGCGGCCTTGTAAACTGGAACCACATCGTCGACATAGCCGAGAAAGTGCACGCGCTCAGCGACGCCCAGAGCAATCGCGAGTTCTCGCAAGGAATTCAATTCCGCGCCCCCGCTGGGGATAAGCAGATGCGGCGGCACCGATATCGGCGGCAGCGCCTGGAAGGCACGGATCAATACATCATGGCCCTTTCGCCGGATCAGAGATCCCGTCGTTGCAATTACGGGGGCTTTCGGGGAGATGCCCAGCGCGCGCCGCAGATCTTTTTTGGAATCGCCCAACCGCGCGAAATCGATGCCATTGTAGATGACCCGGGTGCGCTCTGGCGGAATGCCATCCTCGAGTGGGCCGTCTATCACCTGACGGGAAACGCCGACAATCAGTGTCGCGGCATGCAGAAGCAGGGCGTATCGACTCCTGCGCAGATAATCGATGTGCAGATGCGCGAGTACGGGAATTTGCTCTGCCATTCCCGCGGGCCCAAGCCATTGCGCAGGTGCCAGGCTGTTCGCGTGCAGCACGCGAATGTCATTTTCCCGGCAAAGCGCACGGCACTTTTTCACCAATCCCAGAAAATGCCTGGCGCTTGGCTTTGGCGAACCATAGTCGAACATATGGCGAAATTCGTCGTGATACGTCAGATATCCCGCATTCCGGCACGCCTGCGCCATGTCGGCGCCATTGCACCAGACGATTGGGCGTATTTTATTTTTATCCAGCGCGCCCAGAAGGTCGAGCAGAAGGATTTCACTCCCTCTGATCCACTCGTCGCCGAAATGCGTGAAAAGGACCGAAATCGGGTTTGTCACGTCAAATTCCCAGAAAACGTCGACGAACATTGCAGCGGAATGGAGCGTGAATTCGGCGCCGCGCAATCAAAACCGTCATGTCCAGGCCCCACATGCAACCGCGCGCGATCGCGAATCCGGAAATCCTGTGATTCTATATTGCCCGACCTGCGATGCATAGCGCTCCGGCCTTGTTTGCGGACGGACAAGTTTTGCGCATGGACCGACCAAGCCACGCACCGACTGCGACCATCATGATTTTCGTCTCGGCAATGCAGCCAGCCCGCGCCATTGCACCAGACCAAGGGATGGATTTTATTCTTGCCCTGCGCGCCCCACAGGTCGAGCAGGACGATTTCGCTTCCTCGAATCCATTCGTCTCCGAAATGCGTGAAAAGGACGGGAAGAGCGTTGGTCATGTTCCATCCGGCTGGTGGCGAAACGCGAAAACAATGGACCGTTTGGGGACGCGGTAAGCAAAAGAACGGTGGAGAAATCCAAGGCTGTTATAGGTCCGCGGATATTCACTTTTGGTAAAGAAAGCTTTCCGTCCATGAAGGTTTGGCAACCTGGGCGTGGCCGCCGGCGGGGCGGCAAAAATCGCCCCTGGAATTGACAGGTCTCTAGCTTCCCAGCTCCGATTGGTTGAAAGTCCTTCCACAACAAGGGGACAGGGATGTGGGGAGCGGCCAGTTTGGCACCGGGAGGCCCCCTGGAATCATTCCCGCCGGCAAACGATGGGTTCATGACAAAGGCCTTGCTCCGGGGCGTTGAGCTGGCATACCGCTCCTGGGGCTCCCATGATCGGGAAACCGTCCTGTTGATCGCCGGACTGGGAGAGCAGCTCACCCGCTGGCCTGCCGAACTCACACAATCGCTTGTTTCCCGTGGGTTTCGTGTCATCTGTTTTGACAACCGCGATGCCGGACTTTCCAGCATCTTCGATACTCCGCAGACCTCGGACCTGCGCCAGCTGGCTCGCAGTATCGCCGCACGCGAAACGATCGAGCTTCCCTATGGCCTGGACCACATGGCGCAGGACGCGCTGGATCTGCTCGGCCATATCGGCGCGCCCCGCGCGCATGTGATTGGCGTTTCCCTGGGGGCAATGGTCGCCCAACTTGCGGCGGCGCGGCAGCCTGAGATGATTCGATCCCTGACGCTGATCATGACTGGCAGCGGTGACATCGCGTATCTGAAGCCGCGGCCACAGGTGACGTTGGCGCTGATGGGACTGACGGTTTCGGGCGACAAGGAGGAACAGGCCGTCGCCCGCGGCATGGCCTTCGCGCGGGCCCTGGCCGGGCCGGCTTTTCCCCTGGACCCGCAGAAAGCGCAAGCGCGCCTGATTCAAGATTATCGCCGTGCCTATCGACCATTCGGCGTGATGCGGCAATTGTGCGCCGTCCTCACGCAAGGCAATCGAAGCCGGGATCTTGCAGCTGTCTGCGCACCGACGGAAATCCTTCATGGATCGGAGGATCCCATGCTCGATCCCGAAGGCGCGCGTCAGGTCGCGTCCGCGATCAGAAACGCCCGGCTGACGCTTGTCGAAGGCATGGGGCATGATTTCGCGCCCGGCCTGGTGCCGACCGCGCTTCAATTGTTTCTCCGGGCGGCAACTCGCTCCGGCAGCCCTGCGGAAATTCGCGACATGGCCGTGGAGGAATGTCCTTGAAATCATCGTCGATTTTCTGGCTGCGGGTAACGGCAAGCGCCTTGTGCGCAGCCGCGATCCTGGCGGCAGTGCTTTGGGCAGGCGGCGTATTCGGCGGCAATGTGCGGGAGACCGACGACGCCTTTGTTGATGGCGATATTGTCGCGGTTTCCGCAGAGGTTCCCGGCAAGATCGAACAACTGACGGCGCGCGACAACAGCCTGGTTCAGGCCGGACAAAAGCTGGCGCAGATCGCGAGTGACGATTTGCGTCTGAAACTTGACGAAGCCGTTGCGGCTCAGGACATGGCTCAGGCGCAACGCGACCAGTTGAAAGCCGCCGGCGCCGCGGCGACGGACGCGCAACGCCGCGGCGCGGATGCCGCGGTGCGCGCAGCCACCGCGCGCACCGCCCAGACCAGACTGGCGCTTGCCAAAACGCAAATCACCGCGCCCCTCACGGGTTATGTCGCGCGGCGGTTGGTGAGTGTCGGCGCAGTCGTGCAGGCGGGCCAACCCTTGCTGGCCATTGTCGGGCAAACGGTATGGATCACCGCCAATTTCAAGGAAACCGATTTGGACGGCATTCAACCGGGCGATGCCGCGGACCTCACCGTGGACGCATTTCCCGGCCTGCACCTGAACGGACGTGTTCAGAGTCTGCAACGCGGCGCGGGACAGGCGTTCAGCCTTCTGCCGGCGGAAAACGCCAGCGGCAATTTCGTCAAGGTCGTGCAGCGCATTCCCGTTCGCATCGAATTACTGGGCGATCCGGGCCGCCCGCTTGCGCCCGGCATGTCCGTTCGCGTGCGCGTTCATGTCCGGTGAGCTGACCGACGCGGGTTGGAGCCCAACTCGATCGGCCGCGGGAAAATACAATCCCTGGCTCATCACCATCATTTTGTCGCTGGCCACCTTCATGGAGGTGCTGGACACCTCTGTGGCCAATATTTCACTGGCCCATATCGGCGGCGACCTGTCGGCCACCTATGATGAAACCAGCTGGATCCTGACCAGCTATCTGGTCGCCAACGCCATCATCGTGCCGCTGAGCGGCTGGCTGGCGCAGACGCTGGGACGCAAGCGTTACTACATGCTGTCAGTGGCGCTGTTCACCCTGAGCTCGCTGGCCTGCGCCGCAGCGCCGACTTTGGGCCTTCTGATCCTGGCCCGCATTCCGCAAGGGTTGGCCGGGGGCGGATTGGCTCCCTGCGAGCAATCGATGCTGATCGATACCTTCTCGCCGTCACGGCGGGGCCGCGCCATCGCTGCCTATGGCCTGGTCCTGATCGTCGGACCCGCCTTCGGGCCGACTTTGGGCGGGTTCATCAGCGATTACGCGTCCTGGCGCTGGATATTCCTGATCAATATTCCGGTCGGCCTCATTTCGCTTCTGCTGGTCGCCCGCTTCGTTCAGGAGGCGAACGCGCTGAAAGCCGAACGGCAGGCCCGCCGCGGTTTCGATTTCGATGCCGTTGGTTTTACCTTGATTATGCTGGGCCTGGGCTGCCTGCAGTTTGTGATCGACCGGGGCCAGATCGAGGACTGGTTCGCAAGCCTGCCGATCCGGCTGCTGACGATAGTGTCGGCACTTTGCCTGATTGCACTCTGCCTCTGGGAGCGTCGGCGCAAGGATCCTATCCTGGATTTCGGCCTGTTCCGGGACCGGACCTTCACCGTGGCCAGCATATTGATGTTCGCCACCGGAGCGACGCTTTACGCCACCACCCAGATCGTGCCCCAGTTCCTGCAACAGATCATGGGATACACGGCCAGCTGGGCCGGACTGGCCATGACCGCCAGTTCCATTTTGACGATCGGGATAACCGTACTGACCGCTTTTCTGGTCACGCGCGTTCCGGGCTGGCTCCTGATCGGAATCGGACTCGTGATGGAAATAGCGGGGCTGCTTCATGCGACCACCATCACCAGTGAAATCGATTTCTGGACGATGGCGTCCGATCGCGTCTGGCTGGTCGCCGGGCTGCCCTTGATCCTGGTCCCGCTCACCACGGGCGCTTATTCACATCTTTCGGCCGGGGCGACCGGACAGGCCTCCGCCTTTTTGAACCTGTTCCGCAACATTGGCGGCGCCGCGGGGATTTCTGCGGCACAGACAATTCTGGCCCGCCGCACGCCGGTGCACGCCGCGCGACTTGAAGACCATCTGCCCTATTTCCAGCTGCGGATGGATATGTTTGCCCAGGGCTTTCATTCGGCGTTTGCGCCGCTTTACCAATATAATCCGCTTGCCGCGCCACGCGCCGCGTCGGAGTTCCTTGGCCAGATCGCACGCCAGTCGCTGTTGCTGGCCTACATTGACGTGTTTTGGATTCTCGCTATCTTCGTTGCCTGCGTGACGCCCTTGGCAATTTTCCTGCGCTATCCTTTGCCCGACCTGGGTTACGTTCGTGCCGTTCGGCGCCGTTCTTGAATCCGGTGTGAGTTCATGGATACCGATGCCGACCAGATTCTGGATTTGATTGCCAAGGAAGGTCTGGTCGATCGCGCCACCCTGACGCCCGACACCAAGATCGCCGAACTGAATATCCCGTCCCTGGAAATGATCAACATTCTGTTCGCCTTTGAAGACCGCTTCGGCGTCGATGTCGATCCCAGCGAAATCCAGCATGCCAAGACGATGGGCGACATCATCGACGTCGTTCTGGCGCATGTCCGCGCGCCCAAATCTCCCTGATGCCTCCGAACCCGGATGCACGCAACGTCGTCGTCACCGGGTGGGGCGCCTTGTCCGGACTTGGCCAGGGCGTGCCGGCGCATTGGGATGCGCTGGTGGCGGGGCACGATGCGGCACGGCCATTCCAACGCGCCATGCCGGACAATCCAGAACTTGGTTTTGAGGGGATCGCGGCATGGATGACGCCCTATGACTCCGCCGGTTTTGCCCGGCATTTCAATCACCGCTTGTTGACGGCGATGGATCCGGTCGCGGCCCATGCCGTGATCGCTGCATTCGAAGCACTGGAGGATGCGCAGCTGATCGGCCATGCGGATATCGTGGCACCGGCGGCCGTGATCATCGGTTGCGGGGGCGGCGGCACGGGCGCGATCGAGGAAGCCTATAGCCGCGTCTTCACCAAACGCACCAAATCCGTCCATCCGCTGACCATTCCCCGCCAGATGACGAGTTCGCCGGCCAGCCAGGTTTCCATGGTATTCGGCGCCAAGGGCCCCAGCTTCGTCATTGCCAGCGCCTGCGCTTCGTCGGCCCATGCCATCGCCGAAGCCGCACACATGATCCGCGCGGGCCGAATAGAGATCGCCCTGGTCGGCGGCACCGAAGCGCCGCTCACCACCGGATCAATGTTTGCCTGGCAGGCGCTGCGTGTGATGGCCCAGGAACGGTGCCGGCCCTTTTCCAAAGATCGCGACGGGCTGGTGTTGGGAGAAGGCGCCGCCATGTTCGTGCTGGAGTCCGAAGCGCACGCCCAAAGACGGGGCGCGCGCATTCATGCGCGCATATTGGGAAGCGGGGCGTCCTCCGACGCCCATCATATGACCCATCCCGATGGCGCGGGCGCGGTGGCAGCGATTGCGGACGGTTTGAAGGATGCCGGACTTTCTGCGGACACGGGATTTCTGATCAGCAGTCATGGCACCGGTACGGCAATCAACGACAAGACCGAAGCGGCCGCCTTGCGCCAGGTGTTGGGCAACAGCCTGGAAAAATCCCTGGTGATCGCCACCAAATCGGCGCATGGCCATTTGTTGGGCGCGGGCGGCGCCTTGGAATTTCTGGTCGGGCTTTTGGCGCTGAAGCAAAGACTGGCGCCTGCGATCCTGAATTTCACGGACCGCGATACGGACTGTGATCTGCCGTTGGCCTTGGAGAACCAATCCATCAAGCAGCAATTCCTGCTGTCGAATTCCTTCGCCTTTGGCGGGACCAATTCGGTGCTGATCGGCGGATTGTGGGAGACGTGAAGGCCGCCCCGGCATCACGGCAACCGCTCTATGTCCTTGAAAGGACGTACTCCTCCAGCCTCTCGCTTCGGCGCGTGAAAAGAGGCGCGCGCTACAAATTGCGACACAACCGTCAATGTTTATGGGATTTACTAAGGGATGCTTGGGACCGGCCTTTTAGCCTGGCAAAGCGACAAATGAGGTCCCGTCATGGCAGCGATTGACATCGAAAGTTCGCGGCGGCTTGGCGTGGCTCTCTCGTTTTACGGTCACAAACCGCATTCCCAACACTGGGTGAAGCTTGGGGCTCTGTTTGCTGTTTTGATTTTGGCTGTCGTGTTCGGCAAAGCGGGAATTGACCTGCTGGCCATATAACCGCCGCCGCCCGTCACAGCAGGGTGGTGCCGCCTACGGGCACCCAAAAGTGTATCGATCCATTTGAAACGTCGAACCTTTTTCCATCAGCATTGATGCCATACCAACCCGGGTACCAACACCGAACGATTTGGCTCGGGCAAATGGCCGCACCGCAAGCATTGTAGCGTGACCCATGTTTCTTGGTTTCAAAACCATTGGACCGGCTCGCGGGATGTTGTGATGAACGCATTGCATCCCTATTTCGTGTTTGAAGGATTGACCATGCCCATGATCGTGACAGTGCATCGGCCTGGCCCCGACCGGACGAACTGGGGCGTATCGCGCCATCATGATCAGCTACTGGTTATTTCCAAAGGCGAAAAAGTACCCGACTGTTCGCCGTTGCCCGTCATGGTGTTGCGGCAGACTTCGCAAGGACGGGTGTGTCTGCTGCCCGTGGTAAACGGCCCGGAAGGCTACGTCGGCCCGCTGGCGGGCGGAAACTACGCTGTCGGGGGGTCGGACTTCCGTCAAGCGTTGGCTGGATTGCTAGGCCCCGATTTCCTTGGCGCGGTACCTATTCATGATCGGTATGAAAGCCAGGAATTGCATGATCAGCTTGCCTGTTGAATTTTTTCCGGGCGCGTAATTCATTTCAGCTTCCAGCCCTCTAGGACCGGCCCATAGCAGCAACCGCAGCAGGGGGATCGGTCACATCCCGGAAGGGGTAGCGCAGGAACAGAACCCAGCGGAAAGACAATGTCTTGGTGTTCAAGGCTTATCTGGCAGTCGGGACAACCAAAAATTCTTGCTCCTTGTACGCCAATGCCAAGTTTAGGAATTTTAGCTATTTCTTCCAGCTGGCGCTTATGGCCTTCAGCCAATTCCGGCGGGACCCGTCCGCGCCACTCTGGTCCCAATCGCGCCATATCGCCCCCATGGCGGCTGGTTCAGTGCCAATACTTTTCTTCGAACGCTTCGTCGGTCATCAGCAGGTAGATGATGCCTTCCCAGATGGCGATTGTGAAGGGAATGAAGGTCCAGCAGAACAAAAGGTAAAGTAGCCCAGCACCGGCCCGCCCCATGTAGAATTTATGGGCGCCAATTCCACCGATAAAAAAGACTGCCAACAGGCCGGCGATAATGCGATTTGGTCGATAGCGCAGTCCGGTGCGCGGTGGCGACTGCCGAACGCCACAGTGGGGACAGATTTCGGCCCTTGGATGAATTTTCGATCCGCAATCGGCACAATAACGGACCGTCGCCGCGTCTGTGCCTGCAAAATCCCGCACGCCCACCGTCCCCACGACATACCCCGGGAAATACTAGACTATAGTCCATGGTTTCTCCATAGGCCGGTTTGATCGTCTGTCCCTATGCGGGCAGGGACCATCGTGGCTAGAAATATTCGACGGTTG
>Ga0306922_10007782_pt1 | contig 10368 bp, 6 predicted proteins | sample sta12Cox44000082_FD_203758 | JGI IMG/M metagenome (GOLD analysis project Ga0306922, IMG submission 203758) | Lab enrichment of tropical soil microbial communities from Luquillo Experimental Forest, Puerto Rico - statoxic.12C.oxic.44.000.082 (v2)... | ecosystem: Environmental > Terrestrial > Soil...
CGGAATCTCGGCGAACAACGCCAGCGCCACGCTCCACCAGAGATCGGTTCCGGTCGCGGTCATCACATCAAACCAGGCATCGCAGATGAACAGCACCCCCGTAGCAAAGGAAAACACCGTGACCAGATGGCGCCCCAAGACTCCCAGCACCGCGGTGGCAAGCAAGAACATCACCTCCAACACATCAAATCCCACCCATAATTCGCGCCAGTGCCCGGTGTCGTAGTGGCGCGGCAAAGAATGGGCAAGATAGATGATCCAGGGAACAAGCCCGATGGCGGCGGCCCAGGATAACCAGGACCGCGCCCGGCGCAGATCATTGAGGATGCCCGTGGGGTTAACCATCAATCTCTCCGAACAGGCAACACCGCCGGTTGGGAGGAGAACTAGACCAAACGGAACATGCGCATAGCACGAATGAAATTCAACACCACCGAAACCGCGCGGTGGTGCATCTCGGGCTCAGCGACTCTCAAGGATCGCACCAGCCTGTAGTCCAATATGTTGGTTTTCCCGGTAGCTCCGACACGAAGTTTTGAGACCCTCATATGTCGTCTATTTCGACAGGGGGCCAAAGGCCCCGGTCGAGGATCCGAGCACGTCGCGACTGATCGGCCCATACTGGAGGGGTGTCGACGTTTCATCCGCTGTAAGTCGCCGCACTCGCCGAAAAGTACAGGCAGGTCTTGCCGAGGCGGAAGTGGAGGACATAATGATCATCTTTTACTCACTGGCCGCAGCGTTGGGCCTTGGTGTGCTCTGGCTGGGCACAAGCGTTCGGGTCGTCAAGCAGTTCGAACGAGGCGTCGTCTTTCGTTTCGGACGTGTGCAAACCGGTGTCCGTGGACCGGGGCTCACGCTGCTGATTCCAATCGCAGATCGCCTTCAGAAGGTGAATATGCAGATCATCACGATGCCGGTGCCCGCACAGGATGGCATCACCCGCGACAACGTGACCGTGCGCGTGGACGCAGTCATCTATTTCAATGTTGCCGATCCGGAGCGTGTGGTTGTCGACGTACAGGACTATGTGTCCGCTATTGGCCAGGTCGCGCAGACATCGTTGCGTTCGATCATCGGCAAAAGCGACCTGGACGACCTACTCTGCAACCGCGAGGGTCTCAATAAGGGCCTGGAGTTGATGATCGACAGCCCCGCGCTGGGCTGGGGTGTTCACATCGACCGCGTGGAGATCAAGGATGTAGCACTTCCGGATTCGATGAAGCGGTCGATCGCGCGCCAAGCCGAGGCGGAGCGGGAGCGCCGGGCTCGGGTCATCACCGCGGACGGCGAACTGCAGGCGTCTGAAAAACTGGCCCTAGCGGCCGAGACGATGACCGCGCACCCGGCTGCGCTTCAATTGCGGCTCTTGGAAACCGTGGTCGAGGTCGCCGCGGAGAAGAACTCCACCCTGGTGCTTCCCTTCCCCGTCGAACTGCTCCGGTTCTTGGAACGAGCAACACCGGAAGCAGCTGAGAGCCCTGACCACAAAGCCGCCATGCCCTCGACCTCGGCCGCGGTTTCGAAGAGCGAGATGCCGAAGCTGGACCCGCCACAGATCCTCGATGACGCCAGCGGTCTGGAAGTCGACACACGCATCGCGGGTCGGTAGTCCGGCTGGACGGGTCGCGTTCGCAACGAGTACGACGACCATGGATCAGACCACCGTCGTGATTCCGTGTGTAGCTACTCTCTGACGCAACAAATCTCACGGAACCATTGTGTGGCTATGGCGCAGCGTGGCTGGCCCGCGCTGCAGCGCGCCGTGAGGCTTCTATGTGCTCGGCGGCGGTGACGACCACCGCGTCACACCCGGGGTACACCGTCGCCTCGTGCCCGCTCACCAACCAACGCACCACGTATGGCGGAGAGCCGTCTTGAGAGCGCACCTCGATGATCTCAGCATGTTGATCATGCCGTTCGGTGGTGGTGCCCTTAACCACGAGGTAGTCGCCCACATTCGCCTTCATCACCCGCTCCGTTCTCGTCCTGGTGAGGCCCCAGCCCCCTCCATCCTGCGCGCGTTCGTCACTTAACGGAAGCTTGATTAGCTACTGCAGCCTTCCGGCGCTGCAGATCACCCAGAGCCGGCGAATGACTTTGAGACCCTCGAAACTCGTCTCTTTCGAGACACCCGGTAAAGCGACAGGCTTGACCGATCGGCTCTGACCGGACCTGACGCATCCCGAATGGTGGGAGCCCAGCGCGCTTGTGGCGGGACGTATTTGAGCGGCATGTACGCCACTGTTCCCACCCGGATCGTGCGGTTTCAGCCACTACCAGCGATTGGCAGTCCCGGGCAAAGCCTGACGTAGGCCATATCGGGCGACACCCAGTCGCGCCACTGCTGGCGGCTCATGTTGGAGGTCAGTTTGGCGCACAGCATCTCCGGCGACGCATCCGCCGGCCACAGCCGCACGGTGGTATCGGCGCCTGCCGAGGCCAGCCGTTGCCCGTCGGGGCTGAACGCCACGCTGAGCACCGAGCCTGTGTGGCCTCCGAGGAAGGCGCCGAACGGTTGGCCGGTTGCAGCGTCCCAAAGCTGCACGGCGCCTTCGCTTTCCGCGGTGGCCAGCCGCCGTCCGTTGGGACTGAAGACCACAGCATTCACGGTGCCGCCGTTTCCTTTCAGGGGGTCACCGACCGATTGTCCGGTTCCCGCGTCCCAGAGCCGCACCGTCTCGTCGGCGCTCGCGGTGGCCAGCCGGCGCCCATCGGGGCTGAACGCCACACTGAGTACCGGGCCGGCATGGCCCGCGAGGGTAGCGACCGATTGCCAAGTGCCGGCATCCCACAGCCGCACCGTCTGGTCGCCGCTGGCGGAGGCCAGCCGGCGACCGTCGGGGCTGAAAGTCACGCTGAGTACGGGGCCGGTGTGGCCGGTGAGGGTGGCGACGAGCTTGCCGGTGGCGGCGTCCCACACCCGCACCGTCTGGTCGGCGCTGGCCGAAGCCATCTGGCGGCCGTCGGGGCTGAACACCACGCTGAGCACCGGGCCCGTGTGACCGACCAGCGGTGCGCCGACCGGCTGGCCGGTTCCGGCGTCCCACAGCCGCACCGTCTGGTCGTCGCTGGCCGAGGCCAGGCGGCGCCCGTCGGGACTGAACGTCGCACTGTCGACGTTGCCGGTGTGCCCGCGAAGGGGGGCGCCGGCCGCTTGGCCGGTGCCGGCGTCCCAGAGCCGGACCGTCTGGTCGTCGCTGGCCGAGGCCAGGCGGCGGCCATCGGGGCTGAACACCACACTGTTCACTTTGCCGGTGTGGCCGGTGATGGGTGCACCGAATGGTTGGCCGGCATCCCACAGCCGTACCGTTCCGTCGCTGCTGGCGGTGGCCAGCCGGCGCCCGTCGGGGCTAAACACCACGCCATTCACGATGCCGGTGTGTCCGATGAGCGGTGGGTTGAGGTCACGGCCGGTATCGGCGTCCCACAGCCGCACGGTCTGGTCGGCGCTCGCGGTGGCCAATCGATGCCCGTCGGGGCCAAACGCCACACTTTGCACCGGGTTGATGTGGCCGGTTAGCGGCGGGCCGAGCCCTTGACCTGTGTCGGCGTCCCATACCCGAACCGTCTTATCCATGCTCGCGGAGGCCAGCCGGTGACCGTCGGGGCTGAACACGACGCTGAGCACCGGGCCGAGGTGGCCGACCAGGGGGGCGCCGACCTGTTGGCCCGTCCGGGCGTCCCACAGGCGCACGGTCTGGTCGTCGCTGGCGGTCGCCAGCCGCCGCCCATCGGGACTGAACGCCACGCTGACCACCGAACCGGTGTGGCCGACAAGGCGGGCGCCGACCGGTTGGCCGGTCCGGACATCCCACAACTGCACGGTCCGATCGGTGCTCGCGGTGGCCAGCCAGTTCCCGTCGGGGCTGAACGCCACGCCGAGCACCGAACCGGTGTGACCCCGCAGCGGGGCGCCGACCTGTTGGCCGGTCTCGGCATCCCACACCCGCGCGGTCATATCCATGCTCGCGCTGGCCACCAGGTGCCCATCGGGACTGAACGCCACTCCGATCACGTTGTCGCCGTGGCCGGTCATGGGCGCTCCGACCTGCTGGCCGGTGGCGGCGTCCCACACCCGCACCGTCTTGTCGAGGCCAACGGTGGCAAGCCGGCGGCCGTCGGGGCTAAACGCCACACCATTTACGGCGCCGCTGTGCCCGGTGATGATTTTGAGGGTGCTGGCTCGTTGGGCCACCGCGGTGTAGAGCGGGCCGTCATCGGAAGGAAGGGGCAGGGCGCGCGCGGCGAGAATTTGCTGGAACGCCCGCGCGTCCCCGCCGGGCTGGGTACCGGCCAGCATGTCCTGGGCCTCGGCGATCAGGATCTGCCGCTGGGTGAGCAGCTTCTGCCGCAGCTGGACCTGCGCCTCGTGTCGGGCCTGGACAGCCTGCACACCGATCATCACGGCGACGAGGGCGATGACGGCGGTGACCGCCAACGCGACAATGAGGACCCGTGAGCGTTTCCGCAGCGCGGCGGCGTGCCGATGGGCGGCTTCCAGTCCGGCTTGCTGGCTGTCCGCGCGGGCCGTCAACGCCGCCTTCGCCGTTCCCGCGTGGCGCCGGTCGCGGTGCTCGCGTATCACATCGGTGATCGCATCGTGCGCGAGTTCGATGCGTTGCGCGCCGTAGCGCTCCTCGAGCCGGAGCAGCCGCGACCGAATCAGCAGGGTTAGTTCGTCGTCGGTGAGACGCGAAGGCACCGCTTCCTCGCGAACGAAGCTGTCGCGAAATCCGTTCTCGGTGATTAGCTCGGACTCGATGAACTGCGCGACGTGCGGTGGAAGATCACGCACACACGACAGGTAGTAGTTCGACAGGATGTCACGCTTGGCGTCCTCGACCAGCAGCTCGTCGAAGTGGCTCTGCCCGCGCCACTTCCGCTCGTCATTGAGCTCGCGGCAGAACAAGCTGAGCAGCGCGGGTTCCACCTCCGGAGCACCCGAAGCGTCCCAAGCGCCCAGGTCATCGCCGGGGGGATCGATCTCGGCAAATGCCGTACCGCGGGCGCGGCGAAGGTCCTCGCCCGCGACGATGCCCACTACCCGGCGCGCCAGCGACCTGGGCATCATCTCTTCAGCTGGTTTGTGCACCGCATCGACTGCCTCGCTTGCCCCCATACGCAGCAGCCGCATCCGCGAGTGCCCAAGCGCGGGGAGAAGCTCGCGCCACCCTTGAAGTTCGGGGAGAAATTCCTCGCGGAGGCAAATCACCAGCTTGTAATTGCGCTTCTGCAAATGGAATCGTGCCGCCACGTCCTCGTCGTCTTCGATTCGCGACGCCAGATCGGCGGGAACGCGATTCTCGACCAGGTCACCAAGCTCAGTCCTGAGTTCCGCTACGAGATCCGGGATCCCCTCACCAGGTGTACAGAGCTCTTCGAACTGGTCGAGGACAATCACCGGCGTAAGTGGATCGCTTTGCTCGCTCCGTAGCCCAAAGTCGGCGCGATGCAGGTATTCCCAAAGAGATTCATCTTCCAAAGGCAGCATCGGATCGGGCACATTGGCTCGAATCGAGTCATAGACCGATTGATGTAATTGGCGAGTCAGAGGTGGCGCGCCCGGCTCAAGGTCGAAACGCACGTAGACCGGAAGCAGGTGGCGGTCGCGCAGCAAAGGGAACAGGCCCGCTCGGAGCAGCGACGTCTTGCCGAGACCGGACCCTCCGTACAAGACGGTGATGGGACCCTCGAGAACGTGGCTCAGCAGCGATGTTGATTCATGGTCACGCCCGTGGAAGAACGCGCGCGCGTTTTCCTCAAACGACTCCAACCCCGGCCATGGGTTATCCCTGTCGAGCTGTTCGGCTGTTGTTGCTCTCGTCACGACGCGACCGTCCGCCGCACGACACGGATTTCGCCGGTCAGCATCGCGATCAGGTGTGCATCGAGCTCACCGGCCGGCGTGTGAGCAAAGTCTAAGCGCTTGAACACATTTGAAGATTGCTGGTATCGACTCGGGTCATAGCTTTCGGCGACGATCGCGGGCACCGGGAAGCGTCGGCGCGGAATGGACAACGGTCGCTCTTTCTCTTCGCGCTCCGTGTTCGCCGAGATAACCGGACTGAACAGGCGGATCGGGGTCAAAGCATTACGCTCCCATAATCCCCCGGGCTTGTCAGGCCAAGATAAGCCGATGGCCAGGGCATCGGAGGCGAAATCACTTTTTTCACATCCACAAGTTGAAGCATGCCAGCGGACATAGCGAGCGAACGGGCCGTCATGTTTGCGGTCATCGGCTGGTGCGGCGAGACTGCGACTGGCGGTTGAAGGTGGGTAATCGTGTGCACCAAAGGCGGTAATGATCCGAAACAGCTTGGCCCGGCTTAGGTTTAAGGACCCGCGAAGTCACCGACGACGGTCATCTTGTTGCCGTCCGACGCGGTGGCGAAGCCGGCTGCGGTGAACGCACAGTTCAGGATGATCGCTCGGTGTGCAGGACTTTCCATCCACAGGTCGAGCGCTAGGCTCGGAGTCGCGGCGGATCCCGTGCCCCAGTAGACGATCTCACCGGTGGAGCCGGTCATGGTGTAGCCCGCGTCCGCGATACGCGCCTGCGGTGAAGATCCGTCCGAACCGATATGGCCGTCGACACCGTTCTTCAGCATGTCGTTGGCGTGCCGCTGCGCTGCTGCTGTCAAACGCGGGTCGTCGCCGATCACCCCGCATGTGTCGCGAAGGCGGTTGACGCCGCTGTACACCACGGCCCCTGAATCGTCTGCGCGCGCAGGAGAATCAGCAACCGCGCCGAGAGCCGTTATGACGACAGTGCAGATCCAGAAGACGGCGACGATCTCGACTTTCCTCGTCATGTTGCCTCTTGCCACGCGCTGGCTTTGCTGTTTTTAGCAAACGAATGCTATCCACATTCGACCATGAAAGGTCGAAAATCGCCATTCCGTTTTGCTACTTCGAGGCCCCCTTCAGTTCAGCGCGAGCCTGGTCGATTTGGTCGTATGCGTACGTGGCCATGGCGGTAGCCGACATCATTGCGCCCTGGCGGGCGAGCGATTCGTAGGTCTGGTCGCCTAGCACATCGCGTAGGTGGGCGATGAGGTCGTGCATCTCAGGAAAGGATGCGCGGGTGAAGGGTGTGCTGGCGAAACCGCTAATCGTCGCGGCCGGTTTATAACGCTCGAGCCGGTCTAGAACCGTGCCCAGAATTGCCAGCGGGGTCAACATGAGTGAGAAGCTGCCCGAGTCGCAGTGGTTGCGAATTGTCCGCATGATGTGGTCGAGCGCGTCCAGGAGGTCGCCTTGTGTGGCGGCAACAAATGAAAGGTTCCCGGCTAGGTGTGATTCGAGCTGGCGGTTGCCGCTGGCTTGAGCGATCGCTAGGCCCCTGCGGAAGCCCTCATCGGCGCCAATGGGGTCCGTGCCACGACGAGGGTAGCCATACGCGATATGTGCGTAGCAGATCACGATGGGATTGTGGGTGGCTTCGGCGGCAGCGACGACGCCCTCCGATGCCGCCAGCGCCTCATCGACAGCGCCGGTGAACGTCAGTGCCACAACCAGGTTTGCCTGAGCAAAATGCCCAGTGTCTCGCCCTTGTTCGATCCTGTTGCGGCACAACTCAAGCCACCGCTCGGGCACACCGGTCCAGATGTATGGACCGCCCAGCCAGCCTTCGAAGTCATACGGAATCGCGTCGAAACGGTTGCTGTCGATGGCCAGCCGACAAGCCTCTACATAAGCGAGCGCGTCATGGAGCCGACCGGCTGCATAGCACTGCGTCGCCATCGCGTAGAGCTGAGCCAGCCGCGGGTGACCGATCGCACGCGCCGGCTCGATCAGTTCCTCGGCCCACGCCACGGGCTCGAACTGTTCGACCCAAAAACCGAGGAAGGTCGCGTAGGTGGCGATCGTCGCTGCGACATCGAGGTCATCGTGGTCCTCTGCCCACCGAAACGCGGTCCGCAAATTCGCCAACTCGGTTGCGAACCAGTCATACGCCTCCCGCTGCCGGGGGCTGTCCCACAGCGCGAGGACTTCGTTTTCACGTCGAGCGAAATGGCGGGCATGGGCATCGCGCGCCTCGGTCGCCTTGCCGCGGGCGACGAGTTGTTCCTCGGCGAACTGACGGATCGTCTCCCACATCGAAAACCGGGTCCGTTCCGCTGACCGATCAGCCACGAGAAGCGACTTGCGCACCAGGGCATCCAGTAGATCGAGGATGGCGAAGTCGTCGGGGTCCTCGGATCCGCTTACCGCGCAGGCGCTTTCCAGGTCGAAACCGCCTGCGAACACCGAACAACATTCCAGCAGCGCCTTTTCCGCGTCATCGAGGTGGTCGTAGGACCACGCCACCGCGTGGTGCAGGGTTTGGTGGCGCGCGAGGCCACGGCGTGACCCGACCAGCAACCGAAAGCGCTGATCGAGGCGATCCCGCACCTCGCCCACCGTCATCGACGCCATCCGTGAGGCCGCTAACTCGATGGCCAACGGGATCCCGTCGAGGCGACCACAGATCTCCACGACGGCGGCAGCCTCATCGGCGTTGGCCACCGAGAAGCCCGGCGAAACGGCTTGTGCGCGTTCGACGAACAGTTCTACCGCTGCAGAGTCGATGCCTGCGCCGACATCCAGCGACGGCACCGGCCACAAATGCTCGTCGACGACTCCCAATCCCTCGCGACTGGTGGCCAAAATCCTGACCGCCGCCGAGTGGGTGAGTATTCCCTCGATCAGGTCGGCCGCGGCGTCGAGCACATGCTCGCAGTTGTCGAACACCAACAACCGCACTCTGCCCTCCAGCGCAGCGGCCACCGACTCGCTCACGCTCTTCCCGGGCTGTTGGATGATGCCCAGCACAGCCGAGACGGCATCGGGCACCACTGCTGGATCAGTGACGGCAGCCAGTTCGAAAACCCAAACCCCATCAGGGAATTCATCGGCCAGATGGGCAGCGGTCTCGAGAGCCAGGCGGGTCTTGCCGACCCCACCAACCCCCGTCAGTGTGACCAACCGATGCTTGCGCACCGTCAGTTCCAAGTCGGCGACCGCGGACTCGCGTCCGATGAAACTGGTCGCCTGCGGGCGAAGGTTCCCCGGGATGACGTCAAGCGCACGCACTGGGGGAAACTCCGTGCGTAGTCCCGCCGCTCGTACTTGAAACACCCCGACCGGCATCGGTATATCGCGCAGCCGCCGCGCCCCCAGATCGACCAGTTCTACTCCACTGACCAGAACCGCCGTCGAATCGGCCAACAGAATCTGCCCGCCGTGGCCCGCCGCCATCACTCGCGCGGCACGGTTGAGCACCGCACCGAAGTAATCGCCCTCCCGCAACTCGGCTTCGCCGGTCGCCAGCCCGATCCGCACGGGCAACTCCAGCGCACGCTGCGCGGCTATCGCCGCATCCACCGCCGCTTTCGGCGACGAGAATCCCGCGCACACCCCGTCGCCGGTGTGCTTGAACAAAAAGCCGCCGTGCCCGTCGATCGCCGCGCGCAACACCTCGTCATGGGCGGCCAGCGCCGCGCGCATCGTGCCCGCGTCTGCTTCCCACCGACGGGTCGAACCCTCGATGTCGGTGAACAGGAACGTCACGACCCCCGACGGAGAGCCCGCCGTCATGGCATCGCCTCGGCCCACTTGATGTGTCCCTCGAAGCCCAACGATGTCGCCTTGGCGCGGTAGCTATCCCGATATGCGCGGTAGGCGGCCTCGTCTCCGCGGGCGCGGGCCAGCAGCGCCCGGAGTCGCTGCAGCGAGATCTCGTGCAGTACGAAGCCGGGATCGGTCGGCACAGCCGCCAACTGATCCATCGCGCTCTCGGCCTCGTCGAGATCGCCTTCGCCGCCACGTTGCAGCAGTGTCTCCACCAGGACACTGGTGGCCAGCGCGGTCCAGATGGAGCCACCGGCGTTGAATAAGTCGTCGACGACGGAGCGGGCCAATTCGATGGCGCCTGCGGTGTCGCCGGTCCGCGCCTTTTCCCTGGCGATGTGGATGTCGGCTATCGGCAAATTGGTCATGGTGAAAAGGTTGTTCGCGGCGCGCTCCCGCACTTTGGCCAGCAACTCGAAGCCATGTTCGCGCGCGGGGCCGTCCTGATATGCCAGGGCGAGGCCATGAACTCCTCGAGCAAGGTCAACGGCGAGATCGTCACCCGATTGCTCTGCTATTGACAAGAATTCCGCGGTGTCGCGCAGGGCTGTCGCATCGGGCAGCAGCACCCCGTACGGGATCGCGGGGACGTACGTGAACCACATGACGCCCCCAAGCGTTCCCGGGTCGGTCAAGAGCGCGCGCGCCGTCGCGATGGACCGGGCGAAGTCGTCCTTCCAGCCGGCGATGCCCAGGCACCATCGGGCGAAGCCGCGCGCGGTAGTCACAACCGTCAAGGGCGATTCGAAGATC
>Ga0306922_10007785_pt1 | contig 10366 bp, 10 predicted proteins | sample sta12Cox44000082_FD_203758 | JGI IMG/M metagenome (GOLD analysis project Ga0306922, IMG submission 203758) | Lab enrichment of tropical soil microbial communities from Luquillo Experimental Forest, Puerto Rico - statoxic.12C.oxic.44.000.082 (v2)... | ecosystem: Environmental > Terrestrial >...
GGTCCGTCGGGAGCAACCACGATCGGTGGAACAGGTCCAGACACACTGCTTACCGCCCCGGGAGAATTCGGCGGACTTACCGTCAAAGCCACTCCCCTGATGGTAAATGGCGTCCTGTACTTCGCGACGCCCGATAACGCCTGGGCCGTGGACGCCCGCTCCGGTCGGGAATTGTGGCACTACTTCTGGAAGACTACGGGCGGCATTCACATCGGCAACCGCGGAGTCGGCATCTATGGGAACTGGCTGTTCTTTGAGACACCCGACGATTACCTGGTCTCGCTGGATGCGCGAACGGGTAAGGAACGCTGGCACATTCAGATCGCGGATGTGAAGCAGGAGTATTTCTCAACGGTGGCTCCTATCATCGTTGGAGATCACGTGATGGTGGGAACGGGCGGCGACTCACTCGATGTGCCTGGATTTCTCGAAGCCGTGGACCCAGAAACGGGTGCGATCCAATGGAAGTGGTGGACTGCGCCGCTTAAGAAAGGCGATCTGGGTTCGGAGACCTGGCCCGACGAAAACTCCATGCGTCACGGCGGTGGGATGACCTGGATACCCGGCACGTACGATCCGCAGCTTCGGCTCTACTATATAGGAACCGGCAATCCAAACCCCGTGGAAACTGGCCGAGGGCGCGAAGGAGATAACTTGTGGACGTGTTCCATCGTCGCGCTGAACATCGATACAGGAAAAATCGCCTGGTATTACCAGGTGTCGCCACACGACACGCACGACTGGGACGCCACCGAAACACCAGTCCTGATCGACGGCACATTTCAAGGCCGCCCGCGAAAAATGCTGGCGCAGGCCAGCCGTAACGGTTACTTCTTTGTTCTGGACCGAACCAATGGCGAACACCTCCTGACGACGTCCATGATTGAGACCATGAACTGGTCCAAGGGACTGAACGCCAAGGGGCAGCCGATTCCCGATCCTGTCAAAGAGGCCACCATCGATGGCGTACTGGTTTCGCCGCCTTCCGGGGGGGCCACCAACTGGCCGCCACCCAGTTTCGATCCCGAAACGGGGCTCTTTTACGTGGGCACCTCGGAGTCGTACAGCGTCTTTTATCTGACGGACACGGATCCACACCCGGAGGGATACGGCGCCGCCGAACGCGCCGCTGGCGGCTTTGGTGGAACCGTTCGCGCCATCGATTACAAGACCGGCAGGACTGTATGGAGCCATCACTGGCCGGGGGGAGGCGGCGGAGCGGCGGGCATGCTCACCACAGCCGGGAAGTTACTGTTCACAGGGGATCCGGCCCAGCACCTAGTTGCCTTTGATGTGGCGAACGGAAACATCCTGTGGCATGCCGGCCTGACCGCGAATGTCAGCAACGGTCCGATCACCTATCTGCTCGACGGGCAGCAATATCTGGTCGTTGGCGCCGGCGATTCGCTTTTTGCGTTCACGATCGAGCGGTAAGGGGAGGGCGCGATGATCTATTCCAGACGAGAGTTCGGGAAAGTTACGCTAGCGGCAGTACCCATGGCCGCGGCCGCAGCCATCAACTCGAGGATCGCGGGTGTTCAGATCGGCGCGATCAGCTATAGCTTTCGGGATCTGCCCGCTACTGAAATCATACCTGCCATGGTCAAGGTTGGATTGAGCGAGGTGGAACTGATGTCCAACCACGCGGAAGCTCTGGCGGGTGCGCCCTCAGCGGCTAGAGGCGATACCGCGGCCCAGCAAGCGCTAAAAGCATGGCGTTCCGCCGTCAAGCCCGACATCTTCGAGCGAGTCCGCAAGCAGTTCACGGACGCCGGTATCGACCTGCGGATCCTTTGCTATAACTTGGGCGTGAATAGCACCGACGAAGACATCGACTACTCGTTCCGCATGGCGCAGGCGTTGGGGGCCAGGGCCCTTTCGTCCAGCTCCAGATTATCGGTAGCCAAGCGGGTGGCTCCGTTCGCAGAAAAATATGCGCTGCCTTGGGGCGCGCACGGCCACGACAATGTGGCGGATCCCGAGGAATTCGCGACTCCCGAGGTGTTCGCGAAGGTGATGGCTCTGAACCGATACATGTGGGTGAATCTGGATATCGGTCACTTCACCGCTGCGGGCTATGATGCCGTTGCTTATATCCGAGAACACCACGACCGAATCACCAACCTCCACCTCAAGGACCGGAGGAAGAACTCTCCGGGTGACCGGGCCGCCATCGCGCAGAATAACTGGCCGTGGGGCCAGGGCGACACGCCGATCAAAGCCGTCCTGCAGCTTCTGAAGAAAGAGAAGTACGACATCCCGGCGAATATCGAATACGAGTACGCGGCTCACGCAACCGGTGATACGATTACCGAAGTCACGCGGTGCTTTGATTACGCCAAGAGGGCTCTAGGGGGAGACTCAGCGTGAAAGACGGACGACACGTGGCGATCGAAACCGGCCGGAAGCGCTCCACGTGCAAAGCACCCTCTCGAAGCCGGCAGCAAATGTTGCCCTCGCCCATTTCTCGTCCCGAAGCCTGAGTGATCGTGTCTCTGGCTTTGGTTTGGCCGCCTCTGCTGATTGGCGCCGAGCATCAAATTCGTTCTACGGCGAGAACGCAAGCGCAGGTCTCAAGTCAACGTCGTCCCTCCAGGTCTCGGCGCGAGTGGCGGTCTCGTCATCTGTAATAGGGTCACTCAAAGAGACCCATAATTGCTCTATCTTCGCCTCGAGCCGAATCTTCTGGATTTAAACGTGTGGCGGAAGGTGCCAATCGGCAGGTGGCAAGAGATGCCATCAACCAGGGTCCTGCACTGGCAGTAGGACGGGATCTCCGCAACTGATTCGGCTGGTACGAGCGGCGATGTCTCAAGGCCTTTTTTGTCCATGGGCCTGTCTAAATCGTACGTGCGATAGTGCTTAGTGCTGCGGCGCGACGGCCTGCGACCGCGTACGCCGAGCGTCGCCTCAAGTACGTCTGTTCGACCGCACTCGCATGAGGTTTTGCAGGAAGGCGCACAAGACGCACCAAGCGGAAGTTGTCGGAAGGTCCGTGCCGGGCTGTTCGAACTCTACACCCCCTCTCTGTTTTCGAGAGAGTTGCGGATCGGTAAGACAAGACCGCTTATAGCTGGAGGCTCACAGAATGCGGAGTGCGGTTGTCCCAGAGTGGGTAAGTTTCGGGACAAGGCAGGAAAGGCCTGGAATCAAGGCCTTTAGCGTCCCGAGGGTGAGTCCCTTGAACGTCGGGCCAGATGGTGGCGGTCATAGCGCGATGCGGGGATGCTTCCTGGTTGCGTCCTTCAATCCGGAGGCGATTCCGTGGAGTCCTCGCGTGACGCGCGCATGTTGCGTCGACTTCGACCTCGCGGCCGGTTCGCCGGCACCACGCAGGCTGCCCAACGGTGCTGACCCTCTTAGGTTGTGAATGCTCACGGCGTGGCATGGGAAGTAGTAGGGGATTCGACCGATGGGACCGCGGCTGGAACAAGCTCAGAATCCTTAACAGCCCGCGTGAAGACATTAAAGGTCAATCCCGGACACGATGACCCGCGATGCTGAGTCGAGGCACGACCGACCCCAACCGCTTTTGACCGTGGAAGAGTTGTCCAGGTTGATTGGCATGTCCCCGGCGTGGATCGACGAGCATACGAGCGGATTGCGAAGACCACAGATTCCCTACGTAAAGGTCGGCGGATCGATCCGGTTTCGGAAAAAGGCAATCAAGCAGTGGATTCGAGAGGTATTGCACCACGGTGGCCCTCTGTGATCGCCACCCTGGGGAGTCAACGGCACGGGATGGCAAAAGGCCAGCAAGCCGGCGAGGGAAGCATTATCTGGGCGAGCTCGAGGCACCGAGTCTTACCAACCAAAGTTCGACTAATCGTCGGCCGGGCCCCCTCATCGCCTTCGGGTTGGTCCTGCAGTGCCGTAGCAGGAACGCCGGGGCTGTCCCTAATGAACTGAACACCACGTTCAACCCGCAAGCTCATCGCGACGGAAGCGTCGCGCGTTCCTGGCATGGGCTTTTTTACGTTCTGAGCAGGGGTATGGGCCTCATCGATGCCCTGCCAGACCGAAGGAGACAGCGTTGCGATGCAACGCAGCCGGCGACTCGAAGCTACCCGACTGCGAGAATGAAATACCTGACCTTCCTTGCACGAACGAGGCTTTTTCAACAATCTCGCTTCATTGCTGGCAATTTTGGTTGCCATCGTTGCCATTTCCGCACGGTTAGTTAAACAAGTCGCTCAGATCGTTTGTTTGACGATCCGCGGCGGCGCCCAGCAGGGGCTCGACACCGAAGATTTCCTCCAGGGTTTTGAGTGTGGAGCTATGGTCATAGTGAATGTAATTACTGTAAGGGCTCTTACCCCCACCCTTGGCGAATGGCGAAAGCAAAAACATGCCAATCGGGCCATCGCTGAACGGGTGGCTGTCTTCGGCTTCATCCCAGATAATGAACAGAGCGCCACCTTCCTGGTACTCGGCGGATTCGAGAATGAGCGGCACATTCTGCTTAAGCCACGTGTCCGACCGCAGCGTATTATCCGCGCTTTCAAAGGTACTACAAGGCGAGACACCCTCATGTCCGTCATGGCACAGGTTGGGCGTGATGAAGTTGTACCGCGCCGAGGTATGAGCGGCAAGATCGGTCGGCAAGTCATAATATGGCCTGATATGCGCTCTGCATTCGGGAGATTGCGGATTCAACCCATCGTTGACATCGTTGAAATACACAAAGGCAAGATGTTCCACGTCAAAATAAGTGAAATCAAGCGGGCAAACGTCAAACACGGGGCTACCAAAGTCCGGTTCGGCATACGCCTTCCAGGAAATACCTGCATTCTCAAGGAGCTTTACCAAATGCTGATCTGTAAATATTTGGGGCTGGCCAGGCTGGGTATCCGCCAGAACGCCAAAGTTGGTACCAGCTTCGAGCCACAGATAATTCGGCTGGCTAGGATGGTTCTTCGGAGGATTGAAATACTGTTCCGCATGCGCCGAGGTACTCAGCAGGGTCCCGTTGATATACGGGGCTAGAGGGTTTCCTTTGATGTCCGGAGCACCAAATGCTGCACCAGCGTTGTTGCCCGTCCAGTTGTGATTCTCCATCAGAATGACCCAGACGGTCTTTACCTTCGACATCTGCCCATGGGCGACCTTTGGGATCGTCACAAGAGGCAGCAGCGCGGTCAGGCCAAGTTTCAAAATCCACGGATCCTTCACACCAACCTCCACAGTTATGTTTACCTACCGGCAGCCCCTGGGAGAATCGATTTGAGTATTGGCCAGAACCTACTGTTCTCCCTCGGGGATAGAGAGTACCAGTCGTGCTTTGCAGCATCGTTACACCAGCGTAAAACTTCGATGACCGATGTTCTGTGAATGTCGATTTTCACGCACACGAAGATCGCCCTGGTCTGAGGCTGGTCGTTCCCAATTCGGCGCCTGGCTTGGTGCAGAGAGTGGCTCCGCTACTTCACAGGATCCAGGAGCAGCATACTTAGGTCGCATCGCCGGGTGCTTGGCACCCCAGCCCTCGCTGTGAAGTTTTAGAAAAGCGCCCGCGCATGGTGAGCCGTCCGTACTCTTGAAAGGATGGGCCTACCTGCGGCCGCACAGGAGTCCACGACGTGTCGGCATGGGCGCGCGAATCTAGCGTTTCGAAAGGCCGGACCACGTACCGTCGGGGGCAGACTCTGAGGTCGCTAGCTACCCCGCGTCGGATCCGCCATTGGCACAACTCCGGAGCATTTACAGTGTCAGCAAATACTGTACGAGATCCGACTTCTCGTCATCACGGAGCTGGAGATTCATGCAGCCGTCGTAGTGGTTGACTACCTCGGGCAGCGTTGCAAACCGGCCATCATGGTAGAAGCCTCCCTTCTGATGCGCGAACAATCCTGCAAGCGGCGCTGTCCGGTAAACCCGATCCGGCGCGCGGTCGGCCTGAAAACCGTCGACGCACACATCGACAGGCGCATGCGCGTTCCATCCGGGCTCGGTAAACAAAGGCGGGACGTGGCACCGGGCGCATTGCGCCTTGGCGTTGAAGAGCGCTTCGCCGCGTTCCGCGGCGAAGTTGAACGGCCTCTCGGGTGGCTTCGGGGCGGGGATCGCCAGTTGGTAGGCATGCAGCGCCGCCAGCTTTGGTGTAATCCGATCTTCGGCCGGGTTAACCGTCACGTCACCAAAACCGTTTGCCGCAGCTATGGGAAACTGGCCGCTATTGTTCAACCGGGAATCGAAGAAGCGGCCTTTGCCGTGCATCTCCAGGTTCGCGACAAACGCGTTCCAGTACGTTACCGAGCCCCAGCCAGTCCACGTGTGCAGGTTCACTCCGGCCAGGCCGTAGGCCGGCGGGATCAGCACAGCGCCCGTCGTCCCGTCGGGCCGAAAGGCTTTCCCGTCCATGAAGAGTTCGGCATCGAATTTTCCCGTCCCCCAGGAGAGCAGGACCTTCCGTACGACGGCCTGATCGACGCCCAGCAGCTTGGCCGGCGCGCCAAGGTCCGGGGACAAATTGACAATCGCACCGACATTCAGATCTCGGTTCGCCCAGCCATCCAAGCGGCGTCCGACGCTTCCTGCGGAAACGCCGGGCGCCTGGAATGAATCGTCTACAGTGGAGTGACAAAGCGCGCACTGAATTCCCACCGATTTCAGACTGCCGTCGGCATTGAAGAAACCGGTGAGCCCTATCACAGCGTTGAGTTTCATGAGCGCCAGTGTGGTCGCGGGACTGTTGAGGTCGACTCTACCGGCGCGCACGTCATCCACGAGGGACTGCGGAAGCGCATCGGTGTCCACCTTCAAGCCGACCTGCATCGCCACTGACGGGCTCACACCCGGGCCTACGCCGCCGAAGGCGGATCCTTCGATTGCCTGGTGCAGTTTCAGCGTGTCTCCCCAGAACGCTTCGTCGCCGAAGGTATCAAACCGGAACGCCTGGCGTCCTTCCCGGATCAGACGCCGCTCGTTTTGCACGATTGTGCCTTCTTGCTGATCCCCGAACCCGCGAAGCCCGATGGTCAGGAAAGACGCGACCACGGCGCCCGCCAGTAGGGAACGGAGAAACCACTTGGTTGGTCTGCTCATCGGTTTTCTCCTCTCACAGCGCGAACTCATGTGCCAGCCGCCATAACGCGAAGGCCCCCAGCGCCAGCCCGAGATCGCGTAACGCCACGTCGAAGTACGAACCGATCGTCAGCAGGTTGAAGATGATCAGGCAGAGCCAGGCTCCGACCACCGGCGCGCCCAGGCGCGGCCTGAACGCAACCAACATTCCCGCGGCCACTTCAATCGCGCCCGCCAGCAGCATCAGGCTGTGGCCGCCGATCGGGGAAATACTGGAAATCCACGGCGCGAGATATTGATCCCAATTGCATAGTAAGTGAAAGAACTTGTCGATGCCCGCAAGAATCGGCGCCACCGTGAAGCAAAGGTGCAGAGTCTGGTACGCCTGATAGGACGGGTTGTTGCGCCAGCTCGGGGCTGCCTGGCTGTGGAAAGCTGCGATGATTGTGCTCATATTGCCTCCATTCCAAGGAGCTACGACGGCGAAATTCGTTGCAGCTGGCCGCTTGTAACCTTTTGCCCGCTGGCGACTCTATAGGGGTATGCGGCTGGAGGAGTGCCGGACAATCTCGGACCTGGATCTGGTGACTCGGGTTCGCGCGGGCGAGACGGGACTATACGAGATGCTGATGCGCCGTTACAATCAACGTCTCTTTCGAGTGATCCGCTCGGTAGTGACGAACGACGGGGAAGCCGAGGACGTCCTGCAAGAGGCTTGGGTGCGCGCCTACGAGCACCTGGACCAGTTTGAGGGCCGCGCCAGCGTTGCCACCTGGCTTACACGTATCGCCTATTACGAAGCGCTGGCCCGTACCCGAAACACCAGGCGATGGACACCTCTGGAGAAGCCGGGAGGAGAGATCGTGGCTGAAGCGGACCTTCGGCAGACTACATCAGAAACGCCTGAGATCCAAGCCATGCGCGGCCAATTGGGACGGGTGCTGCAAGCAGCAGTGGACGCGCTGCCGGAGACCTATCGTTCGGTGTTCGTCCTCCGCGCGGTTGAGCAGTTGAGCACCAGCCAGACAGCCGAATGCCTGGAACTCTCGGAAGAAGCGGTAAAGACGCGACTGCACCGCTCACGCGCTTTGCTGCGGCGGGACCTGGAAAGCCGCCTGGGACCGGCGATTAGGAAGGCTTATGCGTTTCTCGGACCCCGCTGCGACCGAATTGTCATGGGCGTCCTGGGGCGAATCAGCGCGTCGAGCGTCGGCTCGCAAGCCAGCAATGTTTTACGCCCTGCAGTTCCGTGCCGGTCGCGCAATTCGGAACAAATGTGACACCCGAACGGATACTGCATCCGGGCTGGACGGACTCGGTGTTCGTCAACACCGGACACGAGATGTCGCGATGATCGGAAGGAGCCTGGGGTGGAAATCTGCGCCACCTCCTCGGTTTCTCGGCTTGGAAAAGGCTTACCACATCCCCGCATCGGCTTTTCTCGTCGAGTGGACCAGATGGAAGCGTTCCCTGTCGCGCTCAGGGCTTCAGGGGGAGCGCCCACTATCTCTCAACGGGGCTTTGTTCGGCTTCGTCGCGACGCACGAGCGAAGCGAGCGATCACTCCTCGGGAGCGAACGCCAGCAGTACATTACCTGCGATGCCAGCCCGCCCATAACCGGAGTTCACGAAAACCATTCCACCCGCTACCACCGCACCCGGACCGTTGAGTGAACCACCGCTGCCCGGAACGCCGTTCACGGTCTGATACTCGCGCACTGTATCGAAGTCCCACAGCACCCTGCCTTCTTCGGCCGTATAGGCGCGCAGGTGCCCATCGAGCGAACCGGAAAACACCACGCCCGGAATTGCGGTCACTGCGGCAGATTGCGCCGGACTACAGCCCGATCTCTGTCCACAGGAAATTGGAGGAGTGTACCAAACCTTTTCGCCGGTGCCGATGCGCAGCGCCGTCAGACCGCCGCCTTGCGTCGGGTCGAGAGGCCGCGGGCGCGGATCCAGCGGGTCGGGATTGGACCCCGGGCTCCGGACCACATCCGAGCTTGCGGCGTAGACCTTCTGCCCATCACTCGCCATGCCCCACTGCACACCCCCATTAATGCCTCCCTTGGCGACACGAACCTGCCACACGACCTCACCCTTCCTGTCAGGATCGAGCGCGTAGACCACTCCTGACTTTTGTCCGGCGAGCAGCAACTCACGGCCATCGCCGGCCCTTTCAAGCAGAACCGAAGATCCGTAATCGTGGTCCGGTCCCGGACAATCATTCTTTTGGCTGCAAGACGAGTTCCAGACATCCCCGGGCGTCGTCTGCTTGGACCAGGCGATTCGTCCCGTCGCCAACTCGAGCGCGAGTACGGCATCGCTCAGCTCGGTCGCCGGCTCGGAGAAGTTGTCGCCTGTGGTTACATAGAGAAGGCCGCGCTTAACGTCGATGGTGGGCGTTCCCCACACGCTGGCGCCGGAAGGTCCCCACTGGTTCTTACCGGTTTGCCTGGGTTTTTCGGGGATTGTGTAGGTTTTCCACACCGGCGACCCGTCCTTGATGCGCAAGGCCGCCACCACTCCTCGGAAGGTGCAGCACGGATAATCGGGATTGGAGGTACGGCCTTCTTCCCAGGAAGCGACTCCAACGTATACGGTGCCCTGATAGGCCACGGGCGCGGCGGTCAATCGCACCGATTCATTCGGCTCCACTCTCTTTTTCCACAACAGACGGCCGGTCTCTGCGTCAACAGAATAGAACCAACCGTACTGATCGCCAAACAGAAGCACGCGCCTGTCTCCGATCGGCATCGCCAGAATGGCGGCGCGCACCGGCCCGGTTGCCTGGTAAGTCCAGTGGACACATCCGGAGTCGGTACTCAGGGCCTGTATTATGCCGCTGGCGCTGCCCACGAACAGATACCGATCGAGAATCGAAGGCTGCGCGAAGGCCACGACGTCGCCATCGAAGCCATATGCCCACTTGAGTTTGAGCCGGCGGACTTGGTCGATGGTTACGCCGGCGACGTCGCCAGGCTGGTAGCGCGTGTTTGCGGTGGACGGGCTCCATCCGTTCCAAGCTAGTTTGGGAGATCCGGCGAGCTTCACTCCGCGGTCGGCGCAGAAGGCTTTGGGGGCGGGAGCCTCGTTGCCGCCCACGACGCCCAGATACGCGGCCACGGCGTCTCGCTCGTCACGCCGTAGCGTGGTGGCAACGCTGCCCATCGTCCCGAAGTCCATCGACGTCCGGATGCGTGCGACCGACAGCTTCTTGAGGGCGTCCTTGGTCGGAATCTTGGCGTTGCCCGAGTCATGGCAGGATGCGCAGCGTTGTTGATAGAGGGCTTGGCCGGAGGGCGCTGCGGCAGAAACGCGCGGCCCGAACGTCGCGAGACCC
>Ga0306922_10007791_pt1 | contig 10363 bp, 10 predicted proteins | sample sta12Cox44000082_FD_203758 | JGI IMG/M metagenome (GOLD analysis project Ga0306922, IMG submission 203758) | Lab enrichment of tropical soil microbial communities from Luquillo Experimental Forest, Puerto Rico - statoxic.12C.oxic.44.000.082 (v2)... | ecosystem: Environmental > Terrestrial >...
GATCGCGCTCGCCGCCATCCCACTGCTGCTGCTGTTGCGCGAAGCGCCCCGCCGGCCAATGGAGCCGGCCACCGCTACCGCAACGGTGGCGGCCGACGACTAGCGTCTCTCATTCAGAACGCTGGCGATTGGTGGCGCAGAATACGGGTCGGGGGCGGCGCATCACACGGTGCTGCCGGCAGGTGTCGGCTATTTCGAGCCATGCCGCTAGCGCCTGGATTCCCTTCCGGGCTCGAAGCTATTTGGAGAGCCCCAGGGATCAGATCAGCCCGCATCGCCGGGGACAGCTAGTGCGGCGACAAGCAGCTTGTATCCGAGCGGTTCTAATGCGCCTCATCCCAGTTGGTGCCTTTTCCGGTCTCGACGACGAGCGGCACCGAGAGCTCGCAATGCGGCTCGCAAGCGGCTTCCATGACCGCTTTCACGACTTGTGAGGTGTCACCGACCTCGGCTTCCGGGACCTCGAACAACAGCTCGTCGTGGACCTGCAGCAGCATCGACGTCTTCAGCCCGGCATTGGCGAGCGCCCTTGGGATGCGGCCCATTGCGCGCTTGATGATGTCGGCCGCCGAGCCTTGCAACGGCGCGTTGATTGCCTGCCGCTCGGCCCCGGCCCGGCGCGCCGGGTTGGCGTCGCGGATCCCGGGGATGAAGCATTTGCGCCCAAAGATCGTTTCGACATAGCCGGTGCGGCGGCAGTCGGTCTTGATCCGCTCCATATAGGCGAGGATCGCCGGGAAGCGCTCAAAATAGGCGCGGATATAGGCCCCCGCCTCGGCCGGCGGCACGCCGATTTGCTGCCCCAAGCCAAATGCGCTGATCCCATAGATGATGCCGAAATTGATCGCCTTGGCGCGGCGCCGGGTGTTACCGTCCATCATCGCGAGCGGTACCCCGAACACCTGGCTCGCAGTCAGCGCGTGAATATCGACCCCGTCGCGAAAGGCCTGCTTGAGCTCCGGCACATCGGCGACATGGGCGGCCAGCCGCAGCTCGATCTGGCTGTAATCCGCCGACAGCAGCAGATGGCCGGGCTCGGCAACAAAAGCGCGGCGGATGCGCCGGCCTTCCTCGGTGCGGATCGGGATGTTCTGGAGGTTGGGGTTGTTCGACGAGAACCGCCCGGTTGCCGCCACGGCGAGCGCATAGGAGGTGTGCACCCGGCCGGTCTCGCCGTCGATCTCTTCTCCGAGCGCGTCGGCATAGGTCGATTTGAGCTTGGTCAGCTGGCGCCATTCGAGGACATGCCCCGGCACCTCGTGCAACGGCGCCAATTCTTCGAGGATCGAGGCGTCGGTGCCGTAGGCGCCGGTCTTGCCCTTCTTGCCGCCGGGCAGGCCCAGCTTTTCGAACAGCACATCGCCGAGCTGCTTGGTCGAGCCGATGTTGAACTCGTTGCCGACGGCACGGAAGATCGCCTGCTCGGTCTCGCCGATGCGCCGCGCGAAATCGTGCGACAGCTGGGCAAGGGCGGCGCGGTCGACTTTGATCCCGCGGCACTCCATCGCCGCGACGACCGGAACGAGCGGCCGCTCGATGGTCTCGTAAAACGCGGTCATTCGCTCGCGCACGAGCCGCGCCTTCAGCAGCGTGTGGAGGCGCAGCGCGGCATCGGCGCGTTCGGCGGCAAAGTCGCGCGCGGCCTGGCGCGGCACCTCGGCAAAAGGAATCAGGCTCTTGCCGGTGCCGACCAGCCCTTTGAGCGGCTTTAGCTCATGCTCGAGAGCGCGGCGGACCAGATGTTCGATTGTGTGCTCGGCTTGGCCGCCGTCGAGCACATAGGACATCAGCATCGTGCAGTCATGGGGTGCCAGCTCGATGCCATAGCGCGACAACAGGTGTGCCGCGGTTTTGACGTCGTGGCCGATCTTCAGCACGCCGGGATCTTCGAGCAGCGGCCGCAACCGGTCGATGACCGCCGGCAGCGGCAGCTCGCCGGCTCCGCCAAGGTCGAGGGTCCCGGCATCCCGGTGGCCGAGTGGGACATAGGCGGCGAGGCCCGGCGCCAGCGCCAGCGCGATCCCGGCGAGGGCCGGGCGGGCACCGGGGACGGTGCTTCCCTCAGCCCAGACCGCGACGACACCGGCCTGCTGTGCGGCTTCGATCCAATGGTCGAGACCTTCGAGCGTGTCGACCAGCGCGTAGGTGCGCGGCGCGGTGAAAGGCGGGACCTCCGGGATCACCGGATCAATCGGCTGCTCCGATGGCGGCGCCATGATGTCGAGACGCCGCTCGATCCGCGACTTGAGGGCGCGCAGCTCCATCTCGTCGAGAAACGGGAACAGCTTTTCCGAGCTGTACGGCTTTACTCTGAGCGCCGACAGCGGGCAGGGCAGCGGCACGTCATCGTCCAATTTGACCAATTCCTTGGACAGCCGCGCCTTCGCCTCGTTCTCGATCAACGCCTCGCGCCGCTTTGGCTGCTTGATCTCATGGGCATGTGCGAGCAGGGCTTCGAGGTCGCCGTAGGTGTTGATCAGCTCGGCCGCGGTCTTGACACCGATGCCCGGCACACCCGGAACGTTGTCGGTGCTGTCCCCGCACAGTGCCTGCACCTCGATGACCTTGTCCGGGCCGACGCCGAACTTCTCGCGGACCTCCGCCTCGCCAATCGGGCGGTCGGTCATCGGGTCGCGCATCTTCACTTCGTCGTTGACGAGCTGCATCAGGTCCTTGTCAGAGGACAAAATCGTCACCTTCGCTCCGGCCTCGACGGCGTGGCGCGCATAGGTCGCAATAAGGTCATCCGCTTCGAAGTCCGGCAGCTCGATCTGGCAAATGTCAAACGCTGCCGCCGCGCGTCGCACATGCTCCAACTGTGGACGAAGGTCGTCCGGCATTACCCGCCGGTTTGCTTTATAGGCATCGTATATTCGGTTGCGGAAACTTGCCCCCGACGCGTCAAAGATCACCGCCATGTGATCGGCGTCGGTCTCGCGACGATATTTGTCCAGCATGTTGCTGAATAAGGTCACGACTTCCGTGACCATGCCGTCCGACTTGCGCTGAAATACCGGATCGCTGCTGCGCGCACGGGCGAAATAGGCGCGAAAGATAAAGCCTGAGCCGTCGATCAGAAACACATGATGCGGGGCGGCTGGCACTGTCACGGCGCCGGGTTCCGGGTGAGGAGCACGCTCGACGGATATGGGCTCGGCGGTTGGTGTAATAATCTCGTCCACGGCTTCCTTCACTCAGGTGTTGCACTGCTTTGCCCGCTCGACGTCGGGAGTTCACCCGAACCGGCCGCGGAAGCCGCGCGGTTGACGAACAGACGAGAGCAATAGGGACATTCGATCTTCCCGAAGGGCTCCAGGTTCAGATAGACCCTCGGATGACCGAGCGACCCCTCGCCGCCGTTACAAACGGCGACCATCTCGTCGATGTAGATGGTTTCGAACGGCATCGTAAACCATCGGCTATTTGCAGTGGACGCACCGGGCGCCCGGTTGACCGTATATCGGGGTCGATGATACCGATTGATCCAACACAATCAATGTCCCGGTATGGTTCTCCCCGGCGAGTGGACACCTGCATCAGATCCGGCTTTCGCTCCCGCGCGCGGCCGTTCGGTTCAGCATGACGGTATGTGTTCGGGGTGAGGAACGGCCGACTGCAGATCACCTCCAAGCCTGTCGGTATCTGGATGATCGCCGCTTTTTTGCTGCTCGTCGGATGTGCCCCCGCGACCGACGAACAAGTCCGGCTCGCCGGGATCGGCACGCCGCGTGCAGCACCCGATCCGAAGTCCGCGCCGCGCTTTACCGAGACCAGCTTTATCGCCGGCGACGGCCAGATCCTGCCATTGCGCAAATGGCTGCCTCAAGCCGATGGCAAGCGCGAAACAAAGGCGGTCATCCTCGCCCTGCATGGCTTTAACGACTACGCCAACGCCTTCGACGGACCGGGTGAAATCTGGGGCAAGGACGGGATCGCGACCTATGCCTACGACCAGCGCGGCTTTGGCGCCGCACCTGAGCGCGGGTTCTGGCCGGGCCGTGCCGCGCTGGCGGCCGACGCAGCGACTGCCGCCCAAATATTGCGCCGGTTGTACCCCGGCATCCCGCTCTATCTTCTCGGTGAGAGCATGGGCGGGGCCGTGGCGGTGGTTGCCCTTACCGCCGAGAGCGGCACTCCAATCCCCGATGTCGACGGGGTAATCCTGACCGCGCCCGCGGTCTGGGGGCGGCCGACGATGGACTTGCTGCCGCGGCTGGCGTTGTGGGTGGGAGTCCGGCTGGTGCCGGGACTGACCCTGACCGGCCGCGGGCTCAAGATCAAGCCGTCGGATAACATCGCGATGTTGCGGGCGCTGGGGCAAGACCCGATGGTGATCCACGCGACCCGCATCGACACGATCTACGGTCTTGTCGATCTGATGGATGCGGCACTGGCTTCCGGCGCTCTGCTCGATACGCCGCTGTTCGTAATGTATGGCGCAAAGGATGAAATCATTCCACGAGAGCCGATCCGACGCTTTGTCGACACGTTGCCGGCCGAGCCCGGCCGCCGTCGCAAGCTCGCCTGGTACGAAAACGGTTACCACATGCTGTTGCGCGATCTCGAGGGCCCGGTCGCGATCGCGGATGTCGCGAGCTGGGTGCTCACCCCTTCCGCGCCGCTGCCTTCAGGTGCCGATCGCACTGCGGGCGAGGCTTTCTTGCAGGCCGGCAGTCAGGTGACTGTTGCCCGCCGCTGACCCGGTGCATCCCTGGCCGATCCTGCAGCTGCTGGTGCTGCTGATGTTGGCCAATGGCACACCCGTCGTTGCCAAGAAAATTCTCGGCGAACGATTTGCCTATCCGCTCGACTGCGGTGTCGTATTCATCGACGGCAGGCCGTTGTTCGGCCATTCGAAAACAATACGAGGGATCGTTTTGGCGGTGCTGGTGACGACGGCGGGCGCTCCGCTGATCGACCTCGACTGGACAATCGGGTTTGTGGTCGGCGGTCTCGCCATGGTCGGCGACCTCGCTTCAAGTTTCCTGAAGCGCCGCATAGCGCTTCCGCCGAGCAGCCGCGCAAGCGGCCTCGATCAAGTACCGGAAGCGCTGTTACCGCTGCTCGCCTGCCGCGATCTGCTGTCCTTGACGATGGCGGACATCGGCGTCACAGCGGCCTTGTTCGTTATTGGCGAGGTATTGCTTTCTCGCGTGTTCTATGCATTGCGCCTGCGCGACCGGCCATACTAGCCGCACCGCATCGCAGGCGATGCAGGGTGATTTCCGGAGGGCAGTTGATCCGCACCGGAGCGACGGACGATCCGACGCCGACCGAGGTGTAGCCGACCATGTCGCGGTACTTCCACAACCCCGAGCCCATCCGCCGCGGCAGCACCGACTCGAGAGTGATCGGGATCGCACCGGGCAAGCAGAGCTGGCCGCCATGCGTGTGCCCGCCGAGCAGCAGATCGAAATCGGCATGCGCCGCTTGGCGGTAGATCTCCGGAGTATGCGACAGCAGGATCGAAAATTCGTCACCAGGGAGCTGCGACACGGCCTTTTCGATATTGTCGACCCGGTAGTAGTGAGCGTCATCGATACCGACCAGATGGATGCGCTGATTGCCGCGCTCGAGCGTTTCGGCTTCGTTGAGCAGCATCCGGATGCCCATCTCTTCCAACTCGGGGACCATGCGGATCGAATCATGGTTGCCCAACACGCCATAGATCGGCGCAACGACACGCGCGCACACCTGCGCCATGCCCGCGATGGTTGCACCGAATGGCCCGTAGGTTTTCCCACGATAATCGCCGGTCAATACGCAAAGGTCGTACGCTAGGTCAGGGAGCAGCTCGATCAGCCGCTGCATTGCCCCGCTGCTTATGTCGACGTGCAAATCGCTGATGTGGAGGAGCGTAAAGCCGTCGAACGAGGCGGGTAGGCCCGGCAATTCGATGTCAAGGTGCCGGATTTGAATGCGTTCGGCGTTTTTCCGTGCACGCCGATATAACCCGGTCAGCTTTAGCGCACTGCGAATAATCGTCGGGCTTCGGCGCCATTTTCGGGGATGAAAAAAGTTCGAACCTCGGCCAAGCATCCGGGCCTCGTGGTCGTCTTCGATCCCGATACGTTGCTTGGCATGCAGCCGTCCGAGGCGCCGCTCCAATTTTTCGAGAATGTCTTTATCCGTCGCGACTGACGCGCGACGGACCCGGCCGATCGGGTCACGATCGGTCTGTCCCGCGATCTCGCAGGCCAATCTCTCCGCAGGCTGAAGATCCATCTCCCCTTCCGGCGCAGCGGCGCCCGATGCCGCGGGATGATCGTCGATCATGCTCGGGCCGCCAAGCCTCTGTTGGCAAACCCGTGGCCGGGGGTCCAAGCGATCCTCCTTGCGCGCCTGCCCGTCAGGTTGTATCCCAGCCTGTCCCCGGTCTTCCGAATCGTGTGCCGGCACCCGTAGCTCAGCTGGATAGAGCGCTGCCCTCCGAAGGCAGAGGTCGTGAGTTCGAATCTCGCCGGGTGCGCCATCTTCGTCCCGAGTTCCGCCGAATTCCGCACCCTCAGGCACCGGACCCACATCGCTTGTTGAACCACTGGGCCTAGGCCGCTAGAGCGCGGGCGACCCCGGCGAGTGTCGCATCGCAACCGACGCCGCCGACGATCGAAAGCCCGACCGGCAGCCCGTCGACTGTGGTGCCGGGAATGCTAACCTGCGGTACTCCGGTCAGTCCGCCGTGGCAACACAGGCACAGCAGGCGATCACGTTGCTCGCTCGCCACCGAAAGCGGTTCTCCCCGCTTTGGGGCGGGAAATGGCGTTGTCGGTAGGCAGAGAATCGTCCCCTCTGGCAGCAGATAGCGCATGCGCCCGCGCGCCTCGCGGCGGACCAACCGGGCCCAGCCGCGCTCGCTCTCAGGGATCATCGATCCGAGAATGATGTTCCGAGCGACATTAAACGCCAAACGCGGATTGTCGCGATCGATCCAGTCCTTGAAGGTGAGCCAAGCCTCGGAGGGCTGCAACGTGCGCTGCGCCCGCGCCCATTGAGTGATCCCGGCCGGCGCCATTACCTCCTCGCGCACCTCGCCGATCAGAGCACGCAACTGCTCGACCATCGGCCGCAATGCGGCGCCGACCTCGGGATCGGCGAATGCGAAAGCGTCGACTGCGATGATCAGGCGGCGCGGCAAGGTTTTCGGGATCTCTTCGTCGAGCATGACGCTCGACACGTTCGCGAAGGTGGCAATGTCGCGGGCGAACCAGCCGGTCGTGTCCGAGCTCGGGGCCTGCTGCATCATCCCCATGACGGGCAACCGTCCATGCGTCGGCCGTATGCCGTAAAGTCCACAGAAGCTCGCCGGCACCCGCACCGAGCCGCCGGTGTCGGTGCCGAGCGCGGCGTCGCAGAGTCCGGCGGCGACGGCGGCTGCGGAGCCTGAGGAGGAGCCGCCCGGCACCCGGTCCGGCGCCCGGCTGTTGATCGGCGTGCCGTAGAACGCGTTTTCTCCGACGATCCCGAGCGAAACCTCATCGGTGATCGTCTTGCCGATCAAGATAGCGCCGGCATCGAGCAAGTGTTGCACCGCCCAGGCATGGCGCGTCGGAACGGGGTTCGACCGCGCCCAATCGGGATTGCCGCCGCCGGTGGGGTAGCCCGCGACGTCGAACAAGTCCTTGGCGGCAAAGGTCAGCCCGGCAAGCGGGCCGCTCTTCCGCCCGTCGATGTGCACGCGCGGGCCCGGCACAAAGGCATTAATGTCGTCCGCCATAAAGCCCTCGGTCTGTTCAAACGGTCTTTACGCGATCCCTGACGACGACTGCCCGGCGAGCGAGCGCACCCAGCGCCTCGGTTACCGGGGTTGCGATCCCAGCCGCGAGCCGATCTCGACGACGGCATCGACGAGCCCACCCAGCTCGAGTGTGCGGCCGGCCTCGTAATCCTGCAGCATCGAGGTGCGGAAAGCGCCGAGCTCGGCATTGATCGCAAAGCGCGTCTCAATATCCATCCCGGAAGGCGCGCCGACCGCCGCCGCGACTGCCGCGACTTCGCGCATCGAGGCGAGCGCAATGCGGCCGAGACCCTTATCGTTCATCAGCTCGTCGATCCGCGCGCGGGCAATGGCCGAGAGCGGGTTGAATGCGGCGTTACCGATCAGCTTGGTCCAGATCTCACCGCGAATATCGTTTGTAACCGTGACATCGAAGCCGCCCAGGCGCAGAACCGCGGCGACCCTCTCGGTCCGCTCGCTGGACCCCCCACTGGGTTCGCCGATCACGAACTTATTGCCGCTGGTCCACCTGATGGCGCCGGGTGCAACACGCGCCACACCCATATAGACGACCGCCCCGATCACCAGGCGAGCCGGCAGCGCGGAGAGCAAGGTGCCGCCGGGATCGACCGCGGCGATCGGCTGTCCCCCGAGTGGGCCCGTTTGCCCGTCGAAATACCACCAGGGAATCCCGTTGATCGGCGGCAATAGTGCGGTTTGCGCCCCGATTAGTTGGGTCAGCGTGGCAAGGCCGGCGGGCCAGTCTTGCGCCTTCATCGTGCCGATCACCAGATCCTGCGGCCCGAACTCGGATGGATTATCGGTGACCTCGAGCCGGACGGTCCCTCCGCCATCCCATTTGTCGACGCGCAAACCGTCACGCCGGATCGCCGCCACGGCCTCACCGCGCCCGACGAGCTTTGGCGCAAATCCGGCGCGGGCCAGCGAGAACGCCACGGCGCTGCCGATGGCACCGGCGCCGACAACGGTGATCGAGAACGCGTTCGTCATGCTATTCACATCACCTTTTCACTTGCTGGGCGCGGCGACATGCTGGTGCAAATCTTTGAGGTCCAGACTCCGGAAGAAGCCGCCGCCTTGGCCCGGCTTGGGGTCGATCATATCGGCGTGCTCGTCGGCGATGGTTCATTTCCGCGCGAGCTGTCGGTCGCTCGGGCCAAAGCGATTTTCGCGGCCGTGCCGGCCAATAAGAAGCGCGTCGCGCTGTCGCTGTCGGCCAATCTCGACGAGGTCGCTCGGGTGGTCGCAGGTACCCGGCCCGACATTCTCCAAGTGCAGGCAGAGATCGACGATTTCTCGGTGGCCATGACGACGGCGCTCAAAATGCGCTGTCCCGGGATCCCGATCATGCGGGCGGTTCCGGTTATCGACGAGACGAGCATCGAGATCGCGCGCTCGTATCGGGGCGTGGCCGACTTCCTGTTGCTCGACAGCTACGACCTCGAGAGACGGCAGTTCGGGGCGTTCGGCCGTACCCATGATTGGAGCCTCAGCCGCCGCATCGTCGACGAGGTCGGCATCCCGGTGATACTTGCCGGCGGGCTCGGTCCCGACAATGTCGTCGCGGCGGTCGCTGCGGTCCGGCCGGCCGGGGTCGACTCCAAGACCAAGACCGATCGGACCGGCGCGAGCGGCAAAGACCTCGCAAAAGTGGAAGCCTTTGTAGCCGCAGCAAAGCTCACCAGGTGAATGCCGTCGCCCTGAACTCGACGGCACCGTTGTTCTGGATGACGCCGAGCAGCTGCAGCCTGCACGAGAATCCGGGCGCGCAGCCCTTTTCATCAGCGGATTTTGCGGCGAAGGGCGGATCGTAGATCACCGGCTTGCCGGCATCGGTTGGATGCGGCGGCAGGATAAGTGTCGCTGGAGCTTCGCCGACCGCCTGCTGCGCGACGGCCGGCAATGTGCTGATGACCGCCGCGGCGAACGCGACAGGCCCATACCATCGCCACAGGTTTTTCGTCGTTCCCGCGAACGCGGCACCCGGGTTACGCCAGCGCACAACCATTGCCAACCAAGCCCGGGGGTGGGGCCCAGGCTTGTGCGGGTGCCCTGGCCTCCCCTTTTGGCGGGGGTGACGATAATCCATCAGAGCGCCTTCAGCATCGCCTCGGCGCTGGAGACGTCGAACTGGCCGGGCTGCTCGACATTCAGAGCTTTGACGACGCCGTTCTCGACCAGCATCGAGTAACGCTGCGAGCGCATCCCCATGCCCTCTTTTGTGCGATCGAGCTCGAGCCCGATCGCGCGGGTGAAATCGCCGCTGCCATCGCCCAGCATGACGACCTTGTCGTCGGCGCCGCGTTCTTTTCCCCAGGCATTCATCACAAAATGGTCGTTGGCCGAGACGCAAGCGACCGTGTCGACCCCCTTGGCCTTGAGCTCGGGCGCCTGCGTGACATAACCGGGCAAATGGCGCTCCGAGCAGGTCCGCGTATAGGCGCCCGGAAGGCCGAACAAGACAACCTTTTTGCCGCCGAAGAACTCCTCGGTGGTGACCGCCTTGACCCCGTCCGGGGTTACATAGCGCAAGGTCACCGAGGGCATTTTATCGCCTACCTTGATGGTCATCTGTTGTGTCCTTTCAATCTATGTGAAAAACGGCTTTGCCGCGAATTTGCCGGTCGC
>Ga0306922_10007793_pt1 | contig 10362 bp, 7 predicted proteins | sample sta12Cox44000082_FD_203758 | JGI IMG/M metagenome (GOLD analysis project Ga0306922, IMG submission 203758) | Lab enrichment of tropical soil microbial communities from Luquillo Experimental Forest, Puerto Rico - statoxic.12C.oxic.44.000.082 (v2)... | ecosystem: Environmental > Terrestrial > Soil...
CTTTCCTTTTCTTCTTTTTCTCTGAGTATCTAGATATAGCCTTTGTTTCGGCTGCTTTAGCTGACACTCCTTGAGATGCCTGGAACGACGGTGGCGCTTCGCGCAAAGCACTGGACTAGATCCCAAAGCACTGGACTAGATCCAAAGCATAGAACTTCCGATCTCTCCGCCAATCCCTGGAACTCCCGATCTCTCCGCCAGGCACCTGATTGGTCACGCTCTTCCGCCTACGAGCGCGTGAACCATGCCGCGCAGGAGCGGATATGTCCGCCGGAGTGCCAGACGAGATCTGCATCTTCATGTGGACCTTCATTGGATCGATCGGCTCAGTCGCGCCGACGCGGCGCGTGCCATACTCGAGTCTGGAAATTCCCGCGATTGATGTTCTGCTGCAGGGCGCTAGCCCTGCAAACGGGAGGGCATTGTCATGGCACGGCTGAAATTCAGGACTGACGGAACAACCGTACTGTTTGACCCTTCTGACGATCCCTTTCCGCCTGAAGCGCTGTCGCAATTGCCACCGACACTGCCGTCGCAGGCCGCAGAACAGGCGCAACCTCAGCTGCCGACAGAGATACCGCCAGCTCAAGCGCAGTCGCACCTTCCAGCCGTCCAAAGCGAGGCTGCGGCTGATGCGTCGTCACTCGCACTGGAATTGACGCCAGCGTTGACGGCGGCCGACGAGGAGTTTTGTCCTCGCACCATCAGTTTCACGATCCCGGGCGGGGGCCCGGGCAATCCGGGCGTGCAGGTCACCGCGGTTGAGCACCAAGAAAATGGCGTAAAAACTGGCACGATCGACTTCACCGTGGATGTCCTCGGCGACGCCGATCTGCGTGGCCTGTTCTTCCAGTTCAACGAGGCTCACCTCAACGGCCTTAAGGTGACCGGTGGGGATGGACTGATCACCAACACTCTGATCCAAGCCAACAGTGTGATCAACCTCGGACAGGGCGCCGAGATGAACGGCGCCGCCAGTCCGTTCGACGTCGGCATCAGGTGGGGAACACCGGGACCCAATCCCGACAACATCAATTTTCCGGTGCACTTCACCCTCTCAAATGCCGCGAACAACCTCACCTTAGACGATATCGCCCATCAGCAATTCGGGGTGAAAATCGGCGCTGCGGGGGGCAAAGACGCCAAGCTTACGACCATCGCCCCGGCCGCGCCGGACGCTCACGACGATGCTTTCGCCATTTTCGAGGACGGCGCCGGCGGGCTTGGCAACCCGTCCCACGTCCCGGTGGGTCAACTGTTCGAGGTTATTAAAAACAGCGACACAGACGCGGATGGCGATACGCTCACCGTCACCGCTTTCCACGCCGGCCCCTCGCACGGCACGGTGCAAATTGTCGACGGAAGCGATGCTGACCTTCTGCCCGAGGATGCAATCCTCTACACGCCAGACGCAGATTACAGCGGGCCGGACAGCTTCGTCTATTGCGTCTCCGACGGACATGGCGGCCAGGACAACGCCACCGTGAACGTGTCGGTCGCAGCGGTCGCTGACATCCCTGACCTAACCTACAGTGTCGCTCTAGGCGCGACGATAAACGAGTATCTCGTAACCGTCACCGCGAAGCAGACCGATCTGGACAGCTCCGAGTTCATCGACCGCATTAGCTGGACCGTGCCGGGCGGGACACCCGCCGATGTCTCCATTACGCCTGTCGGCGATGTCAATCCGGGGGACGAACCGGATCAGATCGTGCAGACGTTCGCGGTGACAGTTCCGCTCGGCCAGGACACGAAGTTCGATCTCGATATCACGGCCGTCTCGAAGGAGGTGTCCAACGGCGACGAGGAGCAGGCGACCGTTGCCGTCCCGATCGAACTCGACTTCACCCACAACACGGCCCAGGAGACCTTCTCGACGACGAACCAGAGCATCTGGGATCCCAGCCTTCCGGCCGCGTTCAACGACGACCGGTTTATCGGCGTCGGCCACCTAGCCCCGGACGGCAGCGTCGTGCCGATATCGGATCATACATCCGTGGACATCGGAGTGGCCGAGATCGGCGGCAGTTACAGCCTGGCGCTTGGGTTGAAGTCCAGCCTGCACGCGACGTTCGGAGACATCGAGGCGACCCTACCGTACAACATCACCATCGACACCTCGTATAACGTAACGACCGACTCGCTGCTGATCGATCCATCGGCCGCGCTGGATCCCAGCGCCCACTTCTCGACCCACGGGCCGGGCGGATCCTACAACCTCGATTTCGTGTTTGACGCCACGCTGTCGGCGTTCTTGCACCCCGTCATCGGCCCCAACTTGGATCCAACTGTCGGGCCGCTCGACCTTGGCTTCAACCTGCTGAGCATCGACAGCGCCACCTTCACCAAGCCGCTCGATCTCCCACCCCCGCCGGACACTGTCGCCCACCTCACGCTCAATTGGCCCCATAGCATGGGCGCCTCGACGTTGGAGACGAACGGAGCGCCGGTCGATGCTGACACCTTGCACTCGGACGGCACCAGCCTCGATATCGTCAAGCTGGATGTCGACGTGATCGCCTTGGCCTTGGCCGTCCTCGGCATCAGTCCAAATCCGCTCGACCTCGGCTTCGTCGATTTGGTGGAGCTTAATGTGAACGGCGGCGTAGCCTTGGCGCAACATTTCGACTTGAACTCGGTCCTGGACGCCTCGCTCACGCTCGAGGATGGAACATCACTGCCGTTCGCGTTCGGCAGCCCGCTTCCCATCATCCCGAACGCGTCAAGTCACGATGCCAACCACGACGGCCAGATCGATTTCGGTCTGCACCTCACGCCGGATGCGACGCTGGACAACAAGACCGCTCTCGACTTCCACATCGGCGGCGACATCGGCATACTCGATTTCAATCCGGGTCCCACACTGTTTAGTGTGGGCGCAGACTTGGATATCGGAGAAATCCCCATCTACCATCCGGATGCTTTTACGCTGGGCGGCTTCAACTCGCAGGACTACCACTTCCAGGTCTAGGCGCGCAGCGCCGGCCGCGACACATTGTGGTCGTGGCCGGCGGCCCCGGCGAGAAGGCGTTAAGTGAGCACAAAAAGCAATATCTCCGGAGGCGGTACGAAATCGAACTCTGCGTCCTCGAAATCTGAGCTTGCAGCGGCGCTCAAGTCGTGTCGCGGCAGCTTTATCGGTGTCGGCCTCGTGAGCAGTGTGACGAACATCCTGATGCTCACGGGTCCATTCTTCATGCTCGAGCTCTACGACCGGGTTCTTCCGAGCCGGAGCATACCTACGCTCATCGGCTTGGGCGCGCTTGCGGCGGTACTATTCGCGTTTCAAGGGCTGCTGGAGTGGATCCGGGGCCGAATCCTGGTGCGCATCGGCGGCGCGCTGGACGAGATTCTCAGCCTCAGAGTTCATGATGCATTGGTGCGGGCGCCGTTGAAGGGCAAGGTAGGCGGGGATGGCCTTCAGCCGCTGCGGGATCTCGATCAAGTTCGTTCGTTCCTGTCGAGCCCAGGGCCGATGGCGCTCTTCGATTTTCCCTGGATACCCTTCTACCTCGGTATTTGCTTCTTGTTTCATGTGTTGATCGGCTTGGCCGCGACCATAGGCGGCCTGATCTTGGTCTTTCTCACCTACCTGACGGAGGTCCGCACCCGCGGCCCAGCCAAGGCCGCGGTGACCTTTGCGGCAACGCGTAACGCGCTCGCGGAGGCCGGCCGGCGCAATGCAGAGGTGTTGCAGGCCATGGGCATGGCCGGCCGCGTAGGCGCCGTATGGGCACGTACCAATAGCGAGTATATGGCGAGTCAGCGGCGGGCGACCGATGTGGCGGGCGGCCTCGGGGCTCTGTCGAAGGTGCTGCGGCTCGCCCTGCAATCGGCAGTTCTGGGGCTCGGCGGCTACCTTGCCATCCGTCAGGAGGCCACGGCGGGAGTCATCATCGCGAGTTCGATCTTGACGGCGCGGGCGCTGGCACCGGTCGAACTGGCGATCGCCAATTGGAAGGGATTTGTCGCGGCGCGCCAAAGCTGGCGGCGGCTGACGGAGCTATTGACGCTGTTGCCGGCGCGGGAGGAGCCGATGGCGCTGGCGGCACCGAGCGCCGAACTCTTGGTGGAGGCCGTGAGTTTGGCGGCGCCGGGGAGCCGGACCTTCGTGGTGCGGGATGTCAACTTTGCGCTCAAAGCAGGAAACGGGCTTGGAATCATCGGGCCGAGCGCAGCGGGGAAGTCGTCATTGGTGCGCGGGTTGGTGGGAGTATGGGCGCCGGTACAGGGCACGATCCGGCTGGACGGAGCGGCGCTCGATCAATGGAGCTGCGAAGATCTCGGGCGGCACATCGGCTACCTGCCCCAGGACGTGGAGCTCTTCGACGGGACCGTGGCGGAGAACATTGCCCGTTTTCATGCGCAGGCGGATCCACCGGCCATCATCGCGGCAGCCAAGCAGGCGGGCGTGAACGATCTGATCCTGCGGCTACCGCAAGGCTACGAGACACGGATCGGGGAAGGGGGAATGGCGCTCTCGGCCGGCCAGCGGCAGCGTGTTGCGCTTGCGCGCGCCCTCTATGGCGACCCGTTCCTGATTGTGCTGGATGAACCAAACTCGAATCTCGATCACGAAGGCGAAGAGGCGTTGACCAAGGCGATTTTGGGAGTGCGGACGAGGGGCGGCATCGTGATTGTCGTCTCGCACCGGGCGACCGCGCTGGCGAGCGTCGACCTTATCCTGGTGATGAAAGAGGGCAAGTCTCAGGCCTTCGGTCCGCGAGACGAAGTGATGGCCAAAATCATCCGCCGTTTTCCCGCTCCAGTGGCGCCTGCAACGCCGCTCAGGGTGGTTGCCGAGAGTGGACAGGCATCATGACGCGGAAGATCCAAACGAAGAGCCACGAGTCGCTTCGCCGCCACCTGCTTTCCGCCGCGGCCCTTACCGTCATTCTTGTCTTTGGAATGGGCGGTTGGGCCGCCACGGTGGAACTTTCGGGCGCAGTGATCACGTCTGGGCAGGTAGTGGTCGATTCGAACGTCAAGAAGGTGCAACACCCGACGGGAGGCATCGTCGGAGAGCTGAGGGTCCGCGACGGCGACCGCGTCAAGGAAGGAGATATCGTGGTTCGTCTCGACGAAACGCAGACAAAAGCGAACCTGCTGATTGTGACGAAAAGCCTAGACGAGCTTGCTGCGCGGCAAGCACGAGAGGAAGCCGAGCGGGAGGGGGCCGGCCAAGTTCTCGTTCCGCGCGAGCTCCTCGCGCGCTTTGACGATCCCGATGTGGCGCATGTGGTGAGTGAAGAGCGCAAATTGTTCGCGATCCGTCGCGAGGCACGGGAAGGGCAGAAGGCGCAGCTCAGGGAGCGCATTGCCCAGCTGAAAGAAGAGATCCGTGGGTATGAAGCGCAGCAGGTCTCCAAAGACGAGCAGATCGATTGGATCAAGAAGGAGCTCGCGGGGGTAAACGCCCTGTGGCAAAAGAATCTCATCCCCTACACGCGGGTCACGAGCCTGGAAAGGGATAGAGTGCGGCTCGAAGGCGAGCGCGGGCAGCTCATAGCCAACATCGCGCAAGCCAGGGGCAAGATCACCGAGACAGAGCTGCAGATCATCCAGGTTGACCAGGACATGCGTACTGAAGTTGGCAAGGATTTGGCCGAAATCCGTGCCAAGACTTCGGAACTCGTAGAGAAGAAGGTCGCCGCTGAGGACCAGCTAAGGCGGATCGACATCCGCGCCCCTCAGGACGGCGTCGTGCATCAGCTTGCCGTCCATACGGTAGGGGGCGTTATTACCGCCCAGGGCGACCCGATCATGCTCATCGTGCCCGAAAGCGAAGCGCTGTCGATTGAGACGAAGGTGCAACCGCAGGACATCGACCAGCTGAAGCTGGGTCAGCCGGCTGTTGTGCGCTTTACCGCATTTAACCAGCGCACCACGCCCGAACTCAACGGAGCACTCAGCCGGATCTCCGCAGACGTGAGCGAGGATCAGAAGACCGGCACCCGATACTACACCATCCGAATTGCCATCCCGGATAGCGAGATCGTCCGTCTCGGTGGTCTCAAGCTCGTGCCTGGAATGCCGGTTGAGGCTTTCATTCAAACCACCCCCCGGACTATGATTTCCTATCTCGTCAGGCCTATCCACGATCAAGTCATCAAGGCGTTCCGCGAAAAGTGATGTCGAACGCGCCCGGGCCGCTATTTTGCCAGACGCGCATCCTGCCAATCATCGCCCGGCCTGCATGCGCCGCCTCGTGGTTAATTCGTACGCAGCAAAAGCGGCCGGTCCTCGGCGCTTTCTTGTTAATGCAGCTACAGATCCAATTGTAATTGCGCATTAATTGTGCCAAGCAGGTAACGGAGAACCTTTGCAGCAACGAAGGCCGTTTGGCGATCATTGGTTGACTATCAAAGTACTGCGGGTGGATCCCGAATTGCGTGAGTCGTGCCCACACCTCCATAAATCCCCGAGATGGAAGATGCGCCGCCTCGCCAATGGCCCACGCACCGCCACCAAAGCTGAAAGGGGTTGATCATCTTTTTCGATCGGCGAAATTCAAAAGCAGGTCGAATAGATGAATGTGGGGAGGTTGAATGCAGCTGCTATGGCTAAGCAGAAAAGGCACTCGAGGGTCGAAATCGCGACGAAGTTGGCGCAGGCAAATGATTTGGCGAGGCAAGGGAAGGTGCAAAGCGAAATTGCGCGCACGCTGGGTGTGAGTGTCATGACCTTGCATCGGTGGCGCAAAGCGCAGCCTGGGCCTCAGCCTGCACCTGAGCCGGGTCAGCCCGATCGGACGCGCAGCGGGGACGACCGAATTGCTGAAGTCGAGCTCGAAAATTCACGGTTGCGCCGACTGGTGACCGATCTACTTCTTGAGAAGATCAAGCTTGAAGAAGCTGCCCATAGAACCAAAGCTTTGGGCGTGACGGGACGAAGACGGGCATCCCAATAAATGAGCAGCTGTCCTTTCCATAAAATTCCCTCCGATACGGCCGCTTAGGACTCAATTACAGGATTTGGCAGCTCATCTCACCGGAAAATCGAAATATGTATCCGGGAACGGCTCGTTGTTGAGCGTGAAGTGCCACCACTCCTTGTCGTAGGGCCGAAAGCCGCGGCGGCGCATCGCGGCGGCGAGCAGCGCGCGGTTCTGCTGCGCCTGATCGCTGATGCTCCGATCCGACGGCCATGATTTCGGGCTGAAGAAGTCGAACGGCGAGCCCATATCGAGCTCGCGCACGTCCGCGCGCCGCACCAGCGTGAGATCGACGGTCGAGCCGCGCGAATGACCGGAGCGGTCGGAAATATAGCCTTTCTGGAACAGCTCGCGTTTGTCCTCGTCGGGATAGAATTCGCGTTTGTGCTTGACGTCGTCGATCCGCTGCGCCCAGCGCACGAATTGCGCGACCGCGCGCTGCGGCCTGTAGCAGTCGAAGACTTTGAGGCCGAGTCCGCGCGCCGAAAGATCGCGCTCGACCGCGGCCAGCGCGCGCGCTGCCGGTTCCGACAATAGGCAACGCGGACGCTCGTAACCGTCGATTCTTTCGCCCACGAAATTGTTGGCGCCGAAATAGCGCATGTCGACGATCATCCCGTCGACCACGGCGGCGGCATCGACGAAGCCTGGGGGGAGCGGCGCCTGCGCCTGCACGGGTTGCGCCGAAAGCAGCAGCAACGCAAGCGCGGCATGGGTGGATGGATGCATCACTGTGCCTTCACACCACCGCAGGTCCGCTCCGAACGCATTTGGTGTCATCGGCGCTTGGCGCCAATATCTCGCAAATCATGGCATTCCGGCACATTCCGAGACAACGCCCCGGGTGCCGAGGGCCGGGCGTATCTTTCATCGATTCCTATCACCTGCGTTGCAGCTGGAACTTTTGCACAACTCGGCGGTTGAATCGGATGCGGCAAACGGACCGGAGAACGGTCATGCGCCACTCCACGGTTCCCATCATTGCTGCGGTCGCCTTGTCGCTCACCTTTCCTTCCAGTGCGGACGCCGGACTGCGATTTGGTCCGGCCGCGCTGCTGGGAGCGGTGGCAGGATCCTTCGCATTGTTGGGCGGTTTCCGCCATTCGTCGAGGCATCATCGGCATAGCGCAACGCATCCATCGCCGCGCCAGCGCAGCGCCCGCGCCGCGCGCATGGAACGGCGAACTGCGCTCAGCACGCATCGACCACCATCGGCGCGCCCGCCCGCCGAGCCGCCGACGACGCCGACGCCGCCGGCTGTGGTCGCTCCCGAGCAAGGGGCAACCGTACCTCCCGATCAGACGGCAGCGATACCTCCCGAGCGGACGGCGCCGGCGCCTGCGGAGCGGGTGGCGGCGATATTTTGGCCCGATGCGGCGCGCGATCTCGTCGAATACGTGCTCTTGCCGAGGGGCAACGACCGCTTTTGGGCCTATGGCTACGACGCCATCGTGCAAGCCGCGTTCGCGCCGTCGAACCTTGATGACCCCGGTGCGCGCAGCCGGCCGGCCGGCAACCAGGTCAGCGATGCGGCCCCGCCGGGGACGGCCCCCTTCTCGTCGGCCAAGCGCTGCGGCAATGTTGCAGCCGATGCCGCCGCCGATGCGTTGATCGAGCGGATCGAACGAGTAGTCGAGCCGAGCGCATTGCAGCGCGAGGCGCTCGAACAGCTGCGGACTGCCGTGGCGCAAGTCATCGAACGGATCAACGCCCCGTGCCCCGGTGCGGCGCCTGCGGCGTTCGCGCAACGTCTTACCGCGATCCAGGATCGGATCTGGGCGATGCACGACGCGCTCCTCACGCTTCGTCTGCCGTTCGAGACCTTCAACAACGCGCTCACGGACGACCAGCAGCGCCGCTTGCGCGGCGGCGCACCGGACTCCGCGCCGATTGAAGCGAACGCCACCGACGGGCGTGCGCAAACGTGCGCCGATCCGGCGGCGGGAACTGCCGACGGGATCATGCGCGCGATCGAACGGGCAGCCCGATCGGCCGGGCAGCAACGGGCGGGGTTGGACGCGTTGCGGCTGAACTCGGCCGCCATGGCAAAGCTTGTTGCAGGTTCCTGCCCCGCCCACCCGTCCCTGAGTCCCATGGGGCGGTTCGCCGCCGCAACGGATCGCCTCGACGTCATGCTGTTCGCGGTGATGAGCATGAGCCCGGCGCTGCAACAGCTCTACGATTCGCTCGACGACAAGCAGAAGGCGAGTCTCAACCGGGCGCTGCGCCAATCCAGGCCTTCCGGCCCCGCCGGCGGGCGCTCGTGACGTCGCCGCGGGCAACCGCAGACCGGGCCACGCCCATCGCTCTCGTCAAGGCCACCTGATCTTCTAGCATTCGACGGGCGGCTCGGGGGCATTCGGCGCCAGCCTCACGGCCGCTTGGTTGCGCTCCAAGTCAGGCAATGCCGTGCGATGAGAGGCGAGGGGCGGCTCTGCCGCCGCTTCCTTCAGCGCGTCAGCCTTCGCGGCGTACTCGCGGGCCATGATGATCAGCCGGTTGGATACCTCCTCGTCGGACGCGATCAACGAGAGGCGAAGGCAGATGTCGGCTTGTCGGCGGAAATACGCGGCACTCGGCATGGCAGGGCCCCCCACGTTTTGTCTGCAACGCCGCAGCCTCGGTACGGTTCCCGACCAACGACGCTGGGGCGGTCCTTTTTTCACCGGCCCCTACTCTCGGTCCTCGGCGAGCGGCCAGCCATGGCGCAGCGCCTGGGACTAAGAGCGGGGCCAGGCTCAGCGCCAATACCGGTGCGGTGTTTCCATACCGTTATTGTCCAATGCCCATGGCTTCTTCGAACGCCCGCCGCACCTCCGGCGGCTGGCCGTAGCAGTGGCGAAATGCCCTCAGGCGCGCCTTGAGCAACGGGTATTTCTCGTAGTCCTCGAGCGGGATCCCCTCGACGCTCTCCTTTTTCTGGAAGAAGGGCAGCTCGACGCACTTCGCCACGTTCGAGTTGCGGATGACCGCCTTCGGATCGCGGCCTTGGGCGATGGCGTCGAGATCGTCGAACAGGCGCTTGCGGATCATCACGATTCCGAGGTCGCTCGCGCCGATGTGTTCCTTGCTGCGGTCGGCGATCGGGCCCTGGCCGACCCAGGCGATGATGTCCTGGTTGATGACGTGGCTCGTGATCCAGCGGCCGTTCTCGTCCTTGATCGGGCTTACCCAGGTCGGAACGGTGTCCTGCACGTAGGGTTCGCGTCCCTTCGGCACGCGCATGAAGAACCACGCAACGCTAAGCGTGTTCTCGTCGTCGACCGGCACGCGCCATTCGAAATGATTGCCGAGGTAGAAGCCGTTGGGCCAGAGCGCGACGCGGCCCACGGTCCAATACGGATTACGCTCGTCGGAGTCCTCGCGCACCCGCTTGTAGACGAAGCCGTAGTCGAATTCCTCGAACTTGAGCTTGAGGTGCTTGCCGG
>Ga0306922_10007797_pt1 | contig 10361 bp, 7 predicted proteins | sample sta12Cox44000082_FD_203758 | JGI IMG/M metagenome (GOLD analysis project Ga0306922, IMG submission 203758) | Lab enrichment of tropical soil microbial communities from Luquillo Experimental Forest, Puerto Rico - statoxic.12C.oxic.44.000.082 (v2)... | ecosystem: Environmental > Terrestrial > Soil...
GAACACGCGCGCGATGCCTGGATGCTGAAGGCGCGTGGCCTGTTCGAAGTCGCGTTGCAGGCGCGCGTCCATCTCGCTGCTGCTCACATCATCCAGGAGACCCAGCTGCAGCACCTTCAGTGCGACCAGTGAGCCGCTCGTGTTGTCCTGCGCCTTGTAGAGGGCGCCAAGGACGCTGCTACCGATTCGCTCGAGCAGGGTGTAACGGCTGAGTTGGGTCATTGGGAAGAGCCAAGGTGCGCAAATCCAGCATCAGCGGAACGCGTGTGGACACCCAAGCGCATTCGTTTTGTTATGGCAACCGACCAACAAACTATGCGCCACGGCCGAGGGTCCGGCAAGCACCGAAAGCATGGCCCGCCGCCGAATCGCGGAGTCAGCAACCGTCCAGCGCCAGCCAAAGCTTAAGTGTTCGAGCCAGGACGCCGTCGGGCCGGCCAGCCGTTGGCACCCCTAAAAATGTCCGGCGATCTCAAAAAAGACGCGTGGAGATTTGCTGCCGTCAACATCCGGATGAATCAGAGGCTGCGCTAACTCGACGGAACCGGTGAACGCTCCCTTGCTCACTGCGAGGCCACCTGCTGCGATCGCGGCGGACTCCGTGGGGGTACCGTAATGGCTCCATACCCGCCCGTAATCGTAGTAAGCGTAGAGCGACACCTTGCCTGAGCCCAAGCCGTGTGCCAGGTCCCGCCGCAGCTCCAGGCGCGCGTCGGCTCCGCTGTCGCCGGCGACCTCGGCTACCTCGAAGCCACGGCCCAGTACCTCACCGCCGATTTTGAGCTGCTCCGTGTAGGGCAACGCGTAGCTCGAATACTGACTGAGAGTATCGAGCCGCACCGTCCAGCGTGGGTCGATGAGAAATATTCCCGTGAGCTGCAGCCGGGTGAGCAGGAAATCCCTGCGGCGCGGATCGGGAACGGGGTCCGTTGCCTGCAGCTCGCTTCCGAGCCCATCGAGTCCCTTGCGCAGTTCGAGCGCCACAACGTACTGAGCGCCCGCGCCGTTTCCCGCTGTCGCCTCGAAGCCGAGGTCTGCGATGCGCAACCGATCGTTGCGTAAAACGGCGCCGCCCTGATCGGTCAGCTGGTTGTCCACATCGAGACCTGCGACAAGAGCCGCGCTCGAAGCACCGATGTGCAGCGGTTGCGCGACACGCAGCACCCCGAGGGTGCGGGTGTACGAAGTGCCCGGATCGAGCGGGGAGGCGAGAGGGGTAGACGACTCGTGCAAGCCGAAGAGCGAGAAATGTGCGCCGCGCGCATCCAGCGGAACTTCGGCGAACGCGCCGGCTGCGTGATATTCCGCAAAGTCGGTGGCGGCGGTAAACACCGCTCCCAGCTTCTCGTCCCTTCCCAGCAGGTCATTGACGAGCGCCTGGCCATCGACGAATACGGGTCCGATTTCCCGGCTGCCACGGTTGCTGATCCTCACCAGCGCCTCGGCTGGTCGGTACGCCGTCGTCAACGTCAGGAGGAATCCATTGCGGACGGTCTCGTCCGGGGCGGTTTCCGCGGTGACCGACAACCCGGCAAGAGCACGCATTTCCCGCAATGCACGCTGCACCTGCGCGGGCCGGACGGGATTGCTGTCGCGAATCTGCGCGCCCAGTGCCGCCAGGCGTTGCTGGTAGGGGCCCGCCGGTCCCGAGAAAGTCACGCGCGTGAACCGCGCTTCGAAGACTTCAATGCGCAGGATTCCGGCTGCCATCGTGCGCTCATCGACCTGAAGCTCCGGACGTGAATAGCCGTCCCGTTCGTACATGCGTGCTAGGGCCGCAGCGACGGCGCTGGCGGAGGCCTGAGTGAGAGGTTGCCCGAGCTGGTCTCGATAGCTCGCGAACAGTTGGGGCGCGTCGTACACGCTACTGCCGCTGATCACCGCGCTGCTAAACAGCGGCTGCGTCGCGGCCTGCGCAGGTGCTATTCCAGCCACGAGTACCAAGCCGATTATGACAATCGCTGGAACGGTTGCCCAAGTTGCCCGCGCCGAGCGCATTTTATGTGTGGTTGGTCGCTATATGTTCTGCAGCGCGCAATTGTCGTTGTTGCACGTTGTATGCGTTGAGATCGAGCGCACATTGGCGACCCAGATAATTGCCTAACATGTCGCAACCTGACGACTGGGGGATCAGGCGATGCACTTAACAACGCCACGTGCGGTAATCGCAGCGCAACGCTGGCGACATCTGTCGTTGATAGTCCTCGTGAGCATGCTCGGCGTCCGTGCCGCGTCCGCGGGGCCGCTGACGCTCGATGTTACGGTTGCCTCGGTACAGGGCGAGGTGCAGGTAACGGGTCAGGCCCGGCAGCTCGACGTGCACAAGGGCGATGTCGTGCCGCTACCGGCGACGATCTACACCGGACCCAGCGGCTCGATCGAGCTGCGGCAGGGAAACACAACTCTGTCCGCCGCGCCGAACTCACAACTGGTGATTCCTGCGCCAGCGATACCGGGGGAGGCGATCGACCGTGTCATTCAGTCGCGCGGCAATGCCTTCTATAACGTGGCCAAACGTGGAGCCTCAAAGCTCCACGTTGAGAGCGCGTATCTCGTCGCGGTCATAAAAGGCACGCAGTTCAGTGTAGTGGCACAGGACGACAGTGCCACAATATCGCTGTTTGAGGGTCGGCTCGAGGTCCGCGCCACCGATGGCAGCGACGTTGTCGATCTCCAGGCCGGTGAAATCGCGGTTCGTCATGCCAATGACGCTGCCATACGAATGCTGCGCATGGATAGCGGTGAGCCGGTGGCGCACCGGGCACCGCCCGCTTCTCCTGCCCCACCGGCAAGCGGCGCCGGCCTTGCTCCCGGGGGTTCCTCGAACCCGACGACCATAAGCGGCGAAGCCGGCGATCTTCGCGGCACATCCGCCGATCGCGGCGCGGAGAGCACCAGCAGCGAAACCAATGGGGTAAACAGCTGGGGCAGCACGAGTCTCGGCACCGCACCAAGCTCTTTCAGCGGTGGCGTGGCAAGTCTTGCCAGCGGTTCGAGCGTTGTCAGCGACGTCGTCGCCGTAAACCTCGGCAACAAGTCCGCGAATGCGAACTCGGGCGGTGGCAACGGACACAGCAACGGGCAGGGCGCGTCCGACAACGGCAATGGACAGGGCACCGGCAGCAACGGCAACGGGCAGGGCGCGTCCAACAACGGTAACGGCCAGGGCGCGTCCAACAACGGCAATGGACAGGGCGCCGGCAACAACGGCAATGGGCAGAACGCGTCCAGCAATGGCAATGGACAGGGCGCCGGCAACAACGGCAACGGGCAGAACGCGTCCGGCAATGGCAATGGACAGAGCGCCGGCAACAACGGCAACGGGCAGAACGCGTCCGGCAATGGCAATGGACAGAGCGCCGGCAACAACGGCAATGGCCTGGGCGCGGGCAACAACGGCAACGGCCAGAATGCCTCCAACAACGGCAATGGCCCGAACAATTCCAACAACGGCAACGGCCATCGCGGGTCCAACAAGGTTGCATCAGGCCGCAGCCTGAATCTCGGTAACGGACCTGATGGCTTGGCCGCCAGCGGCACGCTCAACCGGGGGATCACAAGTCCGCTTACTCAGACCACGGGGGCGAATCTGGGTATCGGAGCTCCCGCCACCGGCGCTGCGAACAGCATTCCGGTCGGCGGCCTACTCGGCAGCGTGACGCGCCATAAGGGCTCCTCGGTCCAGCCGTGATTTCCCGCGCGCGGCGCCACATCGCGACTCTCGCCGCCGGGCTGGCGATCTGCGCTCTCGTTGTAGGAGCCCGTGCCGGCGGCTGGCTGCAGCGCCTGGAGAGCATCACCTCAGACGCATGCGCGCGTCTGCTGCAGCATACGGTGCCAAGCGATATCGTGATCGTGGGGCTCGACTCACGCAGTCTCACCGAGTTGAGCAGCTGGCCTTGGCCGCGACGCTATCACGCGAGCGCACTGCGTACGCTTCTGCTGGCTGCGCCGCGCAAGTTATTCATGGATATCGACTTCAGCTCCAGTTCAAATCCGACTGACGATGCGCTGCTCGAGAAAGCGTTCGCAAACCACGGCTCGGTACCGGTCGTTCTGCCCGAGTTCTTCCAGCCGTTCATGGGTTCTGACGACCAGTTGCTGGTGACCCGACCGCTCGAGAGACTGGCCCGTCACGCGACGCTCGCGAGCGTAAACCTGCAGCCGGACGCGGACGGCCTCGTGCGGCGCGTGCCTTTGGCATGGCGTCTCGAGGGGCTTTCGCAGCCATCCGTGGTCGCGGCACTCGCGATGACCCCCCTGCCGTACGACCAGGAATATCCCGCTCTGATCGACTACGCAGTCTCGCCCAAGTCATTTGCGTTCGTCTCCTATGCCGACGTGCTCGCCGGCCGCATTCCGGCACACACCTTCACTGGCAAGACCGTTATCGTCGGCGCTACCGCGATTGAGTTGCACGACCTGGTGTCGGTGCCTGTGTACCGCTCGCTCCCGGGAGTTGTGGTACAGGCGCTGGCATTGCAGACGCTGCGCTTGGGTGGGCTGCGCGCGGTGCCGCTGGGGCTCTATCTGCCGGCGCTGTTCGTGTGGACGCTGATGCTCGTGGCGCTGTTCGGCGCGCAGAGCTGGCGTCGGAATCTGCTGGCGCTGGCTGCTGCCGTGCTGCTGCTCGCGGGGCTGCAGCTATATGCGTACGCCACTTACCGGGTAGTGATCGAGGTGGTGCCGCCAGCGCTGGCACTGGCTGTCGCATTCACGGTGGCCACGCTGCGCTCCCTTAACGAACAGACTTTGCGGGCGCTCGCCTATTCCCTGGGGTTGCGCCGCCGGGATGCCCTGCTCAGAAGCATAGTTGAGTGCTCCACCGACTGCATTCTCTGCATCGACGCACGCGGCACAATTCAAACAGCCAATCCGGCGGCTGCGAGGCTGTTCGGTGTCGTACCTGAGGCGCTGCGCGGTACCAACATCGGGCACCACTTACCGGCGCTTGCCACCACTGGCGGTGCTGATGCGGCCGCGATGCTCGAGTCTCTCTCAGGAGGGCGCTGCGAGTGGGAAGCACGCACCGCCACCGATCGGCTGCTACCCGTCGAGATCTCCTTTGCACGCGCCGGGATCAACGACGAAAGACTCTACACTGCGATCATTCGCGATATCAGTGAGCGCAAGGCGCAGCAGCGGGAACTCGAGTTCCGTGCTACGCATGACCCCCTCACCAGGCTGCCGAACAGGGCTGCGCTTGACGCTTGCCTGGAGCGCCGGCTGGCGACTGCAAGCGAAGCTGCCCCGCTGGCGCTCCTGATGCTCGATCTGTGTCGCTTCAAGGAAGTCAACGACACTCTGGGCCACAGCGTGGGCGACCGTGTTCTCCAGGAGGTCGCACAGCGCTTTGTCGACACGGTGGGCGACCGCGGCCTGGTCGCGCGTATCGGCGGCGACGAGTTCGCCGTCGTGGTTCATGACGCGGCCGATGCCAGCGGCGCGGTGCGACTCGCCGAAGTGCTGGCCGAGAGCCTTCGCTCATCGATTGACCTCGGAGGCGTTTCGATCGATGTGGGTGTGAACACGGGTATCGCGTTCTACCCGACGGACGCTTCTGACGCGCAGACACTGCTCAGGCGGGCGGACGTGGCCATGTATGTCGCCAAGCGCCGCGGCTCGGGGAGCGAGCGCTATGACGCGGCTCATGACGGGCACAGCGTGCGCAAACTTGCGATGGTTGGCGAACTTCGCACTGCCATCGCCTGCGGGGGACTGCAGTTGCACTACCAGCCGCAAGTCAACCTGCACCGCGGCACCGCAGACGCGGTGGAAGCGTTGGTGCGCTGGGAACATCCGACGTTGGGAAACGTCAGTCCCTCTGAGTTCGTTGCCATCGCCGAGTCAACGGATCTGATCCGGCCGCTCACTGAGTTCACCCTTAGCGAAGCGCTGGCACAGGCGGCGCGTTGGCGGCGTGCCGGCCTGGAGCTGCGGGTCGCGGTCAACCTCTCGGCCCGCATGCTGCACGATCCTGAGCTCGCGCGCCGGCTTGCGCATCTCGTCGCCGCCAGCGGCGTCGGCGCGGCTTCGCTCGAAGTCGAAATTACCGAGAGCGCCGTTATGCTCGATCCGCCTCGCGCCCTACGGATCGTTCGCGAAATACACAACCTCGGAGTGCTGGTCTCGGTTGACGACTACGGCACCGGTTTTTCGGCGCTCGGTTACCTGCGCGATCTCGCGGTGCACGGGCTGAAACTCGACAAGTCCTTCGTGGGTGGCATGCGCACCAGGAAGGGTGACCGGGTTATCGTCGAGTCGACGGTGCGCATGGCACATGCGCTCGAATTGCAGATTGTTGCCGAAGGAGTCGAGACCGACTGGGATGCACACGTGCTCGCAGAGGTCGGGTGCGACTTTGCTCAGGGGTTCCACTTCAGCCGCCCCCTGCCGGCAGACGCATGTGCCCAGTGGATCGGCAGCTTTAACCGCCAATCTGCCAGCCGCGGTAGTGCCGAGCGGATGTTAATTCACGCAGTCGGATAACGCGCTCAAGGCTGCTGACTCGCTCGCTCGAGCAACCGCTCAAGTTCAGCTGATCCCTGTCGCCGCGCGGCGGCAAGCGGCGTGTTGCCGTCTGCGTCAGCGGCATCGACGCGCGCGCCAGCGGCGAGTAAGCGCTGGACTATTGGCAGGTCACCACGCAACGTCGCAACGAGAAGTGCTGTGCGGCCGCGGGCGTCGGTCTGCTCGGTGCCGATTCCACTGCGCAGGAGTTGATCAACCCGTTCGAGGTCCCCGGACTCCGCCGCTATGATCAGCGCTGAGCCCGGCGCCGCGCCGGTACGCGCCGCGCTAGTTGCCCCCGGCGCCGGCGGCTGCCGTGCTTCGAGGTTGGCCGGCGGCGGCGCAGCCGCAGAAGCCGCGAGTTGGGCCGTGGTGACCCGGTTCGCGGGCGCCGGCTCGTCACTGGCTCCAGCGGCCTCGGTAGCATTCTTCGCGGCGCTCGCGCGTGCCACCGTCGCTGGTTCTTGGCGTGAGCTCGCCACGCTCCCGGCTTCCAGGTCCTCATACGGCGCTGCCCGGGGAGCCTGCTCGCGCGCGAATCTGCGCTCGCTCGAGCGTGCAGTGACCGCATTGGGTGCCGGAGCCGGGCCGGAGGTCCCCTCGACGGAAGGAGATTCCGAAGGCGCACTGGATGTGCTCGAGCCTGCGGCACTCTCAGAGCGAGCGGCCGCAGTCTGATTATCCGCGGCGATTTTCGGTAGCGTGCGCAGGAGCTCTTGCGACGATTCTGACGGTGGCACGCGAAAATGCCAGGCGAGGAGCGTTGCAAGGCTCGCCACGATCACGCTCGCGGCAGCGGACATGCGCCAGCCGGAATAATTCGCTGTCGGCCTGCGAGGCGGCGCGCTGACGGTGCCGCGGGTCGCGTGATTGCGGGTAACACTTCGGGCATACGCAAGGACCGATCGCCGAGCCGCATCGCTAGGCCCCGCGATATCTCCCGCGTTCGCAGCCCGATAGAGTGCCGTGAGGTCATCCGCCCGGTCGTTGTCAGGGTCTGCGTCGCTCATGCGTACTCCTGCAACAGCTCTCGGAGCTTGGCCCGTGCATAGCGCAAGCGGCTCTTGGCCGTCTCGAAGCTGGTGTTGGTGACCAGTGCAATTTCCTCCAGGGTGAGGTCTCCTTCAGCATGCAGCAGGAAGGTCTGGCGCTGTTCCTGCGGCAATCGCCCGATCGCTGCCAGGATGGCAGCGGCGTGTTGCTGACTCTGCGCCCTTTCGTGCGGCTCTGTCTGACTGTCAGCCGCAATGTCTTCGACGAGCCGCAAGCCGTGCGCGCCATCTGCAACCGCGGCCAGGTGCCGGCGAGGTTGCCTCGCTCGCCATGCGTCCACGAGACGATTGTGCGCCAGCGTCAACAGCCAGGTGGTGAACCGTGCCGTGGGTCGATAGTCCCGCGCGGCTCGGGTCACCGCAAACCACACGTCCTGCATGAGTTCGTCCGCGAGTGCGCGATTGCCGAGGTTGCGCTGCAAGTACCGCCATACCCTGAGCTCATGTCGTCGATACAGTGCATCAAAAGCCTCTACCTCACCGCCGGCAAAGCGCAGCATGAGTGCTTCATCGGTATCGCCGTCATCAGTCATGAACGCATTGTCGCGGCTGCCCGGAATTACAAACCGGCGGATCCGGAACGAAATGCGGCAGCGGAGAACCCGGAAACGGGTTAGGGTCGCCAGCCAACGTCGTGGTACGTGGGATGATTCCGAGCGCGACGAGGTTCTGGCGGCTATCGTAACGAATACGCACGATCTCATTGGGTGAAGAGCTGGCGCGCTGGAAATCCGTGTACTCGACGTAGGATGCCTCGCGAACTCCATGCCCGGTCCCCAACTTGGTCGCCGGCGCCGGCATTAGCGCGGCCGCCCCCTCCTGGCCCAGGGGTGCCGATCGCTCGTCGATGTCCGCCCCGCCGCGAATGTCCGACTCGAGCCCATTCTCTCTGGCGGCTGGCGGGGCAGGGGATGAGGAGGCGATCTGCGCGGGCACGCGTTCCCGGAACAAAGCGACGCCGATCACGCCGATGTTGGCAGACCGGCCGGTACGCGCGGCATAAGAGTTCGGGGCGGCGGCGAACTCGAAAGCCGCCACTTCCGTCTGGCTCTTGCGCCAGCCAGTGATCTCGTAGGCTTCCTCTCCATGCAACACGTACCCGTTCTGGTCCCAGCGTGCCGTATCACCTGTGAGGACATTTACACCGTCGACGGAGGTCACTGCAAGCAACCGCTGGTGCAGCGTATTGCGGATTTCAATGGCGTAGCGGGCCCCGGGCTTTCCTGCGACCCAGTATTCACCGTGATGGTAGTAGGTGCGTAATGGCGAGCCGCTGTCGCGGTCGACGACACGGATTTCCGCCAGGCGCCCGGCGGCCTGCGCCGACTCGGCCAATAGCAGCAGGCAGGCCAGGACCAGCATATGTCTCATGTGCGACTCCTCATGACCTCGTTACCAACTTAAACGGGACCGCCGGTGAATCGGGGTTAGCGAGAGCCGGCTCCACCGACCGCGACCGCGCTTGCGGGCCCGCACGCTGGCGCGTGACGCCGGTCACAGCAGTTGCGCGGGGTTGAGCGTCTGATACCCGCACGCTTGCACAACCACGCTCCTGCGAAGGAAACCACCATGCCGCGCTCGCTCCTGACACTGACTCTGGCCTCGCTCCTTGTGTGTGGCGCGGCCGCTGCCGACGATCGGAATGCCGCGGAGCAGGCGAAACAGTGGAACGACATCAGGGCTGCCGCCGAAAAAGCCGCAAAAACCGCGATCGACGCGGAGGTGCTCTCTCGTGGAGGGGACGGTGCGCAGGGCCTTGACGAGTTGCGCAAGGCCATGCTGGACGCCTGCCGGGGCCCGCGCCTCCAGATTACCGACCCGAAGGTTCGTGCAGGCGCCGACGCCGAGTGCGCGTACTGGAATCACCTGCCGAAGTCGACTTAGTCCTCCAACCGAGGAAGCGCTGATCCAGCGGAGGCCGTCCGGCCTTGCGGACTTCCGCGATCTGAGAATATTCTCATTTTAAAATGAAAACGCTTGGGGGGAGCGATGTCGAGCGTATGGCTCCAGCCACCAGCGGCGGGTGCCGTCGCCCGCGCCCGAGTCGCGTGCCGGGCGCACATCGAAGAGATCGAGCGCGTTGCTTTCCCGGAGCTCCTGCCGGCGTGGACCATCCTGGGTGCTCTCGAGGTTAGTGCGGCCGCATCGCCCAATAAGGCGGCGATTATCGCGCTCGACCATGATGATCCAACGCGGGTAGCTCAGCGTCTCACTTATTCGGAACTGCGGGCGCTGGTATGCGCGGCAGCCAACCGCCTGCGCGAGGCATCTGGCGACAATCCGCCGGTGATCTCGATTCTTACTCCGCTCGTGCCCGAGGCTTTCATCGCCGCCTGGGCCGGCGCGGCTGCCGGCATCGCGAATCCGATCAACCCGTTTCTGCGCGGCGACCAGGTGGCAGCCATCATGAACGCGGCCGGAACGACGGTGTTGGTCTGCGGCGGCAATGCGCGCGATCAGCTTGCCGACCTGGGTGCACGCGTTCGCACGCTGCGCGCAGTATGGTTCGTCGATCGGGATGCTGGGGCGGATTCGTTCCGCCAGCAGATCGCAGCGTCACCCGATGATTGCTTGAAGTTCCAGCCGGCATCTGAGCACAGCGTGACCAGCGCGCTGTTTCACACCGGCGGCACGACGGCGACACCCAAGCTCGTGAGACACACGCAGCGCGGGCAGCTTCTCAATGCGTGGTGTTGCGGAGCCTGGTCGAACAGCGGCGCCGAGGCGATCGTAGCGAACGGCATGCCGTATTTCCATGTGGGCGGTGCCATGTGTTGCGCCCTGCGGGCAATGATCTTT